>Ga0157375_10000600_pt1 | contig 31984 bp, 23 predicted proteins | sample M35metaG_FD_115311 | JGI IMG/M metagenome (GOLD analysis project Ga0157375, IMG submission 115311) | Miscanthus rhizosphere microbial communities from Kellogg Biological Station, Michigan, USA - M3-5 metaG | ecosystem: Host-associated > Plants > Roots > Rhizosphere > Soil | place: USA: Michigan... | reverse complement strand
GGCTAAAACTTACACAAGTCGCCCAAAGCACCCCGCCCGTCGGGTCGCTGAGGGTTAACTTAATAGACACGGCTACGCATGTAGTACCGACAGCGGAGTACTGGCGGACGGGGGTTCAAATCCCCCCGGCTCCACCATTTCATCATCTAAAGACGTCCACGGACGTCTTTTTTTGTGCCTTAAATCCAGTAAATACACGGCTTTAAGCGCCATTAGCGTCCACGGACGTCCTACAGAATCCACGCTATTCGGTATTCCACATGGTATTCCAAGCCCTTCAGTGGTAATTTTTGGAATACCGAATGAAGTCGTGGAATACCTCATGTGCGCCCAAGCCACCCGCCTCTCTGATCGCCAGCTCAAAGCTATCAAGCCGAAAGATAAGGATTACGTCCTCAGCGATGGCGATGGCCTTCAAATGCGAGTGAGAATCAACGGCTCTACGCTATGGAACTTCAACTACCGACATCCGGTGACTAAGAACCGCATCAACATGGGACTCGGCACCTTTCCCGAGCTTTCTCTTGCGCAAGCCAGAAAGAAAACGGTTGAGGCCCGAGAGCTGTTAGCGCAAGGCATCGATCCCAAAGCTCAACGCAACGAGCTGGAGCAAGCCAAACGAGCGGAGACAGAACACACGTTCGAGAACGTGGCCACCGCCTTGTTCGAACTGAAGAAAGATTCCGTCACACCGGCGTATGCCGAGGACATCTGGCGCTCACTCACGCTGCATATTTTTCCGAGCATGAAATCAACGCCTCTCTTGGAAGTCAGCGCCCTAATGGTCATTGAGCTGCTTCGTCCGCTTGAAACCAAAGGCAGCCTTGAGACAGTGAAACGACTGACTCAACGGCTCAACGAGATCATGACTTATGGCGTGAATTCGGGAATGATCTTTGCAAACCCACTCAGCGGAATCCGGGCTGTTTTCAAGAAGCCTAAAAAACAGAACATGGCCGCTCTTCGACCGGAAGAACTGCCGGAGCTAATGCTGGCAATCGCTAATGCCAGCATTAAAAGGACAACACGCTGCTTAATCGAGTGGCAGCTCCACACCATGACCCGCCCAGCGGAAGCCGCTACAACTTGCTGGGCTGACATCGACCTAGACAAGAAGATCTGGACAATTCCAGCGGAGCGAATGAAAAAGCGACGCGCTCACGCCATTCCGCTGACCGAACACGCACTTGCTCTTCTAGAGACGATCAAACCCTACAGCGGCCACAGGGAATACGTGTTCCCAGCAGATAGAGATCCACGTACGCACTGCAATAGCCAGACAGCCAACATGGCACTGAAACGCATGGGCTTCGAAGGTCGCTTGGTGAGCCATGGCATGCGCTCCATGGCCAGCACAATTCTCAATGAACACGGCGACTGGGATCCGGAGTTGATCGAAGTAGCACTTGCACACGTCGACAAGGATGAGGTGCGCAGCGCCTACAACCGAGCGGATTACATTGAGCGCAGACGCCTCATGATGAACTGGTGGAGCGAGCATATTCAGCAAGCAGCTACCGGTAGCCTGTCTGTCTCAGCGACTCAAGCAACCAGAGGCTTGAAAGTCGTATCGATGCGCTGACTGATCACTTTCGGGACAAGCCCGCAACCGACCGAGGACTTTCAGACTAATCATGGCAGGCAAGCTCGTCACGGAAAGCTACTACGATGTAGCGCTTGTTGTTTCTGCCTCAGCAATTCGTTCCGAACTCTGCTTCATCGTCGCGCGCAAGATCTCCAAGAAAGCATGGTTACGCGACGCAGCATCAGAAACTACCGCATCAAACGACATAACAAAAATCGGAGTCGGAACTACTGTTTGATCATTCCGGTACGTAGGAAACTCTTGATAATAAACTCGCCCCTTAGAAAATAGAGGAGCCCACTTTTGTTGCCGCAAGCTTCTTGCAAATGAATCATTGACCTGCAAAACCGCATAGTACCAAATTCGTTGTATATTCGAACAATGCTGAGCAAGTTTATCAGCTCGCTCTAGAAGCTGATTTATTGCGTACTGATTTTCCTTTTCCTCGTCACTTTTTCTCTTAATCTCAACCACCACAACATCAACAGGCACAGAGTCATCAGGATCAGCGGAGAAGATCATTGTTATATCCGGCCTACCTGCCTCTCCTGAAATCTCATCATCTAGGCGAACTGCATTTATCACCTTATCCATACGCGCTTCGCTCAATACCGTTCGAAACGTCATAAATTTCTCGTCAAGAAGCCAAGCATTATTCTGGTAAACGCCGTTTGCTATCGAGTGCTGATGAAAGTCCATTCGACGAGGAACAATTAAATTATGAATTTCTTCTTCCGAATTATCGAATGTCATTTCCCTCATTTTCGCGATAATTTTCTCTCGATAAAGAATATACTCAGTCAACGTACGTGCCGACACCTCTAGGGACTTTTCGTAGATTGAATCGCTCAGCCCTTCGCATTGCAAAATTTCCTTTTGATCTTTGAAAAACTTCAGCTGTGCACTATTCAATGCCTCATCGCGATCAATTAAACCAACAGTCCCACCCTCAAAATATCCGAGCAGATGAGGAAACTGCTCTTCAAACCGTTTCTTCGTCCTTGAGTTTATCTCGGATATTTTTGGTATTTTGTCATTCAAAATAATACCAATCTCGCGACGCAAGGTAGAGTAAAGCGCAGATTCAGAAACCCCATCAGGCAGGATCAACTTCTGCCTGGAACTATCTGCGCTCGCGCCAAAAAAATCAGAAGAAAAAATGAATAAAATGACATATCCATATGGAATAGATGATGACTGTATTATATTAATTGGAATTGTACGACCATCAATACTTACAGCTGTCAGCAAATAAGCCGGAGACGTGGTCTCTTTTATAAAATAGTGCATGTTAATGCACGAGTACGCGTCAATCTCATGATCCCATATCTGCTTAAGCTGCATTTCAGGAAGATCACTGGAAGATATAACCGCATCGCTTGAGAAAAATTCTTTTTGAGCGTTATTTTCTTCAGTTTCAAGAATAATAACTATCTTAAAATCAATACTTTTTTCACGCAACCCATTAAGCGTCGGAAGAAGGTGGGAAATTATTTTCTCCTTTAGCTTAGCAGGCTTTAGGTCATCATAAGATTTAACCTTATCCTTTGCGAAATTTGTAAACAGCAGCCTAGTATTGCTAACAACTGGCTCAGATAGCTTTTCGAGATCCGCATTACCATCAAAGTTATCCTTGAAAACGAATTTCCTTCGACTACTCCCCCACTCACTGCAAATATCCACTTTTCTAAAGTAGTTCAAAAAAACCAGCCGACCGATCCCTTTATGAAATACGTCCTTGGGTTTCATTAATGTTCTAAAGCGAGCAAAGCTTTCATCTGTAAACCCACCCCCATTATCTTCCACACTAATATTAAGCGTTTCTGGCGTGGTAAATGACCTAATTGATATTGTTATTTTTATGTCTGTCGCACCCGCGTCCAATGCATTCACGATTGATTCAAAGTAAACAAGCGTCAGTGAAGGATTAGGGAAAAAAAGTCTGACTGCGCTGGAGGTCTCAATTTCCATTTTTCGTCCTAATAGTTAATTCATCTTGGATTTCAGGCCAGCTGGAGTACCTTCCCCTAGGGTCCTGCGCCCCTGTGGAACCGCTGTGACAGACTATCTCAGTCCTTTTTGCGTTCCTAGCGATAAAATCGAGCGGCCACTCTCATGTCTTAATAGCGTTTATGACAGTCAAGTACAACTACCCACTTTGAGCAGCACTATCACTATCAACTCAAAAAAATTTCAGCCCTACATAACTGTAATGACATCACCACCATGGAGCTTCGAACCATGTCATTACAGTGCCCTCACTGCCACTCCCCCAAAGTTGCGTCTTTCCATCAGGCCATGAAAATCGTTGCTGCGGTCGGCACGGTGGGTGGCGCAGCTCGCGGTGCCAGTGCTGCCTTAGCTGGCAGTCAGATTGGAGCCACCGTTGGTGCTATTGCCGGCCCGCTGTGCATAACCCTCGGCTCAATCTCCGGAGCCATCCTCGGCGGTCTGGCTGGAGGCGTCGGTGGCTGTGCGCTTGGCGCTCAGCTCGGCGACAAGCTAGATCGTCACGTGCTGGCTAACAACCTCTGCCTGATCTGCGGGCATCGTTTCAATTTGCCTGTTTAAAACTTCCTCTCTTCTCATCTATTACGTCCGGTCAGTGCTGCGCGGTGCGCGGCATTTATGCCGGCTTGTACCTGAAGGAATCGTAATCATGGCACACCAAATCGAACAAATGGCTTACGTTGGCGCCACCCCTTGGCATGGTTTGGGTAACCGCCTGACGCAAAAACAACCACTCGAGGTCTGGCAGCGAGAAGCTGGAATGAGCTGGCAGATTCAGGAAAGTCCTGTTCACTTCAAGGCCGACACTGTCGGCAACCTAGGCACGATTCACTCCTTTCCGGAGCAGAAGGTGCTATATCGCTCCGACACCAAGTCCCCCTTGTCGGTGGTTTCCAACCGGTACCAGGTTGTGCAGCCTCGTGAGGTACTGGAGTTCTACAGAGATCTGACTGAGGTCTCCGGTTATGAGTTGGAAACAGCTGGGATACTCAAAGGTGGCCGCAAGTTCTGGGCTCTGGCCAGGACCGGGCAGACAACCGTGCTGAAGGGTAACGATCAAGTGAATGGCTATCTGCTGCTAGCCACCTCCTGTGACGGTACGCTGGCCACAACCGCGACCCCGACCACCGTGCGTGTAGTTTGTAACAATACCCTGACCATCTCCCTGAACGGCGCTACCCGCGCAATCAAGGTGCCGCACAACACGCGCTTTGATCCGCAGGCCGTGAAGAAACAACTGGGCATCGCCGTCTCGCAATGGGATGAATTTATGTACCGCATGCGCGCACTGGCGGAGCGCAAGGTGCAGTGGCATGAGGCGATGGGCTTCTTCATGAATGTGCTGTGTGATGTGGCCCCCAATAGCAAGCTGCCGGAATTGCTTCCGAATGAGCGAGCACTGCGCAAAGTCCAAGGGCTGTACGAAGGCCAAGGTCGTGGAGCGACGCTTGAATCAGCTCAAGGAACTGCGTGGGGCTTGCTCAACGCCGTGACGGAGTATGTGGATCACGAGCGCCGTGCACGCAGTACTGAGAATCGCCTTGATTCTGCGTGGTTCGGTAATGGCGCGGTCCTCAAAGAACGCGCACTGAACGCGGCGCTGCAACTCGCTGCCTAGCCCCACTCACCTACTCAACTATTAACGCGCCTGGTCAGCTTCTGCTGGCCGGGCGTTTTTTATGCCGCACAGGAAACCTTCATGGCAATGCAAACCCTGCAACAACCCAGTAGCAAACCCCGTCCAGCCTTGCGCCTTGTCGGTACCAAACAACTACCGCGTGAGGACTGGCTGGCCGTGCGTAAGCAAGGCATCGGCAGCTCGGATGCAGCCGCCGCTGTAGGTCTTAATCCTTACAAATCCCAGCTGGAGCTGTGGCTGGAGAAAACTGGCCGTGATACCTCACTGCCCAAGATAGATCCCAATGACGAAGAGAGCCCAGCTTACTGGGGAAACATCCTGGAACCGGTTGTCGCGACACACTACACCAAGCGCAGTGGACACCGGGTACGGCGGATCAATGCCGTGTTGCAGCATCCTGACCCCAGACTGCCCTGGATGCTGGCCAACATCGACCGCGAGGTCATCGGCGCCGACGATGTGCAGATCCTTGAATGCAAAACTGCTGGTATCAACGGCGCACGCCACTGGAAAGAGGGCGTGCCGGAGTATGTGCAGTTACAAGTGATGCACCAGCTCGCAGTGACTGGCAAGCAAGCGGCCGATGTCGCGGTGCTGCTCGGTGGTCAGCACCTGGAGATCCATCGCATCGAACGGGACGAGTCGATGATTGCTCGGTTGATCGATCTGGAGCGACTGTTCTGGGACTACGTAATCAGTGACACCCCACCACCGGCCGATGGTACGGACTCAGCGGAAACTGCGTTGCGCTGCCTCTACCCCGAGGACAATGGTCAAACCCTGGACCTCTGCCAGCACACGGAACTGGCCAGCACCTTCCTGGAGCTCAAGGCTGTTCGCCAGAGCATTGCTCAGCAAGAGACGCGCGAGGCGCAGCTTAAGCAAGTCCTGCAGCAGGCCATGGGGGCAGCCACCCGTGCGGAGTTTACCGAGGGCTATATCAGTTGGAAGAAGTCCAAGGACAGCATTGGTCTGGACGTCGAACAGATGCTCAAGGACAAACCCTACCTGCAAGCCCGCTATCCCAAGATCAAAACAGGCAGTCGTCGTTTCCTGATCGCCTGACTCTACCCACCGTACATAAGCCACCCGGACCGATCACGTCCCGGTGGCTTTTTTATTTCCAGATCAAGGATAACCGCCATGCTCAAAGGTTTAGCCATTACACCTCCTGTACTCGGGCGTATTTCCATCGGCAAGGTCGTCGAGAAAAACGGCAAACGTCTGCCGGAGAAAGACGATCAATTCACCATCACCTCACAGGTACAAAGTCGCGACGGCTGGCTGCTGCACCCGCTCAATGAGGAACTGCGTAATGGCCAGGATGGCAAACTGCGCAGCATTCCGATCCGCTTGTTGTTCAACGAGCCGGACCTCAACTTTCGGGCTGACTACAGTCTTTTCGACCGTAACACCGGCCGGCCGGTGTGCGTCGGCAATGGTGAGACCTGCAAGCGTTTGACCAAGGACGGTATCCAGTCGTTTCCCTGCCCTTCGCCCGATGGCTGTTCACTAGCCCAAGGCAATGCCTGCAAGCCTTACGGACGACTGAACGTGGTGGTCGGTGACGATGATCCGCTGGGCAGCTATGTGTTTCGCACTACAGGTTTTAACAGCATCCGCACTCTGGCGGCACGGCTGCAGTATTTCCAGGCTATCTCTGGAAACCGCCTGGCGTGCCTACCACTGGAGCTACGCCTACGGGGTAAGTCCACCCGCCAAAGCCACGGAGCGCCAATTTTCTACGTAGACATTACGGTACGCAGTGGTCTGAGTATGGAACATGCCTTGCTGGAGGCTAAGCAACTGGATGAAACCCGGCAAGCCTCTGGCTTTGATCAGACCGCCTTGGATCGCGCGGCACGACAGGGCTTTAACAATGGCGCCTTTGAAGAGAGTGAGGAGGACACCGGCGCCATCGTCGAGGAGTTTTTCCCCGCAGTTGAAGACTCCCCCCACAACGCAGAGCCCCCACTCCAACCAGTTGCGTCTGCAAAGCCTTCACTGGCCCAAAAGCTGGAGTCCCAGGTGACCCGACATAACGGCAGGCCTTTGGTCCAGTAACGCCCTTTTCGACCTCTTCATCGCGCCCCCATTCGTACAGGAGTACCAGCATGAAATATCACAAGCTCATAGCCGGTGAAAGAACCGGTACTTATGGCATGGAATCCCCGATCACCGAAGCTGACATCCTGCAAATGGCGCAACAACTGGCAATGAGTCGTTTGTCGAAAGGCCGAGCATTGACTGAGCCTAAGCACGTATTCAGTCATCTACAAACACTGCTGCAGTACCATGAGCACGAAGTCTTTGCAGTGCTGTTGCTCGACACCAAGCACCAGGTGATAGGCTTCAGAGAGCTATTCGGAGGCACCCTGGAAGGTGCCAGCGTGTACCCACGGGAAGTGGTCAAGATCGCCCTAGAGCACACGGCCGCAGCCGTGATCCTGGTCCACTATGATCCGTCCGAGGCCCCCGAACCCAGCCAAGCCGATCGCATGCTGACCACAACGCTCAAGAGCGCTCTCAACATGATCGGCACCCGGATTTTGGATCATGTTGTAGTGGGATATGAGGGCTGTGTGTCGTTGGCTGAGCGGGGTTACCTGTAACGCCAATGCTGACACGGTCCGATAGACTGCCCTGGCTAATGCCGGGGCGGTCATTGGTACAGTCATTTCACTTTTTTTTGTCATAAGTGAATATGCAGCCAGCCTAGACTCTGGCCCCCCGCTCCTTGCATCATTCAATCGTTATTCAGTGTTTCGTGGGCGAAGATGGCAGTGGGAGTGTTCTGCTGGGCAGAGATCACCGGCCACCAGAAGGCACCACCACGCCACCCCTGCGGTTCTTCATTACCATTCTGACGAATGAAAATCAGGATGGGATTATCCAGAGCGAACTCCTTACGCACCTTGCCTTCAGTGCGAGTGGAGTCCGGTTCGATGTACTCGGCGTGAGAGGTTTCTCCAGCCAAGCGACTTACATTGCGATCGATGTAAGTCATCAGCCAGACTTTATTCGTCTCACCAGACTTATTCAGTCCAGCCAGGTAGGTCAGGCTTGAGCGGGCAGCTTCCCAGTCAAAACTGTAACCCTCGTCAAACTCAAAGGCCGGCTCAGCCAAATCCAGCAGCCCTATGGCCTGTTCGACATCGATAAGCATCGGCATATCGATGGCTTCGCTGCCAACCAGGGTCGTCAGCGCCTTGTTAAGTTTTTCCGTGATAGGTTTCAGGTTGGTCTTGGCTAGGGTCTGGAAACCTACGGGCAGAATCCGTTTGTGCGGCTTAAGCGTGGTTGTACGCGACAATGCAATCTTGTTCGGACTACAGGGCTGCACTCCATTTCCCGGAGCCTTCTGGATAAAGACCACAGGTTGCTCCGGGTTCTTCGCCAGGGCTTCACGCAGAGCCACATCACTTTCGTGCATGCGCTGCATTGCTACATAGATCGTCGGCTCGGTATAGAAGCGGGTCACCGCCAGGTCCTGTAAAGGCCGGAATCCGAACATCCGCGAATGCTGCAGCACCGTGTCTTGCTGGAACACATTGGGTTTGCGCCCGTAGTAGAAGCCAATGAGATTAGCTATGGTGATGCCGCGATCGAGAATCTGCCCACCAATAAAAATGTTCAGCGGAGTGCGCAGTTTCAGTTGACCGTCATCATCCAGCAACTCCTCTATCTGTTTCTCGGAGTTGACCTTGGTGATCATCAACCAGTCCTGTCTGAGAGCAGTCAGCACTTCCTGGGTGACCTCTGCCTCCGAGGGCAGCTGATCACCCTGCAACTCGACCGAAGGTTGCAGATCCTGATATGCACGCTTGATTAGTTTGATAAGCAGATCCGGCGTTTCCGTCAGTGCCTCAGCAAGTTTTTCCTTAATCTTTTCAACCAACTCTTCTTGCCAGGCATGAGCTGCTTTGTTGGATTCAGTGTGTACCAGAAAGCTGAACTTTTTGGCCGGCTGACCAGCCTTTTTATCCTGCAGGCGGCGAATACAGCCCCCCACAATGAAGTTGCAGATGGCATCACGCAGCGTGGGAATAGCCTTGCTTGTCAGCACTTCTTCGAGTTTCAGACGACGCCCATCCTTCTTGCGCAGCACCTGCAGTTCATCCAGGAGCACAGGCTGGTAGAGGAACTTAGCCAAGTGGCCGTCTTCCTGGCTGTCTTCAAAGTAGTAATCGCTGCCAACGTATGCGGAGTTGACAGGAACCAGCTCGGTAAAAGCCGGACGAATGGGTTTGAAAGTGCTGCCTTTGATCTGCACATCAGCCGGCTGTAGATACAATGAGTATGGCGTGGCCGTTACCTGAAGAAAGGCAGCACGCTCGACAATAACTCGTAGATGTTCAAGTTGATGAGCCGTCGTATTGATGTCCAACTCACCCTTGTCTTTTTTGAAACCGACGCTGGCGTAATCAGCCTCATCGTCAATGATTAGAACTCTTTTGTCTTTGAGCTGAGGATACTTGCTGGCAAAGAGCTCTATCAGGCGACTAAGGTTATCTGTCTGCTTCTTCACCACTAGCACCAGTTTCTGGCTCAGTTCAAAACCGGTCAGATGGCCTGGCATAGTCATAATGTCGAAAACCTTGAGCAGGTCGTTTTCGTCATGACGCCTGAACTCACTTCTGATGCGCTCATAGGTCTGCTTCGCTAGGGCACGGGTGCCCTTGGTCAGCACCACGGCCACATCGAATTCGTTGTCGAATGCAAGCGCCATGACCGCAAGGAAAGTCTTGGTCTTACCGGACTGGATCTTGCCAAGCAACATTCCGGGATGATCTTCGCTAGTCTGGCTTTGAAGCAGGCGCTCAACGACCGACTCAACACATCAGCAATCTTCACCGGAGTAACGTGTATTATTGCCAACAAATGACGGGTAGAAGTCACCCAGCTTGTTCATTTTTCTTCCTTAAATTGTCCAGCCGGCAGTTGCCCACTGCAGGTTTTCTGGAATCAGATAGCGGTTACTGACGCTTGCTAAACGCTGACTGACAGCGTGTTCCGCACAGGCAAACAGTGCTTTATTTAACTCGGGGGTCGGTTTGAGCTCGGCAGATTGTGCTGGCTGCAAAAGCCATTGGCCAATTCCTCCGGTATTCAAGAGCGCCCGTCCCTCGCGGACCTGGATGGTCACAAACTCCTGGCGCATACGCTTCCCCTGTAATCCTTGCCAGCGAAGCATGGCGCCGAACAATGCCCCCTCATCCAGCGCATTACCTTGAATCACAGCAGCTAGACCACCGAAGTCGTAATCACGCGCCTTGCTCAGCAGGTACTGCATCAGCGGCGAATTAAGGTCGAGCATATGAGTATCCGGGCGATTGGCAGCCAGCCAGCGATCTAGCGTGACATCCATACGTGACGAGGCGTTGCGGGCCATACCCATTTCCCGCATCACGGGCTCGGAAAGGCGAATGCGCAGCAGCTTGCTTTTGTAAGTACGCTCGGCAACTTCCACACCTAGCTGATCGAACATGCCCAGTACAAAACTGATGAGATGATCTGTAGTGATTTCAAGCTCATCCCGCAACTCGCTGGGATCACTGCTAGCTGCATGCTCGAACAGCTCACGTTGCTTAGCTGTAGCGGCTTTCGCTTGGAGAAGAGCTTCGTCAATTCGTTCGCGAGTACGCTCGATCCCCTGAAGGGTGGCAGCCTGTAGAATGTCCTCGACATCGATCAGCTCGGCCAACTCGCCCAGAATTTCGTCTTTCAGACCATCGTTGAACTCGTTCCTCTGCACCTCGGCCAAATCGTGAACAACTGTATCGATGCGCTCATACATCAGATCGATAATCTGCTGATCCATGGTGTCGGGCTGGTGAACATTGAATACCACGACTTTTTTCTTCTGCCCGTAGCGATACAGCCGTCCGATCCGCTGCACCAGGCGCATCGGGTTCCAGGGCAAGTCGTAATTGACCATGATGTGGCATTGACTCTGCAGGTTGATACCTTCGCCGCCTGCCTCAGTGGAAATCAGGTACTGCCCCTGCCCCTCGAATCGGGCAATGGCCTCACGGCGCTCTGCATGTCCCATAGAGCCATTGATAAGATCAACCTTATCACTGCCGAAATGCAGACTCAGTGCATCACGTAGGTAGTTCTGTGTCGTACGGTACTCGGTAAAGATCAGCACTTTTTCGGCTGAGTTGAGGGCGAGAATCTTGCGGATAACTTCGTCTATGAATAGTTGCAGCTTGCGGTCGTTCGCCTTGAGGCGCCCTGCCTCATCGATCAATTCGTTCAACAACTGTAATTCGCCAGCGAAAAACTCCTTGGTATCGGTGGCAAGCTTCTCCTCCCACTCGCCAAAATAACGCTCGTCAGCAGGTTCATCGGAACCATTATCGGCATCCAGCTCATGCTGCAAACGGGCCAGTCGGTTGCACAGTGCATTATGGATAGCCGCAGAGCTTGAGGCCGCAAGTTTGCGATAGACCGTCATAACAAAGCCGATAGCGTTACCGGTACGCCCTCTTGCAATTCCTGCAGCGTATCCTTGGCGAAGGTACGCCTGCAGGGTCTGGTCAAACTCCAAGGACTCATCACTAGCAGGCACCCGCATGGCACGCGTGATTTTGCCCTGAAAAATGAAATTGCCCTCCTCATCAGTCACATCCGCCTTGTGATTGCGGTAGACCATGTCATGCAGAATTTCTGGTTTGAGATTGAGCATCAGCAGATCCCGACGACGCTCCGGACGCAGCAACTCAAGCAAGGCGATAAACTTGTCGTGCATTCCTTGGTGTGGAGTAGCACTGAGTAACAGCATATGCCGTGCTTTGCTACGCAGACTGGCCGCAAGATCGTAGCGATCGGAGCTATCGAGTTTTTGTCCATACTGACGGCGACTGAGGCGATGTCCTTCGTCGAAGATGACCAGATCCCAGGGCTCTGCATGCATCAAGCTGGCAAGATGTCCTTCTTGCTTGAGACGATCGATGGAACCAATAACTCGATCATGCATCTTCCACTGGCGCGGCTCGTTGATGAAAAAGTCCTCGCCATAGATCTCGAACTCTTCCATCTTGAACTTGTGGTAGAGCTCTTCCTGCCACTGCCGTGTCAAACCGGCAGGGGTAATCAGCAGGATGCGGTTCGCCAACCCACGTTGATTCAGCGCATGTAGCAGCATGCCGGTCTCAATGGTCTTCCCCAAACCCACGTCATCAGCAATCAGCCAGTTGAAATTTCCCGAAGCCAGAATGTGGTGAACCAGATGAATCTGGTGCGGCAACGGATCGATATCCAGATGCGAAAGCGCACCGGTATTCTCGTTCCAAGTTTCAATGGCGTGGGCCAGCATTCGTAGGCGTAAGCGCTCAGCATCCAGCTCCTTGCCTGTGCTACCAGTGATGAATCGATGCTTCGCTCCTTTGACCTGACGCAGATGCTGGTATGGCAACCAATGGCGCTCGCCACTTTCAGGGAAGTCGACTAGCACTTGCTGAGAGTCAGCCAGATTACGTTGCTGCATGATGCTTCCAATACCCAGCGACCGCACACCCGTAACAGGCGTTGCATCCTGAACATCCATGCCGTTCTGAAAACCAGAATTAACCTGCTTAGCAGATACAGTCCCCAGAACCTTCTCCGGAATGAGCCATTGCACTTGCAGCTGTACACCCGAATCCAGTGAAGTAGCCAGTCTCACCACGCCACGGCGACTCTTATCGCCGCTGGGTAGTGGCTGACTAACCCAACAGCCTGGGACGTGGATAAGGGATTGATCAGACATCGTGGTTAACCTCCAACCTTAGAGTTGTAAATGCTCTTCTTGAACAACAACGTCGTGCCTCGATGTCTTTTTATCCGTAGTTACTGAATATTCCTCGACTGGCAAAGGCTTGTCGCTGACATAACAGCCTGGCTCCTGAGGGTGTTTAGACTGGAACACACCGAAAGCACCCAGCTGGGCAGTTCGCTCGATTCCCAGCATGTCAGTCAGGCCGAGGTCACTGTACTCCTCCATAGGCAGCTCATAAGGGCTTTCAAAATTGAATGGCAGGTTGGCTGGCAGACACCCATGTAGGTTGGACACGCGGAACCATAGGAATCTGTTGAATGAACGAAACACTTTGCGAAGATGGGTTCTTTCGTACCAGTACTCGAATAGAGACTCGATAAACTGCTCAATCTCCTCAATCTGCGGCAATGACTCGAAGCAGCGCACGATCAACAGCGCTGTGGGCCAAGACAAGACATATTGCGACAATTTGCTGGAGCCATTTTTGTCATAGGCAATCCAGTAGTAGTCATTTTCAGCCCAGATCACCTTCACATGAGCAGCCAGAATCAGTTCATTAGGACTCATTCCCTTTTCGATCTCGCGCTCCAGCGCAAGCCGAGTAGCACCCCAGCCGCTCATCACAAAAATCTGCTGAATCAAAGGCCACGCACTCAATGGCCAGCCCGTATTTGAGATTAGCTCTGCGGCCTTCTGCAGAGCCCTATCTTCACGACTGATTTTTCCATCGGGCAAATCCGAAGAGTCATCAACAACGCTGTCCTGCGTGTCGTAGTGCTCGTCCGGGTCAAAGGCATAGGCAGCATATTCGTCCTCAATCTCATCAACGGCAGCAGCCGGTTCATTCTCAAGGTTTTCATCAAGATCTGCTGGCTCATCGAACAGAACGTCACTATTGAAGTGATCGGTGTCTTCTAACTCATAGCAATCAAGCTCTTCGTCGGCGTCATAGCTAACAGCCAGCGAATAGTCAGTCCCCGTTACAAGCTCAAAAATGTCGCTCTCGCTGTAAAAACCCTCTGGTTCAGGCAAAAATGGCTGACCATGCTCCTTGAGCGAATCATCCACTGACGCCACATCAGAATTGCTAGACAGGACGGCGGCAGCAACTGTCGCCGTAACAGGGGACTCACCTTCCTCGCTAGGCTGAAAGCCATTTTTGACTATGACTTTGACACCCGCAGGATCTGGATCGAGTGTTTCCGACTTGCGCAGCTTACTCAAAGAGAGGATTTTTCTTGCTTTAGCTGGGGGATGGCCGCCTTCAGCAGGCAGAACGGTATCAAGAGTTGGGTGCTCGACGAATTTGATCTGTGCTATATCGCTGTCCGCGCCGACAGCGATTAAATGATCAGATAGAGGATTGCTGGACTCAACAATTTCGTGCTGCCAAACGGTCTCATCATTCAGTCCTGCCAGACTGCGAGACTCGTCTGAAAGGTACTCTAGTTCGACATCACTAACAGCATCGTCATCCTGTTCAACGACGCAATTAGGCTGGATACCCGACTCGATAAAAGCGGACTGCAGACGCCTGGCAAGCAAAGCACGCTGTATGACACTGGCCGCTTCCTGGGGGCGGAGCCGTAGCATGTGGACTCGCCCAAGAAGATCCAGAATCTCCGGATCTTCGCCCTCGGCGAGAGCCTCCTCAAGCAGCTCTTGCCCAGCGACCAGTTTTCCGGTGCTGACAAGAGCGTTGACGGTCACTAGCAACTGTTCGCAACTCTGAGCAGTCCGCACGACAGAAATGCTGCCTCTGTTGGGAAAAACGGTCTCTTTCAGATTGCGAAAGCCATTCCATAGTTTTTGCCAAGCCATCTACGCTCCTTGTTTGCAATAGCTAATGGCCACAACGCACCTACATGATCATCCCCCAACTTCCCATATAAATAAATGGCCAATTAACTCCGAGCCACCGTAAACAAATCCCCACCAGCATCTTTCTTCAGCAACTCATATACCACCGTCAGGAACACATCCCGCGTCGCTTCGTCGCTAAGCAGCTTGGTTGCCATGCTGGCGTGGCTGCTCATGGCACCGGCAATCGCTTGGATTGCTTTCGTCGGCAGGTCGGCCTTCATCGCCTGACCCATAGTGTTGTTCTGCACCTGGGCCATGACCACTACATCGTCACGAAGCTTTTCGGAGACATGCACAGCGAAAGCCACCTGATCCGTGTCAGTGATGTCCTTGCCGAAGGCGTTGTTGAGCTTTTCGATCAGGTCAGCGAGGTATTTTTTCTCGCGGTCGCGCGCGTCGCGCAGGCCGTTATCGGTGATGCCATACAGCTCGGGGGTTTCGCCCACGGCTGAAAGTCCGGTCAGACCTTCACCGCTCTTGATTTTGTAGTGACTGAGCTTGAGATCACCCAGGTCCACCTGCTCGGCACTGATACCCTTCAAACGTTTACGCAGCAGCCGCGCGTAGCTGGCGAACGACTCCAGTGCTGGGTCACCAAATTCCACCAACTGAGCAATGTACTCATAAGTGCGGACGAACTTAGTCAGGCTCTCGCTGAATATCATCAATTCATCACGAGCCTTACAGTACTCAGCCCGTTGTATGTCGGCGTACTCCATTCCCTTTTCGTCACCGTTGTCATGGGCGGCCTCCCAGGCCTTTTCCCACTGGTCGATGGCATCGTTGAGGGTCTTCAGCTTGCCATTGAAACGGTCAGTGGCTGATTGAGTCAGCGAGTAAAGCTTCTGATGAGTGACATTTCGGTCCACGATGGCCTCGCCAAAAGCATCCACCTCCGCGCCCTCATAGATGAACATGCCATCCAAGCGCTGCTTGATGTCATAGACAATATTAGGGTCCTGAATATCGGCCACTTGAGCATCGCGGTAGAAGGTCTTGAAGGCCGCCAGAATCTCTTCTGCCTCGTTAGCGAAGTCAATGACGTAGGTTTTGTCTTTGCCTGGGAAGGTGCGATTCAACCTCGACAGGGTCTGCACCGCTTCCACGCCAGAGATTTTTTTGTCCAGGTACATCGCCAGCAGCTTGGGCTGGTCAAACCCAGTCTGGTATTTGTTGGCAACGATCATCACCCGGTAGTCCGGGGTATCGAACACTTTGCGCATGTCGCGACCATGCAGACCAGGGTTCAAGTTGGTTTCGCTGAACTGGTGATCGCTGGGCAGGCTAACGTCCTGAACATCGGTATTAGGCACCTCCCCGGAGAACGCCACCATCGCAAGCACATTGTCGTAGCCCTTCCGCTGGCAATAGTCCTTCAGCGCTAGGTGGTACTTCACCGCCGCCGCACGGGAGCTGGTCACCAGCATAGCCTTGGCCTGACCACCCAGCAGGTGTGCCACGTTTTTGCGAAAGTGCTCGACGATCAGCTCGACCTTCTGCCCCACGTTCACCGGATTGAGTGACAGCCACCTGGCCAGCGAGCGCTTGGCGCTCTTCTCATCCACACGCTTGTCATCAACAAACTCGCTGCCGATTTTGAACGCCACGTTGTAACTGGTGTAGTTCTTCAACACATCTAGGATAAAACCCTCCTCGATGGCCTGCTGCATGGTGTAGAGGTGAAACGGTGCCGGTGGATTTTCCTGGCTCGCCGGCAGCGCCGCGTTACGTGGGCGGCCAAAAAGACTCAGGGTAGAATGCTTGGGCGTGGCGGTGAAGGCAAAGTAGCTGGCATTGCCTGGTCGGCTGCGTGAAGACTGCCAGACCGACAGACGCTGCTCCTTGCTCAGCTTGTCCCACTCTTCCTCACTTTGGCCGGTCAATACATAGCGCAGATCATCGGCGGTGCTACCGCCCGTGGAGCTGTGCGCTTCGTCAATAATGATGGCAAATCGACGGTTGCGTAGGCTGGTCTCGCCGAGGATCACTTTCTGCGCGAAGGGAAAGGTCTGTAATGTGCAGACGATGATCGGCACACTATCAATCATCGCTTTGGCCAACTGCTGGCTCTTCGGCAAACTGGATTGCTGACGATCAATCGCGCACACCACTCCTGCCTGGTGTTCGATTTGCTGAATGGCCTCCTGCAGCTGCTGATCCAGCACCTGGCGGTCGGTGACCACGATGACGCTGTGAAAGTAAGGTTCGCCATCTGGCCGGCGTACGCGAATCAGTGAATGTGCTGTCCAGGCAATGGTGTTGGTCTTGCCAGAGCCGGCGCTGTGCTGGATCAGGTAAGGCTGCCCAGCACCCTCGATGCGAACCGCGTCGATCATTTTGGTTACGCCTTCCCACTGATGGAAACGCGGAAAAATTAGACCTTCCTTGAAGTAGGTCTTGCCGTTCACATCCTGGGCTTCCTTACGATCTTGCAGCACAAAGCGATGGAAGATGTGCAGCCAGTTGTCTTTCTGTAGCACCCGCTCCCCGAAATAGCTCACTGGATAGCTGTTGTTGTCGCCGGGCGGGTTGCCCGCTGCGCCATCGTTGCCCCTGTTGAACGGCAGGAAGAAAGTAGAGTCACCCGCCAATTTGGTGGTCATGCGGATGTCGCTATCGCTCATGGCGAAATGCACTACTGCACCACGCCTGAAGGTCAGTAACGGCTCAAGACCACCGCTCTTGCGCTCGGGCTTGCGATCCATGCGGTACTGCTGCATGGCTGCCTCGACAGATTGAGTGAAGTCAGTTTTTAGCTCCACTGTGGCCACGGGGATACCGTTAATAAAGAAGGCCAGGTCAATCTCATCAGCCTTGTCCAGCGAGTAACGCAGCTGCGGCAGCACTCGCAGGCGGTTAGCTTCGTAACGTTGGATCACCGTCTTGTTGCGATCATCCTCGGGCAGGCCTTGGCTCATCGCCAGCGTTCCCCCACCGGCCACAGCAAAGCCATAACGCAGCACGTTGACCGTGCCGCCCTCGACTTTATTTTCCAGTTGCTTGACCAGCCGATCCAGAACCACATCGCGAGTACCCGCTCCATTCATGGCCTGCAGCTTGGCCATAGCTTGCGGCTGGCTTTCTCCCAGCCAACCAAGTACATCCTCGGAGAACAGCGCACGCGCCGCGTCATAGTCAGCGGACTTGCCGACCAACCAACCAGCAGCAGCCAGCTGCTCGACGATATGGCGTTCCAGTTCGCTCTCGTGGTGGATATGGCTCATGTGTTTCTTCTCGCGACTAAATTATTTGGCCCTACGCCGACATTCGACCCAGGGCATCAAGCTCAGACTTAATGAGCAGGCACCAGCGCAATTACGCACTCACGCTTGAATTTCCGCACTTGGTCGAAATCCCAGAACCCCACCACATCCTGATTAAGCTCTAGAATTATCCGTGGTTCGTCGACCAAACCAGGTACTTGGCAATAACCACCAACCTCCATCTGGTCAGACTCTACTGACCCCTCCGTCCATGAGGTGCCATAGGACATATGCACCCCTAGCCATTTCTCGGCCTGCATGGAAGCAACGGGAGTGCTTTTGACTGTTCGCTGGATGCTGTCACGTAGTTCTGTACTGGCTTGCCGATCAGCCGCAATAGCAGGCAAAAGCGCCAGTAACACGGCATTCGCCTGCAGCTTGCAGAATTTTTCGTCCGCTTCCCAGATACGGCTGACCTCTACCGTCAGCTCATCCCCCAGGTCCCATGCCAGCCAGACAAGCAGAGTGCGCAACTGCATCGTTTCATCAGCGGAGTCACCAGCGGCCTTGTCTATCACGTCGAGCAGACGCGATTGCGATCCCAGCAAATACCTGACGCTCTCATCGAGCAGATAGCGACGGTCGAACTCTTCGACGAGAGGCTGCCCCGTGGCTAGCCAGCGCTTCTGCTTGTCCAGGTGGCGCAACTCTCGAATCAAAGCCAACACCGCAATCAACTGGATAGGAGCAACGACCTGTCGCGACTCCTCCTGGCTTGCTAGTTCTAGTTGCTGGACCATTTTCCTGCACAACGACCGTGCTTTTCTGGCGACAATCTGTACGATTTCAGCATCTGAAAGCCTGGTCTTTTCAGCGGGGTTGTCATCGTAGTCCTCTGGCGTTTCGTCTTCCTGCCCTACCTGCTCTTCTTCGGTCCTCCCAGCGCGATCAACCTCAATACCTTGCACCTCAAGCCCCTCGCTCAAGCGCCGCATCAGCACATCGATCAAATAGGCCAAATCACCGGACTTCAGCAGGCGCTGTTTGTGCTTACTTCTTGTCATGTCATTTACATTGATCACTAGCGAATCCGGAGCTGCACCAGCTACCGGCCTGTCCGAACTTCCGCGATGCTCACGGATGGCCTCCTCGATCTCGTGGTCCGTCTGCTCAGCAAAAATGACTCGTTCGACGCTTGCGATGAGCTTGGAGATATCAGCATCGCTGGATCCCAACTCGCTAAGAGCCGAACGAATCTGATAATGCCTGGAGGATTGCGCGGTCGACTCGATGATGGAAGGATGCAGAATCATGGCGCGAGCGACAGGGTAGCCCTCCTCCTCCAACACACAGGAGCGAATGTCAGTTGGCTCGACTGTCGGTTTGAAAGCGACTTCATCGTCGCTGCAGTCGATCACATAGACCCGCTCCAGCTCCTCCTGGTTAGGACCGAGCAGTACCGCACTGGTGACAACCAGAGGGTTTCCCCGGCAGGTGATACGTATCAGACCCTGTTGCAGGATGGAAAAACCCGAGAGGATCGGCAAACCGCCCTCGAGATATTTGATCTCACCGGCCGCATTGCGCTGCCGGATATCGACAAATGCCTCATGATCCAGATCAGGTAGCTCGAACAGATCGCGCATCGAGGTTGCCTCAGCGGCCTTGCGGGCGGCACTACCGACTTGCAGCAGAACCGCTTCGACGTTGCCACTCCTGGCGCTGCCCAGCCAGGCAGGACGACTTGGATTCGCACTCCCACTGACAAACACATCGGCGGCGGCATGATCGGATTCGAAGTAGAACACCTTCGCATGCAGATAGCCCGCCTCCTTACTCCACAGCGAACGTGCATCAACGTGCCGCGCCGCTTTGACATCACAAGCTCCGGGATGCTGGACCGTCTCGGGGGCGATGCCAACCACAACTTGGGCCTCAGGCCAGCGAGCCTTGAGCGCCCGAATCAGAAGTAGTTCTCGGTCGAAGAAGGCGCCCAGCACTGCGATCCTTCTGACCCGAGTGGTGATATGCGCGGCAACTTGATCAATAAGTGATGGCGCTCCTGCCCACTGTCCTAAAACGGCCGGCGTGGTCATAAGACCAGACCTGGCGATCAACGGAGCAATGAAGCGGTCAATAGCCAGAGCTGATTCCAATATCGGCGCAGGCACCTTGCCACGCTCCAGATTGATCCATTCCCGGAGCATCTGCCAGACCGACCTGAGAATGGCTGCGCCCTCTCCATCCTTAACGCCGCCAACCTCAATCCAGTTGGTGATTTCGCGGTTGAAGCCCAGCCCGGATAGGGTGAGGTTGTGGCTACCAATCAGAATCGAGGCTTTCTTCGCCACCAGCAACAGACAGATCTTCGGGTGAAAGGCCCCATTTACCCCAATGGGCAAAAGCGTGTAAGCATGCCCAGCCAAACGAGGTCGGGTCGCCTGACTTCCCCAAGCGACGGCACATTGCTGGCGATCCATCAGAACCACGTTATGCCGACATCCAGCACTAACCAACTTTCGGAGCAACACCTCCTCGTAAAAGGGTAGTGTCGCGTTGAATGTGGTGATCAGCGAAGCCTCGTACCCCACTCGCTTGATCACCTCGAGAAGAGAAACGGCTTCAGACACTGGCCACCTCCATCAGCTCTCTGCCCAAATCGGTCAGTCGGATCTTTTGCTGGTCATCGCACGTAAACACTCCTAGGTCACGCAGGATCTGCACTGCCGGTCTAAAGCGCGGAGTCGTCTGGGAAGGTGGCGGGATCTGATCGCACACCACTTCCAAGCCACGCTCCGAGGGACGCAATTGGAAAGTCGATCGACTTGACTGTCGAAGCTTGCGCAGTGCCACACGCAGATGTGTATCCAAGCTCCATAAAACCAATTCGCTAACCACCTGCTGGAGGGACATCGACTGCCAGTCGGCACAGCGATTACGGAAGCTCATCAGATTGATCGGGTAGTCCCTGAGCGACTCAGGAGTAATCGCTAGCCCCGAATAAGGCAACTTATTAAGATCGTCGCGGACAACAAGCAAGGCCAGTAACTTAAGGCTCTGAGCCAGCAAGGTCTTGATCTCAGCTTCGGGCTTCCACCCGTCAATCAGCTGCCTGCCGAGTTGGAACTCATGCGCAACGTTGCCCCAGTCACTCAGGTCCGGCCCCTGATCTCTTAATTGAGTTACAAGTGCATCGAAGCTGCTCTGCCCCAGATCACTCAACACTCCAGCAACCTTTTCCGAGCTAGCAAACCACTCGGCGAACGCTTCAACCGAGTTGAACATCTGTCGCTGACCGGAGAACTGTGGCTGCAGCTCCCTTAAGCAAATGGCAAGGATGGTTTGGAAGGCCACTGATAGCAGGTCGTTACGCACGTATACGACCCAATGCGCACAGGTGTTTCGCAAGGCCTCAGGAATAACCCACGGCTTACCACCGGGCAGCGCGCCGGTATAGACGCACGCGCGAAACGCTGCCTCAGAGAGTTCACAGCCAGCCGGAAGCGCCTCAGCCAACTGCTGGATCAGCGCCAAGCTGCGGCGGCGTTGCTCGCCCTCCTCCGCGTAAGCACTGCTACTATCGAAGAAGATATCGATGAGCTGTTGGCACTCTGCGGGGCTTGAAGGAATATTGCAGCCACAGAATCCACTGAGCTCATCCAAGGCCGCCAGCGTTACTTCGTCGCCCTCGACCATCTGCCAGAAACGCTCGCCAGGAATACCCGCATCGAAGTTCTTCGCCAGCAGTGCTCCATACTCCTTGCTATATCTGACCCAGGACTGCGTGGACGACTCCATGATCATCAGATCGGACAAGGTGCCGACGTAATACTGCGACAGACCACCTAGCCTGTTCATGAAGTAACGATGCGGAGAATCCTCGGTCGTAGCGTACTGGGATAACCGCAGAGATTCATCGGCTTTCAAACTGGCCAATGCGGGAACGAGCTTGGAGCGGCCTACCATTGCGACGCCATGCAGCTCATTTTCTTGATCACTCGTCTGTGAATGCCGCTCGGCGATCAGGGTGAACAGACAATCCGCTCGCCGGAATAGCTCGACGAAGTGGGCATAATCATCCTTCGCATAACGCTGATCATAGGACCACACAAGCCAAGGATAGAAAGAGTAGTAGCGCGCGCGATCGGTTACGTTGGTAATGCCTGGCAGCAGCTGGCCATAGATCATCACACAGGGAGCCTGTGTGCCGAGGTGATCGATCCCGGAACTCGCGTAGGGCGGTTTCAGCCAGCTTGTGGTGAGTTTCATCGACGTTTAATCCTTCAATACGCCTGGTAGATGCGACTGCTCACCCGACTGGTGGCGCCCTCTCAATCAATGTTCTAGTTGCTGTCAGTCTTCGGCCAGAACTGACGCTTGCATGTTGAGTTGCCGATCTTGCCAAACAGCATAGGTTTCGCCGCTGCCTCCCACCAACCAGGATGTGCGCCCATTTGCTGCCCGACCGCAGACCACCGCTGCCGCTGCGCTGGGGCTGCTGAAGGCGTAGTCGTCGCTGAACAATAAATGTTCTCCGCCATCAGCCACCAGCACGCCTTCGTCGATTAGATGTTTGAACAGGCCCTGATAGCCACGCTCGGTTCCCACCCATTCGGCACGGCTTTTTGAGCCCTTGAGCACGAAGAACTCACCGTCGATCTCCTGGCCCTGAGCGCTGATACGGTAGCGCGGTACCTCAAGGGTGAAACGGGGTGAGCGACTGACCGGTGCATCTGAGTTTAAAGCTACGGCAGTGGAAGGCTTAGTCAGCTCGCGCAGAAAGTCAAAGCCGAGTACAGGCAGCACGGTGCGAATCTGCTCAAGGAAGAAGGCCATGTCGGCGCGGGCGGACTCCGGCAGGCTGCCATAGTCATGCGCAGTGCCATTAAGCAGCTCGCAGCGTCCGACTGTATTAGCGATACCGATCAGCAGGCTTTCCAGATACTTCACATGGGTCTTGGTCAGGTTCTGATCCTTGCTGGTGACCAGACAAACCTTTTCCCAGAAGTCCTTACCGCCCGCCGTACCCTCGAACGCCTCAGGGCGATTGTGCTGTTTGAGACGCTTGGCTACGTCGTCCGACTCGCCGATATACACCTTAGAACGCAGGTTGTTCTCAGGGTCGGGGCCGACCAGAAAGTACACGCCGGTACGCCCGCACTCTGGGCGCTGCACCAGCTCGGCTAGCTTGCTGCGCGGGCCGGTCAGCACATGACCGGTCCAGTTCATGATCTCGGCGGTAAGCAGGCCATTGGATGTGCCGTCCACCAGGAATATGCGAATGCTACGGCCTTGGTTCATGCAGCCTCCCGCAGGTCGATCTGGCCGGTGACGGCGGCGGTGATCAGGCCGGAGCGACGCTCTTTTAGAAGCTCTATGCTGAGCTCGGTTTTGGTTAACAACACATCAAGGCGCTCGCACTCAACGCGAACATGCTGGGCAATCTCTCGCTGCTCAAGCGTTGGTGGAAAAGCAAAACGGTATTGGCGAAACTTCTCAGCAGGCAGATGCGCAATTGTTGCCTTCGAGTCCGACTCTTCAAAGACCCCGCGCTTTTTAGCGGTAAGAAGTGAGAAGAAGAAAAACTCTGCTGTGTCGTTGTCTTGTGAGCGAGGACGCAAGCGATGTAGAGCTTTCTGATAACCGAAAACAGAGCTTTCCCCCCTCCAAATAGCTGCACGCCCAACATCCCCACCTTCGCAGACCATCAGATCCCCTTCCCTGACGGTATAGCGCTCAAGCTCCGCCGGATGAATATCCATTTCTGGTAGATCTTGGGTATTGATGGCCCCCCATTGAACATCCTGATTTCTAAGGTACGAAACCAGGCTGGTCTTGGTGAGCTTTTTCTCGTCGAGCATTTTCCCTAACTCAACCGAGTATCGGAAACTGAGTTTGCAGACGGCCCAATGCTCCGGCACATCCCCCAGCCACTCCACGCCGGAGTCTTTCATCTTCACATTCGGATCAAGACCCTTGGTGACGGCATGGGTGATCAGTGCCTGGCGCTTTTCACGCAGCAGCTCGACAAAGCGGGTTTTCTTCTCCACTAGCGCATCGATGCGGGCGGTTTCGCGGTCGAGGTGGACAGCAATGGATTGTTGCTCTTCTACAGGTGGCACTGTTACAGAAAGGCTGCCGATCACCCCCATGCCAATGTTTTGCTGCGTCCCATAGCTCCAGTTCAGGGCAACAGCTTCTTGGAAGCTACGCGAGCGCATGAAATTCAGAACAAAATAAGGATTGGAACCTTCGTTACAGCGAATGACTGCCAGCGGTGACCAGATATTGAACTCAGCATCTGTTTCGACGATGGCCGTCACACCAGTGGTCGCACCGGACTTGATCATGAAGATATCGCCACGTTTAGGCAGATATTTCTGGGAGTACCGCTCGTGATCGGCTTTAGAGATGAAACCTCGGATCTTGTCGAAATTAATTTTTCCGGAGGACACTGCTTCGGCAGAAACAAACGGAACGCCGCTATCAAGAAAATCAGGCGTCTCATGCGGCCCATCAGTTACAGGTATCGCAACGACGTGCTTGATCGCCATGACCTGCCAATGCTCCGGCACCTGCCCCAACCACTCCACCCCGGAATCCTTGTACACCGGGTACGGTTTGTAATGACTCACGCCGTCACCTCACCCAGCAACGCAGCGATCTCGGCCTCCACAGCCTTGAGTTCAGCATCGATCTCAGCCAACGCACGCGGTGGTTGGTAGATGTAGAAGTACCGGTTGAAATTGATCTCGTAGCCAACGATCCCGACCAGCCCGTCCTTTGCATCCGTCTTGCTTGTGTCGATCCAGGCGTCCGGCAAATGGGGCAGCACTTCGCGTGCGAAGTACTCGTCGATGGACTGATTCAGCGGCACATTCTCGTTTTCACGCAAGTCGCTATCGGCCTGCACATTGCCCTTGTCGTCCAGCACCGGCTGGGCGTCGCCATCACGCACGCCGAAACAACTCAGCGCGGCTTTCAGGGCGGCCTTGCCGAGCTTCTTGATTCCCGCCGCCTTGAGGAAGGCTGGCAGGCTGTCGAAGCTGCCTTCGACCTTGGCGAAAGCGTCGACTTGATCAGCCCCCTTGGTGGCCTGATATGCCGCGAGTTTGTCCGGTGTCACCGAGAAACGCAGGCGCAGCGGCCGCTCGACGGTAATGCGCCGGTAGCCGAAGTCGGTAGTGGCAAACACCTTGCTATTCGGCGCGCTTTCACCGGCCTCATGCAGCTTGGCGATGACGGCAATCTGCTGTTCAGAGAGAAACTTACGCTTACTGCCCAGACTTTTGCGCATGGGCGCATGCATGGCGGTGGCGTCGATCAGTTGCACCTGACCTTTGCGCGCGGCACCCTTGTGGTTGGACAGCACCCAGATGTAGGTGCCAATGCCGGTGTTATAGAACAAGTCGTTCGGCAGGGCGATGATCGCCTCCAGCCAATCGTTCTCAAGAATCCAGCGGCGGATTTCCGACTCGCCGGACCCCGCACCACCATTGAACAATGGCGAACCGGACAGCACGATGCCGATGCGGCTACCACCCAACTCCACCGGCTTGCGTTTGGACAGCAGGTGCATCAGGAACAGCAGCGAGCCATCGCCCACACGTGGCAGGCCGGCTCCAAAACGCCCAGCAAAGCCGAGATTTTTCTGCTCGTCCTGTACCTGCGTCTGCACCTTCTCCCACTTCACACCGAACGGCGGGTTGGCAAGACAGTAGTCGAACTGCTCATGGGGCAGAAGGTCGTTGGAGAGAGTATTGCCTAGCTTGATGTTCTTGGTGTCATAACCCTGGATCAGCTTGTCCGCCACCGAGATGGCGTAGGTTTCCGGGTTCAATTCCTGAGCGTACGGCACCAGTCGCAAGTCTGACTTCCATTCATCCCGCACCAGCTCAATTGCGGAAGACAGAAACCCTCCGGTACCTGCGGCACAGTCATATACGGTGCGGATGGCCCCTGGTTGATTCAAAGCTCGATGATCGGGTTCAAAAACCAATGTGGTAGCCAAACGTACCACGTCACGCGGGGTAAAAAATTCACCGGCGGTATCGTTGGCAGACTCAGCGAACTTGCGAATCAGGTGCTCAAACACCAGACCCATTTCATGGTTGCTGATGACGCTAGGGTGGAGGTCGATACTGGCAAATTTCTGCGTCACCAAATACAGCAGGTTGGCATTTTCCAACTTGCTCAACCAGCCATCGAAGGCGAAGTGCTCGAACACCTGACGGGCGTTGGCGGAGAACTTGGCGATGTAGTCCTCCAGGTTGGCGCGGGTACTGGTGGAGCCCACACTATCCAAAGCGAACTGTGAGACATTGTAGAAGGTGGCACCAGCGGTGGTAGGCAGGATTAGATCCATATCCACACCACTGGCCTGCATCGCTAGGAACTGGCTACGAACCTTGTCACGAGTAGGCTCTAGCACACACTCCAGCCGACGCAATACGGTGAACGGCAGGATGATACGGCCGAACTCGGACTGCCTGAAGTCGCCACGCAGCACATCAGCCACGCTCCAGATGAAGTCGGCTAGGTTTTGCTGGTTCACGGAAAATCCTTATCTAAGGTGTATCGCAGAGAAGGATTCAGCCAATAAATGACCGCCAACAGCCTCTCTGCGATGCGCTATTACGAATAGCTGAACCTTAACCGTTCGGACAAACCTGAACCAGCACGCAACGCATTCAACCTGTAAAGTTTTCAAGCAGTTGAGCTCCGAATGCAGCCCGTCCGGAAGGCTTTCGCTCTCGCAGGCTTGAGGTGCAGGTACTGAGTATCCTTGGTCAAGTAGTGCATAGCCTTGACGACCTTAGTGCGTGCCTGGATATCATCCCGCCTGATCGTTCCGATTCCGACTTCATCGCCATATTGGTCCTTCTCAGCGTTGCAGCTGTAGTAGTAACCACGCCCAGCGGTGAGCTGCTCCCACAACTCACCAATCTGCTGTGCTTTATAAAAGTCACTGCGGACCTCTGCTCCATTGAAGAAGAAGGCGGCGTGAACGTGATAGCCCCTTGCCTCGCCTTGCTCGACGGAACAGATATAGCCCGTTTCATGTTGGAAAATCGGATCGCGCTCACGTGCTCGAATCAGCCCATCCAGATCCTTGAAGACATGTCCAATTCGCAAACGGGCATGTGCGCCTGTTAGGTAATGCAGGTCGACACGTACCACCACGGTACGGGAGTAGCGTTCCAGCACCCTGTTTACATAGTCGGTGATGACCGTTTGCTTCTCCCCGGCCTCATAACGGCGATCACTCGCCTTCCGTTGATACCATTTACTACGGGTCAACTGACGGATCTCCGCCACCAGGGCATTCATGGCACGCTCGAAGTCGAGGTACATCGTCCTCTCATCATTGAGACAGGTTAGACCTGCAGACCCTCGCTCCAGACCAATGTTCTGACAGGCCAGCCAGAAGGTCTGCAGATGCTCACTGTAGGTATAGATGGTGCGATCATCGAAGAGATCGAACATCTGCTGGATGCAGCCGAAGTACCTGGCGAGCCGGGTGTTATGCACCCGCTCCTGACCGGATGAGCTTTGACCTATGTCAAAGGCTGGCCTGTCGGTACGCTCGATGGCATTCACCAAGCGTTCGATCTGGATAGCGAGTTCAGACTGGGTGAGGCTTGAGGTGTTGCGAAGGTTCATGTTCAGCACCTGGTACGTTTGGACATACCAGGTAATGCTTAAGTATTTTTTTACTGAATGGGTGATCAGCCTTATGGGCTGACCATCGGCCGTCAGTGAGGCGATGTGTAACCATCGAGCATCAGTGGATTGGTTGCAGGTATTGGGTATTGATAGGTTGGTAGATCTATATTGATTAGGTGGTGTTGGTATATCAATAAAACCAGCCTGCATCACTCACCATACGTCAGCGCTGGCAGGGCTAAAAAATGAAAAATCCTCCGCTACGCATGCAACTATGCCAAAGTTCGGTTGCGGGAGTTATCTGAGTTTTAACATCTGCTGCTGTACATCAATGACAGACGCAACACGCCTCACAGCACATCATGACCTGGGAGAGCCCAGGTCATGATGTGCTGTGACTGCTAGTGCTTGATGCCGCTTCCGCTGCTACGCATTAGATGCCCGTTTGAAGATCACGCTCCTCAACCCGTGCCATGATCCAATCCTGGACTTCGCTCTCCAGCCAACCCACAGAGCGATCACCTAACGAAATCGACTTGGGAAAGGTTCCGGCGTCGATGTACTTATAGACCGTAGATCGACCCAGACCGGTGGAGTCGATGACCTCTTTCAGACGAATAATCCTCATGAACGGGCTCCTCTCGTATCGTTCAGAGGATTCGCAAAGCCTGTAAAAAATTACTCAATCACCTTGTCATTGCTTGGCCTAGGAAGCAGCTCATAGGCATGCAGCTCTTCGAGCGGGATTTCATACTCCCCAACAAAACTGCGAGTGGTCGCCTCAGCACCAATGGTTTCAATCATCAATATCCCCTCCAACCCCGCGCCGCTTTGGCAAAGTTAGGAAAGCTCGATAGAAATGGCCTCGCGCAGCAGATTGGGGGACGATTACAAAATCGAGTTCGCTGAAAGGAACGTTCGGGGTGTCGGATAGCAGGCGCTTGAACCATAGGGCCATGTCATACGCCAAATCAAAAAGTTGAACGTGAAACCTTATACGAAGAACGTCGACATCAATATCCTCGGCATCTTGCAGGCCAACTGGCAACCTAAAATCTTTTAGGATCTGCTGACGAAGCTGTAGGTCATCAACTCGCTCCTTCAATGCCCCTCCCTCAGCTAAATTCGGCCAGTGTCTGGACAACAGCTGCGCAGCGTACTCCTCCAGGAAAGCCAGAAATGTCCGATAAAATGACAGTCCTTGCCCTGCCAAGAACATAAGGATCGGAGCTTCCAGCGAATTCTGAGAGCGCTTGGCATCTCTTTTAAAGCTACTCACTGCGCCTCGAATTCTTTGCAGCAGCTCTGGCCCGGCGAGGTCCATGTCCCCTCCCGTTACTTCAAGAATAGAAGTTGCTTGGCCACTCTCATCGAACTGCGCATGATTCAAATTGAGGTAGTAGATGCTCTTCCTCTTTACAGACAGTACCGGACTGCTTAAGCCCGGTATGTAGCTACGTATTAACCCTTGATCCATTAGCGTTTTGAGCCGGTTCCGTAGCCTCTCCTTAGTCAATCCTGTCGCCTTGCAGATCTGCACTGTCCCGAGATTACGCACCACACCGAACCGGTCAGCACCACAGAGCAGCGCGGCCATTAGGAGCCGATTCACCCTGTTCAGGCCACCAGGCTTTTTTCTCGCTCTAAGATGAGCCAGCGATTTCCCCTCATCCTCGTACTGACCTGCATCAGTCCCTCCATGCACCATCAGTCGCTCAATGGCCGATATGTGCATTACGCCGACCGGCACTGGAAAATGATTTAGCTCCGCAAGAAAGGTCTTGGCGACTCCATACCACCTTGCTTGACGCCCTCTTTTATTGGGTACCAATGAGCAGACCAGAATCTCAGCATCCACCAAGGCATCCAGAGCCGCCGAAGCCTGGCGGTCCGTCACGCCAACATGCTTGGCAAATTCTTTAACACCTAGGCAGACAGGATCTGTAACGCCGAAGCACTGAATGAAGCGCACCAGGAAGTACTTAGCCTCCGGCGCAAGGCCCTTGATCTCAAAAAGCAAAGCGCGTAACTGCACCTAATGGCTCCGATCAGTGGTTAAGAAAGATCAATATATCGCAATATTTACAGACTGTAATAAATAGCTATCCGTTACGCATAACAATTTTTAGCGTTATGCATAACAACTATTAAACGTTACGCATAACCAAAAAGAAATGTACTATTCAGAGCGAAAGCTAAGCCGAAACCTGGGAGGTCATGACATGCGAAAGAAGTCATTTGGACTTGAGTGGCTCGATAAGCACGATCTCCAGCAGCAGCTGTGGGCTCATCGATATCTGCAAGGGAAAGGATGGATCGACCCGAATTTCACTTCCTCAATGCACGAAGACCTGCTGCGTGTTGGCGAGAGCCTTGCGCGCTCAGATGACCAAACCTTCATTGATAAAATGAAAAATGCATGGCGGCAGAGGAGATACAGGGCTCCAAGCAATGGGCGAAAGGCCTGCACCTTCAAACTCGAAACTGGGGTGAAAAAAGAGCTTTCGTCACTGGCTAGGAGAAGCCGAACCAACGAGACCAGCTTGCTTACCACTTTGATATCTGACGAATCGCAAGCCCAGACGGACCTGAAAAAAGAGCTCAAGGAATTAAACGATCGGCACAAAGCGCAGCTATCGGCTAGCAAAGAAGAAATCAACAAACACAAGCAGGTCAATAAGACCCTAATGGACTTATTGAAGAACAGCGTGGGAGCGTCTTGTCGACTTGAGGCTCTGCTGCAAGATGTCGCGCCTTCAACAGAACCCGTCACCCAGGATCAGCAACGCAGGATCGATAAGCGGTGCAAGCAGATAATGGTCGATGCCGAAGCAATCGTGAAAAGCCAGAGTACCCTACTCCCAAGCGAGCTCTTTAATCACGCCATACCAGTAGGCGACTCCACACTGGCACTAAAAGAGGCAGCAACGGAGAGCCCGCCTTGCTCGAATAATTCTCCGGTAGGCAATCAATCAAGCTCAACTGAAGATACGTTTAGGATTGACTCGGAGCGCCTGCCAGACAGTGCCGCCACTGATGTAGCCAGTAGAGCTAACAAAATCACTCTTCAAAGAAAGAAGCACTCCGTTATCCGAGGCCCCCAGGGAAAGCTCGAAAAGGACTAAGCTATTCACCTTGAGACAGGCATAGGGCGACCTCAGTGCGGTATATACACGAAAACGGCAGGGGCATCCGCAAGCGCCTATTCTCCCTTGATACCTCAGTTCAAAAATTACCGTGGTCGCTGCCAGCACCATCCATATAAAGCCTTTACTGACGAATCTCAGCTGACGGTATTCCAAATGGTATTCCAGGCAATAAATCAACAGATAATTTTCATTACAAATCAATAATTTACATTAACAGTTCAAATTACCCCGGCCCACCAAATACGAAGCAAAACAAAACCCGCCAAGTGCGGGTTTTGTTGCATCTGGGGTTTGGTCATTTTTGCAGGCAGCCTCACCATCCCCGGCAAAAGCTCGCCTGCTCGCGATAAGGCTCGCAAGCCCCCCCAAAACAACCTCGCGACCAATGCCACCATCGTCGTCGCGACCTCCCACGGAGACGCCCATGCGCCAAGCCCTCCTTATCATCGACGTCCAGCCCAGCTTCGCCCCACCTCAATGGCTCATCGAAGGTATCCAAACACTCATCGGTACCCTGCCCAGCGTCGCCACGGTCGAGCGCCACGACGAATCCAAAACCCCGTTCCAAAAACAACTCGGCTGGCACCCGCTCCGGACGATGACAGCCTGATTCAGGCCGACCGTATCTTTATCAAGCACGGCTACGCGCCTTCGCAGGAAACCATCGAGTATTTGAAAAGCCTGAAGGTGGATCGCGTACTCGTCTGCGGTCTTCAGACCGAGACTTGCTGCCTGGCGGCGGGGTTTTCGTTGTTTGATGCGGGGTTGCAGCCGACGCTGATCACGGATCTGACGATGGGGTCATCGCTGGATCGGACTGGAGAGTTGGGTGTCAGGCTTTGGAAGCATCATTTCAAGCACACGCTAAAATCGAGTGAGCTGTAATCAACATATTAGTCGGCGATACAACACAACGGAACCTATGCTGCGGGTTTACCTGCAACCACTCACTCAGGAAGATCAACATGAACGTATGGATCGCAACCGTCCTGGTCGCCATGGTTTCTGTGCCTGTACACGCCGCCACCGAGATCGCTCCTCATGTCGAGCAGGTCACCTTCAACAAGGGCTCCGACACCGTCAAGTTCGCCCGTTCCATCAAAGGCC
>Ga0157375_10000599_pt1 | contig 31988 bp, 31 predicted proteins | sample M35metaG_FD_115311 | JGI IMG/M metagenome (GOLD analysis project Ga0157375, IMG submission 115311) | Miscanthus rhizosphere microbial communities from Kellogg Biological Station, Michigan, USA - M3-5 metaG | ecosystem: Host-associated > Plants > Roots > Rhizosphere > Soil | place: USA: Michigan... | reverse complement strand
GGCTCCTCGCACTCGGGGTGGGCAATCAATTTTGCGTTGGGGTGTCTCATCTTGAGCCGGGTAATTTTTTCGAGGGAAAAAATTTCATGAACCATGCAGGCACCGTTCCACAAAACCATATCTCTGCCCGTTTTTTTGACCAGGTAGGCACCCAGATTCTTATCGGGCGCAAAAATGATCTTTTGATCGGCCGGCAGTGATTCAACAATCTTTTGGGCATTGCTGGAGGTACAAATGATATCACTGAGTGCCTTGATACCTGCCGAACAATTAATATAAGAAATGACGATATGGTCGGGATACTTTTCTTTGAACTTTTTGAATTCTTCCGGCGGACAGCTATCAGCCAGGGAGCAACCTGCTTTTAAATCGGGTAGGAGGACCTTTTTAAGCGGATTAAGGATCTTGGCTGTCTCTGCCATGAAATGCACTCCCGCAAATACAATGATGTCTGCCTTGGTTTTCTCTGCCTCCTGGGCCAACCCCAGGCTATCGCCAATATAGTCCGCCACATCCTGGATATCGGGCTCCTGGTAATAGTGAGCCAGCAGAATGGCGTTTTTCTCTTTTTTCAATCTTTCAATTTCATGAAACAGATCCAGGGTCGGATCCAGCTCGAGATCCAAAAACCCGTTCTTTTCAATTTCTTTCGCGGCAATTTCGATGTTCATAATTCCGGTAGTATTAATAATATATACTTATTTATATAAAAGCCTTATTACTATTAGGGGTGTGGATTCGTTGGAAAATACACGTTTGAGATATTTGGCAAAGTTAATTCTAATGGTTTATCCACAGTTTATAACAAGTAGCCCACATTGAAGGTTTGAGTTCCAGCCTGCATCTCAATGGCTTTTTAACACGTGTGGATGAAAAGGAGATGGATAAAACTAATTCTTAGTTCCCAATCAAAAATCTGTTAATACAGTCTTAATATAGGTTGGATTACTGACGGTGGTATCTTCCTTCTCACCCTACTCATCAAATTCCACCCCATGTTTCCCCGAATTTTCACGACAAGAATCATTGTTATTAAGGTAAATCGCCAGCAATTCACATGGCTATGTGGTTAACTATTTCTTTGGTTCATCATAAAAATAAGCTATGTGAATTATTGACCGATCCGGTTGGCCGAAAGCCTTATCAAATATAGATCAGAAGGGTTTTCCACAATTTGTTCATAAGCATTTTTACCCTATTTTTGCCCTCCATCTGTAAAACCTATTTATTATTCATTTATGTCGATTATCCAGAGTATCAGAGACAGAGCAGCGGTTCTTGTGTTTGCCATTATTGCCATCAGCCTTATCGGCTTCCTGGTGCAGGACGCGTTCATAGGCCGCAGCAGGGGCTTATTTTCCAGCCACGGCAGCAGCGTAGGGTCAGTTAACGGAAAAGACATTGACATTAACGATTTTTCGCAAAGATTAAAACTTGCCGAAGATGGATACCAGCAGCGTGGCCTCAACATGAATGATGACATGCGTCAGCGTTTGCAGGAACAGATCTGGTCAGGATACGTAGAGCAGGAATTGATACAATCTGAGGTTGACAAGCTCGGACTCGCTTTCACTCCCAAAGAACTAGGAACACTTCTTTTTAGTGAAGATGCTCCGCAGGAATTCAAACAACAATTCACAGATCCCAAAACGGGCATTTATAATGTCGATGCGGCGCGTGACGCTTTCAGAAGCCTGCAGAGAAGCAAAAATTCTGATCAGTTGAAGGCTGTAAATGATCAACTGCTTCAACCGATCGTTTTGAATGAACTCCGTGCAAAATATATCAGTCTGTTTACAGGAGGCGCCTATGTTCCTAAGTGGGTCGCAGAAAGAATAACGGAAGACAACTCCGCAATCGCCAGCATCAATTATGTAGCTACTTCTTATAGCACCATCAGTGATAGTATGCCAGCCGTAAAAGTAACAGATGCAGACATCAATGGATACGTGCAGAAACATAAGGACGAATTCAAACAGGACAAAGCGCGCAATGTTTCATATGTAGTATTTGACGCAGCTCCAAGCGCATTGGACAGCGGAAAAGTTTACCAGCAATTGGCCAACCTGAAACCCGAATTTGCCGAAGCCACAGACGCTAAGGCATTCCTGGCAAAAAACGGAAGCACATTGGAATTCCTTGACGCCTATATGCAGAAAGGCAAATTGCAAATGGCTGCCAAGGATAGCATTATCTCACTGCCTGTGGGAAAAGTGTACGGACCTTACCTGGATGGCGGTTCGTATGTGCTCGCCAGGAAAATTGACGTAAAACAAATTCCCGATTCAGTACATTGTCGCCACATCCTGATTGGCACGGTTGATCCGAACACGGGCCAGGCAACACATGATGATTCAACTGCTCAAAGAAGGGCGGATAGCATCGCGAGGGCCGTACAATCTGGCGCCGATTTCAAAGTTTTAGCTGCCCGGTTCAGCGATGACGAAGGAAGTAAACTGAAAGGCGGCGAATATGACTTTGCTTCCACCCAAACCAACCTCGCAAGGGAATTTGCTGATTTCATCTTCAATAACAAAACCGGGGATAAGAAAGTGGTGAAGACCCAATTTGGATATCACTACATTGAAATTTTGGGCCAGAAGAATTTTGACGAGGGTGTAAAAGTGGCTTATATGGCCAAGCAAATTACCACGAGCAAGGAAACAGATGATTCAGTTTCTGCAGCTGCAACAGCATTTGCGGCAAGCAGCAGGGATTTGAAATCATTTGATGATAATATTGTAAAGAACAGGACTTACAATAAGCGCCTGGCAGACGACGTACACGAGAATGATTTCAGCATTTCAAGTCTGGGTTCTTCGCGTAGCCTTGTGAGATGGATTTTTGAAAATAAGGTGGGCACGGTATCTGAACCTTTTAACGTAGCCGACAAATATGTAGTAGTGGCAATTACCCGCGCGAAGGAAGAGGGCACACAATCTGCGGCTGATGCAAGAAATATTGTTGAGCCCATTTTGCGCAACCAGAAAAAAGCAGCTGAAATTATCAAAAAGATGGGAACGCCTACTAGCCTGGATGCGCTGGCCTCTGCCAATCAGAATCATGTATTAACGGCAGATAGCCTGAATTTTGCAACTCCTTTCATTCCGCAGCTCGGTAATGAACCCAAGGTGATTGGTGCAGCGTTCGACAAGAATTATGAAGGAAAGATTGCACCACCCATTGCAGGAAACGCCGGCGTATTTTATATCCAGTCGAAGTTGACCGGAACACGTCCCGTGGCCGATGGGGGCGCAGACGTACAACGCAGGAATTTGCAAATGCAGATGAAGCAAATGGCAAATTACAGTGCCACCCAAGCGCTTCATCTTGCAGCAAAAATTGAAGACAATCGTCGCGAAGCTGGTTATTAAACCGGGGAAAAATAATGGATGGCCCCGCGCAAATAAGCCCGGGGCCATTGTTTTTGAGTTTCGGGGCAGCTCTGGCAGATTTGCTAAATTTGCAAAGGAGATTTAGATATGAGTGAAGTATTTGTAAATAAGGTTGCAGAAAGCGGTCTGATCACGATCGATCTCGCGGATTACCTGCCCAACGAGGACTTCCGGGTGTTTGATCTGAAAGAACATCTGTTTATGGGCCTGATCTTAAAGGAAAAGGATTTCAGAGAAGCGCTGAAAAACCTGGAGCTCGAACCTTTTCGGGACAAATGGGTCGCCATCACTTGTACGGCTGATGCGATTATTCCTATGTGGGCCAATATGTTAGTGGCAGCCCAACTTCAACCGGTGGCGCGAGAAGTTATTTTTGCAACGGAAAAAGAGTTGGTCAACCACATCATTTCCGCAAAAATCGCGATGATGGACGCCCAACCCTTCCAGGATCAGCGAATCGTGGTTAAAGGCTGTGGCGATCAACCCATTCCGGAATCAGCCTATGTTGCGATTACCAATAAGCTGAGACCTTTTGCGAAAAGCATCATGTATGGCGAGCCGTGCAGCACAGTTCCCATCTATAAAAAACCCAAATCATAACAAATTTTATCATGTACCCAGGCAACGATTTATGCGCTAAGCGGGTCAAGTCTGGAAAGAAATTAATGTCAATGAAAAGATTATTAGCCTGCCTCGCTATCGCTGCCATTTTGTACTCGTGCACGAAGGATGTTCCAACTCACAATTCTTACCAGGGAGGCATTCCCTTCACTACGGTTGCCAGTCCGGACAGCGTGTTGCTTGGAGACACGATTAAAGTTGCGGTGCATTGCGAAACAAGAACCACCGGCGGAACCGTTGATTTTCTTGGTTTCCAACAGATAGAAAGCCCGGTGCACACTTTGAATATTACGGCAGTTGCGTTTTACGATCTTTACGGTACCGTTTCATCAACTAAAGATTGGAAATTTGACAAAGTGTTCGGATATCCTACGACTGCAAAAGGCACACTCGTATTGAATTTTTATAACGACAATACGCTCTTCCAGACGGATACGGTGAAGGTGAAATAGGTGAGTAAACGAAATTAGAACCAGCCTCTTTTTCTAAATATCATTAACATCCAAACCGGAATGGCCAGCATGCAAAACACGGCTGCAAAAAATCCATAACGGTTGTGCATCCACGGAATACGGTCGAAATTCATTCCGAAGATTCCGCCGATCACTGTAGCCGGAGCCATCAGGCAAGTTACCACGGCCATCACTTTCATGACCTCGTTCATTCTAAGGTTGACATTGTTGATGTAGAGGTCCTGCATGCTCATCATGATATCACGATAGTTCTCTGTGAGGTCGTAGGCCTGCACGATATGATCGTAGACGTCTTTGAAGTACCTGGTGGTGCGGTCTTCGAGTAATTCGCTGTCGCTGCGGATGAAACCATTGATTAGTTCACGCACCGGCGAAATATTTCTTTTCAACACGATCAACTCTTTTCGAAGCTGGTTGATTCTTGCCAGTGAACGGGTATTGCTGTTGCGCACCACTTCTTCTTCCAGGCCTTCAATCTGGTCGCCCAGCTTTTCCATCACGAGGAAATAACTGTCAACGACCATATCCAACATCGAGTAGCATAGGTAATCTGCTCCGCGTTGCCTGATCCTGCTGTTTGCCAGGCGCAATTTGTGACGAATCGGATCAAACACGTCGCGACTGGCATCTTCCTGGAAAGTAATCACGAAATCCGGCCCCATCACGATGCTTAGCTGCTCAATTTCAACCGTCTTCTTTTCCTCGTTAAAATAAAGCATGTTCAGGAGACAATACATTTCACCATCCAACTCGTCCATCTTTGGCCGCTGGTTCACACTTAGAATGTCTTCCAGGACGAGGGGGTCAATATCAAAGGTTACGCCCAGGGCTTCTACCTCAGTCTTTCGCAGGCCATCGATATTAATCCAACTGATCCTGTTATTGGTCTTGTAAGAAGTACACTCCTGGATATTTTTTAATTCTCTCTCTTCTATCTGGTCTGCATTGTAATCATAGACAAAAATTCTCACGGATGCCGCCTCCGCGCGTTGCGGCTCGATGGTGGGATTGACGTTGAGGATCTCTTTCGTCCTCGCCGTGCCAAAAAGTAATGGCAAACCCAGGTATCGCAGATATTTGTTTTGAAGCATGCTTACAGTTTCTCAAACAGTTTCCTAAGTTTATCGCGATTCATTTGTTTTTCCCAATCCTTTCCGAGGGCATTTTCCCACAAAGGCTTCATACCCATTGACACGTCAATCATCTTGTCAAAATCCGCGTCCGATAGGCCTTTCGTAAGACCAGTGGGGATATCAATCTTGTTTTTGTCAACCATGTATTTGAATTCTTTTACACCATCAGGATAGTAATCCTCAAGATGATTGAACACGATGCAATTGCCAATGCCATGTTTGGTACCCAATAAATAACTCAATCCGTAACTCACTGCGTGTGCAACACCCACCTGGCTGTAAGCAATGCTCATGCCACCCGCATACGATGCCATCATCAACTGATCGTCGCTTTCATCGTCCCATCTATCCTTCCTGACAAAGACCTCACGGCAAAGCTCAAGCGCTTTTTCGCCGTATGATTTGCTAAATTCATTCAGAAAAGTACCCTGCAGGCTTTCAATACAATGGATGTAACAATCCATTCCCGTATAAAATCTCTGGTTCGATGGCGCATTGGTGGTAAGCTCGGGATCCAATACGATTTGATCAAAGGGGGTGAAATCTGAATTCATTCCCAATTTTCGCGTCGGTCCCGTCAGCACGCAGGTGCGGCTCACTTCAGCGCCTGTGCCGCTAAGGGTTGGAATGCCGGCTTTGTAGACACCGGGAAATTTTACCAGGTCCCAGCCCTGGTAGTCTGCGGAAGAGCCGGGATTTCCCATCATCAATGAAACGGCTTTAGCCAGGTCCATTGTTGAGCCGCCTCCTATTCCGATGATACCGCTAACCGTGCCGAATTCATTTTTCAGATCCCGGGAGATGGCGTCGACATATTTTGTTTTTGGTTCGTCCGTAACATCGGCATAGACGATCCTGTCTTTCCCCTTTGTAGGAATCCGATTAATGAGTGGCTTGCCTTTGAAGAAATGATCCACCAAAAATATCATTGGTGCATCACCTTTTCTGCGTGGTGCGAGAATTTCGTCGAGCTGATCAAAGCAACCTCTGCCGTAAACTACGTAATCGACCATCTTAAAATTTCGAAACTTCATATAACAGTCATTATTTAAGTGCCCTGGTGGCTGAATATGCGAATTTCACGAAATGGGACGAAAAACGAGTATGAAAATTGAAGTTTAGCTACCAGGCCGATTTCATTCGCCACCAATTCAGCCTCAAAACTTTTGTAGCCCCACCTTCGCTGATCAGTGTGATCTGCTCATCCCCCGGTTCCGGAAAAACCTGTGCCGTCAACACTTTTCGGCCGTGTTGTGCGTAAATCTCCACGATGCTGTTATCAAAAAAGATATCAAGGTCTACTTTTCCATCCACCAGGTCTGCCGGCATCGAGAATTCACTGTGGGGAAGGAATTCGGGATGAAAGCTTGTGTTTCCACTTCGTGACCGGTCGAAATGAATGACATGCGAGTCGGTATCATACCAAAGATCTGTATGATGCTCTTTACCTGCTGCAAAGCGGATGGTGAACTTTCCTAACACGCCTGGCTCAAGGAGAATATGCATTTCCCAGGCCTTGCCCCGTTGGTTGAGCTTCATCTCACCCCTCAAATAAAATTCGCCATGGGAGAAGGCATCCATTCGAAGTTTTGAAAGGGCGATCACCGGATGCTGAATAAGAATCCAATCTTCACCCGATCTTTCTACGGAAAGATTTCGGGGCAATGCCATGGCGCTTCGCCATGGCGAGGTAGGAATGGAGTTGCCATAGCGCCAACTGTTAGCCCAGCCCAACAAAACGGGAGAAGCGCCGGAAGGCAAATTGTTGTAAGTAACTGCGGCGTAAAAATCAGGACCTTCATCAGGCCTGAAAATCTTTGCTGTGCTATTTTCGCTATGAAATGTTTTTCCATCAAAATCCCCAACAAAATATTGCATGGCGTATTGAACGGAATTGAACAGGATCCATTTCTTCTTACCCGCCTGGTCTTTTACCGGGACCTCTACCAACGCAGGACATTCCCAAATAAACGATGTATCACCTGCGGGACCGAATTCACTGAGCAGCTTCCAATCTTTCAAATTTTGGGAGCCATAAAACTGCGTCTTATATTCCTTAGGAAGCACCAATGCCATAATCCATGATTTGGTGGGTTCATACCAGAACACATTTGGATCTCGGAAATCCTTTTGGTGAAGATCCAAAACCGGGTTGCCTGAATATTTTGTCCAGGTTCTTCCTTTGTCTAAACTATATGCAAGGTATTGCGCCTCGATATGATCATCTTTTTTGGTGGAGTCTTCTGTCCGATGCCCGGTATAAATAGCAACCATCGGAACCTGACCGGGTGTTGTGGCAAAACCAGAAGCGTTGTGATAGTCAACAACGCAACCACCCGAATAAATCATCACGTTGTCGGCTTCCGGAATGGCGAGCGGCAGTTGTTGCCAGTGAATCAGGTCCTTGCTCACCGCATGCCCCCAACTCAGGTGCCCAGACTTGATTCCGTAAGGATTGTGCTGATAAAATAAATGGTATTCGCCGTCGAAATAAACAAGACCATTGGGATCATTGGCCCAGTTTTTAGCGGGTGAAAAATGATAGATCGGGCGATAAGGTTCTGAATAAAGTGGAAAATCCATTTTTTGGGCCTGAACAATCGTGCAGTAATGGATAACTGCAAGGAGGAGGAGTTTTCGCATAAGCCGACTTGTATAGAAATTTACGTAAATTATGGTTGTAGAAAGAAGGGGTCCCGATGAAAAAGTGGATGGTTTTCTTTGTCTTGTTTCCTTCGCAATTTCTCGCAGCGCAGAAAGTGCTGTATTCTCCATTGTTTGATGGCAACGGTGCCGTTCGTCATTACCAGATGGCTGGGAAAGTGGCCTCTACCTATTGGGTCATCAGGGAGGGAAAGATTCCTTATGGCAGTCGTCCCTCTGAGCGAAACCCGGGCCGGGATTTCGAGGGCTATGAGATCTACAACGACCGGCTCGAAAACATCAATTCAATCGACCGCGCTTATCGTTCCGTTGATGTGGTGAAGACTTACTTCGTGCCCGGTGACAAGTATTTTGACGAGATGATGATTGCGGATAAACAGAATCATACGGTTTTGCGCGTGAACAGGTACGCGCCAGCCGGCAATTTGATATGGCAGGAGCGATCCATCGATAGTCTTCCATTTCATGAACGGGCGAACAATTTCTTATTGCTTCGATCAGAAGACCAATCCCGAATTCTCCTGCTCGCATTTGAAAATTTATTTTTCTCTAATCCCCGGGTGCACGCGATGTTATTCAATGAAGAATGGAATCTTTTATCATACAAGACTTACACGCATGAATGGCTCACACAGCCGATGATTCAATATGACGAATTCAATTTCCCAGTTGAACCCTTTTCAAACAGCCCGGTTAAACTCACCAACGACGGAAGCTGGATGATGATTTCGCCTTCGCGTATGAATCAGAATTACCTGCTTTTTCATTTTGCCCCCGGTGATTCCGGTTTTACCTGGAAGGAATTGAAAGTGCCGCCCGCCGCGAATATTGAAGATATCGGACTGTCTGTTGACAATGAGAACCGGCAGGCTTTTACGGGAATACTTTGCAGGCTGAGGTATCCGACTTTAAAAATGGTGAGCCTCGCCAGGTACCTGCTCGACGAGAAAAAATTGGTTTACGATTCCAGTTTTAAATTCAATACCCTTTCGGGTGGAAAAACAAAGAATGAAAACCTGGTTGAAGAAAACTTCATTTCACTGCCCCACGGCGGATTTGTATTGTTGAAAGAGTATGGCCGCCTTTATTCTTCTGCCTTAAATGATGAATCAGATTTTGACAGTCGTCCTGAAGCCGGGCGATTGCTGGATGATATCGTTGCCACCCCGGATGCGCCCGCGCCCGTAAACCGGGATGGATATACGCGTTATGGGAATTTAACCGGGCCGTCAAGTAAGTACAATCGGGGCGACCTGAGCTTGTTTTATTTTCCCTCTGTATCGGCGGACAGCATCTGGAGCGGCATCATCAACAAGGAGCAGGTGACTGAATTAAATTCCGCATATCTCTCCTATCTCGCCATTCCTTACGAAGACAGGCTTTTCCTGCTTTACAACAGTTATTTCCGAAACGAGGAACAGTACGGATCTACCACGATCCTGGACAAAAAGGGAAATCCATTGGATGAAGGGGGCATCGTGTTCTGGAAGCTTCGGAATACATTACTCTTCCAACGCGCCCGGCAAATTTCTGCCAACGAAGTAATGATACCGTACACGCGTAACCGAAGCGAGGGGTTCGCCCTGATCCGGTTTTAAAGATTAGGGGATACGTTAACGCAGCAGCAATTTTTCTGCTTTCACCAGGTCTTCAGGCGTATCGATCTCAACTCCCATGTAATCGGTCAATACGGTTTTGATGGGCACACCATATTCAAGGTAGCGCAGGCATTCTATTTTTTCCGCGGCTTCCAGGGGTGTGATGGGCCACTGGGTGAAATTGAGCAGGGCTTTTTTGCGGAATGCGTACACGCCGATGTGTTCGTAGTACGTGATGACAATGTCTTTATTCCGGGCATAGGGGATCACGGATCTGCTAAACATCAGGGAATTCATGTTTTTATCCACCGCCACCTTTACATAATTTGGGTCGGCGATATTAGCTGGATCCTTCAATTCCTGGATGAGTGTTGCAACCTGTACGCTCCTGCCTTCTTCGCCCCTGAATACATTCAGCAATTTTTCAAGTGGTTTCTGTTGAACGAAGGGTTCATCTCCCTGTACGTTTACAACGATATCTGTGTCGATATCTGCAACGGCTTCCGCAATTCGGTCGCTTCCGCTTTCGTGCGGGCGCTTGCTCATGCGTGCTTTTCCGCCATTGTTTGTGATTTCTGAAAATATGGTCTCGCTGTCCGTTACAACCATCACTTCGTCGAAGAGTCCCGTCGCAACGGTATTATCATACGTATGGCGAATGACGGTTTTAGGGCCGAGTTGTTGCATGAGTTTGGCCGGGAAGCGGGTTGCGGCGTAGCGCGCGGGGATCATGGCGATGGATTTCATGACGCGAAGGTAGGAAATAGCAGTTGTCGTTGACCGTTGACCATGTCCGCCCGGGACGATTGCAATGTTTCGAACAACGAACAACGGCATAAAGAACTCACTAAATTCCCCCAGATATCTGAAGAAAAGACTATATTTATCTTCACCCCAAACTATTGTGACCGTACCGAAAAACGACCAACTGGCAATCTATGATTAGGATTTTTTCGGTGTTAAATACCTACCTGCGAATGGGGTATCTCCTGCATTTGGTGACCCTTGCCGAACTTCTCGCTATTGCGTTACTCTATTACATATGGATTGAGAATTGGAGTGCGTTTAAAATTGCCTTCCTCTCATTTATAGTGTCGTTTCCGCTTTTTCCGCAATTGGATGCACGATCAAGGTTTCAGAATTATAAACTGGCGAAGGATCAGCTTCATATGTTTGGATTCCAGGAAAGGATCATGAAGCCCTTTGTGAAATCGCGCTGCCAGCGTGATGCAGTGATGAGGGCGTGCAAGGAATTGGGGTATGAGACACCCTGTAGGAACTATTTCAATAAATGCGGCTATCGTTGGTACCATTTGTTTCCCCACATCATTTTAAAACAACCCATGGTGGTTTTTACGAAGGCCTTCATCAAGACGACTTTCTTTGCCAAGACCTACAAGCCAAGATTTGATTATTACAAACTGAGCCGCGAGCAAACGTTACCCGTTGCGCAAACGATATCGCATCGTGTCATAAAAAAGCGGGAAAAAACTACAGCGTAACTTTCTGGCTGCTCAGCGCTTTCTTCACCGACTCGGAAATGATTCTTCCTCTCTCGCGAATCTGTTCTTCTGTCCACAACAAACTGATCGCGGTTGAAATGCAGCGACTCATGATGGCATCGCTGGTTGCAAATTCCTGTTTACCTAAAGCCAACAATGCACTTCTCTGCGCTTCATTTAGCGGATTCAGTGTAGCGGCCGTTTTCAGGTGATCCCATTTGCGGATGTAGTGCCAGTTGTTGTCGAACCAGTAAAAGTTGCCCGGCAAACTGTTTTGGGACTTGAGTTCCTGCACCACGGCTCTTGCGATGGATTCGGTAGGCAACATCCAACTCAGAAAGGTGCAGCTATCACCTGCAGGATCGGGAATTCTGCGGAAACTGATTTCAGGAATTTTTTCGAGAATGGATTTGAGCAGCGCGTGATTCTTTTTTTGGATGGCGAGAAACTGGTCCAGCTTGCGGATTTGTGCAAGCCCCACGGCTGCGTGCAATTCAGAAATCCGGTAGTTGTAGCCTATGAATGGGTGGAGATCTGCTCCGCGGTCTGCACCAAGGTGGTCATGTCCATGATCGGTAAAGCCATCACATTTTTCGTAAACCGATTTGTCGTTCGTCGTCACCGCGCCGCCTTCGGCACAGGTGATCGTTTTTACGAAATCGAATGAAAAAGCACCGGCGTCACCGATTGTGCCAAGTGATTTTCCTTTGAAGCTTGCGCCGATGCTCTGGCAGGCATCTTCGAGTAATACCAGGTTTTTCTCTTTGCAAATGGCCTGCAATGCATCCAGGTCGGCCATGCTGCCGCACATGTGCACGGGCATAACGCATTTTGTTCTTGGGCCGATGGCGTTTCTAACTGCTGCCGGATCCAGGGTGAGCGAATCATCAATATCTACCAGTACCGGAACTGCTCCTACACTTAACACGGCTTCAAAGCTTGCAACGAAGGTGAAAGAAGGCATGATGACTTCGTCGCCTGCTCCCATACCAAGTGCCGAAAGTGCAGTCGTAAGCGCGGAAGTGCCGCTTGAAGTGAGCTGTGCATATTTTGATCCAAAACGGCTGCATATGGCAGCCTCCAGTTCCTTCGATTTCCAACGTCCTTTCCTGGCGGCATCAAACCCATATCTCATCAGGATACCAGTTTCCAACACTTCATTGACTTCTTTCCTTTCTTCTTCACCAAATAATTCGAATCCGGGCATAATCGGAGATTTAGACGGCAAAATTAGGCAGAATTTGGATTCAAGATTCAGGATCCAGGATTCAAGAATGGCCATTCAGGAAAATAATCCTGAATCCTGAATCTTGAGTCCTGAATCTCGCATCATGTTATTGATTCAACATCAACGGCATCACCAGCATCAGCAGTTCTGATTCTTCCTCCTTTTCATTTGGCTTTATGATACCAGCCTTGGTGGGAGTGGACAATTCCATTACAACCTCTTCGCTGTCTGTGGCGTTGAGGATCTCGATAAGAAATTTGGCATTGAAAGCGATCTGCATGTCTTCGCCTTCATATTGGCAGCGCATTCTTTCATTGCCTTCAAAACTAAAATCTACGTCTTGCGCTGCAAGTTGCAATTCGCTGCCGTTCATCGTAAGCGCCACCTGGTTCGTGCTCTTGTTACTAAAAATGCTCACCCGGCGCAGCGCACCCTGGAAATCGGGGCGGCTCACTTTGAGATGATATGGATTGTCGGCCGGGATCACCACCTTATAATCAGGGAATCTTGCGTCAATCAGGCGGCAAACCAGTTGCGTTGTACCGTGATCAATAAAGAGGTGATTGGCGTTATAGGAGATCTTAAGTTCGTCTTCGTTGTCGGGGAGGGCGGATTTCAACAGGTTCAAAGGTTTCTTGGGAACAATGAAGCTGTCTTTTTTCGGACAACTAACATCTGTTCTGGTATACCGAACGAGGCGATGCGCATCGGTGGCAACAAAGGTGATTCCCTTCTTATCCAGTTCAAAGTACACGCCTGTCATGGCCGGCCGCAGGTCGTCGCTGCTAACTGCGAACAGGCACTTGTTAATCGCGGTTACGAGGGCTGAAGAAGTCATGGTAAAAGAGTTCGCATCATCGCTTGCGGGCTCTTTTGGAAAATTATCAGGATTCTCGCCCATCACCTTATACTTGCCATTATCGCTGGTGATTTCAACTGCGAAATTTTTATCGATATTAAATGTGAGCGGTTGATCAGGAATATTTTTCAAAGAATCCATGAGGATCTTTGCCGGGATGCAGACTCTGCCGCTGTCCTTGGCTTCAATGTCCATATGAATTTTCATCACTGTTTCAAGGTCTGTCGCTACCACGGTAAGTCTGCTCTTATCAATTTCAAAAAGGAAATCTTCCAGGATGGGTAAAACAGTATTTGCATTTATCACACCGCTGATCTGTTGGAGCTGTTTGAGCAAAGCCGATGACGAAACGATGAACTTCATATTAGGCCCGTGTTTTGGGCAAATATAACGGTATGACTACTAAATCTATCTCCTATTTATGAACAATTTTGGTATATAAAATCAGGAATTCCGCCCTTCAAAATCTTTGCATATTTGCCGCCCGTTCAAAGCAGCCAAATAGACGTACCTTTAAATTTACCTTTTCCAATGCAGCAGGAACAATTGACACCTGGACAGGCTTTGCCAAAAATCAAGCAATATTGCGCGTACCAGGAAAGGAGCCACTCAGAAATCAAGGACAAATTGTATGGATTCGGATTGCGGAAAAATGAAGTGGAGGAGATCCTGGCCACGTTGATCGAAGAGAATTATTGCAATGAAGAAAGATTTGCAGAGCAATTCGCAGGCGGGAAATTCAGGATGAAGCAATGGGGCAGAATTAAGATCAGGCGCGCGTTGCAGGAAAAGCGCGTGAGCGAGTTCTCTATCAAAAAGGCGCTCTTGCAGATTGACGGGGATGAGTATGAAAAGACGATCGGAAAACTGGCCGAAGCCAAATGGAAATCCTTAAGCCGGGAAAGGAATATATTTATGAAAATGGCCAAGGCCCGCGATTACCTGCTTCAAAAGGGTTTTGAATCCGACCTTGCAACACAGGCCATCTCGAAGCTGCGAAATTCAACGTCAGAAGATTAAATCATGCCACCACTTACAATCTCTACGATACAAACAGAACTCGTCTGGGAAGACAAGCAGGCCAATCTTCAAAAGTTGGAAGAGAAGATCAAATCGATTTCAGAAAAAACCGAGCTCATTATTCTTCCGGAAATGTTCAGTACAGGATTCAGCATGAATCCCGAAAAGCTAGCGGAGGAAATGAATGGTTCTACGATTCAATGGATGAAAAGAGTGTCGGCCGAAAAAAGAGCCATCCTTACAGGGAGCCTTATTATCACAGAAGGCGGCATGTATTATAACCGATTGATTTGGATGTTGCCTAACGGGCAGCTGGGATTTTATGATAAGCGCCATCGATTTGCGTATGCCGGCGAAGACGATCAGTACACGGCCGGCAGCAAGCGGTTGATTGCTTCTGTCAAAGGCTGGAAAATAAATCTGCAGGTTTGTTATGACCTTCGTTTTCCGGTTTGGGCGAGGCAAATGTTGAAATATGATGAAAATGCAGCGGAGGAACCCGAACTTCAAACCGAGTACGACGTGCTTGTTTATGTTGCCAATTGGCCCGAGCGAAGAATTCATGCCTGGAAAATTCTGCTTCAGGCCAGGGCCATAGAAAACCAAAGCTTTGTTATTGGCGTAAACAGGGTGGGCCAGGACGGACACGGAATTTACCATAGTGGCGAAACCATGGTTGTGGATCCATTGGGTGAGATTTTGTATGAGGCCGCGCATAAGGAAGAAGTACGCACCATCACACTTGATAAAGACAAGCTGGAAGAAATCAGGAAGCGCTTTCCGTTTTGGAAAGACGCGGACCATTTTATGATCACAAATGAATAATCATGCGTCTGGCATTTGTTAACGGGAAAATATTTACGGGCAATGAATTCATTCAGGGCAAAGCCGTGGTAGTTGACAATGGCGTCATTCATTCCATGGTTCCGGAAATGATTCTTGATTCCTCCTTTGAACGGATTGATCTTGGAGGAAACATACTCGCGCCGGCCTTTATGGACATACAGGTCTACGGCGGCAATGGCAAACTTTTTTCTGAATTTCCATCTGTTGAAGCCGTAAAATCAACCTACGCCTCCTGTCTCGAAGGCGGAGCAACTCATATTCTGCCCACGATTTCTACCAATACCCTCGAACTGATGTTGGAAGGCATTGAGGCCGTGAGGGCGTATTGGAAACAGGGCGGCTCGAAAGGCGTGATGGGCGTGCACCTGGAGGGGCCCTGGCTAAGTGTTTCGAAAAAAGGGGCGCACCGGGAAGACTGTATCCGAAAACCCACGCGACAGGAGGTGGAAAAACTGTTGGAAGTTGGAAAAGACGTCATTAAACTAATCACGCTTGCTCCGGAAGAGTGCGACGAGGAAATCATCGATATTCTGAAAGGCAATGGTATTGCAATTTCAGCAGGACACAGCAACGCCAGTTATGAACAGGGCGTGAATGGTTTTCGGAAAATTGGGTTGGCTACCCACCTTTTCAACGCCATGTCGCCATTTCAACATCGTGCACCGGGAATGGTTGGCGCCATCTATGATTCTCCCACCGTAAGCGCGAGCGTTGTTGCGGATGGTCATCACGTTGACTTTTCGGTTATTCGTATCAGTAAGCAGCTGATGGGACCTCGTTTATTCCTGATTACCGACGCCGTTACTGAGAGTTTCCAGGGACACTACCAACATCGGTTGCAGGGAGACAAATATGTATTGCCCAATGGTACGCTTTCCGGTTCGTCGCTCACCATGATGAAAGCCGTCAGAAACTGTGTTGAAAAAATTGGGATTTCGCTTGAAGAATCACTTCGGATGGGTTCCTTATATCCTGCAAAGGCTATTAAGATGGATTCCAGTTTGGGCAGAATTGAAAATGGATATGTGGCCGACCTGGTGGAAATCGGACCGCAGCTGGAGGTCAAAGAAGTGTACGTCGCAGGTGCTCCTATGCGTAAATTATTGCCGGCGATGAGCTAGACCCCCTGTCCCCGGCGAAACATCGATAATTAACGATTGCATGATATTTCTGAAATGGCTGACTCTTTTTTGCAACATGCTCCTTTTAGGGATCGGTCCGCTGTATGCACAAAAAATCAAGATCGACGACAGCCTGCGGCTGAACAGTGAACAATGGGAACTAAAAACAAAAGGCGGATTTTCCAGTATCATAAAATTTCGGTTCGGCGATTATTCTATCGTGAGCGGAAAAGCAGGCTGGCAAAAGACCCGGCATGAGAGCAAGCTGTTCAATGTGAATGAGGTTTCTGAATCAAAGGAAAAGTATTCGTTCGTTTTCACCAGCGCCAAAGGAGATACTTCACATGTGAACGTGGTGACCAATTCGATCATTGAAATTGTGGATTATAATAAGATTCCGTTCGCTTCTGTGGGTAAAGCCAATATGGCCATGATCGTCGGCAGTCGCTCGAATTATTTTGCCAGCTTTCAAAACAATAGCGACACTACCATATGGACATTGGTCATGGTGCAAAAGGGCGGCCAGGCGATCGACCCTTCGCAGGCTTTTGCATTTGAAGGAGGGCTCACGGATGGAACCATAAAATATGACCTTCGGCCAGTGAATGAGTGGGAGACAGGTAAGGCGCCTGGTATGAGTTTTGGTTTGCCCGGGTATGAACTTTTGATGGAAGGCCGCGCTGTGGCAGCCGTACAGGCTCCCCTGAATACGCTTTACAAAAAATATGTGTGGATAGATAAGAGCTTGGATACTTCAACGCGATTTCTCCTGGCCACCGCAATAGCCGCCATCGCAGAAAACGTTTTTAGCCAACTGAATAGATAGTGTCAGCGGGAACCTTTGATCAACTCCATCACTTTTTCCATTTTCAGGTCGGCTCCCCTTTTAACGCCTTCAACCGTTGGTGGCACTTCAATATCTGGCAAAACGCCGTGCCCGTCTTTAGGAGGATGATTGTATTGAACGATTCGAAACAATGGCAACCGCACCCTGAGATGGGAGTTAGGTAAAGTGAGATTAGGGATCATAACTCCATTGTTTCCATGTGCGCCACCGCCCGCCTCTTCACCCACCAATTTTACATTCGGCTGGCCCTTTACGGATTGAGCAAACAACGTGGTGGCGGAAAAAGTAGGACCGCTAATGATCACGTATACGTTACCGTTATAATGGTTCTTCTTTTTCGGTTTGTATTCGTGATTTTCCCAATACCTGAAATGATGCCGGCCGTCGTCGTATTTGCTGGTGAGCAGGAAAAACGCAATCCAATTAAAGAAATGGTACTGGATATATTTCCCGTACTTGCCAAAATGATTTTGAATTGCGACCGCCGTATCCGCAACACGAAATGATGAATCGCGAACATAGCGTGCAAGTTGTGCAAAGTGATTGATATCGCCGCCGCCATTGTTTCGCACATCGATGATGAGATTTGGGACTTTATTCTTTCGCAGCCACTTGAAAGACTTCTTATAAAAGGACGGCAGCCGGCTTCCAGAGGCAAAAGTATTGATGGTCATGATGGCTACCTGCCTGGCAGTGTCTATGCGAAACGACCGCTTGTTTTCCAACCGGGAAGACTTCGGCTCCCTTTGCCTGGGTTGCGAAGGTGGTGGCGTACCAACGGGACGAACCTGAACGCTGTCGGCGCCTGGTATGAACAGTGGCAGGGCAGCCAGTTTTTGTTGACCCGTGCTGTCGATGTATTGAACAGCATACATTTTCGAAAGCCCGATAATATTGCGGTGATAATAGGAGAAGGAACCGCTGAGGCGAATGTAATTGACGTTTTGTGAATAGCCGTCGGCCGACATGTAATTAAAAAGCGTGTCGATGACGCGCTTGTTCTCCCAAAGATTAATGCCCGTAACCAGCGTTCCTCTTTTAATAATGGAATCCCTGCGGTTCATGTTAAACGTCACCACCATCGTGTCTTTCCACACTTTCAATCCCAATGGAAAAGCAGGCAGCCGCTTATCCTCCATGAATTTTGTATAACGTTTGGAGAAGTTGAAGCTGGTATGACCACAACGAATAGCGGTAAGGACGGGCGCCACGATTCGAAAGCCAAAATCGTGTTCCGTCATCGAATCCTGGATGGCTGCGTCGTAATGCGCAAAGTACTGGTCCATGCTGTCTTTCGAAGTATACCAGTATAGGGAGGGATGAAACCTTTCAAGCGCCTGGCGCATAATGGAGAAGTCTTCGTGTAATTCAGCGGCTGAATATTTTTTGTCGGGGCGAAACGATTTGCTGCCGGCACAACCGGCAAAAATGAAGAGGGAGATAATGAATAAGATGCGGATCGGTGGATTCATAGTGAAGATCAACTTCGTGCTATTGATTAAATGCGTTCCAGCCCTGGGCACTTAACGGAAATACACTTCCGCCACGGGTTTGTATTCGCGCGCCCTTCTCTGCTTCGATCATATAACCAATCACACTGATTTGTTCGTTCAAAACAATTTTATCGTAGTCTGACTGCTTTAGGGTGAACAACAATTCATAGTCCTCGCCCCCGCTCAGTGCGCAGGCCGTGGGGTCAAGCTCCAGTTTATATGCAAACTGCCTCGCTTCGTCGTGAACGGGAATCTTATCTTCAAATATCATGCAGCCGACATTACTTTGTTTGCAGATATGAAGGATCTCACTGCTGAGGCCATCACTCACATCCATCATACTGGTGGGTAGAATCTGTTTCTCCGCCAAAAATTCCACGATATCCTTGCGGGCCTCGGGCTTGAGCAGGCGGCCAACAATGTAGGTCTGGTTTTCGAGATCGGGTTGTATGTTTGGATTTTCCAGGAAAATTCTCTTTTCTCTTTCCAATAAAGTTAATCCCAGGAAAGCTGCGCCCAGGTCACCGCTTACGCAAAGCAGGTCATTTTGTTTTGCGCCGTTTCTCTTCACATATTGATCGGGTGAAACTTCGCCAATGGCTGTGACGCTGATGACAAATCCTTTTTGAGAAGAACTGGTATCACCACCCACCAGGTCCACATTGTATTTTTCGCAGGCTGCATACACGCCCTCGTAAAATTCATCAAGCGCTTCAACACTAAACCGGTTGCTGATGCCAATGCTCAGGGTAATATGCGTTGGCGTGGCATTCATCGCATAAATATCGCTGAGGTTAACAACAATGGCTTTGTAACCGAGGTGTTTGATGGGCGTATAGGCAAGATCAAAATGAATGCCTTCCAACAAGAGGTCAGTTGTGATGACGGTTTGTTTACCGAAATGGTCGATGATTGCCGCATCATCACCAACACTCAGGATGGTAGATGCCTGGCGGGTATCGTTATTGCGCGTCAGGTGATCGATCAGACCAAATTCACCGAGTGATGAGATCTCCGTTCTGGTAGCGTCAGTCATATTGTCTTGATTTGGCGTTAACAATTGGGTCAACTCACTTCATTCTTAACCCAACGAAGAAGTTCATCATGTATTTTGCCGTTGGTTGCGAGAATATGTGGCTGATAAGGTGAATAGGGATTGCCGTCGTAATCCGTTACCCGGCCTCCAGCTTCTTCAACGATGAGGAAACCTGCCGAGCTGTCCCATGCAGCGAGCTTGTGCTCATAAAATCCATCAAACCTTCCGGCGGCTACCCAACAAAGGTCAATGGCTGCGGAACCAAGTCGGCGAACCGGTACACCCTGCCTGATAAGTCTTGCAAAAACTTCCAGGGGTCCATTCGGATGGTCGAGGTAAGTATAGGGAAAACCCGTCACGAGGCAGGACTTGAGGACTTCTGTCTTTTCACTGACATGAATTTTCTTATCATTCAATGTCGAACCTTTCCCCTTTTCGGCCACAAAAAACTCATTCATGAAGGGATTATATACAGCCCCCAAAACCATCCTGCCCTCGAGCTCCACTGCAATGCTTACGCAACAAATGGGAATTCCATTGGCAAAGTTTACGGTGCCGTCGATGGGATCAATGATCCATTTGTACTTGGAATCCATCGTGATCTCCCCCACTTCTTCACTCAGGATGCTGTGATCCGGGAAATTTTTCCTGATGATGTCAATAATCACGCGCTCGGAGGCATGATCTGCCTCTGTCACCAGGTTATTGATCCCTTCTTTATTACTGATGATGAAAGGCCTGTCGAAATACTCCTTCACAACTTGAGCTCCGGCAGCTGTGGCCTGCAGCAGGACATTTTTTAACATGCGCAAATTTAGATCAAAGCGTCGAAATGAGAGATAAGGTATATGGTATAAGGTATACGGTACAAGGGGTAAGCTCCGTATACCGAATACCCTTTACCGTATACCCTATACCATGTCTCTCTTATTGATTAATCGTCTTCATCATCGCATCCGGATACCTGTTACCGATAGCGATGCCATGTGGCGCAATGGCATCAATTTCTGCGAGCTCCTGGCTTGTGAAACTGATGTTCAGCGCGGCGACATTTTCTTCCAGGTACTTCACACGCTTGGTTCCCGGAATGGGAAAAATATTTTCATCCTGCGTTAAAACCCAGGCCAGGGCCAATTGCGAGGGCGTGCATCCTTTTCTGCGCGCCAATTCTGTCAGTCGCGAAACAATGTCGAGATTCTTCTGAAAATTTTCTCCCTGGAATCGCGGAGCGTGCCTTCTCCAATCGTCTTCTGCCAGGTCTTCAAATTTTTTGATTTGTCCTGTCAGAAAACCTCGTCCCAGTGGACTGTAAGCGACGAAGGCAACGCCCAGTTCTTTGCAGGTTTCGAGCATTTCATGTTCGGGCTCGCGACTCCATAACGAGTATTCAGATTGGACTGCACTAATCGGATGAATGGCGTGTGCTTTTCGCAAGGTTTCAGGCGATACTTCTGATAAGCCGAGTCCTTTTATTTTTCCGGCGCTTACCAATTTGCTCATTGCTTCAACCGTCAATTCGATGGGAGTGGAGGGATCCACCCGATGCAAATAATATAAATCGATGTAATCGGTGTTCAGTCTTTTTAAACTCGCATCGCAGGCCGATGTTACGTATTCGGGCTTTCCATTAAGTCCTCTTACTGCAGGATTATTTGGATCTCTTACGATTCCGAATTTTGTGGCAAGTAAAATTTTTTCTCTCTTGTCCTTCATGAATTTTCCGACCAATACTTCGTTCTTGTGCGGACCATAAGCGTCTGATGTATCGAGGAAGTTGATACCCAATTCAAGCGCGCGTTCCAGCGTTCTGAGATTTTCCGCTTCATTGGTTGGGCCATAGAATTCGCTCATGCCCATACAACCCAATCCGAGTTGTGATGCCTGCAGGCCCTGGCGGCCGAGAGGTTTGTTTTTCATTTGGAAGTTTCTACAAAGGTATTGGGTATTAGGTATTGGGATTAAAATAAGGGGTATATGGTTTAGGGTTTAAGGTATAAGTTTTGGGACTATTTGCATTCCCAATACCCAATACCTTATCCCCAATACCCTGCTTAGAAAGCAGGCCTGCCAACAAACAGGTTTCTATAGCTACTTCTATATTGCCATGCCAGGAAAAGCTGAAGCGCGATGATCACTGCACTTAATCCAATTCCCGATGGTGCGAGGAAAATATGAAAGAGCAGGATGTTCAGACTGATGGGCATCAGCACCACCAGCAGAAGGGGCACATAGAATCGAAGAATTAGCAGCAGTCCTGCAACAACTTCAACGGCTTTCATAAAGGGAAAGAAATATTCCGATTGAAAAAGGCCCGTTACAAAACCGGCCGCCTTACCCTGCGGTGCAGAGTTTGGAAGAAAATGAAAAAAGAAATTGAGTCCGAAAACAAGATAGATCAGACCCAACATCACTCTTGCCACGTTTGTTGAATGTGTGGCTAATTTTGAATTTGACATACAGGTGTTTTTTGAGTTTGAAAATTTATTGCTTTTAAGTATTTACTCATTTATATATTTACATTTGTCGATTGATTGCGATAAAAAAATTTAGGCTTTAAGATGGCCCAGGTGGGACAGGTAGGCTTCCAACACCTGGTTATTTAAATTGTACTTGTGATTTCGGCCTTCTTTTTCAGGTTCAATCAACCCGGATTCAATCAAAATCTTGACGTGGTGCGAAATGGATGGTTGAGCGAGATCAATCACATTCTGAATTTCAGAACACTGTCCGGTCCCACCCTTGTTGGAAATAAAATGGAGGATCTTCAGGCGGTTGGCATCGCCCAGCGCCTTCGAAATCTTTTCCATCTGTTTAATCGTCAGTTCCAAAATAATAGATTGAAGAATGCAAATGTATCAATAATACTGAATTCTGCAAAAAATCTGGATTTGCCCGCCTCCAAAATTTTGCAAAACGAATCATAAATTCGTATTTAGTACTTGATAAACAGTCAGTTTGCAACTTTCAATCGTTATTGTTAATTATAAAGTGAAGTTCTTCCTGGAACAGTGCCTGCACTCTTTACGGAAGGCCGGAAGGAATTTAGATCATGAAATCTGGGTAGTCGACAACCATTCAGATGACGGGAGCCGGGAGTGGCTTGAACCTCTTTTCCCGGAGGTAAAATTTGTATGGAATAGCGAAAACAAGGGTTTCGCAAAGGCGAACAACCAGGTGTTGGACCATCTCAGGGGCAAACACATTCTCTTTCTCAATCCAGATACCATTCTATCCGAACTTGTGCTCACGCAATGTTTGACTTTCCTGAACGAACATCCTAAGGTGGGTGCCGTTGGAGTGAAGATGGTAGACGGCAGGGGAAATTTTCTCTGGGAAAGTAAGCGCTCATTTCCCACCGCATCGGTCTCTTTTTTTAAAATGATCGGTCTCACGGCCATGTTTCCCCGCTCTTCAACATTTGCAAAATATCATTTAGGAAATTTGGATGAAAATGCAAATCACGAAGTAGACATTCTTTCAGGCGCATTCATGATGTTGAGAAAGGAGGTGCTTGACAAAATCGGAGGATTTGATGAAAGATTTTTCATGTATGGTGAAGACATCGACCTCAGCTATCGCATTAAGCAGGCGGGCTGGCAGAATTATTATCTTGGAAAGGCCAACATCATTCACTTCAAAGGTGAGAGCACAAGGAAGGGCGAAATCAACTACCAGCGCAGGTTTTATGGTGCGATGAAGGAATTCTACAAAAAACATTTCGGACGAAAGCATGCAGGCCTGAGTGGATTTTTCATCATGCTCGCCATCGAATTCAGGTCGCTGATTTCTGTCATTTCTCAATTCTTCAGTAATATTTCGAAAGAAAAGGAAACGCCCGGATTGAAATTAATTTCCAGGTGCATGATCGTTGGCAGGAAGTCTGAGTCGGAGGAATTCGTACGGGAATTGAAAAGCGTTGGTGTTGAAATCAAGACCATCGATTTTGCGGATCCCGGAGGCCAGGTTACGAACAATCAATTTTCAGGTGCGCTTGACATCAACACGCTGCTCGCGGGAAGCCGGCCCAACCAGGTTGTGTTTTACATCGGCGAATTCGGTTATACGTATATGATGGATCAGTTGAAAGGAGTTCCTTCGTCTATCGGCATCAGGATCCACGCGAGGGGCAGCAAGAGCGTGATTAGTAGTAGCAGCAGTGCTGGCAAAGGGGAATCGTATGCAATTTGAACGCTGCCAAATTGGCCATTTATTCCGGTCGGGGCCGTTCTTTTTTTAGATATGGTCTAAAAAACGCTACGAATCCCTGTGGAGAACATTAAATTTGTGTCATATCATTCCTATCTCCGGATGTCATTAGTTGAAATACGATTGCCAAAGTCCCTTGCCAGGGCGCTCAATCTTCCTGCAAACTCACCCAAGCGACAACAGCTTAAAGTGTTGAAGAAGTTGCTGAAGAAAGCGAGCTATACGGAATTTGGCCAGACCTATCAGTTCGATTCCATTCTTATGAATCGGCATCCGGGAAAGAAATTCCAGGAACTGGTTCCTACTCACGACTATAGCAGCATTTACAAAGAATGGTGGCATCGCACGCTCAAAGGTGTGCCGGATGTTTGCTGGCCAGGAAAAATCAAATACTTCGCATTAAGTTCCGGCACGTCCGAAGCCGCGAGTAAATACATTCCAATCACCAATGATTTGATGAGGGGAAACAGGATTGTCATGATCAAGCACCTGTTAACGCTGCGCTCTTATGAAGATCTGCCGGTGCGTTCCTTGGGAAAGGGCTGGCTCATGTTGGGGGGTAGTACAGACTTGCAAAAGGGCCCGGGTTATTATGCGGGCGACCTCAGCGGCATCACGGCTAAGAAAGCTCCATTCTGGTTCACGCCTTTTTACAAGCCGGGTAAGGCCATCGCAAGGCAAAAAGATTGGAATATTAAGATTGACACCATTGTGGAGGAAGCCCCCAACTGGGACATTGGCTTCATCGTAGGTGTGCCGGCCTGGATTCAGATGTGCATGGAAAAAATCATCGAGCGGTATAAGGTCAATAATATTCATGATATCTGGCCCAACCTGGGATTCTTCGTTCATGGTGGGGTGGCATTCGAGCCCTACAAAAAGGGCTTTGAAAAATTGTTGGGCAAACCCCTGATCTACATCGAAACCTATCTTGCGTCTGAGGGCTTCATCGCTTACCAGGATCGCAAGAATGCAAAGGGCATGAAGTTGGTGACAAATGAACATATCTTTTTTGAATTCGTTCCATTTGACGATAAAAATTTCGACAGCGAGGGCAAGATGATTCGCAATCCGAGCGCACTGATGATTCATGAAGTGGAGGAAGGAAAGGATTACGCCATCCTCCTTAGCACAACTGCAGGTGCGTGGCGGTACCTGATTGGGGATACTGTTCGCTTTGTTGACAAAGAGCGCTGCGAGATCATCATTACCGGGAGAACCAAGCATTTCCTCAGCCTTGTGGGGGAGCACCTGAGCGTAGACAATATGAATAAGGCCGTTCAGCTCGTGAGTGAAGAGTTGAATATTTCGATTCCTGAGTTTACCGTGGCGGGTGTTCCGCATGGCAGTTTCTTTGCACACAAGTGGTGGGTCGCGACGGATGACAAAGTGAACAAGGAGGAGCTCGGAAAGCGAATTGATGAGAAGCTCAAAGAACTGAATGACGATTACGCCGTTGAACGAAAGAGTGCATTGAAAGAAGTATCGGCCGAAGTACTGAGTGAGGATAAATTCATGGAATTTATGCGGCTTAAAGGAAAGATTGGCGGACAGCACAAATTCCCCCGAGTGGTAAAAGGCAAAATGCTCGACGACTGGCAGAAGTTTGTCAGCACCGGCAATATCTAAACCTTAACTGGAAAAATTGCCCACCCGCTTCCAGTTACTTATTTTTATACCTACTCTTCATCATTCTTAACTGGATCATTCATGGCAGAGGCCTTGTTGAAAGGTTTGGCATTGGGTTTAATTCTGGCTTTGTCGGTTGGCCCCGTGATCTTCACCATCATCAAACAAAGTTTGAATAATGGTCACAGGGGAGGATTCGCTTTCATCATTGGCGTTTGGATAAGTGATCTTGTGTTGGTCGTCGTGAGCAATTTTTTCTCGCAGCTTGTTACCGAATTATTGGAGCACAAGAAACTCATCGGCTACCTGGGAAGCAGCTTCCTTGTAGCGTTGGGTATATTTTACGTCTTTTTTAAGAAGGTTAAAATCAAGGAAGCGGACGGCGCAGAGATCAGGTTTCGGAAACGCGATCTGGCACGCATTACACTTTCGGGTTTTCTAATCAATACACTCAACCCCAGCGTAATTTTGTTTTGGCTCGTCAATGCCACGGCGTTTGCCATTACGCATACGCTTCAACAGCGCATTATTATATTTTCAACCTGTTTACTGATGAACATGGTTGCAGACGTCGGCAAGGTAATGATGGCGGGCAAACTCCGGCAGCGACTTACAGCCCATAATATTTCCATCATTAATAAAATTTCGGGAACTATTTTGGTGGTGTTTGGATTGGCGTTGATTTATGGTGTGGTGTTTTTGAGTGATAAGGTTAAGTAAGCGTTTTTCGTTGTTCGTTTTTGATAGTGGACGGTGGACGGTGGACGGTGGACAGTAGACAGTAGACGGTGGACAGGCAACATTTAACGAACAACGAAAAACGAACAACGAAGAATACATGCGAAATCTCCTAATCATAATTCTCCTTTTCAATTGCGCTAATGCTATCGCCCAGACATCCGACTTCATGGCCCTGAAGAAGAAGAATGGAATGACGATCAAGAGTTATTTTCCAGGCACCCCCATTGATTTCTATTTGGCGAATGGACAGGGCGTGAGCGGCATTGTTCACAAGATTGACAAAGACACCGTTTTTGTCACCTATCATGACGTGCGTATGGCCTACACCCAATGGGGTACGCAAACACCGGACACGGTCACCAGCTTCGACCTGAAATATGCCTACAAGGATATTGTTGCAATTGCAAAACCGCCCGGCGGACTGGAATTTGTAAGAGACGGAAGTATTTTCATCCTCGGCGGAACAGCCTACGCCATACTACACCTGGTCAACAGCGGCATTCAGCACGCGCCCGTCAATTGGACGACGGTAGGCGTTTCCTTGGGCATTGCGGCGGTAGGCGTGGTGATGAAGCTGCTCAGGAAGCGACGATATGATCTAGGCAATAAATACCAACTGAACTATATCAAGATGAAATAATAAGAGCTTATTTTGCGGCGTGTTTTTTATTAATTCTGAACCGTGAAAAACTTCTTCATTAAGGCCTGGCGAATTACAAAGAGGGTACTGATTTTTCTCCTCATCTCTCATCTCATCTATCTCATTCTGCTGAATTGGATTGATCCTCCTATCACTTTCACACAACTCGACAGTTTGATTTCAGGACATGGCCTGAAAAGGGATTATGTAGCCAACAATAAGATCAGCTCCAATGCAAAGCTTGCGGTCATCGCCTCAGAAGACCAGCTGTTCCCGGATCACGATGGATTCGATTGGAAAAGTATTGAAAAGGCAATGGCCTACAACAAGAAAAAACCCGGGCGAATTCGCGGCGCGTCTACGATCAGTCAGCAGGTCGCGAAAAACGTTTTTCTGTGGCAGGGTAGAAGTTGGGTACGCAAGTCGCTGGAAGTCTATTTTACTTTCATGATTGAAACCCTGTGGAGCAAAAAAAGAATCCTTGAATTGTACCTGAATGTTTCAGAAATGGGAGATGGCGTTTTTGGGATCGAAGCAGCGGCAAAAAAAAATTTCGGCAAGTCTGCTGCTCAGTTGAATCGCCGCGAAGCAGCCATGATCGCCGCTTCCCTGCCCAATCCTGTGCGTTTTACGGTTAAGCCTTTGTCGGGATTTGTAGCAATCAAATATCCCTGGGTGATGCGCCAGATGAGTAACCTGGAGGACGATCCCGATGTGGAGAAATTATTGAAGTAGCTTTTCTACCCCAGCAATTGCCTTATTCAAACGTTCATCGTATTCGCCACTGATATCGATCCAGGGTGTATCCTGGTTTACCATAATGTCTTTGTAAATGTGATACAGCTTTAACCTTGATTCAAGGTCGGGATATTCTCTCAATTCATCCTTTACCCAGGGCAGATCTGTATTGCACAACAGGTAAAGGTCGTATTTTCTTTGAACGATTTCGTCGATAATGAAGTTGTGGCATTTTTCAAAAACGAATTCGCACCAAACTTTCATCACATACATGTTGGTGTCGATGAAGAGTGGGTGCTTCCCCGGCAAATCTTTCCTCAGCATTAATTCTGTGTATTCCTCTTCTAATGCGAGCTGTCCTTTTGCGATGGTGAGCAGGTCATCGTAGTCGTATGCTGTTCCATTGGTGAGCAGCCACTCGCGCGCAAACTCGGGACACCATTCGGTGCCATAATGCTGTGCGAGTGATTCGCAGAGCGTGCTCTTGCCGGTGGATTCCGGTCCGATGACGACTATTTTAAGCATGGAAAGTGAAAAGTAAAAAGTAAAAAATAAAAATTCAAAAGTGAAATGTGACAAATTGAAAAGCCAGAATCTTCATGTATTCAATTTTTTTAATTTTTACTTTTTACTTTTGAATTCCTCGAGGCCCTTTTCATCCATTCCAGCAGCCCGAAGATGGCCATCACCAGTAAGATAAAATAATAAACGCTGGTGAAAACATAGTGCTTCACAAAATACAGTGGCACGGAGGCGATATTGGTGGCGATCCACCAGTACCAGCTTTCCACTTTCTTTCGCGCCATCAGCCACATGCCCGTGTAGGCGGTTGCACTGGCAAAGGCATCTGCCCAGGGGATGGCCTGCGGAACGAGGCGCAATTTTAAAACGCGAAGGGAGACAAAAATCACGACATAAAAAACAGTGAAGAATAGAAGTTGTTGCGTCCACCCCTGTCTGTTAGAAAATTCTATGTTCACCACGTGTTCATGGGCTGCATTTCGCCTGGCCCAGAGGATCCACCCGTAGATGCTCATAACGGTGTAATAGAAGTTGACACTGGCTTCACCATAAAGATGGCCCTGCACGCTCAAAAAAATGTAGATAGTAGTGCTGATCAATCCGACGGGATAAACCCAGATATTTTCGATGCGGGAGAACCAGACGCTTGCGATACCTGTGATGACGGCTATGAATTCCCACCAGCCCGTGGCGGAGAGGTCGTTGAGGAATTGGTGATAAAGTGAAGACAAATTAAAAATTAAGAAGTAAAAATTAAAAAGGGAACAGTGTAGGGTACAAAAAAAAGCGCGGGACTTCCCACGCTCCAAATATGTAACAAAAGAATGAATTCTTATTCCGCTTCCGCAACCACTTCCTTCACTTCAGGAATCATTCGCTTCATCATGCCTTCTATTCCTGCCTTCAGGGTAATCATGGATGAAGGACATCCTGAACAGGATCCCTGCAACATGAGGTTAACCACACCCTGGTCGTAACTCTTGAACTGAATAGCGCCGCCATCCATCTCAACAGCAGGCTTCACATAATTTTCCAACAATTCCTTAATGCGCTTTACCACATCGTCGTCATCGGCGAGAACGATATTGCTGCTCTCGGTCTTGATGGTCGCAATCTCTTCTTCATTGATCACGGCCTTGCCTTCCTCGAGATACTGCTTCAGAAACTGGCGAATGGTGGGAATCACATCCTGCCAATCGGTTTCCGCAGTCTTTGTCAGCGTTACAAAATTGCTGGCGATGAATACCGCCTTTATAAAGGGAAATCCAAAAAGCTCTGTTGCCAGGGCAGAAGGACGTGCGGACTCCACATCAGGAAAATCGATGCTCTTTCCGGGATACAGGAGCTTATTCGCCACGAATTTCATCGTCTCCGGATTCGGTGTCATTTCGGTATAAATGCTAATAACGGGATTACCAGTTTTAATCATTGCTTATCAATTTACCCTGCAAAAATAACAATAATCCTGCCTCTAAAGGCATCCGGCAGGTTTGACAGCCCCTAATACGGCTGAAATCGCGGAATATTTCCCGGTCTCGAAAAATGATTTGCCTTCTTAAACCCAAAGTGGTTGAAAATGAACACCCTTATTTGATCGGCGTGAGTTTGTAGCCTTTATCGCGAAGTAATTTGATTACGCCAAAATCTCCGCCTAAATGGCCGGCGCCCACTGCAAAAAGGATGGAATTGCCCTGCATGGCACCCTCCATTCTCGGAATCCAGTTCTTATTCCGGTTGATCAATAATGCCTCCTCCTGGCCCTTCATGTCGGGCGACTGCTCAATTTCGTCCTGTAACGCCGTTAAGTTTTGTGCCTTGTAGTTGGCCACCATTCTTTCAAATTCGCCCTTTTGCTCGTGAAAATTGTTCACCAGATCCATGATCATTTTGGCCTGCTCTTTTTCAGGAATATTGTCGAATACGGCAAACTGATCTTCCAGGCTCTCGAGGCCGTTGATTTCCTTATTCTGAGCTTTTGCCATTTTCACAAAATTCATCTCGTATGATTCCTGTTGCGTGCAGGGCAGACCTTTTAAATAGATCAGGCTCAGGAGTGTGAAAGGTTTCAATGGATTTAACAGGGCGAGGGGCATACCAATGGAATCCCGGAAAAAAGTATTGAGCTTGGCGTAATCTTCTTTGCTGAAAATATCTGAAAGTTTCTTGCCCTTGTTTATCGAAAGCTTCAACATTTTGGCGTCCATCGCAGGATCGTCCATATCAAGCTCGAGATAAATCTTGTTGGATCGCTGAAAGGCGGCGCTCAAAGAATCACTGATCACAAAATCAGAAGCACAAATCATATGGATGGTTCCGTACAAATAAGAAGGACGCGTAAGGTTCTTACCTGAGATCTTCCAAAGCAAAGCATTTTCGTCAACGGGGGGTTTGGTAACTTTTGACGTTTTGCAAGCGGCAAGACCGAGGCAGGAAAGAAGAATCAGCAGGAATTTTTTCATGATACCGGTATTAATTGTCCAGCGTTTCTGTCTGGTTCAATAGTTCCTGCAATTTACGAATGTGGCGGCCATAGAATTTATCCAGGTTCCATTTATTCAATAAGTGGGTAATTAAGGTTATAAGCAGCGATGGCAAGAGCCAATAGGTTCCGGCCAACCAAATGGATCTTGTTGCTGAAGGAAAGAAAATGGACCTTTCGCCCAATTGAGGAAGATTCAGTGCGAGCATGATCCAGAAAAACCAAAGCAGGGCAAAGATCGCGATGGTTCCGGAGATCAGGTAAAAACGAACATACCGTTCGAGATTCTTTACCAACCGCTGAAGATTGTTTTTCACCTGGCAGGTAAGACATTGCATTTCCGAAAGCAATTTGTATTTGCGATAGAAATAAGAAAGGTATAGCGTGCCGAGTGCTAAATAAATCCAGCCCACGATTCTCCACACCCCCTGGAGCGCCAGGAAATAAAATGCAACCACGCCGCCATAAAGCAGAACGACCACGACAAGTTCCAGCATCAGGTTTCTCTTCATTCTCGAAACCGGGCTATTGGAACGCGTACTTATCATCGCGCGAAAATCCTCCTGCTCGCGAGCGGGCACTTCAGCCTGTGACTTCCATATTTCTTTTAGGTTATCCAGTTCCATGAACGGCGGCTTTGGTGAGGTTACGTAATTTTTCTTTGATGCGATTCATCTTCACGCGAAGATTTCCCTGTTTAATGCCAAGGATTTCCTCCATCTCTTCATAGGACTTTTCTTCCAGGTAGAGCATCACAATCGCCCTGTCTATTTCATTGAGTTGGCGAATGGCTGTATACAGCTGTTCCAGTTGTGCCTCCTTTTCATAATCATATCCCGAATCGACGAGTTCATGTGGTTCGTTGCCAAATGCAATCGTTTCAACGGTTCTCTTCTTTTTCCTAAAATCTCCAATGGCAGTGTTGATAGCGATACGGTAAATCCAGGTGCTGATTTTTGAATCACCCCGGAATTGCGGCCATGACTTCCAGACCTGGATCACGATTTCCTGTAACAAGTCCTTTCGATCTTCTTCTTCATGACGGTACAAACGGGAAACCTTGTGAAGTATCCCACCGTGTAACCTGATCATTTCCAGGAAATCATTTGTATGGCCTTGAGGGTTCAAAGCGTATTTAATTGGTAGCGTAAAAGGTAAAAATATTACATCATTGGGTATCAGGTATTGGGTATTGGG
>Ga0157375_10000598_pt1 | contig 32026 bp, 34 predicted proteins | sample M35metaG_FD_115311 | JGI IMG/M metagenome (GOLD analysis project Ga0157375, IMG submission 115311) | Miscanthus rhizosphere microbial communities from Kellogg Biological Station, Michigan, USA - M3-5 metaG | ecosystem: Host-associated > Plants > Roots > Rhizosphere > Soil | place: USA: Michigan... | reverse complement strand
TTTTTTTATGAATTTAATTTAACAAGAAAACTTTTGTATTCATAGTTTTTCTCTGATGCAGAATTTTTATTTTTGTTTAATTTTTAAATTAAAAATAATGTATTTAAGATTTTCAGTTTTATTTCTGATGATTTTTGGGTTAAGTTTTTCTCAGGATCTCAGGGTGATGAGTTTCAATATCAGGCTTAATGTAGATTCCGACAAAGAAAATTCCTGGACCAACAGAAAACATGATGTCATGGATCTGCTAAGTTATTATCATCCCGATTATTTTGGCGTTCAGGAAGCACTTCCGGAGCAGATGAAAGATATCAAAGCCGGATTGAAAAACTATGATTATGTAGGAGTCGGAAGAGATGACGGGAAGGCAGCAGGAGAATTTTCAGCGATTTTTTATGATAAAAACAGACTTGATGTTGTAAAATCAGGGACATTTTGGCTTTCTGAAACTCCCGATGTGCCTTCAAAAGGCTGGGATGCCGCTTTGAACAGAATTTGTACCTACGCAGTTTTGAAAGATAAAAAATCTAAGAAAGAATTTTTAGCAATGAATCTCCACTTCGATCACATCGGAAATATTGCAAGAGTAAAATCCTCGGAATTAATTTTAAAGAAAATCAAAGAACTTAATCCGAATAATCTTCCATTAACCCTGACAGGCGATTTTAATTTAACGGAAGACAGCGAACCAATCAAAATTCTTTCTCAGAATTTAGAAGACAGCTTTTACAACTCGCAAATGTTGCATTACGGTCCGGTGGGAACGTTCACGGCATTCAATGTCAATGAAATTCCGAAAGACAGGATTGATTATATTTTCGTGAAAGGATTGGTTGTAAAATCTCATAGACACATCAACGACAGAAGACCGAATCTGTTGTATCCGTCAGATCATTTTCCGGTTTTGGTGGATTTGCAGTTTTAAAAATATTTTAAGCTTTGTTCAGTTGAATGAAGCTTATTTTTTTCTAATTTCTAAGTCGCGCATTGCTTTCAAATTCCCTTGCCATTCCAGTAAATTTTGATTGATCAAAACATGAACTCTGTACAAAAGATAGTAATCTCCGATGGTGGTTTCCTGCTGTCCCATTGTTTCTCCAACTACTCTTGCCGTATTTTGATATTCTGAGGTGCAGTTATTCAAAATACTTTGATCATAATAATCTTCCTCGGCTGATATTACTTTGTCATCTTTTAATATTCTGTTTAATTTTTGATCTTTTTTCAGCCTTTCCCATTCTTCTGCGTAAAATGATTTTCGGGTTTCATTAATTTTTTTCACAATATTTATTATAAAGGCTGACGAACAGACAGAATGTAGAATATTTTTAACTAAAATTTATTATCTCTATCACAAAGAATCGATGGTCGTCTGTTACATTTTCCCTAATTTTGACACCTATCTTTTAAATATAGAAAAATGAAGAGATTCCTTTTCGGACTAATGATCATGACTTCATGGCAGTTTTCTTCTGCGCAGGAGCTGTATATGCCGAGAAATATTAAAAAAGCATACGAAAACGGGACACGCGATATGACAGGTACTCCCGGAAAAAACTACTGGCAAAATAAAGGGATTTATAATGTTGAGGTAAAAGTGGATGCCAATACAAAAGTTGTATCCGGTAAAGAAACGATTGTTTACAGCAACAACAGCCCGAATGATTTGGATGAATTGGCGATAAGATTCGTTAATAATTTACATAAACCTCAGTCTCCGAGATCCGGTTCTGTTTCCAAAGATTTTTTGTCTTCGGGGTTACATATTAAGTCATTTATTGTAAATGGCGAAAAATATTCGGTCAACAGTGATGATTGGGGAACGGTGGAAAAAGTAAAATTAAATTCAGCTCTAAAATCAAAAGCGAAAGCTGAGGTTAAAATTGAATGGGAATATCCGTTATCCGTACAAAGTGGAAGAGAAGGGCAGATCGACCCTGAGACTTTTTATGTAGCGTATTCTTTCCCGAGAATTTCGGTTTACGACGATTACAACGGCTGGGATATGCTTCCACACTCCGACAGACAGGAGTTTTATAATGATTTTAATGATTATAGTTTCGCTATCACGGCTCCGAAAAATTTTGTCGTTTGGTCGACAGGAGATTTCTTAAACCCTGATGCAGTTCTTCAACCTGAATATTTAAAAAGATATAAAGCTTCTTTAAAAAGCGACAAAGTAATGCACATCGCTACAGAGCAGGAAATGAAGTCCGGAAAAGTAACAAAACCAAATAAATGGAATGTCTGGAAATTCAAAGCTACTCATATCACAGATTTCTGTTTTGCATTGAGTAACCATTACGTTTGGGATGCGGCGAGCGTTCAGCTTAAAACAAAAAGAGCAAGCGTTCAGGCTGGTTATAAAGCTGGAGCAAAAGATTTTGAACATTATGTAGAATGGATGCGTTACAACCTGGACTGGTTTTCAAAAAACTGGCCCGGAGTTGAATATCCGTACAATGTCATGACAGCAATTCAAGGGTACGCAGACATGGAATATCCAATGATGATCAATGATTCTACAGTTCCGGACAATTTTCAGGATGCGAGATTGACGGCAGATCACGAGATCGCTCACACATATTTTCCTTTCTATATGGGAATCAATGAAACACGCTATGCTTTCATGGATGAAGGCTGGGCAACGACGTTGGAATATTTAATAGGAATCGATGAAAACGGTGAAGCTGCAGCAAAAGATTTTTATCAGAATTTCAGGGTTAAAAAATGGATCAACGATCCGTCTTCAGAACAGGATCAGCCGATTATCACGATGAGTACGCAGGTGAGTGGAGCGGGTTATGGAAACAATTCGTATGTAAAAGCATCTTTATCTTATTTAGCTTTAAAAGATTATCTGGGTGATGATTTGTTTAAAAAAGCTTTACACAATTACATGGATAACTGGAATGGAAAACATCCGATTCCTTGGGATTATTTTAATTCGATGAATACAGGTTCGGGGAAAAACCTGAACTGGTTCTTCAACAATTGGTTCTACACGAATAATTATATCGATCTAAAAGTCAGTGCCGTGGCTCAGCAGAATGATCTTCTTACGATAAATGTTGATAATATAGGAGGTTTCGCTATCCCTTTTGATACAACGATCACTTATGATGACGGAGCGGTTGAAAAACTTCATTTTTCTCCTTCGATTTGGGAGAAAGATCAAAAACAGGCAACGCTGACCATCCCAATCAAGAAAAAAGTAAAATCTGTGAATCTCGATGGTGGTCTTTTTATGGATTACACACCACAGGATAATTCGAAAAACTTATAAATTAAAGCCTTCAGATCTGAAGGTTTTTTTTTGTAAATGTAACAATGATAGATATTTATCGAGAACAATGTAGTGTACTTAGTACAAGCAATCGTCTTTTTAGTACAGGTTTTGTTTTTGTTGTGAATTTTAAATCTTATACCTTTGGATTCTACAAAAACAAGAGAAAAATATTAACTAATTAACCAAGATTACATGAAAAAAAATAACTCAAGCTGTGCCGTTTCCAAAAGCACTTAAACAGCTGATCTAAAATGTACAGACGACTAAATTACTGCAGGTAAATCGAACTTGCAGACTAAAACACACACAATAAATATTTATTAAACACTACACTTTAATCAGGATGAAATCAAAAATTATAACAATGAAAACATTCAACACTTTCTAATTCTGCTATACTAGCGAAAGGCTTAAGCTTGTTGCCCAATAGCCGGAAATTCTCAACAATACATTAAGAAAAATTTTCACTTACGTAAGGTAAGCGATATTTCTTGTGCCCTGATTCTACACCTTGGAATTGGAAGGGTACCACGCATATTAAAAACTCATAAATAATTAAAAAAAAATCAGGAAAATGAAAAAAATCTTTATTATTACGACTTCTTTTATCTCCACATTGGCATTGAGCCAGGTAGGACTAAACACTGCTACACCTCAGGCAACTTTTGATGTTGTTGCCATTAAAACCGACGGTACAACATCGGAAGGGATCATAGCTCCGAGACTTTCAGGAAATCAGATCAAATCTGCTGATGCAAGATATACAGCTCCTCAAACAGGAACATTGGTTTATGCTACGAATGCCGTAAGCGGACCTACTGCAAAGACCATTAAGATTACGGCTCCCGGATACTATTATTTCGATGGCAGGATATGGCAAAGTATGGGTCAGGACGGTACTTTTACCGGAGATATTAAACATTCTGCAAGAACTGCCGATCATGGAGGATGGTATCTCTTAAACGGAAGAGCCATCGCATCACTACCTGTTGCTGCGCAAACTGCAGCAGCTGCTTTAGGATTTACAGGAAATATTCCGAATGCTACAGACAGAGTTTTAAAGACTAAAACTGCAGCAGAAGCAATGGCTGCAACCGGTGGTATAAGCACTATAACAATTGGTAGAGTGAATTTACCAAATATTAATTTCACCGGAACTTTGACAGGAGCAATGGATCTTGCGGGAGTTCATGCTCACAGAACACAGGGAAATACAGGAAACGACGGTCAGCATAATCATAATGTTGTAGGAACAACCACTCTTAACGGAGAGCACAGGCATACACCTCATGAATCTTCAAGACCAAGAGCTGGAAATACCGGAGCGGCACTCTTTTTATTTGGTAACTCTACGCTGGGAAATAATCATACGGGAAATTATCATGGTGACTGGGCAAATCCTTCCTCTTGGGGTGGTGTAGGAGCGGCAACGACAACAGCACCTGCGGGAAACCACAGACATACGCTTGACGGAACTGCCCAAATGGCTGGAGTCCATAATCACGCTGTCAACATCGTATCCACGGAAAGTGGTAATCACAGACACTCTTTGGATAATGTAAGAGCGTCAGTTCCTACAGGTGGTTCCGGTGAGTCTTTAGACAACAGATCTCCTTATCTGTCAGTAAACACTTTTATGTATCTAGGGGAATAAAAGAAATTAAAGCAAAATCATTTAAAAACACATTCATATATACTATCATTTTTCTTTTAGTCTCATGATCTGCAAAACTTCGGTTTTGCAGATCTTTTTTAAGGTAGATGGAGTTTTTGACCAAGAAATTAATTGAAGATTTTATTTTCTGGATATAATGAAAAATAAAACCCTTTCCCAAATGAGAAAGGATTTTTGTTTAAGCTAAATATGAGTTGAATGTATTTAATCAAGATTCTGCAAAGCCGTTTTTAATGGCAAAAACCGCAAGACCGACACGAGTTTTCAGGTCTAATTTATCACAAAGCTGGTCGCGGTAGCTTTCGACTGTTCTTGGGCTGCAGCACATTTTGTCGGCGATTTCTTTGTAACTCAGTTCGGTTACGGTATATTTTAAAAACTCTTTTTCGCGGTCAGAAATTCTTACGCCATCTGTTTTATCATTATTCATGTTTGAAAAAATGATTTTTGAGGCCCATTCCGGGTAGAAAAATCCGTCGTTGTTGAGTTTTATAAGGGCGTTTTCAAGTTCTTTTGGGTGAGTGTTTTTTAGTAAATATCCTTTTGCTCCGTTTTTGATCATTTTAATAACACTTTTATCATCGCCCTGCATGCTTAAAGCCATTACTTTGATGTTCGGATGATGCTCTTTCAGCCAAAGCACGGTTTCAAAGCCGTCCATGATCGGCATGCTGATATCCATTAAAATTATATCCGGAATCTTGCTGTTGCTTTCAAATTTCTGGATGAGGTCTTTGCCGTTTTCTGCGACGTAGATGACCTCGAATTCTTTAAAATTATCAATGATTCCTTCTAAAGCTTTTGCGATAAGTACATGATCATCAACAATAACTATAGTTTTTTTCATGGCTGTCTTTTTAAAATAATATTGAGTATTGTTCCTACGTTTTTCTGACTTTCAAGGCTGAAATTGGCCCCGATGATCTCGGCTCTGTTTTTCATGTTGGTAAGGCCGATTCCGTTGGATTTTGTGTGTAATTTGTCAAATCCTACGCCGTCATCCTTAATATTCAGTTCCCAAAGTGACTCTTCAGAAGTGTTCAGATTAATCAGAATATTCTTGCATTTTGAATGTTTAATACTGTTCTGAATAAATTCCTGAGTGATTCTGAGCAATACATTTTTGTGTGCAAACCCCAAATCAAGCTGTTTAAAATTGTGTTCAAAACTTACTTTACACTTTTTAAAACTGTTGGTATTGTCTACTTCTTCCTGTATTAAAGTTACGATTTCCTTTTGATTTATATTGTCATCCGTCAGAGTTTTTGAAAGGCTTCTCAAATCCTGCAAAGATTGATTGATAATTTGTGATACCTGATCTATTCTTTCACTTACCTCGGGCACTTTATTTTCATATAAAAGCTGTTGCGTGTAAAGGCTGACAAGGGTTAATTTTTGCCCGATATTATCATGCAATTCGCGTCCGATCTGTTGCATGGTAGCTTGCTGAATTTCAAGTTGTGTTGCCAGAAGCTCACGTTTATGAATTTCGGTTTTTACTTCAATTTCATTAATATATTCTTTCTTACGTTGCTTGTATTTACGGATGTAAACCATCACTGCGGCAACAAACAACACAAAAAAAATATTGAATAGAATAAGTGTTATTAAGAGTTCTGTTTTCCCCATATGAATGATATTGAGAATAATGCATACATAACCACTCCTGTAACTAAAAAAGAAGCGTAATAAATATTATAAACTTCTCTATATGTTTTAAGCAATTCAAAAAACGACCAGAAAGGTAAAGTTCCTATGTAAAACAGTGTCACACCAAGATTAATGTAGAACATTTTGTTTTTATCAAAAGCAAGAATGTTGGAAGAATTAATCTGTTTATAATATTCCATGACTACCAGAATCATGAGAATAAGACATCCGAAAGTATAGTTGAGAGAGTACATTATTTTGCGTGCTGACGGAAAAAATAGCTCACTCGGAATAAATGACAGGATATACAGTAAAGATAAGCCAATGAAAAGTTTTGGTCTGTGAAAAGATTTCGCAGCGTATAGCCAATAAAAAAATATAAACTGTGTCGGGATGACAAGATAATTGTAAAAAGCGGTCTTATTGAAATCAGTTCCCCACTTCCCAAGCGCTTCTGCTAGGAAAATAAAAATCAGATAATAGACAAAGTACTTCCAATACTGGTTTTTTATACGGTTGTAATATAAAAGTGAGATGACGGCAGTAAGTCCTTCTGCCCAGAACATTACTTCGTGTACCATTTCTTGGAACTCTATCATTGCGTTATCTTTAAATGTAAATTTATTTTATTTTTTATTAAAACGATTCAGTTTTTGTGCTATCGGGCGGAATAAGACTTCCGTGGTTTTGTGAAATAACCTCTCCTGATAATCCTGAATTCTTGCTTGCCATTGCCAGCATCGTGTCATCGCTTTCTAATGGGTTGAAGTCATAGCTCAGCATTTCTCCTAATTCATCTTCCATTTTTATGGTTGGAACCATTACCAGCGTGTGTTTCTCAGCATATTCTACTCCGATCGGAGTGTCTGCCATAATAGCCCAGTCTGTCGCTTTCGGATAAGCAGCATAATAAAATCTGATTCCTAAATCCTGATCTGTAACCGTCGGGTTAGTTTTTTGAGTTTCAGTTTCAATATCAGAAATGAATTTTTTCAATGTAGCCAGATCAAAATGTATAGAATGGGCGTCGTCAATCCCTTGTTTAGCCTTAATTGATACCAAATGATTGGTTCTGTAGTTATCAACTAATTTTTGGATAAAACTACAAGTCATTGTGTTTGGGATTGAAGTAAGTTCAAGTGTTTCAGTTTCTAAAATAGGTTTTGTTTTCATAATGTTAGCTTTATAAGGTGATGTTGTTAGTTAGTAATGCAAATTTCGCAAAAAAATTACGTTAATGCGACACGGTTTTACACCATTTCTTCACCGTATTTTTACGGATTGTTTTTCTATATTAAAATTATAAAGAATTTAGATATGTTTAATGAAAAATATATTTTGAAGAATGCGCTTCTAATATTGAATTTTATTAAATAAAAAAACCACTCTTTCGAGTGGCTTGGCTTAAAGTCCTACAAATTCAGACGCTTTTACTGCAACTGCTTTTTCAAGAGTGACATTCAAATCTCGACAAACTTTTTTCATATCAACCATTGCCTGATCTGAAGACTTGTTTTGATGAAATAAAGTTGTGTTAGGTAAATTATAATTTTTACCATCCTGATTGAAAGCTTCATAATAATTTAATTTTAGTAAAGCAGCCTTAACTTCCGGATTTTTGGCACTAACATCATAAGATATTAATACATTTCCAATTGTTGTTCCCATAAAATTTATTTTAAAAATTCAATACAAATGAACAATCCTTTTTATTTTAATCCTTATGGAAATCCGTAATTGAATATTTTTTATAAATGACTAAAAAAATAAGTGCCGCAGATTGGGTCTGCGGCACTTACTACAAAAATAATATATATGAAAAAAAACTACTTATTTTTCTGCAGGTCTGAACACCAAACCTGTTTCTTCGAAATAATCTAAAGTGATTCTGTCACCGTCATTCACTGTTCCTGCAAGGATTTCTTTTGATAATTTATTCAAAACTTCCTGCTGAATAACTCTTTTCAGCGGTCTGGCTCCGAAACTTGGATCGTAACCTTTGTTGGTTAAATAATCCAAGGCATCAGAAGTTGCCGTCATTATGATATTTCTTTTCAGCAATAAATCATTGAAACCTCTCAACTGATACTGAACGATTTTTCCGATTTCTTTTTTTCTTAAAGGCTGGAACAATACTGTTTCATCGATTCTGTTCAGGAATTCCGGACGTAAAGTCTGTTTTAATAAGTCGAAAACCTCAATTTTAGTTTTGTCAACAATTTCGTCTTGGTTTTCTTCTGTAATATTCTCAAAATTTTCCTGAATGATGTGCGAGCCTAAGTTAGAAGTCATAATGATAATCGAGTTTTTGAAATTCACAACTCTGCCTTTATTATCCGTCAACCTTCCGTCATCCAACACCTGTAATAACGTATTGAAAACATCTGGATGGGCTTTTTCAATTTCGTCTAAAAGCACAACTGAATAAGGTCTTCTTCTTACTGCTTCCGTCAATTGACCACCTTCATCATACCCGACATATCCCGGAGGCGCACCAACCAGTCTCGACACCGAGTGACGTTCTTGGTATTCACTCATATCAATTCTCGTCATATTGTTTTCATCATCGAATAAGAATTCTGCCAATGCTTTTGCAAGCTCAGTTTTACCGACACCCGTTGTTCCCAAGAAAAGGAATGATCCGATTGGTTTTTTCTCGTCGCTCAATCCTGCTCTGTTTCTTCTGATGGCATCCGCAACCGCCTGAATGGCTTCTTCCTGACCAACAACTCTGTGATGAAGCTCAGTTTCAAGATGCAATAACTTTTCTCTTTCAGATTGAAGCAACTTAGTTACAGGAATTCCTGTCCATTTTCCGATAACTTCAGAGATGTTTTCGGAAGTTACTTCTTCTTTAATCAATTCATTCTGATGGTTTTGCATTTCTAATTCTAGTTTCTGCAAAGCATCTTCTTTCTCTTTTATTTTTCCGTACTGAATTTCAGCAACTTTTGCGTAATCTCCTGCTCTTGAAGCTCTTTCTGCTTCCAGTTTCAGAGATTCTATATCTTTTTTAATCTGGGTTAAATCCTCAGATTTTTGTTTTTCTTTTAACCATTTAGCATTAATTTCATTTCTTTCTTCAGAAATTTTCGAAATATCTTCTTTTAAATGGTCAATTTTTGTCTGGTTTCCTTCTCTTGAAATGGCTGCCAATTCAATTTCCATCTGCATCAGCTTTCTGTCGAGAACATCCAGTTCTTCAGGTTTTGAATTGATTTCCATTCTCAATTTAGCCGAAGCCTCGTCAATAAGGTCAATCGCTTTATCCGGTAAAAAACGGTCAGAAATATATCGTTGAGACATTTCTACCGCAGCAATAATCGCTTCATCTTTGATTCTTACCTTGTGGTGAGCTTCATATTTATCTTTAATTCCACGAAGAATTGAGATCGCAGATTCAGTATCAGGTTCTTCCACCATCACTTTCTGGAAACGTCTTTCCAACGCTTTATCTTTTTCAAAATATTTTTGATATTCATTTAAAGTGGTTGCACCGATCGCTCTTAATTCTCCTCTTGCCAAAGCAGGTTTCAAAATATTGGCAGCATCCATTGCACCTTCTCCGCCTCCGGCTCCCACCAAAGTGTGGATCTCGTCGATGAAAAGAATGATTTGTCCGTCTGATTTGATCACCTCATTAACGACAGATTTTAACCTTTCTTCAAATTCTCCTTTATATTTTGCACCGGCGATCAAAGCTCCCATATCCAATGAATACAACGTTTTATCCATCAGATTTTCAGGTATATCTCCGCTGATAATTCTGTGGGCAATTCCCTCTGCAATGGCGGTTTTACCAACTCCTGGCTCACCGATTAAGATTGGATTGTTCTTTGTTCTTCTCGAAAGAATCTGTAAAACTCTTCTGATTTCTTCATCACGTCCGATAACCGGGTCTAATTTTCCTTCTGCTGCTAATTCATTGAAGTTTTTAGCATATTTTTTTAAGGACTGATATGTTTCTTCCGAGCTTGCAGATGTCGCAGTGCTACCTTTTCTTAATTCTTTAATTCCGCCTTCCAAAAGACTTTTGGTCACGCCCATATCTTTCAGCATTTTTGAAACTTCTGAACTGGTTTCTAATAGTGAAAGCCATAAATGTTCGATCGTTACGAATTCATCACCCATTTTTTTAGCGATGTTAGGAGCGTCAAGCAACACTTTGTTCGCCGATTGTGAAAGGTAAATATTTCCTCCCTGCACTTTCGGAAGTTTTTCTAAATTTTCACGGTTGCGCTCTCTTACCAAAGCCGCGTCAGCTTCAGATTTTTTTAATAAAAAAGGTGATATATTTTCATCCACCTGAAAAATTCCTTCCAGGAGATGTTGAGGTTCAATACTTTGATTGCCAAATTCCATAGCGACTTGTTGTGCTGCCTGGATGGCCTCTTGTGATTTTACAGTATATTGGTTTAAGTTCATATTGTGTATATTTTTTGTAATGATTAGTTGAATTTAATTCTTTTAAAAACATCAAGAAACTAAATTTTCAGGCTCAGCTTCTTAATGCTATCAATTATTTATCATTTAATTCGATTAGCTTATCACAAAAAGTGTTCTATTATTAAATTTATAAAAAATACGGACAAAATTTCCGAATATTGTATTTTTAACGTAAAATTAACTTGACAAAATTTCCGATAATTAAAAATTTTATTTAAATGATGGAAAAGTCGTCATATTCAATTAGAGTCATAAAATTACGAAATCGTAAAATAAATGTATAAAACGTAATTTTTGTCATTCTGAATGAAACGAAGTGGATTGAAGAATCTCCATTACGATATTTAGATTCTTCCTTCGTCAGAATGACAACTAACCGTTATTTGTTGAAATTAAAGGAGCTCATAAACTTTAAAGCATTTAGAATTAAAAAAAAATCTTTGCTTTCTTTGGTTTAAAAATATTCTTCTCAAAATCAAATATTAAAATCAAAATAGTTACTTTTGCCTTCATTGATGGAACTTAAAGAAAAACAAAGGAAAATATTAGACGTTGCCGTAGAACTTTTCAAAGAGAAAGGGTATATGGGCAGCTCTGTAAGGGATTTGGCGACAAAACTCAATATTAAAGCAGCTTCATTATATGCACACATCCGTTCAAAGGAAGAAATTCTGGAATGGATATGCTTCGGAATTGCCAATGATTTCTTTACCGAACTTCAAACCGTAAAAAGCACGGACATCAATCCAAAAGATAAATTGAATTTATTTATTGATAAACACTTATCAATAGTTCTCAGAAATCGTGATGTTACGCATATTTACTCTAATGAATGGAAACATTTGGAAGAAAGACTCCCCGAATTTGTAGAATTAAGGAAAAAATATCAACAGGAAGTTGAAGAATTGATTTCTGAAATTTATCAAGCTGAAAACTGGGAACTCAAATCACCTACTTTTACAACAAGATTTATCCTTCACACTTTAAATAATTCCTATTTCTGGTTCAAAAGAAACATTGAATCCACTACTGAAATTACTGATGAAATAAGAGATAAAATTCTTTTTGGACTTTTGGGAAATCATGAAAAATAAATACTTTCATTGTCATTTCGACGAAGGAGAATCTATTTAAAATAGGAAAACTAGATTCTTCGCTGCGCTGCACTCCCTTCAGAATGACAGATTAATCATAAAGATTAGTTTCAATCTAAACCTCAACCTTAATCTAAAAACATTATTTAAATCATCCAAAATGTGATGAAAATCATAAAAATTTTGTCACCTCCCAAATTCTTTTTAAATTTACACCTAACAAATGTTAGTTAGTCATGAATGTGGATTTTTCAGTTGAATACTTACAGCTCGACCAATTGAGACAGCTCCAGTCGGAAAGACTGGTGAATTTGGTGGGTTATCTTGAGGAGAAGTCGGATTTTTATAAAGAAAAATTTGATGAATTAGGAATATCAACTGGGGAAATAAGGACAATTGAAGATATTTCAAAACTCCCGATCACATATAAACAAGACTTAAGAGATAACTATCCGTTCGGATTATTTACCGTTCCGAAAAATGAATTGCAGAGAATTCACTGTTCAAGCGGAACGACGGGAAAACCAACGGTAGTGGGATATACAAAAGAAGATGTTGATTTATTCAGTGAAGTGGTAGCAAGATCGTTGAATGCAGCAGGGGCAAAGCCCGGAATGCAGTTACACAACGCTTATGGATATGGAATTTTCACAGGCGGACTTGGGCTTCATTACGGAGCAGAAAAATTAGGAATGAGCGTTCTTCCAATTTCAGGAGGAATGACGACAAGACAGGTTGATTTAATTATAGATTTTAAACCGGAAGTTATCTGTTGCTCACCGTCTTATGCTTTAACAATCGCTGATGAATTTGCAAAAAGAGGAATCTCGGCAGACGAAATCAGTTTAAAATATGCCGTTTTAGGTTCAGAACCTTGGACGGAGATTATAAGACATCATATTGAAGAAAGATTAGGCGTTCATGCAACCAATATTTATGGATTGAGTGAAATTATCGGTCCCGGAGTTTCAATGGAGGATTTTGAGGAAAAAGGCGGTTCTTACATTTGGGAAGATCATTTTTATCCTGAAATTTTGGATCCAATTACAAAACAGCCGGTTTCTTTTGGGGAAGAAGGCGTTTTGGTGATTACGACTTTAACGAAAAAAGCAATGCCGCTTTTACGGTATTGGACGAATGACATCACAAGTCTTTATTATGAGGAAAACTCAAAAAGAACAATGGTCAAAATGAGACCGATACTTGGAAGAGCCGATGATATGCTGATCGTAAGGGGTGTAAATGTATATCCAAGTCAGATTGAAGAAGCATTTTCTCATGTGGAAGGCGTGGTTCCGAATTATTATTTGACACCGATTGAGAAAGAACAGATGTGTGTAGCATTGGATATCGATCTGGAAATTGATAATGAATTTGTGAAAGCGCAACAAATTGAAATTAATACCGATGATTATGCTATTTTTGTCGGAAACTTTGGAAAAAGTATAGAAAACGAAATAAAAAAACGAGTAGGAATCACCACAAAAGTGAAAATTCATGCTCAGGACAGTTTGCCTAAGTGCGAAGGTGGAAAAATTAATAGAATACTAAAAACAAAATGAATTCATTTTATAAATTAAAAACGGTAAGAGTTCAGAAAGATACCAACGATGCCGTAAATGTAGCCGTTGAAATTCCTGAGGAGCTGAAGGATAAATTCAGATTCAAGCAGGGGCAGTATCTTAACTTCAGAATGATGATCGACGGAAACGAAGAGAGACGTTCATATTCTATCTGCAATGCTCCGAGTGAAAAAAGCAACACGCTGGAAGTATTGGTTAAGCTTTTAGAAGGTGGAAAAGTTTCCGGGTACTTCAACGAGCATCTTCATATGGATGAAGTTCTCGAAGTGATGCCTCCGATGGGCGGTTTTCATACGTCTTATCACCCGACAAACGTGAAAACTTACGTTGGTTTGGCGGCAGGAAGCGGAATTTCCCCGGTTTTATCAAATATTAAAGAAAGTCTTTATCAGGAACCTAATTCCAATGCTTATCTGTTCTACAGCAACAGAAGCATGAATCATGTAATGAAAAAGGCTGAAATCGATAAATTGGTTGAGCAGTTCAACGGAAGATTAAAAGTTGTTTATCTGGTAAGCCGTGAGCAACATGAAGATCCGATTTTTGAAGGTAGAATTTCTCCTGAAAAATTAGATTTACTATTTGAAAGATATGCAGATATCGATGTGAAAGAATCTACATTTTTCATTTGCGGACCTGCAGAAATGATAAAAGGGATTGCAGATTATTTAAAGAAAGAGAAAAAAGTACCGGCAATTCAGGTTTTATTTGAATATTTTACCGCTCCTGACGACGAAAATTCTGAGGAAATGAGCGATGAATTCAAGGCTATTGCCAATATCGAAAGCATGGTAACGGTTATTATCGATGATGATGAATATTCGTTCCACCTTAATTCTAAAAAAGAGAGTATCTTAGATAAAGCATTGAAAGACAATCTTCCTGTGCCTTTTGCTTGCAAAGGAGGAGTTTGTTGTACGTGTAAAGCGGAAGTTTTGGAAGGAGAAGTTTTCATGGAGAAAAATTTCGCGCTTACCGAAGATGAGGTAGCCAGAGGTTACGTTCTGACCTGTCAATGTCACCCGACAACGAATGTGGTGATGCTTAATTATGACGTTTAATTTTTAATGAATTTTTTTCATTATTAAAACAAAAAGAATATGGACTTAGAAAAATTTGTTCAATACGTACACGACGAAAATAAAGTAGAACCAAAAGATGTAATGCCCGATGATTACAGAAAATTATTGGTTCGTCAGATTTCACAGCACGCCCATTCTGAGATTGTCGGAATGTTGCCGGAAGCCAACTGGATTTCCAGAGCACCTTCATTGAGAAGAAAAATGGCTCTTTTAGCGAAAGTTCAGGATGAAGCAGGTCACGGTTTATACTTGTACTCTGCGACTGAAACTTTAGGAAACGGAACTATTAGAGCTGACAGAGACGCTACTTACGACGATATGTTGGAAGGAAAAGCAAAATATTCAAGTATTTTCAACTACCCGACACTGAGTTGGGCAGATATCGGTGCCATCGGATGGTTGGTTGACGGTGCTGCAATCATGAATCAGGTAATGTTGATGGGGAATTCTTACGGTCCTTACTCAAGAGCGATGGTGAAAATCTGTAAAGAAGAATCTTTCCACCAAAGACAGGGTTACGAAATTTTAATGGCACTTTGCCGTGGTACAAAACAGCAGAAAGAAATGGCTCAGGCTTCGTTAAATCGTTTCTGGTGGCCGGCTTTAATGATGTTTGGTCCAAATGACGACAGTTCACCAAACTCTAAAATCTCTATGAATTACAGAGTAAAAAGAGAAAGTAACGACAGTCTTCGTCAGAGATTTATCGACGTTACTGTTTCTCAGGCCGAATTTTTAGGCTTAACCATTCCGGATAAAGATTTAAAATGGAATGAAGAAAGACAACATTACGATTTCGGAGAACTTCCTTGGGATGAATTCATGGAAATCTTAAAAGGAAACGGACCTTGCAACAAGAAAAGATTACAGACAAAAGTAAAAGCACAACAGGAAAACCTTTGGGTAAAAGAAGCGGCGATTGCTTTTGCAGAAAAACAACAAAAAGAAGTAATATAATATTTAATATAAACCATTAAGATTTTGTTTAGAAGTCTAGTTTAATTAAGATAAATCATTTTGATTTTAAATCTAAAGAGTAGCTAAACTTAATATTCTTAACAACTTAATTGTCCTTAATGGTTCAAAAATTAAATTTCAAAAATAATTCAAAAATAATTCAAAAATCTAAAATTTAGAATTTAAAAATTAAAATTTGACTATGGCAAATTTAGATATGTGGGAAGTGTTTATTCAGACTAAACCGGGATTATCTCACAAACACGTTGGAATAGTACAGGCACCAACAGCAGAAATGGCTTTGCAGAACGCAAGAGACGTTTATACAAGAAGAAAAGAAGGAACTTCTGTTTGGGTGGTTCCAAGTAAATATATCGTGACTTCAGAAGGAATTGATAAAGAAGCTTTCTTTGATCCGGCTGATGACAAATTGTACCGTCACCCGACGTTTTACGAGATCCCAAACGATGTAAAAAATATGTAATAAAAGAAGTTAGAAGTTAGATTCTAGAATCTAGTCTAATTTCTAACCTCTAATTTCTAAATTCTATAAAAATGAACCCATTATATAATTATTTATTAAAACTAGCGGACGACAGTTTCATCATGGGACAGCGTTTGTCTGCGTGGTGCGGTGAAGGTCCTTATTTAGAGGAGGATATTGCATTGACAAACATCGCGTTGGATGAACTTGGACAAGCGAATAACTTTTACGTTTACGCTTCAAGAGTTGCTGATAACGGTAAAAGCGAAGATGATTTAGCATTTTTGAGATACGAACACGAATATGTAAATGCACACTGGACAGAACTTCCGAATGAAGATTATGCACAGACGATTCTTAAAGTGTATGTTTTCGCCGTATATCAGAAATTAATGTACGAAGCATTATCTAATTCTGCTAATGAAGAACTTTCTGCTCTTGCCCAAAAATCATTGAAAGAAGTAAGGTATCATTATACCCACGCTTCTTCCTGGATGAAAATTTTCGGACAGGGAACAGAAGAAAGTAAATCTCGTCTGGTAAAAGCAATTGAAAATATCTGGGAATATTCAAAAGGTTTATTTGCAAAAGTGGAAGGAGAAGATGATTTGATTGCTTTAAATATCGCTCCAAATGTTGATGATCTTTATGAAGATTTCCTTGCTATTACCAAAAGAGATTTTACAGATTTCGGATTAGAATATCCTGCGAATCCTTTTATGCAGCCAAAATCAAGAACAGGATATCACACAGAATATTTCGGATTTATGCTTTGTGAATTACAGTATATGCAGAGAGCATATCCGGGTTGTACTTGGTAGATTGAAATTTATATGAAGAAGTTTATAATTTTTTTATTGCTTAGTTTAACTGTGATTTCTTGTGAAAAGAAACGAGAAAGGGTTAAAGTAATTAAGAATATTACAGATGTAGATGAGATGTTTCAATTAAAAAATTATAAAACTCAGGTTAAAATGGCGGTTAATGATTCTATAGATCATGTAACAGCCCATCTGGAAAATTTAACTCTGACAGGCGACTTTAATACTAAAATGAATAGTAAAACTGGAATCTGGACTGTAAAAAATAGTATGGATTCCAAAGTAATTCAGATTGATTACTTAGTTTTTAGTAAGAATGACATCTTCAAAAATCAGATTATTTTTAAAGATCATAATAAAATTGATTCTTCTGTAAGTAAGTTTTATGTATTAAAAGATAAAACTCCCAAAAAACTTGTATTATATTTTTTCTCACCTAAAATGAAAGATATGCTTACAAATAATACCAAGGTTGCATACAGAATATATAGAGACTCAAAAAAAATTAAAACAGATTCGATCGTTTATAAAAATGTCAAAGACGGAAAATACTTTGCTTATATTAAATATGACTTTAAGAAAGGTGATAGAATAAAAGGATATTTTAGTGATTTTGCAATGTTAAAAAATCCGAAAAATAAGGATAGTCTTCTTGTAGGAGATAATACAATATATTTTAGAGAAAGTTTTGAATAATTTATTAAACATATTATCTCAAGTTCCCGATCCGGAAATTCCGGTAATCAATATCGTGGAATTGGGCATTGTAAGAGAAGCAAAAGTTACCAGCGAGAATTCTTGTGAAGTAACGATTACGCCGACTTATTCTGCCTGTCCCGCTATGTTTACCATTGAGGAAGACATCATGAAAATCATGAAAGAAAACGGTTGGGATGCGAAAGTAGTCACCAAAATGTTTCCGATTTGGACAACAGACTGGCTGACGGATGAAGCGAGAGAAAAACTTCGTGTATACGGAATTTCACCTCCCGAAAAAGGAGCCGACGAACATCACATCGGGAAACCGAAAAAATGTCCGCGTTGTGGTTCTATGAATTCAAAACAGATCAGCAGATTCGGGTCTACATTATGTAAGGCCTCATATCAATGTTTAGACTGTTTAGAGCCTTTTGATTATTTTAAATGCCACTAAATTAATGTAGCAATCCTATGATGTAGCAATTACCAATGCTGTGAATATTGTTATATTGGTAAAGTAATAAATTGGTGCATTATTATTGTTAAATTAGAGCATTGTTAAATTAAAAAATTAAACTATGTACACACAACTCGATATCGAATCGCATTTTGACGGAAAGCTGAAAATTGCTTATCTGAATCAACCGGACACTATGAACGCGCTTACAAAGCCGTCTTTATCGGATCTAAAAGATTTTGTTAAAGAATGCAGCGAAGATCCTACTGTAAGATGTGTTGCCATTTCTGGAAGAGGAAGAGCTTTTTGTTCCGGTCAGAATCTGGATGATGCTTTCGTACAGGGCAACGAGCACCATGACAATGACATTATCAGAAAAATTGTAGTAGATTATTACAATCCTTTGGTGACGGAAATTACAAAATGTAAAAAACCAGTTGTTGCATTGGTAAATGGTCCTGCAGTGGGAGCTGGAGCGATGTTGGCATTGATTTGTGATTTCGTTTTAGCGGTTGATAAATCATATTTTGCACAGGCATTCTCCAATATCGGTTTGATTCCAGATACGGGAGGAACGTATTTCTTGCCAAAATTATTGGGAAGACAATTGGCAAATTATTTAGCATTCACAGGGAAAAGATTATCTGCTGAAGAAGCAAAATCTTACGGTTTAGTTGCAGAAGTTTTCAACGAAGAAGAATTCGCTCCAAAATCAATGGAAATCCTTGAGAAAATGGCCAATATGCCGACTGCAGCAATTAAATTAACTAAAAAAGCTTTCGCTCAATCATATCACAATACATTGAGAGAACAGCTTGAATTAGAAGGTGATCTGCAACAGGAAGCTGCTGAAACAGAAGATTTCAAAGAAGGAGTAAGTGCTTTTTTACAAAAAAGAAAACCTGATTATAAAGGAAAATAAAAATTATAGAATTTAGAAATTAGAGGTTAGAAATTAGTTTACAAAATCTAACTTCTAACTTCTGGCTTCTAACATCTATAAATAATGAAAAACGTAGGAATTATCGGTGCCGGAACTATGGGGATAGGCATCGCACAAGTAGCCGCAACGAACGGATGCAAAGTTTGGGTCTATGACGCCAACGCAAAACAAGTAGAAACGGCAACCGTAGGTTTGGAAAAAACATTAACCAAATTAGTGGATAAACAGAAGATTTCGGCAGAAAAAATGACTGAAATTTTAGCCAATATTTCCATCGCTACAGAATTGAAGGACTTCAAAGATTGTGAATTAATCATCGAAGCCATCATCGAAAACAAAGAAATTAAGACCAAAGTTTTCACAGAATTAGAGAAACACGTTTCTGAAAGCTGTGTCATTGGTTCCAATACATCATCTATTTCCATTACCTCTCTCGGTGCTGAATTACAAAAACCGGAGCGTTTCATCGGAATTCATTTCTTCAATCCGGCTCCTCTGATGCCTTTGGTTGAGGTTATTCCATCTTTATTAACAGAAAAATCTTTAGCTGAAAAAATCTACAACCTCATGAAAGATTGGGGCAAAACTCCAGTGATTGCCAAAGATATTCCCGGGTTTATCGTCAACAGAATTGCCCGTCCTTACTACGGTGAAGGATTGAGAATTGTTGAAGAAAACATCGCAACAGTAGAACAGGTTGATGATGCCATGAAAACATTAGGTAATTTTAAAATGGGACCTTTTGAATTAATGGATTTAATTGGTGTTGACGTTAATTTCTCAGTTACAAAAACAGTTTACAACGAATATTTTTACGACCCAAAATACAAACCCTCTCTTCTTCAACAAAGAATGTCCGAAGCAAAACTTCACGGTAGAAAAACCGGAAAAGGCTTCTACGATTACAGTGAAGGGGCTGACAAACCTGTCGCTCAAAAAGATGATGCATTGTATCAGCAAATATTTTTAAGAATTATATCAATGTTGATCAATGAAGCGGTGGAAGCAAAAAGATTAGGTGTTGCAAGTGATGAAGATATCGAACTGGCAATGCAGAAAGGAGTAAACTATCCAAAAGGATTATTGGCTTGGGGAAAAGAAATCGGTTATTCAAAAATCTCCGAAACCCTGCAGAATCTTTACGAAGAATATCAGGAAGAACGGTACAGACAAAGTCCTTTGTTGAGAAAATTATAAAGATGGATATAGACGGAATCAGAGCCGAATTAGAAACAAGACTTCTCATTGAAAAAGAATACATCATTAAGGAACTTTCTTCGATGGATGATGATCAGGAAAGACTTGAGCTATTAGGAAAATTTAATGAAAAATATAAAGAGTTAGTGAAAAGATTAGCTAATGAAAATGGTGTTGATTTAAATGCTCCTTATCAATCTGAACATCCGTCAAATTCCGGAAATCTTTCAAATGAGCAAATAATTCTTGGTAAAACCATGAGCATTTATGACAAATTGGTTGATGAATTATATGAAGAAATAACAAGTATATAGTAAAAATGAATCCAAGAAAGGTTGCAGAATATATGTTCGATCAGGATTATTTTTCCCAATGGATGAATATCAAAATGATCGAAGTCAAAGAAAATTATTGTTTACTGGAAATGCCCATTAAGAAAGATATGATCAATGGGTTAAAAACGGTTCACGGAGGTGTCACGTTTGCTTTTGCAGATTCTGCATTGGCATTTTCGTCCAACAACACCGGAGATGCGGCTGTTGCGTTGAACTGTATCATTAATTTTACCAAAGCCGGAAAAGAAGGTGATATTTTCAGAGCTGAAAGTATCTTGGTTAATGACACCAGAAAAACTGCTGTTTACGATATTAAAATTACCAATCAAAACAACGATCTGATTGCAAAATTCGTCGGAACAGTTTATAAAATCGGAAAAAAAGTAACAGAATTATAAATAAGCAGCAAGCTTCAGGCAATAGGCAGTAAGCTCTTTTCTATGCTGTTAAGCCTACTGCATATAGCTTAAAGCCTCAAGCAAAAATTATGAATAACGTATACATTATAGATTACATCAGAACTCCTATTTCAAAATTACAGGGAGGACTATCAGAAGTGAGAGCCGATGATTTGGCAGCAATCGTTCTAAAAGAGATTGTCGCTAGAAACCCTGAAATTCCTGTTGAGGAAATCGAGGACGTTATTTTCGGCTGCGCTAACCAAGCAGGGGAAGATAACAGAAACGTTGCAAGAATGGGACTTTTATTGGCTGGTCTTCCTTATAAAATCGGAGGTGAAACGGTGAACAGACTTTGTGCTTCTGGAATGTCAGCAGTAGCAAATGCTTTCCGTTCGATTGCTTCCGGAGAAGGTGAAATTTACATCGCCGGTGGAGTTGAGCACATGACGCGTTCGCCCTATGTAATGTCAAAGCCAAGTGCAGCTTTCGGAAGAGATAGTCAGATGTTTGATACGACTTTCGGATGGAGATTCGTTAATCCAAAAATGAAAGAAATGTATGGCGTTGACGGAATGGGCGACACCGCTGAAAACTTAGCAGATATGCATAATATCAGCCGTGAAGATCAGGACAAATTTGCCCTTTGGTCTCAACAAAAAGCAACAAGAGCCCAGGAAAGCGGAAGATTGGCGGAAGAAATTGTAAAAGTTGAAATTCCTCAGAAAAAAGGCGATACAAAAATTTTCGATAAAGACGAATTCATCAAGCCAACCTCTTCAATGGAAGGTTTAGGAAAACTTCGTCCGGCTTTCAGAAAAGAAGGAACAGTAACGGCGGGAAATGCTTCCGGAATGAATGACGGAGCAGCTGCTTTAATTTTAGCAAGTGAAGAAGCCGTTAAAAAATATGGTTTAAAGCCAAAAGCTAGGATTTTAGGATCTTCAGTTGCTGGTGTTGAACCAAGAATTATGGGAATTGGGCCTGTTGAAGCAACTCAAAAATTATTGAAGCGATTAAATCTTTCATTGGAAGATATGGATGTTATCGAATTAAACGAAGCATTCGCAGCTCAATCTTTAGCAGTAACAAGAAGTTTAGGATTACAAGATGATGATTCAAGAGTAAATCCAAATGGAGGAGCCATCGCAATCGGTCATCCACTTGGAGTTTCCGGAGCAAGAATTATCGGTTCTGCGGCTTTAGAACTTCAAAAGCAAGATGAAAAATATGCTTTGTGTACGCTTTGTATCGGTGTTGGGCAAGGCTATGCAATGGTTATTGAAAAAGTATAACTTTTTCAATCATGTAACAATAAAAATGTATCAATATAACAATTCCTGTCATTCTGAACAAAGTGAAGAATCTCAATTGGTAAACTGTTAGATTGATACATTGTTAAATTAATTTTTTAATTAAAAAATTATGAATATCTACTCATATCACGGCATTCGTCCCATCATCAAACCTTCTGCTTACGTTCACCCACAAGCGGTGCTTATCGGAAATGTGGAAATTGGTGAAGAAGTATATATCGGTCCAAATGCGGTAATTCGTGGTGACTGGGGTAAAATTATCATCAAAGACGGGGCAAATGTTCAGGAAAATTGTACACTTCACGTTTTTCCGGGTATTGAAACAATTTTGGAAGAATCTGCGCACATCGGTCATGGTGCGATTATCCATTCTGGTCACATTGGTAGAAACTGTCTGGTTGGAATGAACGCAGTTGTGATGGATAAAGCGGTAATCGGAGATGAATGTATTATCGGGGCATTGGCTTTTGTGCCTGCAAATTTCAGATGTGAAGCAAGAAAATTAATTGTAGGAAGTCCTGCAAAAATTATTCGTGATGTTTCGGATGAAATGATTAAGTGGAAAACGGAAGGAACAAAGCTCTATCAGGAGTTGGCAAGAGAAGGAAAGGATGCGATCCTGCCTTGCGAACCGTTTACAGAATATGTACAGCAGATACCTACGAAAGTTGTTGATTACAGCATTTGGGATGATGTAAAATAACCCAACCTTACAAAATTTAATATGATTAAGAAACTTCTCATTTTCTGCAGTATTTTTTTTGCATTTCACAGTGTGATTTTAGCCCAAAATGGAAATGTAAATCCATTAACTATTGGAGAAATCAGAACACTAAAATCGAAAATTTTAAATGAAGAAAGAACATTAAACATCTATCTTCCGCAAAATTTTGATAAAACAAAATCTTACCCGGTTATCTATCTTTTGGATGGAAGTATGAATGAAGATTTTATTCATGTAACAGGGTTGGTTCAGTTCTTTAATCAAATGTATGCAATGCCTGAAACGATCGTTGTCGGAATTGCTAATATTGACAGAAAAAGAGATTTCACATTTCACACCGATTTAAAAAATTTACAAAAAGATTATCCTACGACGGGACATTCTGATAAATTTATTAATTTCCTGGAAAAAGAATTAAAACCTTCTATCGAAAGTCAGTTTAAAACAACTGATACCTACATTTTCGGTCAATCTCTTGGCGGACTTTTAGCGACAGAAATTTTGTTGAAAAAACCTGAAATGTTTAATAATTATTTTATCATCAGTCCGAGTTTGTGGTGGGATGATGAAAGTCTTTTAAAACAGGCAAATCAATTGTTAACTAAAATTCCGGATACAAAGAAATTCGTTTATGTTTCTGTAGGAAAAGGTGAACATCCGATCATGGTAAAAGATGCAGAAGATCTCTTCGAGATTCTTAAAAAATCAGATAAAAAGAACTGGACGGTAGAATATAAAATGATGGAAACAGATAATCACGCAACTATTCTTCACAGAAGTCTGTATGAAGGGTTGGTGAAATTGTTTCCGTATCAGGAACCGAAATAAATCAATGTGGGAATGATAAAGATTCTAAAGAAATATTGGTTGTTAAGCCTGATTATTTTTATAGTAATCAATATTTTAGGATTTTATTTGATGAAGGAATCACTAGGTATTTCAGATAGTCTTGAACACGTAGAATCTGATGAAGTGGTTGCAAGTCTAAAGCGTAAGAATTTCTTCTGCAAATGGTTAATCAATTTTATTTTTATAATTGATGTATGTTTAATATTATCCTTTCTTTATCTGATTATTAAAAACATTTTTAAAAAATTAAATTTAAGTAAAAAGTAAAAAACTATATGGAAAAGTTAAAAAATTACATCCACGGCGAATGGGTAGAAGGTACCGGAAACGGAATTCCTTTATACAATGCCGTGACGGGAGAGCAGGTTGCTGTTTCGGATACGGAAGGGCTGAATTTTGAGCAGGCGCTAGACTACGGAAGAACAGTAGGTTACAAAAATCTTTCTTCAATGACATTTTATGATCGTGGAGAAATGTTGAAAAAAGTAGCACTTTACCTTTTAGAAAGAAAGAAAAAATATTACGAATTATCATATAAAACGGGGGCGACTCATGCAGATTCTTGGGTAGATATTGAGGGAGGTTTTGGTACGTTCTTTACGTATTCAGGATTAGCGAAAAGAATGCTTCCGAATACTCCGTTTTGGGTAGATGGTGATACGCAGAAGATTTCTGCGAACGGAACTTTCTTAGGAACTCACATTTTAACACCGAGTGAAGGAGTTTCTGTGCAAATCAACGCCTACAATTTTCCTGTTTGGGGAATGTTGGAAAAATTATCCACTTCATTATTGGCGGGTGTTCCAAGTATTGTAAAACCTTCTCCTTATGGTTCTTATTTGACGAATGCTGTTTTCCAGGATATGATCGAAAGTGGTGTGCTTCCGGAAGGCGCGCTTCAATTGGTTTGCGGTGAACCGGGAAATATTTTGGATTATGTTAAAGATGGAGATTCTGTATTGTTCACAGGTTCTGCAACAACGGGTAGAAAATTGAAATCTTTACCTTCTGTTTCAGGGAATTCTGTTCGTTTCAATATGGAGGCAGATTCTTTGAACTGTTCGATTCTTGGATTGGATGCAAAACCGGGAACTCCTGAATTTGATTTATTCATCAAAGAAGTTCGTAACGAAATGACGACGAAAGCCGGACAAAAATGTACCGCGATCAGAAGAATTATCGTTCCTGAAAACTTAATTGGTGATGTTCAGAATGCTTTGTCTAAAGCTTTAGATCAAACCAAAATCGGAAGTCCTTTAAGCAGAGAAACCAGAATGGGATCTTTAGTTGGAAAACAACAGTACGACGAGGTTGTAAGAAAAATAAATATTTTAAAAACTGAAAATGAGCTTGTTTATGACGGACAGCACGAATTAGTAGATGCCAACTATGAAAATGGTGCATTTATGAGTCCGAAATTATTCTAAATGACAAGCCTTTCGAAAAAAATATCTCTCACGATGTAGAAGCTTTTGGTCCTGTTTCTACTTTGATGCCTTACAAAGATGCGGAAGAAGCTGCAGCGTTGGCAAAAAGAGGAAAAGGAAGTTTGGTAGGTTCAATTGTCTCTCATGATAACAATTTCGTAGCAGAAACTTCCTGGAAAATGGCTTCTCAGCACGGTAGAATTTTCGTGTTAAACAGAGATAGTGCGAAAGAAAGTACCGGTCATGGTTCACCACTTCCGACTTTGATGCACGGTGGTCCCGGAAGAGCAGGCGGTGGTGAGGAAATGGGTGGATTGAACGGTCTTCATTTTTTCCTTCAAAAAACAGCAATTCAAGGTTCGCCGGATATTTTGACGGCGATCACAAAAGTATACCAGCAGGGAGCAGAGAAAAAATTTGCTGACAAACATCCTTTCCAGAAATATTTTGAAGATGTTGAGGTTGGAGATTCTTTGGAAACAGCTGGAAGAACGGTTACAGATGCAGATATCGTTAATTTCTCTAATGTTTCTTGGGATCATTTCTACGCACATACAGATGCAACGAGCTTGACAGGAACGATCTTTGATAAAACAGTTGCTCACGGATATTTCATCCTTTCTGCAGCAGCTGGATTGTTTGTTTCAGGTAAAAAAGGCCCGGTTATCGCCAATTATGGACTGGAAAACTGTTCGTTCTTTAAGCCTGTTTATGCAGGAGATACGATCACGGTTTATTTAACCGCAAAAGAGAAAATCAATCGTGGAGTAAAAGGAAGAAACATTCCTTCCGGTGTTGTAAAATGGCTGGTTGAAGTAGTGAATCAAAGAGATGAGATTGTTTGTGTGGCAACAATTTTAACATTGGTGGCAAAAAAATCGCCTTTCATCGATTTAAACTTAAAAAATATTCAGAAAGCTTTAAATGGTTTAACGGAAAATACTCAGTCAAATTGGGGCAAAATGTCTCCTCAACAAATGATTGAGCATCTTGAACACAGCGTTTTGGTAAGCATAGGTGATCCTGAAGCAGAAAAATGTTTCACTCCCGAAGAGCAACTGGAAAAATGGCAGGATTCATTGTACAATCACAGAAAAATGCCAAAAGATTTTCCTGCGCCTTTCTTAGAAGAAGATGAAAAGTTGCTGGATTTAAGACATAAAAATCTTGAAGCGGCAAAACAGTCTTTCATGGATAATTTACAGAGATTCTCCATTTATTATAAAGAAAATCCGCAGGCTGAGCATATGAATTTTGTTTTCGGAACATTAAATAAAGAAATGTGGGAACTGATTCACAAAAAGCATTTTACGCATCATTTTGAGCAGTTTGGATTGATTTAATCTAATTAATTTACAGTATAACAATGTAGCAGTTTAACAATAAATTGCTGCATTTTTTTTGCAATGAGAATTTTTAAGAATCAAAATAAAATCTAATGAGCTGAAAAATTGTATAGTTATGTGAAGTTTATATTAAAAATGAGTAACTTTAGTAGGCGGAATCCGAAAAGCGTACAGAATAGGAAAGAACATCAAAAACTATTACTGTGAAAAATTTAAAAAAACTTTCAAAAAATGAATTGAGATCTCTTAAAGGCGCCGGTCCAAACTGGGGTTGTCTGCCTAATTCTTGTCCTCCGGGAAGTTGTTGCCTCCCTGGAAGATGGCCAGATATTCCGAGAGCATGTTATATATGTGCTGATTCTTAAATTTAGATTGATTTAATTTAAAATATAATTTTTTTATTATCCCTTTTGGTTTTATACTGAAAGGGATTTTTATTCACAAATTATTGAAATATTTATTGAAAATTTGTATTTTTATTAAACTAAAAAATTTTTACCATGAAAAAAACAATTTTAATAATTGCAGGTGCATTATTTTTTGCATCCTGTAGTAATGAGAGCTTAGCCATTACATCTCAGGAGAATTTGCAGACTGATGCAATGAAAAATTTCAGACAGGCAATGATTAATATGAGCAAACCTGAAAATTTAGCAACGCCTGAGGAACAACGAATGAAAAATTTTCCGGAAATGAGTGATAGAAGGAAAAACTTGCTTTTACCGGCTGCAAAAGAACTTATACAATCTACGGGAATCAGCGATTCTCATATAAATACAGAGACTTCAGGAGATAAAGGAGCCATTATAAACTGGGCTTTGGATATTTATATTGAGAATACAAAACCTTCAAAACATAAAAACTAATCGCTTAAATTTAAAATTAACATGAAAAATATAATATCACTTTTTCTATTGTGCTTCAATGCTCTTTTATTTGCACAGACTAATCATTTTAAAATAACAAATTTTTCTTCACATGACATTTCGTTTGTAGCAGTAAGTATGAATCTTTCGGAACCACTAATGAATTGTGTTCCTATTATATACAATGAAATTCCTGCTGTATTGCCGGCTGGGCATTCAATTTCGTACAGTCAGATTAATGACAGTCTTGTAAACGATCTGCCAATAAGATATTGGCATCTTGTAGGAGGTAGTTTTGAAGAAACTTATGATCTTACATTAGCACCATTAAGTACTTCTGATACCGATCTTGTTAGTTGGCATCAGGTAATTATCTATGCTCCAAACGGGCAAGACTATACTTTGGGTGGAGGATGCATGGGTGGAGGAATTTATAATATTACGGCAGGTGGTATCAAAGCTGAATTAAATCTTATCTCTGGTGTTGCAGATGTCGTTATTACTGATGATTAAATAGTTTATGAGTTTCAAGATCCTTGTCAGGATTAAAAACTTGACAAGGATTTTAAGCATCTTTAATGTCCATACAAAATCTTAGTTGAAGAAGTGTTTTATTAAAAAATGATAGTTACTTTTACAGTAAAATCAGAATCTCATTTATCTAAAACAAAATATGGAACTAAAATTTTTCAAAGACTTCGATTTTACAGATTTTTGGAATGAAAGCAGTTATTCGGTAAGAGATTATATCGAAGAATATCCGGATGATGAAGTGATTGCTTCAATCGAAAATGAACTGGGATATAAGCTTCCTGCTTCTTATATCGAATTAATGAAAATTCAAAATGGAGGATTAGTGGAAAAAAGTTGTTTTCCGACAACAGAAGGCAATTCCTGGGCAGAAGATCATGTTGCGATTACGGGAATTATGGGAATAGGAAAAGAGAAAACATATTCTATTTGCGGAGAGCTCGGAAGTCAGTTTATGATTGACGAATGGGGATATCCAGCCATTGGAGTTTATATTGCAGATTGTCCTTCCGCAGGGCATGATATGGTCTTACTTGATTATTCGAAATGTGGAAAAGACGGCGAACCCGAAGTGGTGCATATCGATCAGGAAAATGATTACAGAAAGACATTTTTAGCTAAAGATTTCGAAACTTTTATTAAAGGGTTAAAGGATGAAGAAGAATTTGATACCGAATAAATAAACTGTACTTTTAATTATTAACTCAATTTAAAATAGTAAAAAAATGAACGAAAACTGGATGCAGAAGTATGAGGAAGTTAAAGATATCTTGGTTTGCCCGACCGACCTGGAAACTTATTTTACTTTACATGAAATTGCGGGACAGCCATTAGAAACAATGGAAATCGGGAACGTTTCTCTTCCTTCCGGGAAAGTTGTGGTCAGAGATCCTCTTGTTTCTCTGAATGCAAATCAATCGCCTTATTTTATTCAGGCTCCGAAAGGAAATTTCCCTGTTACCATTGCTGTTGTGAAATCTGAAGATTGGGGCGACAGATATGCAGTGGTAAAAGTTGAATTTACAAAACAAAAACCTGTTATCTACAGAGAAGCTTTAGTCGGGATTGAAGAATTGGAAGGCGTAACCGAAGATGATTTTTTTGGTTTTGGTGTAGATGCCGGTTTGGGCTGTATTACTGATACACACGTGCTTCCTTATGTAGATAAATTTGTAGCTGAGGCAGAGGTCGACAATATGTATGATGATTATTTTGCAGAGCTTTTCGCACAAAGTTATAAAGATCATCCCAACAATCAAAGAGATGCCGGTGATTGGATAAATTGGGTGATTCCCAATACAGATTATCAGATTCCGATGTTTGCAAGCGGTTTTGGTGACGGAAGCTATCCTGTTTATTTTGGCTATGATGAAAACGGAGAAATTTCCGGGCTATATATTCAGTTTATTGATATTGAGCTGGCCTTAAGTGAAGAAGGTGATGAGGAAGATTATGATGAGGAAGATCAACCTGAAAATTTCGTGTTTCTTAAGGATTAATCATGAATAAATCTTTTGCTGATAAAGTTATTGAATTTAATCAAAATTTAAAATACGATGGAAATCTTCCCGATGATTTTCAGGTGCTGAATCCTTATCTGGATAATCCGGAGACGATGGAAGTCATGCAGAAGTTTTATCATAAATATTATAATGATTCAAATCAAAGAAAATTCATTGTCGGAATCAATCCGAGTCGTCATGGAGCGGGAGTTACAGGTGTTCCGTTCACGGATACAAAGCGTTTGGAAAGTATCTGTGGTATCAAAATGGAATCGGCTCACACACATGAAATTTCCTCTGTTTTCATGTACGATATGATTAATGAATATGGTGGAGCAGAAGAATTTTATAATGATATTTATATTAATTCGCCTTTTCCTTTAGCGATTGTCAGAAAATCAAAAACAGGTTGGCTCAATGCCAATTATTATGATGATAAAAAGTTGTTTGAAGAGGTAAAAGATTTCATGATCGATTCTTTAAAAAAGCATATCAGCTTACATCTCGATACATCGGAAGTTTTTGTTTTAGGAAAGAAAAATGCAGATTTTATTTCAAAATTAAACAAAGAAGCCAAGCTTTTCGATAAAATGACGGTTTTGGAACATCCGAGATATATTCAGCAGTATAAACTGAAGTTGAAGCAATTGTATATCGATAAATATATTTTGGCCTTAAAAAAATAAAAAATCCCTTGAAAGCTCGAGGGATTTTCAGTTCGTGTATTAGAATCATTATTAAACTTCAGCAGAAGCCGGAGCTGCTACTTTAAATTCGTTGGTGTTAATAAGACTTGCGATTAATTTTTTATTGTCAGGATGCTCTGGATAGTCCATTGGGATGATTCCGTATCTTCCTCTTGGATGATTTTTTATATATTCTAAAAATAAAGGATTGACTACTTTTGCCAAATCCCAAGGTCTTGTTGTATCAGGTAAAACTCCTCCTGAAAAACCTGTTCCGCTCGAAAAATTAAAGTATAATCTGTCTTGTTCTCCGTTCGCGGCAGCAATTAAAGCAGGCTTTACATGTTGAGTGAATTTATCTTCTCTTTCTTTGCCCCAACTGTAATAAGTATCTTGTGCGTAATATTTGATACCGTTATTTTCAAAAGGAGCTGTGCCATCATTTGGCCAATTATCAAATAAATTTAGCCCGTCTTGAGAACTGTTAACTTTTCCTGTTGCAAATCTTTTTACAAAAACAATTTTTCCTCTCGCATCATCTAAGATCGGAACTTCGTTTTTTCTATAAAAGAAAGAAGGATAATTGTTGGCTATGGTAATATTAAAATCATTGTAAAATTTCTCTTGCTTGGTTTCACTGGTTGGATCAGATTCATTTTTTACACACATAATGATTGTTTCTCCTTTATGCTTTTGAAGAAAATCTACAAGCATATTGATGACCTGTCCGAAGTGAAGATTTAAGCCCAGACTGCCGTGGTAAAACCATAAGACATGATCTTTATCCGCATCATATCCTCTTTTTAGGCGAAAATCCAAAAAACGGATTCCTGAATTCAGCTGATCTGTAAAGCTCATTGTCTGGCATTGCGCAGGCATAAAAACGGTATCGTATGTTGCGCTGTCATGAGTTCCCGGTATTGTAAGCTCTGTAAGTTTCTTTTTACCGTCAATATGACTCATCCAATTTTGGGTAAATGTGTTCATGGTTTTTGTTTTTGATTACTATTTAATGACTGATTTTTTTTGAAATAAAAAATCCCTTGAAAGAATCAAGGGATTTCATCACACTTAAGCATTAAATTCTTTCACGGATAATCTGCTTATATTAAAAGTTTTCATGGTTATTCTAACTTTCATGGTAAGCTTTTACCTATCTATTTTTTAATGACTTTATAAGATTCCGTAGAAGATTTCAGGATGTAAACTCCTTTTGGAAGTTCCGAAATATTAGTTTCGTTAACACCTTTTTTAGCTTCAATGGTTTTTACTAGCTGTCCTGACTGTCCGTAAACTTCAAACTTCGCGTTTTCAGCAGTTTCAATGGTAAGGGGGCCGCTTGTAGGATTCGGATATACATTAGAAGCTTTACTTTTAGAAGCTTTTACGTCGTCAGCTGCCAAAACGATACCTGTATCTTTTACCCAAGTGAATGCGTCAAGACCTCCGTACGTGTATAAACCTCCAAGAGTGACCTGAAGCTGATCAATAATGATGTTTGAGTAATTTTGACCATTAAGATTTGTTAAATCGATTAATGTATAACCGTTTGTAGATCCTAAAGATGTTGCAAAACCAGTCGTTTTGGTCTGTGTAAACTTCGTTACTCCGGATAATTTACCTGTAATAGTAAGATTTCCTGAAACAGTTTGGTTTAGGCTGGTATCAG
>Ga0157375_10000597_pt1 | contig 32113 bp, 30 predicted proteins | sample M35metaG_FD_115311 | JGI IMG/M metagenome (GOLD analysis project Ga0157375, IMG submission 115311) | Miscanthus rhizosphere microbial communities from Kellogg Biological Station, Michigan, USA - M3-5 metaG | ecosystem: Host-associated > Plants > Roots > Rhizosphere > Soil | place: USA: Michigan... | reverse complement strand
GAAAGCATTCATCGACGATATCGAAACCGGCAAAAGCGCGTTCAAAACCCTGGAGATGCAGAACCAGACCATCACCATCTCGGGTGACGTAGCGTTGGTCCGCCATCACTTCTCGGCTCAAGCGCTCAAAGGCACCGAAGTGGTTCCGACCGAAATCGAGAACTTCCAGATCTGGCAAAAACAGAAAGGCCACTGGTTGCTGGTCGGTCGACAAGCGTTCAAGTTCTGATTTTTTGCGTAACGAAGGGGACATCGGTTAGCCAGACTACGTTGTCCCCTGCCTTCTCCTTTACTACAAGACGACCGTTGATCCACGAGTGCGCGGCGCAAATGTCTGTCGGTTCAAACTGCGACCAACCGTAGAAAAGGCCAGCGAGCCTGATAACTCCGGGCCTTCTGATCGAACAGATCGGGCTGATGATTCGCCGGATTGATCCGTAAAAGCCCTTCTTCGACATCACCCATTTTCTAGACAAAAAATAATAAGCAGAAAATACAACAATAATTTCATACACATAGAAATTATTTGACACTGGCGCTTGATACTGTGTGAATCATAGCGCCTTGCCGAAGCCAAACCAAGATGGAGGAATACAAAGGAAATTTATCTACACTCTTAATATTACTGTCGTCTGGCGACTACTATATGAACGTGCTTGCGCAGCGCCTGGTGGAGAGCCTGCGATGGCGCATTAGGCGAAGCAGAAATTCAAGGCCTTCTGGCTCTGATGTTTTTCCGAGAAGACCGTTGCACATGAAATAATAGAAATACCTTGGAGTACTTGCGTCGATCTGTCCCTATCGAACGCTTGCGGCTTTCAAAACCCCAGGAGCACTCGCCTTTACGAGTCGAATCTCGCCACTTTATTCCAGGGAATGAAGGAGCTCGCCAGTTAGTGTGGCCTTCAAATGCAATGGATGCATGTCCATCGCGACATTAACCAGTCGACATGAAAGTGAGTGAGACGAATTTCTTACCAATTCCTTACTCGCTTATCGCCGGTACTTTTAAATACAATCTAAAAATGAGAAATTGCTTTCCCGTGGACTTAGGCACGTAGAACTAACAAACCTGCAGCGACACTAATAATCACAAGCAAGACAACAAAGATAAGTCAGGTGTTGTAACCATAGATCTTACGATAAAGTTCTTCAATCTCTGACTCAAGCCTTTTTATGTCTTGCTCAATATTTTCATCCATTAATGAAAAGCTTTTGAACTTCAAGTCGACTAGTGTTTCTTGAGCAGCATCAAGATGGTCTCGCTGAGTCATAATTGACGCCCGCCCGGTTCTCCCTGTTAACAAGTCGTACTCTTCATGAAAATACTCATAAAGAGACTGAATTTTTTTGTGGCCGGTCTTTTGTATGACCAAAAAGCAGACGTCATCACGTAGCCCTTCTGTCCAAGTTATTTTTAGTGACGGATTTCTTTCAAACCTAGAGAGCAAAAGTGTATGTATTTCTCGCGTTATGAATCGATGTCTAAACATCGACAAGCATGTTCTGATGCTTTTAAGCTTTGCTTTTTCACAGATTCGGGCAAACTCTCGGGTCAGGCTTTGTTTGGCTAAAGGGCGCCCATTAACTGTCAGCAAAATAGCCGTGGTCGCAGTAGTGGATATGCCTGCGGCGCTCAGAGCCTGAAGATGAAGATCCCTAGCAGTAAGATAGCGATTAAAATCCAATGCAGCTCGTAGCGTAACCTTGAATTTACGGATAGGTGCCGGTACTCCTTGTTTTTTTGTAGGTATACATATATGGAGAGTGGAGAGGACATTATCATTTAAATCAAGAGGGATTTCTATTAATTCTTCAGGTCGCAGTCCGGTAAGTTTCATCATCCGATTTGTAAACATACGCCTCTCATATAAGTACTGACGAGGGCTATATTTTGGCTCTAAAGAATCGAAAATATCGTGAGGGGCTATCGAGCCCCCACTACACCGGAGACTCATTTCATGGATTGCGTCTTGAATACTCCGTATTGTAGCTTCCATTATAACTGGCTTGTCATCCTTATATGGTTCTTTTTCTACAAGATAGGGATGCACAATATCGAGATTACCTGTAAATTTATTTGCCTTAAATTCTATTACTATACTTGGATTTTTGTCATGAGTACCTATCAGACAACGAGCAAATATAAATCCGAAACTTCTCGAAAGCCAAATTAAAAAGTGTAAACACCTCAGTTGTATGGCACGTATATGATTATTTCCGATGGGCTCGCCCTGAACTACTGCGTGCTTTTTTTTAATCTCTTTTAAGTATCGCGTAAATTTATAGAAGTGATCGTCGTCGAGATCGAAAAACTCAATTTTCATCAGATAGCAGTATCGAATCAGATGGGTGATTTCACTGGCATAGACTCGCGCCGTATCCTTAGCTTGCGTTCCAGAGCTTACATACATCATCCACTGATTGGCGAGATGGCAGGGGCGACCATCAGGCCACCTAAATAGAGGTAAATTACCGTAGTGTACTTCGTGATAAACGTAGGTGTGACGAGAGGTGAGCCAAGCATTCCCTGGAACTTTAACGTCTTTCAAATGAGTGTACAGTTGAATTCCCATATGAGTTTGCTATTTTTTTATTAGCTTTAGCGATGGCGGTGAAACAGAGGGCGTATTGGTGTGTGAAATAATGGATTTAAATTTCACTTTGCTGATCTCTAATTGCGTACGAATTCGATCTGCGGTATATAAGTGATCTTTGTCGACAGTTTCTGCTAGGTTGCTGAGGAATGTCATCAGTTCGATGAAAGCCATTGAGCAAATATGAGCATCTAGTAAAGTCTTTTCCTCGATAGCTTCAGCGCTAGGCAATACAGGGGAATCCGATATAGTTGAGGAATAAACGGTATTTTTAGCATCTCGGAACAGCAGTTTAAGTTTATCCCAAGCAGAATTTTCGCCAACACCAAGGGTATCAGCGAGATGTGCAGCGCTTTTTAAAGAGTTGTATGCAATTACATCAAATGAATCGCTTTTCATCCCGCAAAATATTTTAAGATTACCGAAATACTTTTTTTCATAAGCTACTACCATTATCTGACCTAGGATCACTTTTTCAAGCCAAATCGTCCTTTGATGATAATTATCAATTATCGAATTTCTCATCTTTTTTATCTCCTATACGAATGGCAAAGTCAATTTCTAGAACTTCGCCATCATAATTGACAGAGCTTATTGCATAGGTACTAATTTCGTATGCTTGACTATGACGCAAGTCTATTAAAAAACTATGGGCATCATTAGCACTGACAGACGAAAGACTGTGGACTCCGAAGTGATTACAGCATAGATTATAAAGACTTGCCAAACCTTCATTGTTCTCTCTATCGATCATCCCCATGTCTAAGGCGATCAGTTTATCTTCGACACATTCAGATTCGAAGCGAATATATTCATCATCGTAATCATCAGGAGCTATGTAGGCATCGATGTGGCTGGGATCTACGTGTCCAGCAGCATGCCGGAGAGCTTCAGTCACCAGCGCGCCTTGGTGTCGATTAGTTATCAAAAGGAAAAACTTCCTCATTTCATGAACACGTAGATACCATCGGCGACCAGTATTATCTATAGGAATGTCTATTAGATCGCAAAATGTATTGATGCAGTGATTCACTCGGGCAGAATTTGACTTCCCGCTAGGTTTTTTTAAGCCTCGCCCAGGAAAGTAAAACAGATCCTTTGCGTGCTCAGAATTGTCACCGTATATCGCAGAAAGGCGGGTTCCAAGTACTTGCAGATATTGGATACCCCTCGCAGCAATGCTGGGGATATCACGAGCAATTTCTAGGTTGAGGCCCATCACACCGCTTTTACCTTGTAAGTGTTCTAAGAAAGCCCCGCCAAAAAGAGGGTTGAGTAGCATGCAGTCTCTTTTCAAGTTACACAGTTCTTTGTTACGTATCGGCTTAAGAATTGCAATCAAAACAGCACAGGCTCCTATGAGTCCTTCTATCACCGAACGCAGGTCAGTCATATCTGCGTTTATAGCTGAATTACACTTGAAAATTGGACGATCAATATTCAGCTCCGCGCACAGTGACATAGTTTCTTTGGAGTAAGGGTCGATATAAGTCCACTTAGAGCAAGTGGCTCTAAAAAATTTTAGTTTTTTCTCCCATTGATGCGCCAATATAGTATTAGCGTGGATATACTCAAACTCTTCTGCGTAAAATATAGCAGCATCCACGATAATTTCACTGTAAACGATGACCCATTTTGCAGCTTGATTAATAGCATGTAGCCCTATTGTTAACGGAGTCAGTTTCGTATGTGAACCCCGTTCGATTTGAAAACGCAGATCCGTCACTATTGTTTTTCGATCTATATCTAGTGAAGGTATTAAATCAAGTGTTAGGGCGTGTGGAGCAAAAAAATAGGAGCAAAAGGTGATGTAGTCTAGTAGGTGTCCTTCTTTAAGCCCTTCCCTACCTGCTTTTCCAAGGCCAGGAGTATTTTGGCTTGGATGACGTTTTGAGTTGTATGTAGGTGTCAACAGATGGGCATCAAGCATAGGTTCAAATTGACGCAAGAACGCTCTTAGATCATCCGGCATACCCAGTTTGCTAATACCAAAAGTCGACTCCATAAATGTTCTTGATACTCCGCCTACAGAATGGGCGGCCTTTGACCGATAAGTGTACCCCTTATTTTCCCGAAGCCATTTGATAGCCGCTTTTACGAAATGATCAGGCAAGCAATCAAGACTTTCTATTAAACCTTCGACAGGTGTGTCTTGACTTGTAACTTCATGAAAAAAATCGACAATACGCTCCTTCGTGTAAAGGGCTTTTGTCCATCCGCCCTCACATAGTTCAGTTAGGAGGGTTTTGATACCATCTAGTGTTACCAAACGGAAACCATGAGTTTCTGGAAAGAAAATGTTTCGATGAAAAACCACCCAGCTTGAAAGATTTATCGAATAATAAATTAGGTTTTTCCACCGCTCCGGTGCAAATTGAGAGTCGACAACCGTTCCCATTCTTAGATGAAATGCCCAAGTTTGAATAGCTTGAAGAAGCAAAGCATTAGACGGGTCAGTAAGTAGAGACCCATCACTGAGCACCCGGTCAAAATGAATAGTCGTAAGTGTATTAATACCTGGAGAGGATGTTTCCCATATTTCGCTACCTAATTTGCCGCTGACAAGCCAGCTAGCTTTTAGGATTATTTGATCGCCAACTCCACGACTCTCTCGAGCCTGCCTTAAGAGAAGATTTATTCGCTCCTGAGGCGCGAAAGACCTCGTAGCTTTAGGCATTATCGTTCGTCTCCACCAATGAAACTAAATGCATATGTTCTTTGAAAACCCTCTCATAATATTCAATTCTATATTCGGCTTCGTGGTGTGCTTTTTTGAACTGCGCCACACTGTCTCCGGCAATTTTCTCCATAACAGCCGTTTCTGCGCAAGATAATTCCTGATCAATTATATTGATAGCTTCGCGCATTAGTTTGGATAAATAGCTTATGGCAATGTTGGACAGCGGTGCGCAATTATTCTTAATAGCTTTTTTTCTCAAACCCTGTTGGCTTGAGGTATTGAATACAATTGCATACGCATGTATTGCAGCTATGCTCTCCGGATCTAACCGAATTAAAACCTCAGCTTCCATAAATGGGCGTAGGAAATCTGAGTAAGTATATTTTGATAGCTTCTTATATATCAATTGGCTAAAAGCATCTCCATGCTTAATAGAACAGATCATTTTGGTTATAAAGATCCGTAGTTCCTCCTCGGTTTCAAAGTCTGTGGCGTCCAACTGCCATGGAAAATTTTCCGTAGCAATGATAATTAATTTCTGTTGCATCATTCGGACTATGCGGCTTGCCCAATGCACAACTAGCCAAGACGGTATGTAAAATTGCCTTACAGTACGTACAGTGTTACCAAGAAGATCCGCAACCATTTTAAGGCTGCCATGTTCCAAAAAACATACCAAAGCTTGAGTCGTCCTTAGCGCGCTTAGAGTAAATCCTTTATGCTCAATATTTGCGACGCTGATGTGAGCACTTATAGCAATATAAACATTAGATACATCATTTTTGGTATTACTCATAGACTTAGCAATATCCCTGGAAGATCCAAATTGTTGCTTGGACGCATACAAAAAAAGCTTACGCCAGTTTCTTTTTCCTGCAGCTTTAAGTCGGACTCGAATCATCGCAGTAAACTGCATGACATCGGCTATTACTTGCGCACTGAGTGGTGATAGGACTGATACTTTCCTTCGGCAGGCTCTTGGTTTAGCCACGCTAAAAATTTCTCGGCTGCTGGCGTCCCTGACTCTTAAGTAAAAATGCCCTGCTTGGGTGTAAAGGTCAGCATTCGTTAACGACATACTGGTAAACGACGGGTTTTCAATTATCAGAATTGAGCTTGCCACAGCACAATCCCGCTGGGACAAAATACCGAGCAGCCGGGTAAAACATTCAGTAGTTGGTGTACCTAGTGGCATCTGACCCGCGATTTCCTGAAGGCGCTCAGAGAGCCGGGCAGCATTAGAATGGGAATTCATGATCTCCCGAAAAAATGGGGTTTTCTTTAGTTGTTTATTGTTAAGAGCGCTTAATTCAGGGCGATAGACGAGGTAGTAATGCGCAACGGCTAACGCCCAGGCCGGGCCTTCAGGAGCATCAGGATGAGCCAGATGCATTCCATTATTAAAAAAATTTCCCGAGTTCAAAACTCGGACAACTTCATCGATAGAGATAGACTCTCGAAGTTGGCTGCCAATCCTATGACACTTTTTCATGTCCGCCCAGTATTCTATACAGCCTGCCATTACAGCATCTGATGCTTGCTGAAACTTGGCTTTAATACCGAGAAGGTATTCATCTTCGTCAAGCTCCAACCCCTTGGCGACTAACATATGCTTTGGAAGCACGAATTCAAGATGGGTCGGTATAGCAAGACGCTCTAAATTGGCACCGAGGGGTGCCGATGGTTCATCAAGGCAACCACCTCTAATTTTATTATCTGGTATATGAGCTGATGCCGGCACCCGCCCCAGCCTTACTAGCTCCAGGTAAATTTGCCTTGAATACGACCATGTTTCCAGACGACCTCTTGGATTTTGCGTAATATTTGAAAGGCATGATTCAAAGTGCCCGTGCATGTGGTTTCCCCAATTATCAGGAGGGAACGTTGCGCTTTCAGAATCACCAATGTACTTGAAAATACTACTCATAGCTTTGCGATTAGGATGAATACAAAACTCAGAACCTTTCCAAGCCCGACGCTTAAATGCCTCAATAAAAGCATCGCGCCATTCGGCTTCCATAGCTTCAGGGTAGTGAATTGTTGAAGTTCTAAATCCCCTAAGGCAGTCTCGGTCTGGCCATGAAAAGACGATCTTGTTTGGGGGCGCCAGGTGATGATTCAGCATGTGGTCATCCTCTATTAAGACTGAAGCTACAAGTTGAAACCCTTAAGAAATGTGCGATCCGCTCCGACATGTCACGCGCAATATTGTGCTACATCGGAATGCTCTATTGAAGTTCAAATAGTGACATTACGAATCACGCATCCTGAGCCGCCATTTTATAAACTAAAATAAGGCGACCTCGAAAACATCACCCTTTCGATAATTTTCTGCTCTGATTAGCCCGAGCTTATTTTCAGTGAGCGGGGGGACGGGCGTGAAGATATTTTTTCGCTCATATCATTGACTCCACGAATCAACCACTGGGATGGAGGTTAGCTCTAACAATTAGCCTTTGCTAGCCACGTCTCCTTCCCCCCCCTCTGCATCAGAACACCCACAGATGGTGCATACCATCGAATCAATCGAAGAAATGCAAGCTTAAAAACTATTAAAATAACGTTCTATTTATGGCAAGAAAATAGACTTATACGCAGTAAAATAAACTAGTGCGCGCGCATAAAAACCTTGTATTTTTTGGCTATAAAGACGCCCCGTCGCACTGTAACCTGCTGATTTTTCTCAGCCTGCCTTATAACAATTATCATTTATTGACATAGCACGCTTAGCTGAATGAACCAGTTATAAAAGTTAAGTTTTCCATCACTGGATAGCTTTTACACGAGAGTCTACTTTAGCTATTAAATTTTCCTCCTTCATCTTTCGTCATTTGAGCTCGAGACCGCTCGTCAGCTGATCACGCTGAGACCATTGGCCCGATCAACGGTCATGATTGATAGGGGCACGCTTACCAGTCAATCTCGTGCATCCCTTGTCAGGCACCAATTTGCCAGTGCTATTCTGTGCAATTAACATGCAGCCAATTCAATCCCAACGTCATCATGCGGCAGAAATACGACGCGATCAGCGCAGTGGCTGGCATCGAATAAGCGCCATATGAACTCGCCTCGCGCATGGTGATGATTCAGGAGAAGCACCTCATGGGGTGTTCAAGCGCAGGCACTGAACTGGCTCTATGCGCTTCGGAAAAACCTAGTGGTCGTCAAACTCAAAGCAAGACTGATCGATCCGCGAAATGTGGAGTTTCTAGACTTTGCCTGGACTCTGGTTGGCTGCGTTGGTAGCGGATCACGTGTGATGTACTTACGCTCCCCCAACGGCAGACAATCGGCTGACCGCCTGACTGCCTGACTGCCTGACTGCCAGAGCCAGGTGATCGAAGTGACTCCCCACCTTAAGCCACTAGAACTACTAAGCGATCGGCTGGATTGTCTCGGATAGGAGTGGTCGCTAATGTGCGCCCATTCAATACTCAAGTTTTCCAATGAAAAAACTGCTGCCTGTAGTAGCGCTCGCCCTCTCGGTAATTAGAACGCGATGCTGGATTCGCCGCGCGCCCTTCCCTGCTCGCCGGTCTGCAGCACTTCAACGGTAACCGTCCGGTAGACACGTCTTGACGGAATCATCTTAGGCCGATGGCGCGAGCAAGACGCCCTTGTTGACGGTTGCGGTGGAGCATTTACGAGCTTTTGGTGTCCGGGAGAGGGCCTTTGGCCCAGTGGTCAGATGCTTCGCCGCTCAGGTAAGGCTGAACCTCGCGGGCCGTATCTGCGAACCGAGTAGTACTGTTGCCTTTATTGTCATATCTGAACCAGTGATCGCCTCCCATAACCGCCCCTAAACGAATACGCTTATTCGGATGCAGGTGTGCCGCGACCACTTTTGCCGGCGGGATCTGTTCACCCCAAGACATAGTCACTCCCTCTGCGGGGCTAACAGCTACCTCAATGGCGAATCCCCCTCCATGCCTATCAAATTGAAACGTGATCAGATCAATTTGTTGTCCTGTATTGCGGCGAAAATGGGGAGGCGATCCCTTGAACCCCATGCTACGAAGGATCGGGATGACATGTTCCTTTAATGCTGCATCGATTTTTTCGCGTTCCATTGCATTACTCTATTTGGCAAAAGAGGAAGGTGTTCGGTAATACGTTTAGCGATTAGATGGACGTCCACTTATGCGGCAGATGCTCAGTAATCTCGCTCGCCCGCTGCGTAGGCAGGCGTGTAAGCACATCCTTCAAGTAAGCATACGGATCATGCCCATTGAGCCGTGCCGACTGGATCAAACTCATGATTGCAGCCGCACGTTTGCCACTGCGTAGCGAGCCTGCGAACAACCAATTCGAGCGGCCAAGAGCCCAGGGCCGAATTTGATTCTCACACCAGTTATTATCGATGGGCACAACGCCGTCATCGAGATAGCGCGTTAGCGCTATCCAACGTTTGAGGCTGTAGTCCAAGGCTTTGGCGATGGCCGATCCCTCCGGCACAAGCTGCCTCTGGGCGATCATCCAAGTATGAAGTGCGTCGATGATTGGCGCTGCTTTCTCTCGCCGTATTCGCTGCCGGTCACCTGGCTCCAGTTCGCGGATTTCTCTCTCCACTTCGTACAAGGCCGCGATGTAGTACAGCGCTTTTTCGGCGATCTGGCTCTTGTTGGTCGCGTGCAAGTCGAAGAATTTTCGACGTGCATGGGCCATACAGCCGATCTCCGTGACGCCCAGTTCAAAACCTGCCTTGTAGCCAGCGAAGTCGTCGCAGACCAGCTTGCCGTTCCAGTTGCCTAGGAAGTTTCGGGCATGTTCGCCAGCGCGGCTCGGGCTGAAGTCGTAAACGACCGCCGCCATATCGGAAAACTGGCTGGTTGCGTAGGCCCAGACGTAAGCGCGATGAGTTTTCTTCGCGCCAGGCGTCAGCATTTGTACCGGGTCTCGTCGGCATGGACGACACTGTGCGCCAGCACGGCTTCGCGCAGGGCATCAACCAACGGCTGTAATTGCACGCCGCAGTTGCCCACCCATTGCGCCAAGGTCGAGCGAGCAATAGGCAGTCCGGCACGGCCGTAGATTCTCTCCTGCCGATACAGCGGCAGATGATCGGCAAACTTGGCCACCATGACGTGGGCCAGCAGGCCCGCTGTCGGTATGCCTTTGTCGATGACGTGCGCCGGTACCGGCGCCTGGATCAACGTTTCGCAATGTTCACAGGCCCATTTCCCACGGATGTGGCGCTCGACAGTGAAGACGCCCGGTGTGTAATCGAGATTTTCGCTGGCATCTTCGCCGATACGCTTGAGGGCGCAGCCGCATTGGCAGTGGCTGTTTTCCGGTTCGTGATGGATCAGCGTGCGAGGGAATTGCGGCGGTAGCGCAGCGCGCTTGGGTTGCTGGCGTACTTTGCCTTCAACGGGCTCAGGTTGCAGTGCTTCAAGCTCAGCTTCGATGGCGGCGATATCGGTGTCGACCAAGTCGTCGAGCAAGCTGGCTTGATCTGGGCTTAGCTGCTCGCTGCGCTTGGCAAACTTGAAGCGTTTGAGCAGCGCGATCTCGTGGGCCAGCTTCTCGTTGACCGACTTGTGATGAGTGATTTGCTTGTCCATCGTCTGGACGCGCTGGATCAACTGCGCCGCCAATGCACGCAGTTCTTCAGGAATTAATTGATCGAGATTCGGATGCGAAGTCATGCCGCCGATTTTGCCAGAGAGGATTAGTGGCGGCGATAGACTGATGGGCTAATTGCGCTGGCAAGCGCGCCATTGCAGACGAGGTAGAGCACCGTGATGGCTCCCCCGGAACCGACGCGTTGCCAAGGTAAACCGAGCACCAAGGCTTGAAGTTGCTCTACATCTAATTCGACTTCAGAACCGTGCCGCACGCCCGGCCAAAAGAAGCGTCCTTGATTCAAGCGCCGAGCGGCAAGCCAAATCCCTACACCGTCATGCACCAACACTTTCATACGATTGGCGCGGCGATTGGCGAACAGATAAGCACGGTGCGGCTTCGCCGCACCGAACACAGCCACGACCCGTGCCAGCGCGGTTTCAGTGCCGGCTCGCATGTCCATGGGCTCGGTGGCGAGCCAGATGGTGTCGATGCGAATCATCGCAGTAAGTCTCGAAGAAAGGTCGCGCAGGCAGCAGCATTTTCCGTTGGCCAGTTCACTTTGACGGTGCCGCGCGGGTGCTGTATTTCAACGCAGATATTGGATGCTGCTGGGTGCAAGTTTGCCCCGGCCAGCGGCATGGGTAAGGGAATAAATGCAGGTTGCAGCGCTGTGCTTTTCTGCGTTTGGAGCCGAATCCATTTGTGGACGAGGTTTGCGTTGAGGCTATGGCTGAGCGCGATGCTCGCAATCGAAGCGCCGGGCTGGCCGCACTCTTGAATAACCTGAGCCTTGAAGGACTTGGAATAGGAACGGCGTGTTGGCTGCATAAAATACCCGCTTAAAGGCTAGAACTGGTGCCCACTTAAATTTAAGTGCACACCATGTCTTGGCTTTGCAGGGCTGTGTAGATGACTTGGCCGGACGGTTACCTTCAACGTGAGGAAACGGCATGCTGGCTTATATGACAATCGACCGAAAGGACTTAAGCAAACGGTAGAGTCAATGGGCTTGGTTTGGCAGGGTACCTATCACCGAGGGAAGGACGATGCGAGAAATGTTGTTTCCATCGTGAAGGATATACTCGCCTGACCGCGTGAGCCGGGCCCAGGTGCCCGAAAAAACGATCCTCCATGAAGCGGTTCCGCAAAAGTACAACTGTCCACGGGCGCACGATAACCAGCACGCGGAACTGGTGGACACCCCATCCCTTTCACCCGCGTGCGAGGTCAACCACATCACTATTTCACAAACATTTATGTGAGTCTTGAGCCAGTCAGGCCTTTTGGCCTTCTCTTGCGACATTCCTTTCTAAAGATTCGATCTGCGTGCGACAAATATCATGCAGGACAAAATAGTGTCTTTCGGGAAAGCGACGCTTGAGTCTATCGATGAAGCTGGATTCGAATACGGTTGGTTCGAGCTGACACTCGTAAGGCGCACTCTGGTTAACTCGGATTAGGCCTGCCTGAAGAAGGTACCTACAGCGAGGGTCTTGGGCAAGGCGATCCACCGAACGACTCCAACGCCATGAACTCATGTCTAAACCGAAGTACGCGCGGACTAAGCCTAGGAGAGTTAAGGCGTGAAGGTAGGGTAACGATGCCAAAGCCTGCAACCAGTCAGTGAGTCGCTTAGCCATGCTGGGTTCGAGCTGCTCATCTATCTCGAGTGCCGTCAGGAATCGGTTGATCCAACCCTTTTTTCTCTCAGCTAGAAATGCGGAGAGTTCAGCGTCTAGAGATGGAGTGTATGGCTTGCGGTGAGAAAGCCTTTCGAGAAGAGGGTGATGCTGACGCATCGAAACCCTGTTGCCATCGTTGCAGTTCCAACAATGACGGAGGCAAAACATCCCGACACGATTGGTGTTATTTATTCCTGCTGGGCCCTCACTCTCAATAAGGTTGTAAATGGAAGAAATATCACCGCATATCTTGCCGGCGACCATGATTTTCGCAAAGCAATTGTGGTACTCACAGTTGCCACCCGAACGATAGTAAATCTCCTTCATTGACTCTGGGTGGGTAGCCTCAAGTCGACTGTAGTCGCCCTCAAGTTTCCAACCAAGACCTCCGAGTTCGACGCCAAACGGGTCAATTGTATGACCTTCTAGATCAACGCTGTAGGGTAGAGATGGGACTTTAGCCAGAAGGAAATCTATCTTGGTGTGGTCGACTGCAAGAGTTTCTGTCACCTTTTTTTTCAACACCAGCATGTGTTTTGTACGCGGAGTCTTCTCGACCTGCTCAATCATCATTGGATAGGTCATCATCAGAATCTTTTCTTGAAGATAGAGATCTTCGATGAGCTTTTGTTGATGTCCTGGCCTGGGTCTCTCACTACCCACAACAAGCACATATCCTATCTCGATGCTTGTGCGAGGATGGACGGCACTATCTGACGTGAAAATCTCAATAGGATAGCGTTCGAAGAGGCTCCGAAGATCACTCAGAAGCTCATTTCGAGAGTCCTGGAGATGCAAAATTTCACGCCAGCTCCTGACTTGGTCTATAGCTTGCCGGGATAGATGATGAAATTCGGTGTTGCCGAGAATCCCGCCTTTGAAGACCTGTCGCACTGAGCTTTCAATTTCGACCAAAGTGATTCTTAGTACGCTTCCATACACCGTGATGTACAAGAAGTCTGGAATCAACGCCCTTTCTTCGGAGTTACCTTTGAGCTTACGACTTGGGAGTTTGAATTTTGTGATGATTGCGTTGAGGTACAAACCACTCACGTATAGCTCAGGCGTTGCGAGGAGAAATGGGTGTTGCTCAATCATCCGGTGCAGGGCAAATTCGTTATGACTAGGCTCTCTTACCATGGTTGGCTGTAGCCGTAGAGCTTCCTTCCGCTCATGCACTTTGTGGGTAGCGCCGGCAACCCGGTATTTATTTTTTGCCGCCGGCGCCTGTTTGTCCGAGTTTTGAGCAATTTTGCTGGCAATGGATCGATGCTGAAATACAAGTTTTTTGAATTCGGTCAAAATCTGGAGCTGAGCATCACTTAAGGGCTCTTCCCCTTTCGAGCCAGCGATACCACAACCTGCATCATCAATAGACATACCATTAGACCTAAAAAATTGGTTCGCTCTGAGCAGTAAACAACCTGAAGATGAAACCCGTGTCCAGCTGGACAGCCTTCATACACGTGAATTTGATAGCTCGCCGGCAGCCAGGCACTAAAGCACATCGTAATTCAATGCTTCCTTCCCTTCACTCTAAATAGCCGGCAAGCAAAAGAGTAGGCCGCAGGAAAGAAGATTTGAACACAGCCGCCCCTCTCACCGCCCGCAAGGCCTGCCAGGTGCTGACGGACGTCGCGCTGGGCAAACGCATCATGATGCGAAGCTCTATACAGTCTTGGAATGAGATCTACACGGTCTCATGCCCGTAGAGATTGATGGCTGGGAACTCACTCTCTTCAATGACTGTGACACTCTGGACTACTGCGAGTACTGCAGATCGCCTGATGGCCGAGTCGGGATACTCGAACTCTGGCAGCGCGACGGAGAGAATTCTATTGACCTATGGAGTGTCTCGGAGCGTGAGCAGCTCGAAGGTTTAATTGATGCGCTCTGAGCCTGTACGCAAAAGCACGTTACCATTGCTGACTTAAAGCTATGGAGACCACACGTGAGAAAGCCACCTATGAAAATCATCATCGAAGAATGGGATGGTGACGGTGCGATTCGAATTCCCGATGAGGCATTGCAGGAGTTGGAACTGGATGTCGGTGACGCTGTGTACCTGATAGAAGAATTTGTCGGCAACACGCGCTGCCTCGTCCTATCGAAGACACCTCAAATTGCGGATCGAATAGACGAACTCACTGGGGCCTGGAATAGCGAAAATAATGATGACTGATGCTAATCGTCTTTGGCAGCGCGAAAGGAAACGTCGTTGTACATTGCGGGATTTAGAAAAACTGCAGCCTGGATCTGATCGAGCGATTCAGTACCTTGCGATTCTTGATGAAATTGAGCGCCAAGATCGAGATGACCCCATTGGCGATGCAGCCGCCATGTCAGTTGATGAGCTCCGAGAATCTGTGCCAGAAACCGAGATCGAGGGAGTGAGCGGATCCCATTATATAGTCGTGCTTGACGAGCACATACCAGAACCATGGAAGACGCGTTTCGAAGAAGCGAGCACCGGGTCTACTCGATTGCGGCAAGGCTGTTATGCGAGAGATTGGCGCCGTTTTTTTACGAATGTGGACATTTGAAATGCAGCACCTCGCGGCACATAGGGAGATGCGTTAGAACCTGATAGGGGTATTCGTAAGCCTAAGGATTGTCAGAGGACGCCAAGGTGATGGAACCTATCAAATAATCCGCCTGACGGGTCTCACACAAGAACTCCCTTCTCCAGCTGGCCGATAAGATCGAAGACAGCTTTCGTTTCCACCCTCGTCCCTAGCATGTCGATTGGACGCTTCGATCCGAGCCCTCGAACCGGCGTGCTCATCCACTCCGTTGCAGCAGCGACATCGTTTTCGAACAGGGAAAGGGCTTCCTCAAAGACAGCGACCAATGAGACGAGGCAGTCGCTTTCTACCGTGTTGAACCGCCCTGCTTTTGCCCTACGAGCCATCGTTATGGGAGACATGCAAATAGCTTTAGAGACAACCCCTCGCTGCACCTGCAGGAGGCTTGCTATTCGCTCTAGGTATTCGTAAGGCAATCCTTCGTGAACTAGGTCATGAAGCCTGGTGCCTCGTGACGGCAGACCGAGGATCATCCAAATGCTCGGTGAGATCTGGGGCTCTGGTTGGTATTCCTTGATCGTTGACAGCACTTTCACCTCCATCTGAAAAACCTACAACCAAGCCGGGCCAAGTGGCCCGAATCAGCGACATCTCCAATCGCCCGACGCTTAGGTAAATCAGACCCGAGATGACGAGGAATCGATAGGTAGCGAAATCATCCTAACCTTTCGGCGGGCTATTGACATAGGGCACCGGAATCCTATGTACGCAGACCGGAATTTGGTCAGCGCTTCCTGGCCAAAGCAATCACCGGAACTTAGTGAGCGGCCCGATTTACATGGCCTGCAGCCGACCGGAAACGAATATCGGGGGTTTTATCTCCCACCGTCCATCATCAGCATCCCTGGCCCGTTCGACATGCAACGAACCAATATATACCGAGACAGGGCACCGGAATTTGGTGAGCGGCCCGGTTTACGTGGCCCGCAGCCGGCCTGAATCGAATATCGGGGGTTTTATCTCCCACACGCCATCAACAGCAGCACTGGCATCGTTCGGTGTGCAATCGGCCTAGGGCACCGGAATCCTGTGTACGTCGACCAGAGTTTAGTGAGCGCTTCCTGGCCGAAGCAATCACCGGAATTTGGTGAGCGGCCCGGTTTACGTGGCCTCCAGCTGCCCAAAATCGAATATCGGGGGTTTTATCTCCCACCCTCCATCATCAGCAGCACTGGCTCCGTTCGGTGTGCAATCGACCTAGGGCACCGGAATTCTGTGTACGCCGACCGGAATTTGCTGAGCGTTTCCTGGCCGAAGCAACCACCGGAATTTTGTGAGCGGCCCGGTTTACGTGGCCCGCAGCCGGCCAGAATCGAATATCGGGGGTTTTATCTCCCACACGCCATCAGCAGCAGCACTGGCTCCGTTCGGTGTGCAATCGGCCTAGGGCACCGGATTCCTGTGTACGCCAACCGGAATTTGCTGAGCGTTTCCTGGCCGAAGCGACCACCGGAATTTCGTGAGCGGCCCGGTTTACGTGGCCCGTAGCCGGCCCAAATCGAATATCGACCCAAACTTATCGGTGATGGCGGATGATGAATGAAACAATATCCTTTTATAGATATCTCAGATGACCGCTGATCAATGGTTTATTCCGCCCCTGCACGATTCGATTCCTCCGTCGACACTGGCGAGAGCTGACATGCTTGTAACCAAGTCAGCCTTCCTCGCTGGCATGGTCGCACCAGAAACTGCAGCATGCTTGAGCAGACAGCTGCAGGTCTCCGACACTGAGTACTCGAGGATCATCGACGGGCACAACACTGTCCTGGAGGTGCTGGAAGACGCAGCCAATTTGGCTGGCATGCAGTCCTCGTTGGGGGAAATCACCGAGCTTCGTCGACGTCTCATTGCGGCGCTAGCCCACCACTATCACCTTGTACAAACTCAACCGCTATCTGACGACGGTAATGGGGCAGTGGCGAGGCTGATCGTTCATATACATTTCGCTCAGATCGGATTGCATCCGCAGCTGTGGTCGTTATCTCGCGGTATAGCTCGTAGACAGGAGGAGTATCACGCTGCGCTGGGCATAACTGGTGGCACGCAGGAGAGACAACTTATTAGTGGATTCCAGCGAACAGACAAAGCCTCTCTCACCTTCATTGAGTTCATGCTTGATGTCTGCCATGAAGAAGTGGACTACATGACTACCGCTCTGAGTCGTCACCAGCTTCGTAAGTCCGTTACCCGTGCGTACAGAACAAACTCGCGATTGATGGAAGCAGACGTCAGCTCAGAAACGATGCCGGCGCTCCTAGCGCTGTTAATCCAAGGCTCACTACCTCGCATCGAATTCGTAACCTTTACCGGTCTTCCACGTGAAGCAGCGAGCGACCAACTCAACCGGCTGCTAAACCTCGGTATCGTGGTAATCCCGCCATCTAACCTCCAAAGGCTGGAGGTAGGCTTACCGGCCTGGTTTGCTCAGGTTCTCCTTCCCGATTTTCACTTAGCATAAAATTGACTGTAAGCCGGGCTGATAGCCCGGAGGGGCGATAACGGTCATAGCCTCAACTAGGATTGCCGGGGTTAACCTAACGTTCAAACAAGCCCATGAATTTTAGTACCGCCAGCGGCACGCAGCTCGAGCTGCTCTCACTAGTAGTTTCCAGAACATCCAAAGGCTCACCTCCTGCGGCTTCCATCAAACTGTTAGCTAGCCAAACCGCGTCAAGCATGCTGAACGAATAGCACATGAACTCGAATACAAGCTCTGCTCCACCGTCCTCAACTGTGTAGACGCCCACTTGCTCAGTTGTATCATTCGTATCTGTTGGGAGCTCGACAAAATAGACCGTGCTTTCGGATCCGTGACATCTGAATTTCCCGTCGGCGGTGTAACTACAATCTCCGGATACTCTTTTATGATATTTGCGCTCAAACATGCTGTCCCGTGCGGCTGGCGTTGGTACAAACCCTGCCAGATTTCCTACGGTAATGAGGACAGCATCGTAAAGACAGCGCGCGATCTCTTCAGCTACGGCGCTGGCGAACACGATTGATACAATATCTAAGTTTAGATTGACAGTATTCTCGCCCTGCCTGGAAACCTGACATGGATATTGGTCGTTGTACTCACGATCGCGCCAGCATGTAAAATCGCGAGCCACGTGAAATATTCGTGACTCCCTTTCATCTTTACCCACAAACACCGCCATAAACTATGATTCTTAAAATCAAATCGGATGGTTTTGGGTCAATCTTTAACGCAGAAGAGAAATAAATTTCCGCGATTGCCACATAAAACTGCTCTCGTGGCAGCGTGGTCGGGCCCGAAAGCCCATAAACTTAAGACCTTTATCTCAGGCAGGGACTATCGAGCGCAGACGGATTTCGAGTAATGGAAATGCACGATGAGCGCTATAGATGCATCTAGGCCAACGGTTTGCTCATTGCTCTTTAATTTTTGCTCCTGCACCCCCAATGCTGCATAGGATCCATGGCTCGGTGTAACCTGACCAAACGCCAAGTAAGGTCTCCCATACCATGAGCATTGAGGCAAAGCTCCTTCATCTCCAAGCCATCCAAAGCCTCCTCGCGCCATACCGCTACCTCTATTGCGTAGACCTTGAGGCAACCTGTGATGAGGTTGGAGAGAACGAATCTCCAAGGCCGCTTGTAGTCGTCCCCGATCAGATGGAAACGATTGAGATTGGCCTGGTTATGATCGACCTGGAAACACTTGAGATCGTCGATGAATTTCAGCGTTTCGTCCGCCCTCGAATTAATCCCCTCCTCACCTACTTCTGCAAAGAGCTGACATCCATTCAACAAGCAGATGTAGACAGTGCAGGAACTTATGTGGAGATTGGCCAGGCGCTAGGAGCGTTCATAGCTCGATAGCCGGCTTCGCTAAACCAGTCGCGAATGACTGCCGAAGTCCCGAACCAAGCGTTCGTCGAGGGCACCTGACGACCTAAGGATCGTCTTAGCGATGGAAATAATTCTTTACATTCTTGCTGCTTTTTGCTCTTTTCTACATAGCGGTAGGTAGCCAACTACGAATCTTTTATCCCTCAATTAGTTATAATTTTGACCATGACTACAACATCGAATTTCTTAAAGAAAAAACTTGAAGGCATACACGCTGCTTTAATGCAGGCTCATGCGGACTCAACTCAGTATGCTCCGAGCATTACGGGAGCGGAGAGGGAAATTATTAACCGGTCGCTTCTTGCTCTAATTTTGGCCCCTGGATATCGCGTGGGCACTGGCACAATTTTTGATCAATATGGTGATGACTCAGGTCAGGTTGACATCGTTATTGAGCAGCCGTTTTCAATAAGCTTCCCGATCAGCAGCGACCAGAACAGATTATTCCTGGCGCCTTCTGTATGCGCTGCATTTGAAGTTAAATCCGACCTTTCAAATCAGGGAGAGGACGCCATGAAAAAAGCAGCTGCCATCAAGGATCTTTATCGACGACCTGTAAAAAATGGTGAGTTCCACATGTATGATGATATTTCCATTCCAACATTTATTATCGGATTCAAAGGCCCATCTACCGAAAAGGGCATTGAGAAAATATATAAAACATTTGCCGACAAATTAATCCCTAACGGAATATTAAGTATTGATGGAGAAATTTTTTATGGAAAACCGCCTGGGTATAACGGTTATGTGATTGCGAAGGGCAAAGCTGCAGCGCTGTTCGCATTTCTACAATGTGTTACGGAAACTCTTCGGCATGCCGGCAGTAACGATTTCAAGTTGGATGAATTCCAGTCACTGATCGGGCAACGGAACGTACTGACCAGTTGAGCAATATCGCGTCGCAATCTCACCCAACTCAGTGTTTTATGGAGGTGACGCCATAGAACGCGATTTCCTTGAAGGCTGAACAGTGCAGTCGAGATCCGCGTCTTCGCGTCCTGGCTGGGCAGCCGGTGTGTCTCATGATAGCGGATCACCACACCCTCCAACTCGGAGAGCCCAATGGTCAAGCCTGGCTGACCACCTGAACGTTGTGCGAACAGGGTTGCTACATCCCGCAGGTTTATCTGAATACCAGTAGGCGTACCCGTATTACAACGAAGCTCAGCGTAACGTTGACTTCTAAGCCATGCTCGCGGCCATCGGAACCCTTCCTGCTCACTCAATCGTTCTGCTGCACCCCCTACTGCCACAACCCCACCGGTGCAGATCTCACGAACGAACAGTGGGACATACTCCTGCCGGTGATCAAGGAACGGCAACTGATCCCGTTCATGGACATCGCGTACCAGGGTTTCGCCGCAGGCATCGAAGAAGAGGCCTACGCAATTCGTGCGATGGTGGCGGCCGGCATCACTGGCTTCGTCAGTAACTCCTTCTCCAAGATCTTCTCGCTCTACGGTGAGCGTGTGGGCGTGCTTTCAGTGGTATGCGAAAACGCGGATGAAGCGGTGCTTGTTACTGGACAGCTCAAAGCCACGATCCGCAAAAACTACTCCAGTCCTCCTCGTTCGGGTTCGCTGGTTGTGGCGGAGGGGCTCAACACTCCAGAGCTCTATGAAATGTGGGTAGCCGAGTTAGCTGAGATGCGGGAGCGCATCCTGAGTATGCGCTCCGAGCTGCGGAACCTCTTGGAAAGCCGAGTGCCCCACGCAGCGTGGTGCCTACCTTACTCAGCAGCAAGGTATGTTGAGCTATACAGGGCTCAGCTCAGAGCAGGTCGACCAGCTCCGTTCTGAACGGGCCATCTACATGCTCTCCTCTGGCCGCATCTGCCTGTCTGGCCTGAGCCGGCGCAGTCTCCGTAGTGTGGCTAACGCGATGTCATCCGTACTCTCAATCTGTCTCGGTGCTGGCCATTCTAAGAGCCATCGGCTCAATGTATGGCCGACGTTCAGGCGCTCCGGCCTTCTAGGTCGGCTGGAGCAGCCCTCACCTAACCCAGGCATCGAGAGATCAGCAGCCCACGACTTACCTGGTCACTGTCTATTGGTTTGGTCACCAAAAGCTCGGCACCCTGGATTCTGGTAGCTCCTGAGGCAACTTAGGAGCTTTTTTACGCCTGTGAGAGCTCAGAGTTTTCCGAGTTTAATTGACGCCGCGACATATTCACACGGTATTGATGACTGTAGAGCTTTTTAGACGAAGCATCCATTAAATTAAGCAAGCTCGCCATAGGCTCTTCAATTTCTCTTGTCTCGCCGTGCCCCATTACTTTGATGGCTTGCTCCTCAACAAACGGAGAATTGACCATCAACTCACCGAATGCCTTGGCCATACCAAAAATATCATCATAATTTTGCTTCAAGCATCGATTTACTCCTGAGACCAGTAAGTCGGCCATCTGAATCCCTGGAGATGAGACGGATTCCACCAGATTAAAATCCTCACTCAACATCTTCACGTAATCGACCGGCTTCATATAGTCAACCATCTCAGACAAGTCTTTACCAAACACCTGCCTATTATTTTCCGCCACCTCTTTAGCAGTAACATCCACTGCATAAGACCTCAGAAAAACTTCGTAATCCCTCCCTTCCCCACCCAGAAGTGACATAGGTCGTCGGTGCAGAATCGCCTGAAAGATTCCGATATAAATAGACTTGAAGAACTGCTCATACTTTGTTTCAAAATCGTCCTTTGCATCTACCATCCACTTGAATCTTGCCAAATCTTTTGGACGTCTGTTCGAGTAATAGCTCAACATTTTCGACGACAGATCACATATCATATGGGACTGTAATACGCATTGATTGTGTTGCTGCGCACTCAGCTCTGGAATACTAGCTACTACTTCTGCCGCATACTCTGCAGAATCAGGAATACGATCAGCATAGTTATTTATCCCATCCCTGATACCTTCTATATGCTGATCCAGCCTGATGGCTTCATCTGGCGAACCTCGAGTGGACATAACATGCAAGGTACAGTCCAATTCAACCAAACGATGAATAAACTTTCTAAAGTGCCGAGAATCACAACCAGGGCGAACCTTTTTAAACTCTTTATCAAAGGGAATATCATGAGATTTTTTGAGCGCCCTTAAGGCGTGCTCAGCGCCATTAAGAGAACCTTCTGGAATTACCAATCCCCCAACAGTGCTCCATGCCCCTCGCTTCTCCACCGGAGCAAAAAGTCCGGACTCATCAATAAAAATATACATTCATCTTCCCTACAAATGCTCAATAATTAAGGCAATATTTCCGAGTCTCAATCGGTGCACGACAGACATCAAAAGTCAAAAAACTACTCCCTAGTATCAAAATATTCATATTCTTCAATCAAGAAAAAGCAGGCGCTTGCTGGCCGATTCACCAAACGAACCGTGAGGCAGCATGCGCGAAAAAAAAAGCCGCGTAAACGCGGCGTTTTTCGAGAACAAGGCTCACTCAGTTGGCTTCGAGAACGCCACGCTTGATCTGGTCGCGCTCGATGGACTCGAACCGAGCCTTGAAGTTGCCCTCACCAAAGCCGCTATCACCTTTACGCTGGATGAAATCGAAGAAGACCGGGCCAAGGGAGGTCTCGGAGAAGATCTGCAGCAGCAGGGGGCGGTCACCATTCTCCGAAGCACCATCCAGGAGAATGCCACGCTTGCGAAGCTCTTCAGTTGGCTCACCATGGTTTGGAAGACGGCCCTCGAGCATCTCGTAGTAAGTCTCTGGAGGAGCGGTCATGAACTTGGTACCGCAGGCTTTCAGAGCATCCCAGGTCTTGAGCAAGTCGTCAGTCAGGAACGCGACATGCTGGATGCCAACTCCGGCGACTCCGCTAATCGAGTACACGTTCTGCCATCTATGCTTCCTGTCGATAGAAATCAATGAATTATCCGCCTCACGAGCGCTAGGCCTCACAAGCCGGAGAAATCGGGGCATGTGGCCATCATAGCGATTTACAACAGCGACCTGCATCGAAACGCCACAACGGCCCTGCAGGCTAATCTGCGCCCCCTCAATTGCTAATCACAAGCACGCATTACGACTGAAATGTTTTAGCGCATCAATAAATTGACGACAAATCAATGCCAGCACAGTAATAAAAGAAAACGCATATCTAACATGTGAACACCCTGAAAAGCAGTGATATCATCGCGCCACACTAGCAGCTCGCTAACGGTGAATGGAGTTCATGTGAGTCAAGACGATGATGAAAAGTACCCAGCCAGCGCAGTGTCCTCGTGGAGCGGCTATGTGTACCAAGGAAAAATTGCTCTGTATCACTCTCTGAAGCTCATCCATGATGGTGATCTGGACTTCGAGCTTCAGCTAGATAGCAGTGATGATTTCGCGATTTACAAGCAGGGCAAAATACACACAGCCCACCAAGTGAAAGCGAAGATAGGTAAGTATCGCAGCGGCTACAGAAAAGCCTTGGAACAATCTACGCTAATTGAGTTCGATAAAGCAAAAGGCACAAGTCGTTACTTCCACGTTTCTGTTCCCTTGGACAATACAGATGATCACGAGGGAGAGAACGGTGAGAAGGTAAAATTTTACACGTATGATGAAAAGCTATACTGCGGGCTTGGCGAAATTGAAGAAACAACCAAAAAAATCATATGTAAGATTTTCGACACCCATGGGATACTCTACAGCGACGAACTGATAAATTTCAACTACTGCTTATTATCTGAAAAGATCAGCACGAAGGCAGTAGAAATCCATAAGCTTAATCAAGAAGATCGGGTGGCAGCAAATCAAGCTGCTTATGAAGGCCGCATCTCAGCCAAAGATATTAAGAATGATATTCTCACCAAAAACCCTTACCAAGACAGAGACTATTACGCTGTAGATTTGAAGGCCAGGCTTCAGAGCCATCTGGAAGAAAGACTCGACCAGGCACTGCCAACCATGAGCGATGCTACCTACGAGCGGGCCCGACGTTTGTCCGAGCACATTCGCTCAACCCAAGCTAGCAAGATGAAAACTCTATGCCAAATGATGAAGCCATCAGAGCGTTTTCAGGGCGTTCAGACAACCGACATTAGACGATACACCAAACTCATCCAGGCCATGTCCGTAGAGCCTATTTTCAACCATCTGCCGCATTACCTCGATAGCGAGAATCGGTTCTACATTCCAACTGCTCTTGATGTTGATGAGAGTGAAGATTGCGAAGCAGATATGCTTCGCGAGATGAAGAGCAACAGCGATCTACTTCGACTTCTCTTTGAATATAACCACCTCATTGCTAGCAAGTCAGAAAGCTCATTTACATTCAACACCAAATTTACGCATTCGGACGACCTGGAAGACAAAAAGGTCGTAGAAAAAATTGAAAGCTATATAGTCAAGTCACTTTGCATTAACGTAGTGACCAAAGACGACGCGGAGAGTCGGTTGAAATGATAAAGCAACTCATTGATGAGGCACTCGTTGCTCACGAATTCGCGGTTGAGCGCGAAACAGACACCACAAGCTTTTATGTCCGAGAAAAAGATTCGGCGATCAGGTTTGCAGTGTTGCACATCCTGAATGACCTACCAGCCCCAGCCGAACTGAATGCAAGAATCAATAAGCTCGCCCCTGAATCATTCACTCGTAATCCAAGCTTCAAAAAAAACTGCGACTTGATTTGCATCCATCGCCTGGACGTCCTCGCCGAGTTTAAGGATCACGAAGAAGAAATCTTCGCCATCGAGGAGGATCCTCATTTCTATAAAAAATATATCCTCTACTACAGCACTGCAGAAGAAAGTGCCCTGACCGACTTCACTTACGACAAACTTGTTGCCGTAATTTCTGACAAAATAGAATTCCTTGCCTACAAAGAAAACCCTCTAATTGCGACACAGTACAGCTTCGCCGCTAAGACGTTTATCAAACTTCCCTTTTTTAGAGCTACCTAGCCACCAAGGGAATCTTGTGTCTTTGCGCTTACAAGCAGCCGAGGCTGTAGCACAAGCTGGCCTGAACGACACATACTCGACCATTCAGCAAGTAACAGAAAAGAATGCTGACGACTTTATCAAGGAAATGATTCGCAATGAACTGGCAAATATCCAAGATTGAAGTTTCTAGCTTCAAAGCCTTTAAGCATATTTACTTAGATCTCGGCGAGTCATCCTTGTTAACTCTGGACGGCCCGAACGGATATGGAAAAACGAGCATCTTTGATGCCATCGAGCTATTGCTCACCGGCCAAATCAATAGAATACAAAATCTTTTCGACACCCTTCTTACAAAACATAAGAAGGATTACGCCGACAATCTCTTCTGGAACAATCGCTCAGGGGAAAATGACCTTTGCATCAAGATTGAATTCATTGGTGACGATGAACGCAAGCTGACATTAGCCCGGCACTGCCCTGCCATGACGTTCAAGAAACTCACAAATAACCGGGCAGACAAATACGAACACTTTAAACTTTACGAACTCCCTGAATTCAACTCATCAGAATTCGCGAAGTCCAACGAGCGCGACAACAATTTCCTTGAGCAAACATTCGGAAAAAACTTCAGAGAGAACTTCTCTCTCCTGAACTATTTAGAGCAAGGACAAAATCGGCTTCTACATACAAGAGTAGATGAACGCAAGGGCAAGCTTGGAAATCTTTTCAATACTAGCGATATCGAATCCGAAATAGAAAATTGCACCACAATATACAGTAAGCTCAACAGGTTCATTAATGATGCTGGGCGTAAGGCACAAGCCGCGTCTCTCACAGAGGAAGTGGCCACCCTGCGAGGGATGCTGCAAGCTGACGCAGGGATTATTGAGTACAAAAAGATCTCAACCACCGACGTCCAACCAAGTTGGGACAAGGAGATCTTGTTTTCAACCTATTCACCGGAAGACCACGCCAATTACCAAGACTCTATTCGCAAAATCACAGCCCTTCTGCCGCTCAAGGCAACCATAAGAATCAGACTTCACAACGAAGAAATCGATGCCGACATTGCCCGCAACGAAGAGTCTTTGAAAAGCCTGGCACAGTTTGGCAAAGACCTTGACAAGCTCGATGGGCTTGAAACCATCAAGAAAGAGATGGATGAGCTAGAACGTTCAGCAGCCATCATTAAACGCAGTGCTACAGCAATAAAGATCGAAGAGGCCCGAACACTGCCGAACTGGGCGGAGGGGCGCCTTGAGTGGTTTGAGTCACAAATTGAATCCCGAAACAGCCTCAGAGATAAAAACAGCGCCAATGCTAACGTCGTAGCCGAATTGGATCGACTGAAGAGACAGCTGCTTGACGAACACAAAAAAGCCTATCCCGACGATCAGCTATGCCCCCTCTGTGGAGCTGACTGGGAAGACCACAAGTCAATGGTGGACGCCATTGATGAAAGGACTAAGCAGATCTCGGATTCATTAGGCCAGGATGGTAAGGACTTAGTAAATCTAATCGCGACAATGGACGCTGAGCTGAAGCTCATCGACACTCACATCCAAGATAGGCTTAAAGTTCTCACACCTACGTTTGATCCTAAGCTTCATGGAGCGCTAACGAAGATAAAACTTCGGCTACCAGCGACAACCCAGTTATTGGAAAAACTGCAAAATGATAACATCCCACTTACGGACTCATTTACCGACAATGACGAGGTCGTAGCAGAGCGACTTGAACGTCTGAAGGAAGCACTTAAAAGCAAAAAGCAGGTTGAAGCAGATGCCTTGGCGCTGCCAGACGACTGGCGAGAGACAGCAAATGGTGCCTTCAAAGACTTGCAGGACTTCTACATAATCACTGCCGAACACCTGAAGAGCAAAGAGCAGTACATATCGGTCAAGGCTAACGAAGCCCAAAACTCCAGACTACAAACCTGTATTGCCGATCTAAAAACTATCGAAAATGAAACTCAAGCAGCACATAAAGCTCAAGACAAAGTTGAAAAGCTTCGCTCCACACTAAAGAAAACAGAGCAGAATTACACCGATCAGACAATTTCGGCAATTGAGCTCATATTCCACATTTACAGTGGCCGGCTGATCCAAAACTACCAGCGTGGTCTTGGCCTGTTCATCGAGAGCCGTGAAGGCACGCAACTGAGATTCTTGACTGCCGAGAAATCTGAACATGACGCAGTGATGTCCATGAGCTCTGGCCAGGTTTCTGCACTCAGCCTCGCCTTCTTCCTTTCGCTGAACAAGGTATATTCACGGGTCCCCCTCATCTTGATCGATGACCCGTCACAGTCTCTGGATGAAGTGAACGTGGCCTCTCTGACCGACCTGCTCCGTTGCGAACTCAAGCATTGCCAGCTGATCGTGTCCTCCCATGAGGACGATATCTCGGCCTACATGCGCTACCGCTTCGACAGGGCGGGTTTAACCACGAGCTCGCTCAACATGCAGCTCCTGGCGAAGGAAACTTCGTAAAAGTCGCCGGTGGCCACCTGATAGAGCTGGGTGGCCACAGGACTGGATGAGGTGAGATTTCGTCCTCTGTAGCCTTGGGTCACCTGTGGCTCCCCCCATTCACAAGCTACCTTCCAAGTTCTAAAAGAAACTGATCGACGCGTTCGAATAGATAGGTATTCGGATCAGAGCCTTCATCCTTGGCGTTCAGCAAATCGATTATCGCGGGCACCGAGAGATGAATTATCAGCTTCCCATGCTCACGCATCGCGCCGCCGATCACGGCCTTGGCTGAGTCCGCACAGTCCTCATGTGAAATCACAATCGCGACCTTCCTGAGGGCTGACGGATACAGGTAACGCTCGGTCGTGACGATCTCGTTCTGAGTGATAGGTTTGCTGTAATTTTTGAACTCGAAGACCACGTACCGGCTTCCCAGATCATTCAGCATCAGACGCCACACCTCAGCTGACTCTGCCAAGATTCGGCACACTAGATCTCTTCGATGCAAGGTATCTACGGTACGAGATTGCTCGTGCCATCCGTGGAGGTCGTGTTCAAACAGATACTTGAGCGCATTGATACAGGCATTCTCGAAACCGGTTGCCATATCTCGGCCTCGGTCGATTGCAGCTAAGGCATCAGCCAGTGCCTTACCTCGCTTTGGCTCCGTTGGTTCATCAGCGGGACTGCGCCTCATGAAAGTCGGCAAACTAAGAGTGAGTGTTTCTGAGCTGTGTTGGGTGTCGACCTCGAAAAGCTCTTCAAACTGAGCCAGGATGTCGGGAAAAGGCGCCGCCATCTCAAAAAGCTTTACTTCATCCCAGACATCAACATGAGGGAACTGCTTTGCTACGCTCAGAAAACGATGATTCATTGGACAAGAAATCGCCAACACAAGCTTGGCAGCACCTATCCGTAAACCTCTATCAGCGGTATGTTCCAAGGCGCGCTTAAATATCGACGAGGGAGGTGGAGAGGAACGCCGGTAGAATTTTGTTTCAACCATCGTTATTGAACCTGGCTGACCAAATATAATGTCAGGCTCCATGTCAAAGATAACTGGCTCCTCCTTGACATCATGCTCACCCAGCCGTTTCAAAAGATCAGCAACGACGGATGTAAAAATAAACGCAGCTCGGGTGATAGCTCCACCACGACTTCCGAAATCCATGAATGCCTCCCGCTCAATAGAGCTCCATTTCGTGCTTCTGCCATGCCCACAGATAGTATCGGTGTCAGAGCTTAGTGAACAACACAACTAGAGCGAAAAAACGAAATTGAATGAGACCCGGTAGCTCGAGACGTTCGCAACACCATGAATAGTGTTTGCTACTTATGGAGAGCGCTCTCCCCTGCGGTACATGCTTGGGCCCTCCAGATATCCCCTGTCGATTCTTTGATATCAAATGCAAGCGGTGCGCGCAGACCGGGACGGTCGTAGAGGTAAGGATGGAAGCCCGCAGGGCCGAGACCCGGCCTGGCCGGGCTCGGTTAACGACAGCATTACCCGAAGGGGCACCTCGGCCATCGCCAAAGGCCAACGCAGAGGGCGAATGAAATCGATCAGTAGTTGCCACACAGGTGGCACTCTATCTAGTTACGCTAGGCTTGATACCCGGACGCATACGTAAAAAGCCCTTAATCTGACGGTGCTGTGTAAAACTCTTATTTGGGTGATGATCACCGCCTACAGCCTTGCGAGAAATCACATGATCGACGGTTCCGCTGTTTTAACAGTGTTTTTGGTCTACCTGGCCGGTGTCGTTATTCCTGGGCCGAACTTCGTTGCAGTCGTCCATAAAGCGGTGGCTGCTACACGGTCTGAAGCCCTGGCCTTGGTAGCGGGAATCGTGGTGGTCAACCTTTTCTGGTCAACCTGTGCGATTGCAGGGCTCGGGATTGTATTTTCTGCGCTCCCCTGGGCTGCGCTTGTTGTAAAGGTGCTGGGGGCAGCCTATCTGATGTGGTTCGGGCTCCGACTGCTAATCAACGCAGGGAAGAACGCTCTCGGCCCGCTAAATGATGCCGTTGCCGTTAGTTGCCGACAGTCCTTTACTCAAGGGGTGATTACCAACATAGGTAACCCCAAGTCCATGGCCTTCTATGCCGCTGTTTTTTTAGCCGCAGCTCCCGCACACGTTTCGCTAGGTACGTTTTTGTCGATGCTGGCAGTTGTAGTGGTGGTTTCAATGGCTTGGTATGGAATGGTCGCAATCGCTCTTTCGCAGGCCAAGATTGCTTCCGCTTATCAAGGGAGGAAAAAAGCAATTGACCGACTGTGCGGTGGGTTGATTTTGTCGTTGGGGATCCGCCAGCTGGTTTAGCAATCCTCTGACGGAAAATGGGGCTGGGTAGGTGATTCGCTGGACGCATACGTTGCAGGAGCTGGAGCTTGATGCTGGCGACTCGCTGTTTTGATAGAGGAATTTGTCGGCAATACGCGCTGCCTAGTCCTATCAAAGAAGCCTCAAATCACGGATCGGATAGACGAGCTCACTGAAGCCTGGAGTAGCGAGAAACGAGGCAGCGCCGAGGACAAATGAGGACGCTATAAGGCGCTTCCTTGAACAGCCCGTTGGAATTAAATGCAAACACGCCAGGAGCACTAAGAAAAATGGAAGGAAGGACGGGAGCTCCCAAACGGCTTTACAAATACAGAGCATTCAGCGCGTTAACTATCGACTTACTGGTGTCGGACAAAGTTTATTTCGCCGATCCTGCGTCATTCAACGATCCACTTGATACAAAGCCATGCGTTCAGCCAGATCTGCCCATCGACCAACTCGAACAAACACTCCGAAAGATAATAGAGAACCGAATTGCCACCGAGATGACAGCCGCTGCGAGGACGGTAATGTATCGCGGCCCCAAAACTATGGATCACATTGAGCGACACAGTAGACGCCAAGCTGAACGCATCATTGCTGACATAACCTACAACGCGACCAATCCCGAATTCACAACTGCGCCTCCTGGCCCGCAGCTCCAACTCCTGGCGTACCGCCTACAGGATGAGCTCCTTCAGGCATATGGCAGGGGGGTGCTTTCACTCGCGGAGCGAAACTCCTGCCCTCTTATGTGGAGCCATTATGGAGACCAACACCATGGTCTTTGTATCGGCTACGAGGTGCCTCTAGACGTACAGAAAAATCTTCATAAGGTTCAGTACGGTGGTAGTCGGCTTATCGAGGCAAGCAAGATAGCAGCAATGCTCGATGCAAACGAAACAGCGCGCCGAGAGGTGGATGCTGCGGCATTATTGCGCAAAGCATGGGATTGGAGATATGAGAAGGAATGGCGATTAATAGGCCATCGTGGACTCGCGGACTCACCACTGGAACTCGCTGAAGTGACGTTTGGCACACGCTGTATGAACTCGGTAAAGCATTCGGTGATTAGGGCATTAGAAGGACGGGACAAACCGGTCAAGCTGTACGAGATGCGAGAGGTTCACGGCACTTTTAAACTAAAGCGATTCCCGCTGAATGAGCAGGAGCTAACAGCTTCTTACCCTCACCGTGCTCGCTCGGCATCTGAATGCTTTGAGCGGATAGAGTAAAACGGAAGTTGGGCCCCTCGCAGGTGAGGTGCGTGAAGTGATAGACAATTGACAAGTAGACAACGCCGAGGAGAAATGAGGGAGCCGCAATGCACTTCCTTGAAGCAGCCACGGCAGGCACAATCGCAGATTGACTCGCCATGGCACATCATTTGAAGACGTGAGGTCGAGCTGGACTTAAGCCCGAAGGAGCGACCTCTCCATTGACGTCACTTCACACCACAGCTTAGCTATGGCTGCCATTCGGAATGAGCGCGAATCGAATCACCATATCCTGTGGGGCTATGTGATTGAAGCTACAGCCCGAACGCCAGTTTCAGTTCACTCGGTTGCGCCCGCCGCGCTTGGCTAGATAGAGCGCATCATCGGCCCGAGTCAGAAGGCTTTCCACATCGTCACCAGCTTTGGCGAGGGCGACACCAAAGGACGCAGTTACAGTGTCTAGCACCTCATCCGTGCCACGAACCTTGATCCGTAGCGCCTGAATTTTTAGGCGCAGCTGCTCGGCAAAAGTATGAGCACTGGTGAGATCAAAACACTCTTGCAGGACTACACAGAACTCTTCACCACCATAGCGTGCCGCCAGGGCTTGAGACGGGATTGAGTTCCTTAACACCTGACCAACATGCTCAAGTACGCGGTCGCCCAAAGGATGGCCATACCGGTCATTGAACTGCTTGAAATGATCGATATCTAACATGACCAATGCCACCCCATGAGGAGCGTTGATCAATGCATGCTCCAGCAAGCGAGTGAAGGTAGCTCGGTTCAACACCTTAGTCAGACCATCCAACGATGCAGCCAGTTGGGCTCGCTCGAGCTTGTCTCTCAGACTCTTAATTTCATTTTGCGCTGAGTGCAGCTGGGAAAGGAAAAGCTCTTGCTGATCCTGCATGACCTGGGTGCTCTGTTGCAGCTCGCTCAGAATAGCGGGCAACCTTTGGTCGACCGGCTCCGCGAGCATTTCCATGCAATGGCCAAGACTGGCTTGAAAGTTGGCACTGCCATTCACGCTACGCGAGACATTACGCTCCATGTCGTCAACCAGATTGATCGCTTGTTGTTGCCCTGCGCGCGCCTCCTCCAATTCGTCACGAATGATGTAGTCGCGAAAAAGCTTCGTAGCGGATTCTGGAGGGAAACAGTCGAAGTCTTTGACCACCCTGTCCAGATGGCGATTAAGCTCTGGCTCCTGACCTTTG
>Ga0157375_10000595_pt1 | contig 32192 bp, 16 predicted proteins | sample M35metaG_FD_115311 | JGI IMG/M metagenome (GOLD analysis project Ga0157375, IMG submission 115311) | Miscanthus rhizosphere microbial communities from Kellogg Biological Station, Michigan, USA - M3-5 metaG | ecosystem: Host-associated > Plants > Roots > Rhizosphere > Soil | place: USA: Michigan... | reverse complement strand
GGTATTGGGTAATAATATTCACTCCCAATACCTAATACCCAATACCTAATAAAAAAGACCCCCGTCGCCGGAGGTCTCTTATTTTTTCTCATGTTGTTGACGTACTATCGGTGGAACAGGAATTCTGTTCTACGGTTCTGAGCGCGACCTGCAGAAGTTTTGTTGTCTGCAATCGGCTGCGTAGATCCAAATCCTTTTGAACTAACCCTGTCGGCGCTGATACCCTGCTTCGCGAAATATTGAGCAACCGCATCAGCTCGCTTTTGAGAAAGTTTCTCGTTCACAGCATCAGTACCGGTATTATCGGTATGACCCAATACATCTATTTTAACTTCCGGATTTTCCTTCATAAAGGCAACAACCTTGTTCAACGGAACATAAGATACCTTTAAGAGCGTAGCCTTTCCAGTTGCAAACTGAATTTTCTTCGCTTCAAAGAGCACGGCCGGGCATCCATAGTCAGCAGCCCTACCGGCTACCTGCGGACATTTGTCTTCTTCATCGTTCAATCCGTCGCCATCCGTATCAGGAATTGGGCAACCCTGGTATCTTTCGAGACCGGGAACGGTTGGACACTTATCATTTTCGTCGTTAATGCCATCCTTATCTGTATCGGGAACCGGACATCCCTGGTATTTAACGAGACCGACAACATCGGGACACTTGTCATTCTTGTCGGCAATGCCGTCGCCGTCTTTATCCGGACAACCGTTCAATGCAGTAGGACCTGCCTGGGTTGGGCATTCGTCTTTGTCATCCGGAATGCCATCGCCATCTGAGTCCTTAGGCGCCTGAACAATTGGAGGGGTCACCACTTTTGGTTCTGCCACTTTTTCCGTGCGCAAAGACTGGAGGAAGGTGAGTGAATATTGTAAGTGATCGTTCGCATTGCTGGTGATGGCAATCCTATCCTGCGCCTGCAACATAATATAAGTCCTGCCACCAATATTGAACTGGATGCCCACGCCCAACGGAGCCAGGGCGCCAAAATCGCTGGCATACGTAAATCCTGCAATACCCGCGGTAAGAAAAGGATTAACCACTGACTTTTCTTTGAGGAGCTTCGCATTCAGAGTGGCATCCAATTGGGTAAAAAGTTTGTTTTCACCCAATGGGGTCTTATTCTTAAATGGGTAATCAACAAAAGCAAAGGTAAGACGGCCTGCGAGGTCAACATGGTTGGTGATTCCCCGCCAGTAATCGAGGTTCAGACCACCTTTTTTAGATCCCTGCCATTTGTAAATATCGCCGGAACTGATGGCGCCGCCAACGTCATCCGCATTTGTAAAATCAAGGACAGAAAACCCGGCACCAAACGCGTTTTTTCTATAGTCCTGGGCATATCCTGCGCTCAGAGTTAGCAATAGCACAGCTAGTAAGGGCAATGTTTTTCTCATGATGTATGGTTTTGATTTCGTATGTGAATCCCAAGGGCCCGGAGAGCCTTCTCAAATTTAAGAATTCCGGCATCAAATTTTGCAAATTTTTAATTTTTTGGCAAATTTCTGCCTTCCAAACAACTATTTATTAACGGGGCCAGCTGGATGCCTTGAAAATCAAGTATACAAGACTGTTAGGTTGCAGAATCCGGAATAATTACTCTATTTTTGCAGGCTTCGCGATGATTAAAAAGTGGATCGAATCCATACTAGACCTGCTTTATCAGCCATTCAGCAAATGGATGGACAAACAAAGCTTCCGATACCTTGCATGTGGCGGTGGGAATACCGTGCTTGATATCCTGATCTTTTTTATTTCCTATAACTTCATTTTGCACAAGCAGGTGATTCATTTACCATGGTTTGCCATCAGTCCTTATATCGCGGCCTTCCTGATCGCCTTTTGCATCAGTTTTCCGCTGGGCTTTTACTTGTCGAGCAACATTGTTTTTAAGGAATCTACAGTGCACAGCAAGGTGCAATTGTTTCGGTATATGATGACCGTGCTGATTTGCTTCTGCCTCAACTACATTTTCATTAAGCTGTTTGTTGAAGCCTTTCATTTTTATCCCACGGTTGCCAAGATGCTGACCACAGTAATCGTTGTTTGCTTTAGTTACCTCACGCAAAAACACTTCACTTTTAAAGTCAAGAGCATTCCTAAAAGTTAAGCGAATTAACCAGGATCTCCAGCCTCCCTTTCGCGCTGCAACGCACAATCAGTCGTTCCAACGTGGGATACACGGCAATGGCATGAATTGATTCTACATTGCCTGACAATTGAATTCCTTTGATCGGTTCACCGTTGAGAGAATGATTGATTTTGTCAAGCAAAGGCGATTCGTAGTTTTTCAGGTCGAAACTTGAATATTTTCTCAGCTCGCTCGTGATTCGCTTGCTGAATAACCATTTAGCACTTTTCACCAGCAGGCTTCGGGTTTTGAGATCATAATCAATTTCCCTGATTTCAAGTTTTCCTGCTTCTTTGTTCAGTAGTGGCTTTCCGGTCAGATACAAAATTCCTTTTTCCGAGCCGTTGAAATTAAGCTTGAAAATTAATTTGTCGCCGGTTACGCCGTAAATGGAACATTCTTCAATGACAATGAATTTGTGAACCTGTTCCAGGTCGATACGTTTCCCTTTAATTTGCGATGTGATCATCCGGCTCAGCGAATCATAATTCATGATCGCGTCCACAAAAATCGAAAAACCACTTCTCTGATTAAAATCGCTGATGTCTGGGATAACGGTCTTCACCACGGGCGTTTTTTCGAGACTGATTACGGGTTGCGCGGAGATCCCCGCCGACAACTGCAGCGTATCCTGGTGAACAAAGAAATTGCTCAGCCTGATCTTTTGCGGATTCACCTTTAAATATCCAAGGCCGTTCAGGTTCTGATTTTCATTCAGCCTGTCCCAAAGTTTTTGAAATTGTGGTCGCAGGTTCAGACGATTGAGACTATCCTGCATAGCAATCTGCGATTCAGTAAGCTGTTCTTTTATTTGAGACATTACCGTTTGCGTGATGTCGGCATTCCACAGGCATACAGCGCATTTATCGATGGCGCGTGGCTCCAAAGTTTCAATCCTTGCCTGCACTCTATAATTAGATACCAGTGCGAGGGAAGTTTTGAAACCAATTTCCACCTTTCTGTCGCCGTCATTTAAACCACATGTGCAGAGCGGACTCCAGGGACTTAATGCAACACGATTTCCTGCAATGCCGGCGCAGAGTCTTTGCGCACCCGCAATCTTGTAGAATCCTGTGAAGCCGAGCTGAATGGTATTTGCCTCTGCATGCATCACGAGCGGACCGCGCTTAAAACGATACATGTATTTTGTATCGCAATTGTTGATCACGTAATCTACCGGGTAACCTGGTGAAGTATAAACCTGTTGAACATTTTTTTCTGCGAGCTGGTAAAGCGGTTTCAGGTTTACCTTAATTGGGATGTCAATTTCGCTGGTGGGGAGGGTGTCCACCCGAAATAAAGATTCTGCCGTAACCGGCTTCTCAGGGATGATCTGTTTGGAACAGCTCATGAGAAAGGGAATGCTAAGGGTGGTAAGGAATAGAAATTTTGCTTTCATGGATTCGGTGTGAAATGAGGAAAAAAATCTACAGGTGAAAGGGCGCAATTTAAGGGCTGCGCTGTTAATGTTATATAATTCCGATTCGGGAATTTATTCACAATGAATTTTTTAAACAGAATTTTAGCCATCTTGGACCCCGGTCATTCAGGCCTCGTTTAATTTTAGATGAACATTTATCAACAAACGGCAGATGGCACAATTTTAGGATTGTGTTAACCGTTATCCGCTTACCAGAAAAGGATATTTCGTTATATTACCCGAGGCCAACAGCGAGTCAGTAATCCATTTCAACCCTCCCGCAGACTTTTGTTCTACCTGTTTAAAACCTAAAATCAGGACCCATGATTAGTGTAATTATCCCTGCACTTAATGAGGAACGTACGATCCGATCCGTTATCCAACTTGCGAAGAGAAACGAACTGGTAAGTGAAATCATTGTGGTCGATGACCAGTCGGCTGATCAAACTATACCTGAAGCCCGAAAGGAGGGCGTACGAATCCTGACCAGTACACAACTGGGAAAGGGCTATTCCATGCGCGAAGGCATGATGGTTGCCCGTAATGAAATCATTGTTTTTCTCGACGCAGATATTCCAAATTACCAGGAAGACATCATACACCTCCTCACAGCGCCTCTATTGAACAATGAGGCCGATTTCGTGAAGTCTTACTTCGAGCGGCAAGCTGGAAGGGTAACAGAACTCCTGGTGAAGCCGCTATTCGATATTTTCTTCCCCCAACTCAATCATTTCAAGCAACCGTTGAGCGGCATGATTGCAGGTAAGAAGTCCTTCTTTCAAAAAGTAGAATTTGAGAACGACTATGGCGTGGACGTTGGCCTGCTCATCGACATGCACCAGGTGAATGCCAGGATCGTGGAAGTGAATATAGGCGAGGTGGAAAACGACATGCAACCTTTGAAAGCATTGGGCAGGATGGCCAAGCAGGTTGCGAATGCCATTTTTAAGAGAGTGGGCATGCTGTCATCACTCATGCCCGAATCAAACGAAGAGGCATTTAAAAATATCAAGGGTCAGTTTGACCTTACCGCGAATGGCTTGCACCAAGGGCCAGGAAAGCTGGTGGTGTTTGATATGGACAATACGCTGCTGCGTGGCAGTTTCATTCAGACCGCGGCGAAAAAATTCGGGTTTTCGAAATCTCTTGAAGAGGTTATCACCGATTCACCCAACGACCTCATTCGAACCAAAAGGATTTCTCAATTGCTGGAAGGCCGGCACTATGCAGAGATCATTGAAGTGGTGGAATCCATTCCGCTGATCGGAGATGCTGTGCATGTGATTCGCGAGTTGCAGGCTAAGGGATACCATTGTGGTATAATCAGTGATAGTTATCATAGCGTTACCAATCATGTGAAGAATATGCTCGGACTTGATTTTAGTTTGGGCAATGAACTGGAGTTTAAACAGAGTATTGCCACCGGTGAAGTAAAAATTCCTTCCCAGTTCATAAAAGAATCGCAAAATGGTTGCGAGCACGACTATTGCAAATCGAATATGTTCCAATATCTCCTGAAACAATTTCATGTTAAGGCCCATCAAACGGTAGCGGTGGGTGACGGCTTGAATGATCTTTGTATGATCAGGATGGCTGGAACCGGCATCGCCTTTAATTCTCCTCATCAGCAGTTGGACCGCGCAGCGAACTACGTATTGAAGAGTGAGTCGTTGTTGCCTGTTTTGGGAATCGTTGAATAGTTAACCTGCTAGCCAGTTAACCAGTTGATCAGTTAACCAGTTAACCAGTTGATCAGTTAACCAGTTAACCAGTTGATCAGTTAACCAGTTAACCAGCATACAATTCAACTAGGCAACTGGTTAACCGATCAACTGGTTAACTGATCAACAGGTTAACCGATCAACGGGGTTAACGCTCCCCCTGACTTCCCGTCATTCTAACTAATTAAAAATGAAATTTTTACATCGCTGAAGCGGGGTGACTGTCATTATTGCATAATTGACAGCCCTGGACCCTGTTGGCATAGGGATTGACAGGCATTAATGCACTTATTACTCATTTTTTAAAGAGAACTTAAACATATGGGAAAAATTATAGGAATTGACCTCGGAACAACCAACAGTTGCGTTGCCGTTATGGAGGGTAACGAACCCGTGGTAATCGCTAATGATGAGGGACGCCGCACAACGCCCAGCGTGGTGGCATTTCTGAAGAATGGCGAACGTAAAGTGGGTGATCCCGCCAAACGCCAGGCCATTACCAATCCTAAGAATACCATCATGAGCGTAAAGCGTTTCATGGGCCGTCGCTTTGACGAAGTGACCGAAGAGATTAGTCACTGGAGTTACCAGGTAACAAAAGGTGACAATAATACTGTAAGAATAGATATTGATGGCAGATTATATACGCCACAGGAAATTTCAGCTATGATCCTTCAAAAAATGAAGAAGACGGCTGAGGATTACCTGGGGCAGGAAGTAACTGAAGCGGTGATCACCGTTCCGGCATATTTCAACGACGCTCAGCGTCAGGCCACGAAGGAAGCCGGTGAAATTGCCGGACTCAACGTGCGCAGGATCGTGAACGAACCAACTGCTGCAGCACTGGCCTATGGACTCGACAAGGGAGGTAAAGATCACAAGATCGCCGTGTTCGACCTCGGTGGTGGTACTTTCGATATTTCCATCCTTGAATTGGGTGACGGCGTATTCGAAGTGAAATCAACCAATGGTGATACGCACCTGGGTGGTGACGACTTCGACAAGGTAGTGATGGACTGGCTGGCTGAAGAATTCAAGAAGGAAGAAAATGTCGACCTGCGCAAAGACCCGATGGCGCTTCAGCGTTTGAAGGAAGCTTCAGAAAAAGCTAAGGTTGAACTCAGTTCTTCTTCAGAAACAGAAATCAATCTTCCGTATATCACGGCAGTGGATGGTGTGCCCAAACACCTCGTGAAGAAATTGACCCGTGCAAAATTTGAACAACTGGCCGACAATCTTTTTGCACGGTGTTTGAAACCCTGCGAGCAGGCTTTGAAAGATGCAGGCATGAGCACCTCTCAAATTGAAGAAGTGATCCTGGTAGGTGGTTCAACGCGTATTCCAAAAGTTCAGGAAATTGTGGAAAAATTCTTTGGCAGGAAGCCCAACAAGAGTGTGAACCCCGACGAAGTTGTGGCCGTTGGTGCAGCTGTACAGGGTGCTGTACTGACAGGTGAAGTAAAGGATGTGTTGTTGCTCGACGTTACGCCGCTAAGCCTTGGTATTGAAACCATGGGTGGTGTGATGACGCGTCTCATTGAATCCAACACAACCATTCCGACGAAAAAATCTGAGACCTTTTCAACCGCAAGCGATAACCAGCCGGGGGTACAAATCCACGTGTTGCAGGGAGAGAGACCGATGGCTTCTCAAAACAAGAGCCTCGGAACATTCAACCTGGATGGAATTCCTCCCGCTCCGCGCGGTATGCCTCAGATTGAAGTGATATTTGATATCGACGCTAATGGTATCATGCACGTAACGGCAAAGGATAAGGGAACCGGGAAAGAACAAAAGATCAGGATTGAATCAGGTAGTGGATTGAATAAGGATGAAGTTGAAAGAATGAAAGCAGAGGCCAAGGCCAATGAGACTACCGATAAAGCGGCGCGCGAAAAAGTTGATAAGGTAAACCAGGCAGACAGTTTGATTTTCCAAACCGAGAAGCAACTGAAGGAATATGGCGAAAAGATACCTGCCGATAAGAAATCAGTAATCGAAAATGCGCTGAACAAATTGAAGGAAGCGCACAAGAGTCAGGACCTCGCCGGCATTGACGCCGCTATGACGGAAATGAACAGTGCATGGACCGCAGCCTCTGAAGAGATGTACAAGGCCACGCAACAAAATGCAGGTCCTCAGCCGCAACCCGGTCAGGAACACCAGCAAACCGCGGGTGCTTCTGCAAACGGCGATACGGTCACAGATGCAGAATTCGAAGAAGTAAAATAAGATCAGATAAGATTTGTGGAACGGCCCCCGGCCGTTGATGACAAAACCCCTTGTGGCGAACAAGGGGTTTTATTTTTTGCAGATTTTGGATTGTGGATTGGGGATTGTGGATAAAGCGATTAGATTTTGGATTTTGGTTGGTTTGAGTGAGGGTGTGGGAGGCGGAGCCATAACACTCTCGCACCCAAACCATCTACTATCCATTATCCACAATCTTCATCCACAATCCCCAATCCACAATCCAAAATCTACTAAATGCAAAAACCACCCTCAGGTGGTTCCTATAATAAGTCATCAAGCTTCAAATATCACTGTTCGTCCAGCAAATCAAGGGCTTTGGCCAGGAAGAAACAGACAAAGGGAAGAATCATCGTCAGGTACTCCCAATGAATGTAAATGGCAAAGGCAAGGACTCCGCAACTAACAAGAAACAAGAGCCACCAGAGGCCAGTGGATTTGCGCGTTTTTGTTGACGTATTCTCCATATGACAGAAAATTTTGTGCGCAAATTTAATAAAACCCACGCATAAATTCGGAATTCCGGCGTTATAAATTACCCCATAACCTCCCAGATTCCAAGACCCCACGAGAAAAGATTGAAAATTGATTAGAAAATGAAACGTCTGCCCAAAATTTTCATATTATCTTTTTCTTTCCTGCTGATCCTTCAATCGGCACTGGCTATTGTCGTTCCGGTCACGGACCCTTCGGATTCCAAGTCGAAATCCGGAACCGAAAAAGGAGAGGAGACGGTAAAATTGCTGGGACCCGATGCCATCTCGTTTCTAAACCTTACTCCCCGCCAATACTATGAGATCACCGGCGAGAAAATGAAGTTCAAAGAGCGCATGGCGCTGAAAATGGCGCAGCGGGAGCTTAGGAAATCGATGCGCCAGGGCAACACATCTGAGAATAACCATGGAAATCTGAAGAGTGGAAAATTTAGCTTGCTTTGGTTCCTCCTCGGACTTTTAACCATTCCCATTGGGGTCATCCTGGCCTTTACCGTCACCAAAGACCCCGGAGCCAGGAAGTCAGCCCTTTATGGTGCGGCAATTGGGGCGGTGATCATTGTGTTTATTATTGCTTTTTAAAGACCGTTGTCCGTATACCGTATACCATATACCGTATACCGTTTACCGTATACACAATACCTCTCTCCTTTTATCTTCATTTTTGAATTTGCCAATTCATCGTGTATATTGTACGCATTATGTATTTTGCGACCTGATTGCCTTATTACATAGACTGCTGGCTGATGAATATTCATTTCTATTTGCGTTTTTCCACTGTTTTTGGTCAAAGATTAGAGCTGAGTGGAGATATGCCATCCCTGGGCATGATGGATGAAAAGCATGCCGTTTCGATGACCTGGGTCGACAAGGATCACTGGTCATATGAATTGAAACTGGATGAAAAGGGAAAATCTTTTCCTAAACAATTGCGATACAAATACCAGCTTAGGAACAAAGACAACGAGATCGTGGAGGAATGGGGTGAAGACAAGGTCATTGATTTGGAAAAGATCACTGCAGAGGATGTCCACATGATCGATACCTGGAACCATGCGGGCGAATATGAAAATACATTTTACACTTCACCCTTCCAGGAAGTTTTATTGCCCAAGCCACGAAAGAATGGCCGTGTAAAACCTTATCGCGGCAATACACATATTTTTAAAGTTAAGGCGCCCCTGCTTTCCCCGGGTCAATGCCTGTTCATACTTGGCGGAACGAAGCCGTTGATGAACTGGGCGAAGGAATCGCCGATCCTGATGACACTGGAAGGAAATTGGTGGACGGTGAAAGTCAACCTGTCGAATGAAAAACATCCCATCGCTTATAAATATGGAGTTTACGATCTGCGGAAGAAAGAACTCGTAGTATTTGAAGGCGGAGACAACCGGATGCTCTACGATGGCCAGGTGCAAAAGCAGGTCACGATCCTGCACGACGGATTTGTGAGACTCTCCAACACGAGTTGGAAAGGCGCGGGCGTGGCCGTTCCGGTTTTTAGTTTGCGAACGGCGAGAAGCTTCGGCGTTGGCGAATTCTCGGATCTGAAATTATTATCCGACTGGGCCGCGGCCACAGGACTCAAACTCATCCAAATTCTCCCGGTAAATGATACTACGTCTACGCATACCTGGGAGGATTCCTATCCTTATAAGGCGATTTCTGCTTTTGCAATGCATCCATTATACCTGGATCTGGACAAGGTAGCCGGCAAGGAGCATGCTTCGATCCTGAAGCCCTACCGGAAAAAGCAAAAAGCGTTGAATGCCTTACCCGAGGTAGACTATGAAGGGGTGATGAATCTGAAATGGCAGATCATCCGGGAATTGTATGCGGTATTGAAGCAACACGTTTTCGAATCCGAAGAATACAAGGCCTTCCTGAAAAAAAACAGGCACTGGCTGGTAGCCTACGCTGCCTTCAGTTATTTGCGCGACAAATACAAGACGGCAGACTTCAGCAAATGGTCAACGCACAGTAAGTATGATGCGAAATCGATCGACAGGCTGGCCGCGCATACTCAGAAACATTTTGATGAAATCGGTTTGCATTATTTCATCCAGTTTCATTTGCATTTGCAATTAGAGGAAGCCAGTCAATATGCGCACAAAAAGAAAGTGGTTTTGAAGGGTGATATTCCCATCGGCGTGAACCGGCATGGAGCTGATGCCTGGATGGATCCCGAGTTGTACGAAATGGATCTGCAGGCAGGAGCTCCTCCCGATGATTTTGCGGTGAAAGGACAAAACTGGGGATTCCCGATTTACAACTGGAAGAAAATGGCGGAAGACGGATTCTCGTGGTGGCGGAAGCGCTTTGAGCAGATGAGTAATTATTTCAATGCTTTCCGAATCGATCATATCCTGGGATTTTTCAGAATCTGGTCCATCCCTGTTCAGTCCGTTGAAGGCATCATGGGCCATTTCGTGCCGGCGCTCCCGGTGCACGAAATGGAATTCGCACAACGCGGAATTGCGTTTAATCGTTCACGTTATACGGAGCCTTTCATCACCGAAGGCATATTGAAGCAGTTGTTTGGGGAAAGTACGGCGCTCATTATTCCCTTCCTGCATCCTTCGCACAACGGCAACTACAGCCTGCAGCCCGGATTACAAACCCAGGCGGAGGTTGAGGCAAGATTTAAAGGAACACACCCGGGATCAAATTCTGATTTTGTTCGACAGGGACTGAATGACCTCATTTCAAATATCATTCTCTTCGCAGCCGACGGGAAGGATGGTCATTATTATCATTTCCGGATTTCAATGGAAGACACGCCCTCATTCAAATGGCTCGACGAAGAGACGAAATCGAAGGTCAGAGACCTGTATGTGAATTATTTTTTCAGGCGGCAGGATGAGTTTTGGGAGAAGGAAGCGATGCACAAGTTACCCTTCCTTAAACGCGCAACGAATATGTTGATCTGTGGAGAAGACCTGGGCATGGTGCCGCACAGTGTCCCTGATGTGATGCGTCAATTGGGCATCCTGAGTCTCGAGATACAACGCATGCCGAAGGATCCGCTCAAAGAATTCTTCCACCCGGCAGATGCGCCTTACCTGAGCGTTGTTACTCCATCTACGCATGATATGAGTACGATTCGTGGGTGGTGGGAGGAAAGTCCCGCAACCACGCAACACTTTTACAATTCTCAAATGGGTCAGCAGGGACCTGCGCCATTTTACTGCGAGCCCTGGATCAATAAATTTATCGTCAACCAGCACCTGCATTCTCCGGCGATGTGGTCCATCTTCCTTGTCCAGGATTTGCTGGGCATGGATGCCACCCTCCGGAGAGAATTTCCGCAACAGGAACGCATCAATGTTCCCTCCAATGCCAAACACTACTGGCGTTACCGGATGCACATCTCACTGGAGCAACTACTGAAGGAAAAGAATTTTAACGAGGAGCTGAAGCAATCTGTAATCCTAACAGGAAGGGCATAAGAAATGATCAAAGTCAAACACCACCGCTTCAACCTGCCCTTTCGGCATCCATTTACGATTTCAAAAGGCACCAAGACCCATCAGCCTTCGCTGGTGGTTGAATTGGAATGGAATGGTATCAAAGGGTTTGGCGAGGCGCCGGCCATCGCATACTATCATATCACGGTGGAGCAGATGATTGCAGACCTGGAGCAGAAGAAAAAATTCGTTGAACAATTTGCCTTTACCGAGCCGGAACGATATTGGCATTACCTGCATCACCTGTTTCCCAAGAATCCCTTCCTGGTTTGCGCGCTGGATATGGCGGCCTGGGACATTGTTGGAAAGCTGAAGAAAAAACCACTTTACCAGGTATGGGGGCTGGAGTTTGAATCAACACCGATGACCGATTATACCATCGGCATCGACAGCATTGAAAAAATGCGGGAAAAAATGAAAGAAAGGCCCTGGCCCATTTATAAGATCAAACTGGGTACCCCGGATGATATTGGCATTATGAATGCATTGCGAAAATCCAGCGATGCGATTTTTCGTGTAGACGCCAATGCGGGTTGGACACTTGAAGAGGCGTTGGAGATTCTTCCGGTGCTGAAGGAGCTAGGTGTGGAGTTTGTAGAGCAACCCCTGCAAAAGGACAACTGGGATGGCATGAAAACTTTATTTTACAAATCGCCCTTGCCACTCATTGCAGATGAGGCTTGTGTTGCAGAGACCGATGTTATTAAATGCAAGGACCATTTTCATGGCATCAATATCAAACTCACTAAGTGCAGTGGAATTACACCCGCAAGGAGAATGATCAAACAGGCACGGGAACTTGGAATGAAGGTGATGGTGGGAAGCATGAATGAGAGTACGATTGGATCAGCAGCCATTGGGCAGTTATTGCCGTTGTTGGATTATGTAGATATGGATGGCCCGCTGCTGTTGGCGGAAGATATTGCAAGCGGACTTGAATTTGATGCAGGAAAAATAAAGTTGTCGGGCAAACCCGGCCTTGGCATCGAACCAAGATTCTAATCCACAATCCACAATCTACAATCCACAATCCAACAATTGAGCCATCTACCAGGGTCGAACTGGTGACCTGTTCATTACGAATGAACCGCTCTGCCAACTGAGCTAAGATGGCTTGAAAAGCCTTCAGCAAAAATAAGATCTCCCGGGCTTACATTAAGAATCCTCCCAACAAATATCCAAATGCAATAGCCACGGCAATGGTCACCAGGCCACCCCGGATGAAACTGTGGTTCAGCACATATTTTCCAATGCGCGTGGTTCCTGTGCGGTCGAAGTTGATCGCGGCGAGTAAGGTTGGATATCCGGGCAATACAAAATCACTGTTTACTGCCGGGAACATCGCGATCAGGTGAGGGTTGGTAATGCCGAGGGTGATGCCTAAGGGCATCATGGCACGCGTAGTTGCGGCCTGGCTGAAAATAAGCGCTGCCATCGCAAAGATGACAATACTAAAAGTCCAGGGTTGCGAGCTCGCAATATTGCCCAAAGCAGATTTTAGTATGGCTTCATTATGTTGAATGAAAGTGGCACTCATCCAAACGACGCCAAAAACTGAAATCACCGCGGCACCCATAGCTGAAAACAAGGAAGCCTGCACCACTTTTGCCGGTTTCGTTTTTGTGAGGAACATGATCAGGGCAGCAGCCGAAAGTGTGACCATCTCAATGATGGATCCCATTTTCAGTTTTCCATCTGCAGATACAGAAATATTATTTTCGCCCGGTCCGAAGTTGGGGATCAGTGAAGGGAAGGATCCGAAAAGCACCACGAACAAAATTGCAATTCCGAACACGATCACGGCCAATTTTGCACCAGGAGGCACTTCCCGCGATTTTCCCTCAATGGTAGAATCGATGGACGCAGCAAATTTGGGATCCTTCATCTTTTCGAGGAACTCGGGATCATTGTTCAACTCCTTACCCATTTTTAATACGCTCACGCATCCAGCCAGTATGCCCAGGATGCAGGCGGGGATACAAATTTTCATAATATCCGTTTGCGCTCCTGGATAAGCCATCAGTGCCGCCATCGCTGCCGTTGCGGCACTCATTGGACTGCCAGTAAGCGCCACGTGCGATGCTATAACGGTCATGCTCAGGGGTCGTTCAGGCCTGATTCTTCTTTTTGCAGAAACCTCGGCAACAATAGGAAGTATTGAGTAAACGACGTGAGAAGTGCCGGAAAACAGACAAAGCACGTATGCCGTTAAAGGGCCAATGAACACGATCTGGGAAGGCTTGCTTCGAATGACTTTCTCTGCGATTCCCACCAGGTAATCCAGCCCGCCGGCAGCTTGCAGGGTGGCTGCGGTGGTTACGATTGCCATAATAATCAGCATCACGTCTAGTGGGGGTTCGGCCGGCCGCATTCTGAAAATAAACAGGAAAACAACCATACCCACCATGCCCATCACGCCCAAACCGATGCTCTGCATCCTGGAACCGATCAGGATCATCGCCAGGAGGATGATAAATTGAATCAATACCATCTTAGTTTTTTTAAAGCAATTGTGAATGAAGCCAGCACCGTTAAACCAAACGCACGACTGGGGGTCTTAATGTAAGCCCAAAAAAATAATGCTTTTCAAATGATTAACCAACACTTAACCGGGTAAATACTAGTTTGGCGACTGTGAAAATAAAAAACTTCTGTATCAGAAAAGACAACCTCATTTTGTTATGAAGAATATTATATCATCGCTCCTCATCTCTATTATTCTGTTGCCTATTGGGGTAAAGGCCCAGGATTGGCCGAAGGAAATCACTTCCGCACAAAACGGTTGGACCATCACCATTTATCAGCCACAGCCAGAATCGTTTTCCGGTAACAAACTCTCTGGCCGCGCAGCGGTGTCTATAAGAAAATCAAGTGATGCCGAGCCCATTTTCGGTGCCATTTTTTTTGACGCCATGCTTTCTACAGATAAAGATAGCAGAACGGCATTGCTTGAATCTCTAAAGGTGACCAATTCGAAATTTCCGGGTGTAGAAGACCAGACGACAATGGACAGGCTTTCCAGTTCCATAGAAGCAGATGCACCTAACTGGAACCTCGAAATCTCGCTTGACCAACTTGTAGCCAGCATCAAACAGGAAAATGCAGCCCAGGGCGAAGATCAATTCAACAACAGCGCACCTAAAATACTTTACAGGAATAAGCCAACAGAATTGGTCATACTTGATGGCGAGCCTAAAATTCAAAATGATAAGGATCTTGACGCTGACCGTGTGATTAACTCGCCCTATCTCATTTTCAAGGAAGGCAATCAATGGAACATGTACACCGGGGGTTCATGGTACAAGAGCAATGCCGTGACCTCAGGTTGGACACCAAACAAAAATCTTTCAGACAAAGTGAAGGCGATTGATGTGCAGGTTAAGAAGCAGGAAAAAGACAACAACAAGGGCAAAGACCAAACAACAACGCCGCAGGAAACGGATATCGTGGTGAGCACGGTGCCCGCAGAACTTCTGCAAACAAATGGGGAGCCGGACTTTAAATCTGTTCAGGGCACTTCACTTTTGTATGTGGACAATACGCCCAATGAAATTTTTAAGGATATTAATTCACAAAAAACATATGTATTGCTCGCTGGCCGCTGGTACCAGTCTTCTTCCATGAATGGCCCATGGGAATATGTGGCTGCGGACAAATTACCGGGTGATTTTGCAAAAATTCCAGAGGGTTCTCCCAAGGATGCAGTCTTGGCCAGTGTTGCAGGCACCGATGCCGCGGAAGAAGCAAAGATGGACGCACAAATTCCGCAAACGGCAAAGGTTGATCGGAAAACGGCAACGGTCAAGGTGAACTACGATGGCAAACCAAGATTCAAATCCATCGAAGGCACTTCGTTGCAGTTGGCCGAAAATTCCAACGTAACTGTTATGAAGGATGCAGATGGCAAATACTTTGCATTGGAAAACGGCGTCTGGTTCACTTCAGGCAGCGAAAACGGTCCTTGGGCGGTGGCAAATGAACGACCTAAAGACGTGGATAAGATCCCGGCAAACAGTTCAGCCTACAATTCGAAATATGTTTACGTGTATGATGTAACGCCCGATTATGTTTATATGGGTTATACTCCCGGCTACATGGGCAGCTACATTTATGGTCCTACTGTCGTGTACGGCACCGGATTTTATTATGCGCCATGGTATGGGGCATATTATTATCCAAGACCAATTACCTGGGGCTTTGGTTTCAATTACAATCCCTGGATGGGCTGGAGTATGGGCTTTGGATTTAATTATGGCTTTATGCATTTTGGATTTGCATTTGGCGGCCACTATCCTTACTACGGTGGCTATTGGGGATGCAACGCATATCGTCCTCCATACCGCCCTCCGTATTATACTGGGGGCTATTATGGACATAATCACATTACACACTACGGCAATACCAATATTACCATCAACAATAACATCACCATCAACAACAGGAATAATATTTATCGAAATCAGGCAGGCGTAAGCACAAGGAATATCAATAGGCAGGGCGGCAACGGAATCAGCAACCAGCCCACAAACAGGCCTGCCACCGCGACTGCAATTACCGCGCCTGGCGCTACTACCACAACCGCCAGGCCTGCCAACACGAATCGCAATAATGTGTATGCCGATCATAACGGCAACATATACCAGCGGGACAATAAAGGGAACTGGAATCAGCGCAACAACCAAAATAAAAGTTGGCAACCCGCTTCACATGCAGCCAATCCTAACGTGAGCAACATGAACAGGGAAAGTTATATGCGCGACAGGGGAGCGGCAAGGACCAGTAACTACAATCAGTATCGCTCATCTGGCGTAAACAACCGGGGAGGTGGTGGCATGAACCGGGGTGGCGGCGCAAGAAGGAGATAGTTAAAAAGCTTCCTGGGCTCCAAAATAAATTCCAAGCTTTCCATTGGCGATGCCTGCATCAACCTGGATGCGCGTCCTGGATTTCTTGTCGGCCATGAACCGGATTCCACCACCGTATCCGGGACGTACATATTCCATGAGTTTTACATTGTTTGCCTTATCCGTTGTGGACGTGACATTGAAAAACAAAACGCCGCCAAGAATTCCGGTGCGTTGCGATATGGGAAAGCGATACTCGCCTTCTCCATACAACCAACCTTCTCCACGAAATCTTCCGAATGAATATCCTCGTCCCGATTTCTGACGCTGGTCATATCCAATGGCCGGAAGAAAAAGATAGGGCACATCTCCCGACGTAACAAAATTTCCAATTCCCCATAGTCCAAGAATGTGTCGTTTATTTTTACTCAGCGGGTGGAAAGACCGGTACTCGAGCAACAAAATCTGGCTCGCCTTTGAACTTCCGAAGGCCGTAGTGTTAATACTGTAATTCAAATTCGCGTAGTATCCGTGGTAGGCATTCACCTGGTTGTCGCGGCTGTCGTAAAGGAAATTTATGTTCCATCCTCCAATATTATACTGTGTGGGATCAAATCCATGCGCCTTGCTATATTGGTAGTGAAATGCGTTGGCGGAGTCTCCGGTGGCGAGCTTTTCGTCTTTGATATTGGTGTAGCGATCAAATTGAAATCCGATGCCCGCAAAAATATTGGGAAAAAGTTGCCAGGAGCCGATTTCGTGAAAACGGATCAGGTCGTATTTCAGGTGTTGCGCAATGGTATCTTCATTCAGTCGCTCTCCATTGATTCCTTCAATGAAGCCGGATGAGTTATAGGCTTTCCGGTTAGAGCCCAATCCATAAGTGTCTTCCGAAAAAATCATGAACCGCCAATCGCCATTCAGGACCAGCTTTTCGTGAAACACAAAGAGGTTGGATTTTGCATTTATGTTCGTCTGCCCCTTTGTTGAATACGTTGCATTTGCACTGACAGCAGAAACGCGCACATCCTGGGGACTGAATTTTAGTGCGTAGCTAAGTCCGAGGCCGAAAATAAACCCTGTACTCGGGTTGGATCCAATAACGGGAATGAGCAGGAAGAAACTGTTCTTTTCAGGTTTTGGTTTTCTCCAACCCTTTTGAATCATCCAATCTTTGACATCCATTTGATGGAAAGTGTCAGATTTCGCCTTGCTGGAATCTATTTTCTGCAGCGTCGAATCCTGGCAAAAAACAATCAGGTTTTGAAAAGTGATGCATACAACCAGGAAGACCCTCAGCTTGTGGGCATGACAGAACAAGATCCTCTTTTTGGTGGCGATAATCATAATCAGGTTATTTGGTGCTGTTCTGAAGGGAGTGGATGGACGTAAAATTAGTTGTTTTGGATGGCAATATTGGGATCCAGACAGTACGTTTCACCGTTAACATCCGTATTCCTTCAGAATCTGTGGCCGATACCAGCCTGGAAATTAATTTCGTTTATGCGACACCGGAAGTGGCGTTGACGAACTTTAAGGCCTGCCCGAAAGGCCGCATGAAAGGGATCTAATTTGGGAATGATTTTAGATGCGGTATCCTCTAAAAGCCGCTATTTATTAATAACTTAGAAAGGACTGTCCGCTGATGAAGGAACGCCGCAAAGCAATATGGAAGAGGGTTCTCGCCTGGCTGTTTTATGTCCTGGGGGGCATTCTTGCCTTACTGCTTATCCTGGTCCTTCTCCTCAAGACAGAATGGGGCCAAAACAGGGTTCGGGCATATGCTGTCTCATGGTTGGGGAAAAAGCTCAACACCCGCGTGGCCATCGGTGGGTTGAAAACAGACTGGCTGAATGCGTTGGAACTCCACGATCTCTACCTGGAAGACCATGAAGGAAAGCCGCTTGCGTCCATTGGAAAACTTCAGGTGGGATATAATTTGATTAACATTCTACGCGGAAATATTTCTGTCAATACCATCATTCTTGATCATGCAACGGTTCGACTTTACCGGCCGCGCACCGACTCTAATTTTAATTTCGATTTCATCAACAAGGCATTTACCACCGACACAACTTCAAATCGGGTAGATACGAGTTCAAAAACCAGCATCCATCTCGGACTGATTTCACTTGAACACGTTCGCTTCGAAATGGATGATCAATATGGCGGACAAAGTTATGTTGCAAGCGGACGGTATTTGAAATTGCTCGCCGACCAGGTAGATTTCAACAAGATGGATATTGAGCTGAAATATTTTCTCACGGATTCTGTTACAGCCGCTGTGAAAATGTTTGAACCTTTCAAGAAAGAAGAACCACAAACACGTTCATCCGAAAAGGCGCTTAGCATTTCGATCGACACACTCGGCATCGCAAATACGTCCTTTACCTTCGACGATAGCAGTTCTTCAATGCAAATCATAACAAGAGCGGACAGGCTTTCGGGCAAGAAGGTTTTCTATAATCTTGCAAAAATGTTCGGGAGCGCAACTTCACTGGAAATGGTGAACCACGGAACCATCGTGAAGATGCACAGTGTCACGAAAGAAGGTAAGGTTATTCCTGCAACAGGTACTTCCTCAAAACCCTTTACGTTCGATGTGAAAAAGCTTGTCATCACAAATAACGGTTTTGCATTGGATGATGACGCGAAGCCCCTTGCGCCAAAGCACACCATGGATTTTTCTCACCTCGATTTGCAGGCTGTCAATATTCAGGCTGATAACATATCATACAACGGTACAGAATATCGCGCAGCGATTGAACTGATTACGGGTAGGGAAAAATCAGGGTTTGTATTGAAGCGGGCTTCTGCGATTGCGCTGTACAGCAACAGCGCATTTTCATTGCAGAAATTGCAGTTACAAACGGGCCAAAATGAATTGCAGGGTAACCTGGCGATGAATTACAAGAGTCTCGGAGAGATCAGTTCAAAACCTTCCCAAACCAAGGTCAATTTAGCGATCAGCAATGGCCGGTTGCATTTGGATGAATTACTTTACTTCCAACCTTCTCTTGCGAATAACCGCTCATTCCAGCCGCTGCTTGGGAAGGAATTTTTGCTTAGCACCACAGCAACCGGTACACTCGACAACCTTCATATTCCCGATCTGTCAATAAGGCAGGATCGTTCTGTGATAAAGGCCGGGGCAGATGTTTACAACCTGCCCGATACAAAGAAACTAATTGTGAATTTGTACCTCAAACAATTTGAAGGCGGCAGGAAGGAATTGCTGGCCCTGCTTCCCCGCAATACCATTCCGGATTCATTGCTGCATTACATTCCGCCTTATTTCAGCGTCACCGGTGTTTACAAGGGAGGACTGCAGAATATGTTTGTCGATTTGCAACTCAAAAGCGATTATGGCGGCGCTCATGTTAAGGGCAATTTGAAAAATATTACCGACAAGAAATCGGCTACGTATAATGTCGCCCTGGATACGCGCCAATTCCGCCTGGACAAATTGATGAACGATACGATGTATGGATCTGTAACCGGGAATTTCATCGTCAATGGTCGCGGGCTTGACATTCACACTGCCGTTGCGAATGCGAATGCGTCAATTGATGAAATGAACTACCAGGGTTATACCTACAAAGGGATCCGGTTAAAAGGCAAGTTGGGTTCAAACACCATTCATGCCGACCTGCAATCTGATGACCCTAACGCAAACCTTACTTCGGTCACCACCTATAATATGTCATCCAACCACGGCAGCTTCCAAACCAAGACCCAGGTGAACAATCTTGACCTGTTCAAACTGGGCTTTATGAAAGACAGCCTGGCACTCTCAGGCGACATTGATGGGAATATTCCACAACTTGATACCGCACACCTTATCGGCGACCTGTATGTGACCAAACTCGAACTTAAGTCCGGCTCAAGAACTTACCCCCTGGATTCGATTGTATTCAATGCAAAGTATGAACGTGATACCCAGTTCATGAACCTGAGGACGCCCTTTCTGACTGCTGAACTGACCGGCCAGTTCACGCTCCAAAGCCTTCTTCCCGCTGCCCAAACAATCGCTAACCGTTACATATATACGAAAAGCACGGATACGGTTTTTCATCGGCCTGTGGTGGCCACCTTCAGGGCACACGTCAATGTGCCCGATACCATACTACAATTTGTGCCGAACCTGAAAAAACTTACGCCGTTTGATGTGGTGTCTGAAATCAATACCAATACTTCCGCGCTAAAACTTTACGCCGATATTCAGCGCATCGTTTACCAGAATTACGTTATCGATTCTTTCAGCTGCAATTTGGCAAGCTTTGGCGCACCGCAGATGGCTGACCAGATGTTGTATTCATTTGGTATGGAACGCATGTTCGGACCGGGTTTCATGCTCAACAACTCTGTTGTAGCGGGTTCGGCGAGTCATGGCGTCTTCAATGGTTCCATTAAATTAATGGGAGCGAAGCGCGATGATCTGCGTTACCTGTTGCCCTATCGTATTACCAATGATCCGGATGAACCGTTTGTGGAATTACCCGACTCACTTACGATCGATGGCAACATTTGGAATGCGAGCCAGGACAATAAAGTTTACCTGGACCTGGCAAAACTCAAAGGCAGCAAACTGAAAATCTCCAGGGGAGATCAGTCCATCAGCATTCTTGCAGATAACGAGAGTGCTTCCGGACTTCCATTGCACCTGGCGTTATCCAAATTCGACCTGGACAACATTTCAAATATTCTGATCAGTGATACCTCCATGGTCGCGGGCATCGTCAATGGGGAATTAACGGTTCAAAGTTTTACACCTTTAGGGTTTACCAGCGATTTGAAAATTGAAGGATTGAAATTGAGAAATTCCGATGCAGGCGACCTCGTAGCAAAAATAACCAGCGGCGAGGGCAAAAATCTCAATGTCGATATCAATCTCAAAGGCAGTGTCAATAATGCCTCGCTAACGGGAACGTATAACGTGAGTGACCAGGCTTCTGACCTCAAGTTGCACCTGGATCCGCTGGACGTGCAAACTGCTGCGCCGTTTGTTACTCAATACCTGGGAAAACTTGACGGCAGGCTCAGGGGCGACCTCGATGTGACCGGAAATTTTTCAAGTCCCCGCCTTCACGGCAAATTGGTGACAGACAGCATTGAGACCATTTCCCGTTATTACGGCACAATGGTGCGCGTACCTGCGGGCGAGCTGATATTTGATGATGAAGGAGCCAAATTCGAAAATTTTGCTTTCCTGGATAGCCTGGGCAGGAGGGGAAATCTTACTGGCAGGGTACTGACAAAAGACTACAGGATTTTCAAATATGACCTCAGTTTAAAATTGGATAGTTTCCAGGTGGTGGGTAGAAGAAAATATGCCGATCAAACCATGTATGGTCCCACCATTGTAAACGCCCTGCTCACGCTCAAAACCGACGAGGCGAATGTTTTACAGATAGACGGTAAGGTGGGAGTCGTTGACAAGTCATCGTTCACATACGTCTATATTTCTGAGGTAAACAGTCAGAAAGGAGAGGGGCTAATTGAATTTTTTAATCCTGCAGTGCCGGTTGATTCATTCCTGCTGAAAAGAAATGAACAATCTGCTGCGGCCGCCATGCAGATCGCGATGAACATCGTAATCAACCTGACCCCGGAAAGCGAGGTAACCATAATGATGGATGAAGTGAGTGGCGATCACCTCTTGATAAAAGGATCGGCTAATCTTAACTACGCCAGGTCAGCCGATGGGCGCCAGAATCTCACCGGAATTTATACTGTCGAAAGCGGCGAATATGACCTTTCGATTGCGCAATTGATTCGTAAAAAATTTATCATTCAGAAAGGCAGCACGCTGGCGTGGAGCGGCGACCCATTGAAGGCAGATATGAATATTACTGCATTGTACAAGGTGAAAACATCCGCCGGCGAATTGGTAAACGATATTCAATCTGTGCCGGGAATTGACAAACAAAAACTCGACTTTGAAGTCTACCTCCTGCTCACGGGTCAATTGCTGAAGCCAGATATCAATTTCAGGCTGGATATGGACGAAAACGACCAGGCTGTTTTCAATGGGCTGGTGTACAGCAGGATCAAACAGGTCAATTCCATGCCTGCTGAGCTCAACAAGCAGGTAATGGGTTTGCTTGCGTTGAATCATTTCATTGCCGACAATCCCTTCAGCAGTTTGGCCGGCGGAGGAACCAGCATGCAAACTCAGGCCTTTGCAACTGCGGGTAGCCTCATCACGCAACAATTGACGGACCTGGTGGGGCAGTTTGTGAAAGACGTAAATATCGACTTTGCGTTGGATGTGAATGACAATTTCACAACGGGTCAGGCAGTGCGCACCACGAACCTGAAGGTGGGAGTAACCAAATCGCTCGCCAACAATCGGTTATCCGTATACGTTGGCAGCAGTTTTGCGTTGGAAGGACAAAACCAGGATGCCAACGCGCTTTCGGGATTGGCCGGTGACGTGACGGTTGAATACCAACTTACCAGTGACGGGAAATATCGGTTGAAGGCATACCGGATCAATCAAAACGAGCTCACTTTCCAGGGCACCATTGTAAAGACCGGCGTGACCTTCCTGGTGGTACTGGAATTTAACAAACTGAAAAATGCATTCAGAAAAAATCGTGCGAAACCTGCAATATGAAGTGCGCGCTCAGACGATATCTGCTTTTTTTCCCCGGACTTTGTCTTGCGCTGTTCTCCTGTAGTCCTTACAAATATGTTCCCAAGGATGACAAGCTGTATACCGGCGCGTCCCTTAATGTATTGGATGGCAAATTGGCAAAGGATCACAAGGAATTTCTTAAGGCACTTGGAGTGCCTAAACCAAACGCCAGGTTCCTGGGTATCAGGTATCGGCTCATCTTGTTTAATATGTTTAAGGAGCCCAGGAAAAATAAGGGATTGGTTTATACCATCAAGCGGAAATGGGGAGAGCCGCCGGCGTTGTTAAGCCAGGCAAGGCCTACGCTCACAGAAAATAAGATGAAGGATTACCTGTTCAGCATTGGCTTTTTGCAGCCCGAAGTTCACCAGCAAATTTATTCAAAGAAAAAAACTGCTTCCATTACTTATGAGATCACGCACAATACAAGGTATACGATTGGAAAAATTATTTATCCTTACGACACGACAGCAATCATCATGTTGCTCGATTCTACGGCCAGGCGATCTTTGGTCAAAAAAGGCGAGTTTGTGGACCTGAATACATTCAGTGCAGAACGTCAGCGCATCGATTTATTTTTGAAGAACAGGGGCTATTATTATTTCGTTCCGGAATACCTGCTTTTTAAACTGGATACGGTGCACCATGGTGTTGCAGATGTGTATTTAAAATTCAAGCCCGACGTGCCGCAAATTGCCCTAAACCCATGGCGCCTCGGTGATATCAGCGTTTACGGGAACTATAACCAGAACAGGGATTCCATGTACAGCAAAATGGAAGGTAAAAAAGGAATCAAGTATACCGTTTTTGACAATCGTGAGACCTTCAAAACAGATTTGTATGATCGGGCCATATTGTTGAAACCCGGCCAGCGATACAACCGAAACACACACAGTTTATCGATTGAAAGATTGATGAACCTGGGAAGTTTTCGTTTTGTGAGGATGAATTTTATTCCGGATCCGGATAGCGCAAAGCGATTACTCAATACCAAAATTTATCTCACGCCTGCAAGGCGTAACTCCGTTCGCCTTGAACTGTCAGGCAATTCAAAGTCCAATAACTTTCTAGGTTCTGAAATCGCCGTCAATTACAGGAACGTGAATATGTTTCATGGTGCAGAGATTTTCAATTTCAAGATCAGTGCGGGATTCGACAAACAGGTAGGTGGACAGCAACAAAATTCAGATGCGTATACCTTGAGTGCCGATGCCAATCTTGCCATTCCCAAAGTGATCTTTCCTGTCAAAGTAAATCTCAAGACAGGGCGCAACCCCTATCTCCCGCGAACGATTATTGGACTGGGTGCCGAATACCTGGAGCGTCGTGGCCTTTATACATTACGGTCATTAAAATTTGATGGTGGTTATCAATGGAAGGTAGGAAGGAACATGGAGCATTATTTAAAGCTGATCAACATCAACGCGATCACGCCAACCGACATTACGCCTGCATTCGATAGCATACTGCAGAACGATTTTGCACTTCGGGCTTCTTTTGAGCGACAATTGATTATTGGTTCGCGTTACACCTTCAAATTCAACAATACCTATCGCGCGGCCAAAAGCTTCAACCTTGCTTTCGATCTGGATGTCAGCAATTCGGGAAACCTGGTGAGCCTTTTCATGCATCCGTCATCAGACACGGTTGGAGCTAAACAGATTTTGGGTGTGCCCATATCTCAGTATGTAAGATTGGAGGGAAATATAAGAGGCTACTGGAGGATCAACAGTGGCACTACGCTGGCGAGTCGTTTCATTGCGGGCGCGGGCTGGGCTTATGGCAATAGCATTACGCTACCCTATGCTGAGCAATTCTTTATTGGTGGTAGCAGTAGTTTGAGGGCCTTTAGAGCAAGAACGATTGGACCCGGCAGCTTTTATGAGACCAAACAGGAATTCCAGGCCAACCAATCGGGCGAAGTCAAATTTGAACTCAACAGCGAACTTAGGTATAGCCTTACGAAATTATTTAAGGTCGCAGCATTTGTAGACGCGGGAAATATATGGTTGCGAAAAGACGCAATCGACAAACCGGGAAGTGGACTGGATTGGGGAGATTTGTTAACAGAATCTGCGATGGGCGCCGGAGTTGGCTTGCGCATCGATGCTTCTGTCTTAGTCATCCGCTTCGACCTGGCCATGCCGTTGAGGAAGCCCTGGCTCAATCCGGGAGACCGTTGGGTTATTGACCAGATCCGCTTTGGCGATGGCCAGTGGAGAAAGGAAAATCTTATCCTGAACATCGGAATTGGGTATCCTTTCTGACCCATTTATCGATCTTCTTCACCAATTGCACAAAATCTCCTATTTTTATAGATACCCTTGATAAGTTCCCCATCTGATAAAATTAGCCCTGACGATAATCAAAGCATAAGATTTCACGCAACGTTTTATGACATGAGTTGTCATAAATTCTACTAACTGCTTAACATGAAGACAAGTTTTTTGTTAATCCAGCTCTGTTTCTGTATTTGCATCTCCTTTCAATCGCGGGCTCAATCTACTTCTGTTGACTCGGTCATTCGTCGCGACGCCTACAACCAGGTGGTCAATAATTATTTTCATTCAATGGCCGAAAACTCCCAGCTCAACCAGGGCATTGAAGTCGTGGAGTACAGCATTCCTTCACAGATGCATCAATATTTTCTAACCGATCAATTTTCACCGGGTGAAGTGGTTGCAAATGGCATCAGGTATCCCGACGCCTATCTTCTTTACGACCTCGTTCACGACAAGCTTGTTGTAAGGCATTTTAGCACGATCCTGAAGGTGGAACAGATCAGCGAGAAGATCGAATCATTCGCCTTCCAGGGACATCAATTTGAGAGGGTGGTGGCAGACAGTGCCACCCAAACCGTTATCAGCACTGGCTTTTATGAGGTTCTCCACAAAGGCAAGCCGGTTTCAGTGTATGCGAAGCGAACAAAATCCACAGAAGAACAGATTAAGGATATGCAGGTTGTTTTGCTCTTTAATGAGAAGAACAGGTATTTCATGAAGAAGGATGACAGCTGGTATCCCGTATCCGACAGGAAGGCTGCCTTAAGAGTAATGGCCGACAAGAAAAAAGAGATGGAAGACTTTCTCAGGAAAAATAAAATCAAATTCAAAAAACAGCCGGAACAGGCGCTTTCCCGGATGGCGGCCTATTACGATTCTCTCAAAAACTAAGGAATGAAAAGACAGCTGGGAAGAATATTGGTTTTGCTCCTGATTTCGGTTTCTACGGGACTTGCTTTGCGATCACAGGATCAGCCCGTGATCAGCGGAGACTTCAGGCGAATGCCATTTGAAAATTTTGTGCAGGCACTGGAACAGAAAACCAGTTTTCGATTTTTCTACAGTCCGGTTGACCTGGACAGTTTCTATGTAGACTTTGTAGCGGAAAATAAAACACTCAAGCAGGTGTTGGATTTGGCATTTACAGGAACAGATATCCACTATGCCATTGATCTCTCCAATCGTGTGTTTGTTACGCGACGTTTTGAAATTAAGACCCTGCTTCCAACTGAGACTGTGAAAAAGGCCAGGGAACCCGGAGATACAACGGGTGCGTCAGATGGCGATTCGGCTGCCCTTGCCAAAACAAAAGCTTCGGTGCAGGCGCAGGAAAACAGGCTGATGGTGATTGGCGTAAAGGGTGTGGATGACAAAAAATCTACGTCTACCCTTACCGGTTATGTTAGAGATGCAACGACCGGCGAGGCCATCACCAGTGCAGCGGTTTATCTTGACAATTCCAAGATTGGTGGTGTTACGGATCAGTTCGGCTATTTCACACTCCAGATTCCGAAGGGAAATCATGTGCTCAGAATATCCAGTGTGGGCATGAAGGATACCAGGCGCAATATCGTCGTGTATGGAGATGGAAAGTTGAATATCGATATGCAGAATTTTATTCCCAGCCTGAAGGCGGTGGTAATCGTTGGCAGCAAGAATTCCAATGTGAAGAGCGTTCAAATGGGTGTTGAAAGGGTGAGTATTGCCTCCATCAAACAAACACCCATGGCATTTGGCGAAGCTGACGTGCTAAAGATTGTATTGACGCTTCCGGGTGTCACTTCGGTGGGTGAAGCCAGTACCGGGCTGAATGTGCGCGGCGGCTCTGCAGATCAAAATCTCATTCTTTTTAACGAGGCGACTATATACAATCCTTCCCACTTGTTTGGGTTCTTCTCTGCTTTCGATCCGGATATCGTGCAGGACATCCAGCTTTACAAGAGCAGCATTCCTGAAAAATACGGCGGCAGACTTTCATCTGTGCTGGACGTAACTGCCCGCACCGGAAATAAAAAGAAATTTACAGGATCCGCAGGAATTGGACCACTAACGGCAAGGGCTACCATTGAAGGACCGCTGGGCAGTGAAAAGACCACCTTTGTTTTCGGCGCCAGGTCTTCCTATTCTGACTGGATCCTGCGAAATATTAATAACAAGGCTTATTCCAACAGTAATGCGTCCTTTTATGACTTCGACCTGACGGTGACGCATGACTTCAACGCAAAGAACAGTTTGTATTTGACAGGTTACTACAGCAACGACCAGTTCAAACTGAACAGTGATACGGCGTATAAGTACAATAATAGGAATGCTAACCTGAAATGGAAGCACGTTTTCAGCAGTAAGTTGGTTGGCCTATTCCTGGCGGGTTACGACAGCTATTTATATAATGTAAAGAGTGAAAACAATGAGGTGAATGCATTCAAACTGGCCTTTGATGTAAACCAGGCACATGCCAAGGCAGATTTTACCTATTCTCCAAATGCCAAGCATACCATTGATTTCGGCGCCAACTCTATTTTCTACAAACTACATCCCGGGTCCTTCACGCCTGTGGGAGCCACTTCACAGGTTGTGCCAGATATAGTTAACGCCGAACAGGGTGTAGAGAGCGCGATCTGGTTGGGCGATCGGTATGACATAACACCGGATTTTTCACTCAGTGGCGGTCTTCGTTATTCCTTGTTCAGTTACCTGGGCGCACAAACAGTATACAAGTATGTTCCCGGCGAACCCCGTACTGAATTTAGCATCAAGGATACCGTCAATTATGGCAAGGGGGATAATATCAAAACTTACCAGGGGCCGGAAGTCCGCCTGTCGGCAAGATTAAACCTTTCACCCACCGTTTCCATCAAGGCGAGTTACAATACGCTCAGGCAGTACATCCACATGCTCTCGAACTCCGTCACGATGTCGCCGACCGATATTTGGAAATTGAGCGACGCGCATATTCAACCGCAAACAGGTGAGCAGTATTCATTCGGCTTTTACAGCAATTTCAAGTCAAATACGATTGAAACCTCTGTTGAAGTTTATTATAAACGGATGGAGCATTTCCTGGACTATAAGAGCGGTGCACAACTCTTGCTGAACCATCATATCGAAACCGACGTGATCAATACGCGGGGCAAAGCTTACGGAATTGAGCTGATGGTTAGAAAGAAGACCGGGAAATTGAATGGATGGGTCAACTATACGTATTCCCGCACGTTAATTAAACAGGATGACCCCATTGCCGGCGAACTGATCAATGGCGGGAATTATTATCCCACGAATTTCGACAAACCCCACAGTGCAAATTTCGTTGGCAACTATAAGTTCTCACATCGCGTAAGTGCTTCTATGAACGTCGCTTATTCAACGGGCAGGCCCATTACACTACCCATTGCTGTTTACGATCTCTTCGGTTCGCAACGACTTTATTATTCGGACAGGAATCTATACCGCATACCCGACTATTTCAGGATGGACCTATCGATGAATTTTGAAGCGAACCACAAATTGAAACAAAAGATTCATGGATCGGTATCTGTTGGGGTCTATAATTTGACGGGCCGCAAGAACGCTTATTCCATTTATTTCACGTCCGAGAATGGGGTGATCAACGGGTATAAGCTTTCCATTTTTGGTACTGCAATTCCATTTATTACGTACAATATCAGATTCTGAGGATATGAAAATTAAATTGTGCATTCTTATCATCATTGTTTTCTCGGTTACCTTTAGTTGCAAAGAGAAATATGATCCCCCGGTGGTTAAGGCCAATCACAATTACCTGGTGGTTGACGGATTTCTCAATTCCGGAGGTGATTCGAGCCTCATCCTGTTGAGTCGCACCAGGAACCTGGGTGATACCGTTACCTCAATTCCTGAAACGAATGCGGTAATGCAATTGGAAACAGACGGGGGCGCTGTATCGTTTGCCACCAATTTGGGCGGAGGTCAATACCTTTTTCCAGGCATGAGTTTGCCCAACAACATTAGCTATCGTTTGAGAATTTCCACGGCTGACGGCAAGGAATACCTGAGTGATGATATGACGGTGAAAACAACACCACCCATCGACAGCGTCAATTACACCTACAACGACAAGGGGGTAACCATTTATGCGAACACGCATGACCCTTCCAACAATACGCGTTATTATCGTTATGAGTATGATGAAACCTGGGAATACCACTCGAATATCTTTTCTGAGATCAAATATACCGGCGCGGGTAATCCGCCTTTCGTTTATCGAACAGGTGATGACTGGATCTATGTTTGCTACCGCTCGCAGAAATCGCACAAAATATACCTCGCTTCTTCAGCCGGCCTGGAGAGCGATGTGATCTATCAATTCCCCATTCAATTCATCGCGAGAAATACGGAACCCATTTCTGTCAGGTACAGCATCAACGTAAAGCAATATGCCCTCACCAAAGAGGCCGCCAACTATTGGTCAAACCTCAAAAAGACTACAGAAGAACTGGGTTCCATATTTGATGCACAGCCTTCGCAGTTGAAGGGTAATATCCGTTGCTTGTCTGATACGACTTTGCCCGTGTTAGGCTTCATGAGTATTTCGTCGGTTGAAAAGAAACGCATTTTTATTCTGCGTGGTGAAGCGGGGCCATGGACTTATGGGGAAGCCTGTATGGTGCACAATATACCCCCTGATAGCTTTCACGTTTATTTTGACCTGTGGCAATATGAAGCCGTTTCAACACATGGACTCGCCAATCTTGATGGTGCGCAGGCTTCCTGTGTGGATTGCACGCTCAAGGGCGGAACACTAACGAAACCTGATTTCTGGTAAGCATTAGAACTAACTATGTCGCATAAACGAAATATAGATACCGTTTCAATTTTGAAATACCTTGGCTTTTTTACCCTGGCATTGCTGGTGGCCTTTATATTAACTGCCACACCGGCTTTTTCGCAGGAAGACCTCGGCTCAAAATTCATTTCATATAACAAGTCGCACCTGCAGGAAAAGCTCTATGTGCACACGGATAAGTCATTTTACCTGGCCGGAGAAGTGCTTTGGTTCAAAGTGTATGCCGTGGATGGGGTTCTAAACCAGCCCATGGATTTGAGCAAGGTTGCCTATGTGGAAGTAATCGACAGAAATCATGGGCAGCAAATGAAGGCGAAGATCGCGATGAAGGAGGGGTCGGGAAATGGCTCGTTTTTCATTCCGCTCACGCTCAACAGCGGCAATTATTTGTTAAGGGCATACACGAGCTGGATGAAAAACTTCGGCCCGGAACTATATTTTGAAAAAGCAATTACGATCGTTAACAGCGTGAAGGCGCCGGTTAAATTTGTATCGGGCGACAGCGCGAAATATGATATCCAATTTCTCCCTGAAGGCGGATGGCTGGTGGATGGAATCCGAAGCAGGGTCGGGTTTCGCGTGGCGGACAGGGATGGCAAGGGTAAAGCCTGCACTGGCGTGATACGGGACCAGAGTGGTCAGGAGGTGGCCAACATTCAGACTGTCAAATTTGGATTGGGGAATTTTTACCTGACGCCAACAGCGGGCAGCCGGTATGAGGCTGAAATTAAGGTTCAAAATGGCCAGATTTTAAAGATCCCGCTACCCACAGTAAAGGACCAGGGTTTTGTGATGCAGGTTTCCGATTCATCGGCAGACGATATTTACGTCAACGTATACTCGAAGGGTGGGACGGGCAATGAAACGCTGTCTCTTTTTGTCAATACCCGGCAGTCTGCAAAATTATTATTGTCAAAGTCCCTTCAAAATCACCGGGCAGAATTTCAAATTAAACGCTCGGCACTTGGAGAGGGGGTCTCTCACCTTACACTCTTTACTGAGAATTTGACGCCGCTTTGCGAGCGACTTTATTTTATACCGCCCGCACCGATGAACATTTCTTTGACCTCGGCGAAACAGAATTTTGAATCGCGTCAAAAAGTACAAGTCGACGTGGCAACTTCCGCAGTGAACAGGAAATCCACGGCTGCGGATCTTTCTGTTTCCGTTTTCCTTGCAGATTCCCTTCAAGACCCCGAGACCGGAAGCATTCTGAGTTATTTCTGGCTCAGCTCCGATTTGACGGGAAGGATTGAATCTCCCGATTATTATTTCTCTTCAACAGGCACGGAACAGAAAGAGGCAATCGACAACCTGATGCTCACCCATGGATGGCGCAGGTTTAAGTGGTCGGAGGTTTTCCAGCCCCAGGTTGCGAAAATGAATTATGCGCCGGAGTACGAGGCGCACCTGGTGACCGGGAAAATAACGGACAAGCGTACGGGCCAACCGGCAGATAATATTCCCGGCTATGTTTCTGTGCGCGGCACCAATTTTCTGTTCAATGCTGCCGCAAGTGATTCCAATGGGAACCTGCGGGTTAGCATGCCCAATTTTTATGGAAATGAGGAGATCGTTGTTCAAACCAATCCTGTGCGCGACAGTGCCTATCGCATTGAAGTATTAAATCCGTTTTCTGATCAATTTTCTTCAGATAGCCTGGTGCCCTTTGGTTTAAATACCGCGCTTCAGCCTGCATTGGTTTCGCATAGCATCGGCACGCAGGTTCAAAATGCATTCTTTCCCGACAGTACGCAGAAATTTTACATGCCCGAAGCCGATACCGGCGCTTTTTTTGGCAAGCCAGATACGCGCTATTACCTCGACGACTATACGCGTTTTACTTCTTTGGAAGAAATCTTTCGGGAATATATAGCCGAAGTTGGTGTACGCAGACCCGAGGGCAAGGCAAAGATCATGGTGCTTCGTGACGACCGCTCTTTTAACAATGACGATCCCCTGTTGTTGCTGGATGGCGTTCCCTATTTTAATATGGACACCGTTCTGCGTTTCGATCCGCTGAAAATCCGGAGGATGGACGTCATGAAGCGCAAATACTTCCTGGGTTTGCTGGTGACGGGCGGCGTGGTGAGCATGACAACCTACAATGGTGATCTTTCT
>Ga0157375_10000594_pt1 | contig 32204 bp, 33 predicted proteins | sample M35metaG_FD_115311 | JGI IMG/M metagenome (GOLD analysis project Ga0157375, IMG submission 115311) | Miscanthus rhizosphere microbial communities from Kellogg Biological Station, Michigan, USA - M3-5 metaG | ecosystem: Host-associated > Plants > Roots > Rhizosphere > Soil | place: USA: Michigan... | reverse complement strand
GTCGATGACCGCTATCACTATCCGCCTGCAAGGCTGTCGCAAGGCGTTCGCCGATGGCACCGTGGCCGTGCATGACTTGAACCTGACCGTCGAAGGCGGCGAGACCCTGGCGATCCTGGGCCCGTCCGGCTGCGGCAAGACCACCACCTTGCGCCTGATCGCCGGCCTTGAGCGCCCGGACGTCGGCCAGGTGCTGTTCGGTGATCAGGACGTGACCCGCCTGCCCATCGAGCGCCGCGACGTGGGCATGGTGTTCCAGAACTACGCGCTGTTTCCCAATCTGGATGTGGCCGGGAACATCGTCTACGGCTTGAAGATTCGCGGCATGGCCGCGCTGGAGCGCAACAAGCGCTGCGACGAGTTGCTGGAACTGGTTGGCTTGCAAAATCATGGCAAGCGCAGCATCCATGAGTTGTCGGGCGGCCAGCGCCAGCGGGTGGCGTTGGCCCGCGCCTTGGCCCCGCGCCCGAAAGTGTTGTTGCTGGACGAACCCCTGGCGGCCCTCGACGCACAACTGCGCGAACGCCTGCGCAGCGAGCTCAATGAGCTGCTGCGTGGCCTCGGCATCACCTCGGTGTTCGTCACCCACGACCAGGGCGAAGCCATGGCCCTGGGCGACCGCATCCTGGTGATGGAGCAGGGGCGTGTCGCGCAGTTGGCCAGCCCGCGGGAGATCTACCAGAAACCGGCCAATGCCTTCGTCGCAGGCTTTGTCGGCAACCTCAATGCTTTCCCGGTGATCGCGTCGTCGGCCCATGGTTTGAAAGTCTGCGGCGGCGAGCTGCCGTGGCATGCTGCCGAGCGGCCCAGCACGGTGTATTGCCGCCCCGAACACCTCAAGGTGATGGAGAGCGAAGGGCACCTGCACGGCCACCTGCTGGCGCAGTTCTTCCAGGGAGCGCAGAGCCGTTTACTGGTGGAGGTGGGCGGCCCGCAACCGCTGCTGGTGGACAGCAGCGACAACCAGCTCTACGCCGTCGGCGCACCGATTGCCCTGGCCATTGCGCCGCATATGTTGTTCACCCTGAATGCCTGAGACTCTATTTGTGAATCGTCCGTTTATCGTTGCGCAGATCAGCGACCTGCACCTCAAAGCCGGCCAACGCCTCACCTATGGTGTGGTCGATACCTTGGGCGCGCTGCGCCGTGCCGTCGACCATTTGAACGCCAGTCACCCACGGCCCGACATCGTGGTCATCAGTGGCGACCTGGTGGACTTCGGCCGTGCCGATGAATACGCCGTGCTGCACCCTGAACTCGCACGCCTGCACATGCCGTGCTACCTGGTGCCAGGCAACCACGACACGCGGGGGCCGTTGCTTCACGCATTTGCGGATCACGCCTACTTGCCAGCGTCGGCTGACGGCCCGCTGGACTGGGTGGTGGACGAACATCCGCTGCGCTTGATCGGCCTGGACTCGACCATCCCCGGTGGCCACGGCGGCCAGTTGCTCGACAGTCAATTGCAGTGGCTCGACGAACAGTTGGCGCTGCGTTCCGACGCGCCAACTTTGCTGATCCTGCACCACCCGCCGTTTATCAGCGGCATTGGCCATATGGACCGCGAACCCTTTATCAACGCCGCTGCCCTGGAGCGTGTGGTCGCTCGTCACCCGCAGGTGGAGCGCCTGCTCTGCGGGCATTTGCATCGTCCGATGCAGCGGCGTTTCGGTGGCAGCATCAGTTGTGTGTGCCCGGGCACCTCGCACCAGATCGTGCTTGATTTGCAGGATGCAGCCCCTGCGCATTTCAACCTGGAACCGGCCGGTTACCTGCTGCACCGCTGGGATCAATCTCAAGGGTTGATCAGCCACAACGCGGTGTTCGGGGACTACCCGGGGCCGTACCCGTTTTATGACGCTCATGGATTGATTGACTAGCCGTTTACGGAGGTCCACTTCGCACAACTAAGTCGTTGAACGTTAGTTAACGCACCGGCCAACCCGAGTTTGGCCGAGTGCTTTCTGCTGCCCATTTTTTGCGCCCGGAACTTGAATTCCGCGCTGGAGCTCGTCCTGATGAAAGCCACTTTGAATGTATTAAGCGTATTGACCGGTACGTTGGGCGTGGCCCTGAGCCCCTTGGCCTCGGCTGACTTCCTGGGGGACAGCAAAGCCAATTTGAACATGCGCAACTTCTACTTCAACAACGATAACCGTGACGGTGCGGCGGCACCGTCGAAGACTGAAGAGTGGGGCCAGGCGTTTATCCTCAACTACCAGTCGGGCTTTACCGACGGCACGGTCGGCTTTGGCCTGGATGCGATCGGCATGCTCGGCGTGACCCTCGACAGCGGCGCCGGGCGCCATGTGGGCAGTTCGATGATCCCCAACGATGACGGCAAGGCGGCAGACAGTTGGGCCCGTGGCGGCGCAACGGCCAAGGCGCGTTTCGCCGGGAGTGAACTGCGCTACGGCTACCTGCGGCCGAACTTGCCGATCCTGGTGAGTAACGATGGCCGCCTGTTGCCGCAGTCGTTCGAAGGCGGGCAGATCACCAGCAAGGACATCGACAACCTGACCCTGATCGGCGGCCAGCTGCAACACACCACCGGTCGAGGTTCCAGCGACCGCAGTGGGTTGGCGGCGGCGGGCGGCACTCAGGAAAGCAACAAATTCAACTATGCCGGCGCCGATTACCAGGTGACCAAGGACCTGATGGTCCAGTACTACTACGCCAATCTTGAAGACTATTACCAGCAGCACTTTGCCGGGTTGATCCACGTGTTGCCGCTGGGTGATTACGGCTCGTTGAAAACCGACCTGCGTTACTTCAAGACCAGCTCCGACGGCAAAAACAGCAGCGCCGCCGGGCGGGCCGAAGGCTACAAGTTGAGCGGCTATACCAAGAACGGCACGGGTGAAATCGACAACAACACCTGGAGTGCGGCGTTCATCTACTCCCTGGGTCCGCACGCGATTACGGCGGGTTACCAGCAAGTGTCGGACGACAGCAACTTCGCCCAGCTCAACCAGGGTGGTCTGGTGAACAAAGGGGAGGGCGGTTCCAGCCTCTACCTTTACACCGACCGCACCGTGCAGACCTTCATCCAGGCCGGCGAGCGCACGACGTTTGCGCAATACGCCTACGACTTCGTCGCACTGGGCCTGCCGGGGCTCAAGGCGTCGGTGATGTACCTCAAGGGCGACCACATCCTCACCACCGCCGGCAACAACGCCAGCGAGTGGGAGCGGGATATCTCCCTGGATTACGTGGTGCAGAGCGGCACGTTCAAGAACGTCGGGTTTGGCTGGCGCAACGGCGTATCGCGCAGCGACGTCGCACGGGACCAGGACCAGAACCGCGTGTTCGTGAGCTACTCGATCCCCCTGCTATAAACCCGATCTTTGTAGTGAGCGAGCTTGCTCGCGCCGCGCCAGCCCAGACACCGCCCGTTCGCAGGAGAAATCGGGTGCCTGGGACAACGCGGCGCGGGGCGAGCCCGCTCACTACAAGCCCAGTGTGCTTAGTCGCTGCTGCTGCCCAGTAGAATCCAGCGCTGTCCTTGCGCGTGAATATCCAGGGCGAACTCCCACCACACCGGATAACCCGGATGACCTTTGGCCAAGTAGAACTCATGGATTGCGTCGGCCTGGTGAAGATGAACGCCTTGGGTCAATTGCTCCACCAAGCCGATGATTTCTTCGCGTTTATCCGGCAGGTCAATAGGGCCTCCACCTGAGTCGCCCACAAACAAGAACGACTCAAGCATGAGTGTGCGCGCGTCCTCGGCACTGATTGGCGCACTGCGAGTGACTTCGCAGGATGAACTCACCGTTTGCTTGAGCGCTTCAATCAACGGTTGCTCAGTACTCAATGGACCATAACTGTCCACCGAAACCATGTAGTTGTAGCCGTAAAGAAGATGTTCGAGCCTGAGTATGTATTCAGGTCTGTTGTCGTTTATTACCTGCATCCCGTTTCCCTTTTCAGACCCGCCTCCGTTAATACACCAGGCGACCTAAACAGGCCAGCAATAGCGCCAGGCAACCCACGCCAAGCAGAGTGAGGGCCAGTGCCAAAACGTGCGCCAGCACTATCGTCAATGGGTGCATGGTGTGCTTCCTGAGGTGTTAAGGAAGCACGATTATGAAAAGCCCCTGCCAGCGGATACAGACGCTGGCGGATATTTCAGTGATAAGCAAAACCCAAGGTTTACGCCACCCGGTTCCTGCCCGCACCCTTGGCCTGGTAGAGCTGCATGTCGGCGCGCTTGAGCAGTGCCGAGGAGTCGCGGTCCGACGGCTCGGCCACGCCCACGCCAATGCTCACCGTCACATGGCCCACCGTGGGGAATTGGGCGGCGGCCACGGCGGCGCGGATTTTTTCGGCGACTACTTCGGGGCTGTCCGGTTCTTCGACTTCGGGTAGCAGCACCGCGAACTCCTCACCGCCGTAACGCGCGACAAAGTCCGTGGCGCGGGTGGTGCTTTCGATCAGGGCAGCGAGCTGGCAGAGCACGTCGTCACCCACAGCGTGCCCGTAGGTATCGTTGACCCGTTTGAAGTAGTCGGCGTCGATCAACAGCAGGGCGAAGGTGCGCCCGGTGCGCTGGAACAACAGACTGTTTTCGGCGAGTTTTTCATCGAAGCGACGGCGGTTGTAGACCCCGGTCAGCGCGTCGTGAGTCGCCAGTTTCAACAGGTCAGCGTTGGCCTGGGTGAGGTCGGCCGTGCGTTGGGCGACCGTCGCTTCAAGGGACGCATTGGCTTCCTGCAACTCACGTTCCTTGCTAAGCAACGATTGAGTCATGCGGCTGATGGACTGCCCCAGCTGGGCGATTTCCAGCACCGGATGCTCCTGGGAAAACACCGCGCCAGGCTGCTGTTCCTGCACAAGCTTGGCGGACTTGGCCAGGCGTTCGATCGGCCGGCTCAGGGTCAGTGCCAGGTAGTACGCCACCAGGCCGAACACGAGGGCGGCGAGCACGCCCAGGATCAGCAATTTGTACAACAGCACCCGTGCCGGTTGCAGGGCGATGTCCAGCGGCTGGCGGACCACGATGTACCACGACAGGTTGGCATTGGACGGGCTCGGCACCGCCACCGAGGCACTCACGTAGCCGTTGCCGGTGGTCCAGCCGGTAGGCGAGTGCAGGTTGGCCTGGGGCATTTGCTCGCCCGCGAGGATCTCGGGGTAGAGCACCTTGCCGTCGAAGTCGATGATCAGTGCTTGCAGGTTGGGCGCGGCGTCCTTTTGCATCACCGCCGCATCGACGATCTGGGTCACCCAGCGCCAGTGCGCGTGGGCACCGAGCACGCCGATGGTTTCACCCTTGGCGTTGCGGATCGGCGCGGCAAAGTCGATAAAGCGCAACGGCTCACCCTTGGCCGCACTCGGCAACAGCTTGGCCAGCAGCACGGCTTCGTGGGGATCACCGGTGTACTCACCGCGCATGCCCGCCTGGAACCACGGGCGTTGCTGCACCGACTGATTGACCAGCAACCCCTTCACCGCCTGGCGCACACGGCCCTCGGCGTCCGCTACGCCCATCCACGCGTACTCGGCGCGTGACTGGGTGCGCAACTCCATCAAGGTCATGATGTCCGGTGCATCCAGGTTGCCCTGGCGGAACAGTGGAGCCTTGCTCAGCAACGACACTTCCAGCTGCCGCTCACGCAACTGCACCGCCAGCAGTGCCGCGCTGGAACGGGCGGTGCTGAGCAGCGCGTTGCCGCTGGCCTGCTTCACCTGTTCAGTGGCGATATGGCCTACGTAAAAGCCCACGATCAGCAGAGTGAGCACCGATAAACCGGCAAACCACAGGGTCAGGTGAGTACGCAGACTGGCTTTGAGCATTGGGCACGTTCACAGGCTAGGTGTCATTACATGGTAGGCGTAATCTCAGCCCCGGTGCCAGTTGCGATTCGTAGGCCCACCCGCTGCCGTGCCGACCTACGAACGTACAAGAACACCCATGGCAGCCCTCAGTAGACTCGCTGCATTCCCTCTACTGCAGGTTTTCCATGGACATTTTTCTCTACGCATTCAGCGTCATGTACAGCCCCGGCCCGGTGAATTTCATGGGCCTTAATGCCGGGCTCACCGGCCAGTTCCGTCGTTCCACCGGGTTTTTCATTGGCGTGGGCTGCGCGATGCTGGTGTTGTTCGTGCTGTTTGGCTACACCGGCGAAGCGATCATCTCCCAGGCGGCGCTGCCCTACATCTCGTTGGTGGGCGGCGTATACACGCTGTACCTCGCGTACCAAGTGTTCACCGCACGCACGGTGGTGGATGAGGCGGCGTCAACGGCGCCGGCCAAGACCCTGACGTTCTGGAACGGGTTGGTGATCCAGTTGCTCAATCCCAAGGGCATCATGGCGGTGCTGCCGATCACCAGTGTGATGCTGCCGGCAGCGCACATCACCGGCGTGTCGATTGCGCTGGTGTCGGCGGTGCTGGCCTTTGGCGCGTTTGGTGCGCCGTGGGTGTACGCACTGCTCGGGGCTGGGCTGGGGCGGCGTATCAACGGGACTTCGGCGTTCACCGTGTTCAACCGGTGCATGGGGATTGCGTTGGCGGTGTGCGCGTACTTCATGTTTCACGCGTTTTATGTGCACATCGTGTAGGCGTTACAGGTATTTGAGCCAAGCCAGGTCGCGGCGGCGTGCCTTGAGCCCGGCAAACCAGCGCACGGGCGGATACAGCGCCAGCGGTAGCAGCAGCGCCACCAGCCACACGGCGCCGATGCTGTCGAAGCCGAAGTAGGTGCCGTGATTGAGGCCAAACAACGCCACGCACGCGACATACAGGATTTTCAGCACATACAGGTGCAGCAGATAAAAGAACATCGGCGCGGCGCCAAAGGTGGCCAGCAGGGCGATCCAGCGTTTGTGCCCCGCGCGCTCAAAGGCCAGCAACAGCAGCAGACCCACGCCCAAGGTCATCGCCAGGAACAACAGTGAAGGCGGGTACTTGGTCACGTTGAAAAAGCTCATCAGCGTCTGCACGCCACTGTCGTAGCTCTGCCAGGGCTTTTCACCGTAGCCATTGAGTGTTCGCACCACGGCAAACCCGATCAGCGCCCCCACACCCGCCAGCAGCAGATAACGCTGACGCCTCGCTGGCTGCAGGCCATTGGCAAACCACGGACCCAGGCCGTAACCCAGGGCAATTACGCCGATCCACGGCATTACCGGGTAGGTGGTGCGCAGGCGCAGCGAATCGCCGACTTCGATCCAGCTGCGCTCATGCAGGATCGCCCACAGGTTTTGCAGGGTCGAGCCGGGCGCGAAGTGCACGCCATCCAGCAGGTTGTGGCCAGCGATGATGAGTAACGCCAACCCAATCAACAGCGACCTTGGCAGCCATACCAGGGCGGCAAGGGCGAGCATGCTTACGCCGATGGCCCAGATCACTTGCAGGTAGATCACGCTCGGCGGCAGTTGGAAGGTCCAGGCGAAGTTGACCAGGGTGAATTCCAGCACCACCAAAAACAGACCGCGCTTGAACAGGAATGCCGATACATCCTGGCGGCCCTGGTATTTCTGGCCGTACAACCACGCCGACAAGCCAGTGAGCAGCACGAACACCGGCGCGCACAGGTGGGCGAGGGTGCGGCTGACAAACAGGGCCGGTTCGGTGCTGTCGATGTTCATCGGGTCGCTGACCTGGCGGTGCAGCAGGAAGGTTTCGCGCACGTGGTCCAGCAACATGAAGAGGATCACCAGGCCACGCAGGGCGTCGATGGAAAGCAGGCGTTGGCGCAGGGGGACAGCGTCGGTCATGGGCGAGGGTCGCAGGTCAGGCGAAAAATTGGCGTTATCCTATAACATTAATTAACGCGTTGCCGGTCTCTGTGGCTGCGATTAGAATGCGATCAATTCTTAATTACTTCCGGGATCCGGGTGATCTGCATGTCGTCTTCGCTCCATCTGCCGCTCCAGGCGCTGTACTGCGAACACCACGGATGGTTGTACCGCTGGCTCGACCGCAAGCTGGGCAACGCCAGCGACGCAGCCGACCTGGCCCATGACACCTTCATGCGCTTGCTCACGCGCCAGAACCCCGCAGGGTATGGCAGTGAGCCGCGCGCCTTGCTCACCCATATCGCCAAGGGCCTGATGATCGACAGCTGGCGCCGCCAGGAAGTCGAGCGCGCTTATCTGGAAACCATCGCCCATCTGCCGGAGCAGCACGTCCCGTCGCCGGAAACCCGGTGGCTGATCCTTGAGGCGCTGTACCGCATCGAAGCCATGCTGCGCGATTTGCCCGAGAAAACCCGCCAGGCGTTCCTGTTGTCGCAGATCGATGGCCTGACCTACCCGCAGATCGCCGATGAGCTGAAGGTGTCGTTGGCCTCGGTCAAGCGCTACATGCGCGATGCCTTCCTCGCGTGCCTGAGCGTGGCATGAACCCGTCCATCGACCCGCAGATCCTCGGCGAAGCCGCCGACTGGATGGTGCAACTGCAGTCCGGCAGCGCCACCGACGAAGACCGCCGCGCCGTGGCCCAGTGGCAGGGCCGCAGTGTCCAGCACGCGCAGGCCTGGCAGCGCGCGGAAGCGATATTGGGTGACTTCAACAGCGTGCCCGGGGCCATCGCCGGTGAGACCCTCAAGCGCATCGGTCGCAAACAATCCCTGGGCCGGCGCCAGGCACTCGGGCTGTTGCTGCTGGCGGGCCCGGCGACATGGCTGGCGTACCAGCACAAGCCCTGGCAAGCCTGGACGGCCGACCAGCACACGGCCATCGGCGAACAGCGCCCCCTCACCTTGCCCGACGGCACACAGCTGCTGATCAACACCAACAGTTCCTTGAATATCGCCTTCACCAACCAGGTGCGGCGCATCGAGCTGTTGCAAGGCGAGGTGATGATTACCACCGCCAAAGACCCTGCGCCGATACATCGCCCGTTTATCGTGCAGACCCGCCACGGCACCGCCCGCGCCCTGGGGACGCATTTCAGCGTGCGCGTGGGTGAGCAGAGCAGTCGCGTCGCCGTGCTTGAGGGGGCCGTGGAAATGCTGCCGGAACAAGCCAGCCGTGGGGTGATCCTCAAGGCCGGTGAGCAGAGCGCGTTTGGCCGCGACAGCGTGGCGGCGGTGGAACCGTTGGCGGTCAGCGCGACCACCTGGGAGAACGGCATGCTGCTGGCCCAGCACATGCGCTTGGCGGATCTGCTCGACGAACTGGGCCGCTACCGCCCCGGTGTGTTGCGCTGCCATGAACGTGTGGCGGGCTTGACCGTTTCCGGCGCGTTCCCGTTGCGCGACACCGACGCCAGCCTGCGTTTGCTGCAGGAAACCCTGCCGGTGAAGGTCAGCAGCCTGACCGGTTACTGGGTCACCGTTGAGCCGCGCTGAATTTTTTTCACTGTTCGCTGAGACCTTTTTCGTTGTCGCCCGGTGTAGGGGAATAACCCTCACCTTTGCACCGCGCCGACAGGAATGCCCATGACCGCCACCCCGCACCCCATTCGCCCCTTGAAAGCCTTGAGCCTGGCTGTTGCTCTGGCGGCCATCGCACCGTTGCACAGCGCGCTGGCCGCCGAGGCCGCTTCCACCCGCGCGGCACGCAGCTACACCGTCGCGCCGGGGCCGTTGGGCAATGTACTGGCGCAGTTCGCGGCGCTGTCCGGGGTGCCGTTGTCGTTTGACTCCACGCTGCTCAATGACCAGCAGAGCGCCGGGCTGCAAGGCGACTTCACCGCGCAGTCGGGGTTGCTGCACTTGCTGCAAGGCAGCGGCTACACCTTGCAGAGCACCGGTACCCAGGGTTACACGGTGGTGCCCGAGGCCAGTGGCGCGGCCGTCCAGTTGGGCGCGACCACCATCAGCGGCGAGGCGGGCGGGGCACAGGCGGACACCTACGGCGGCGGCCAGGTGGCGCGCACGGCACGCCTGGGTGTGCTGGGCAATCGTTCGATCAATGATGTGCCGTTCAGCGTGGTCAGCTACACCGCCAAGACCATCGCCGACCAGCAGGCCCGCACCGTGGGCGATGTGTTGCTCAACGATGCGTCGGTGCGTCAGTCCTCGGGGTTCGGCAACTTCTCCCAGATGTTCATCATTCGCGGCTTGCCGCTGAACACCGATGACATTGCCTTCAATGGCCTTTACGGCGTGCTGCCTCGGCAGATCATCACCACCGAAGCCCTGGAGCGCGTGGAGTTGTTCAAGGGGCCCAACGCCTTCGTCAACGGCGTGTCGCCGGCCGGCACGGGCATCGGCGGCAGCGTCAACCTGGTGCCCAAGCGCGCCGAAGACACGCCAACCCGCAGCGTCAGCCTCGACTACGCCAGCGACGGCCAGGCCGGTGGCCACCTCGACCTGGGCCAGCGTTTCGGTGAAGACAACCGCTTCGGTGCGCGGGTCAACCTGGCCAGGCACGGAGGCGACACGGCCATCGACGATGAAAACAAAAGCTCGCAGCTGGTGGCCATTGCCCTTGACTACCGTGGCGATCGGCTGCGGTTGTCCACCGATTTCGGCTACCAGAAAGAACGCATCAACAACGGCCGCGCCGTGGTGTACCCCACCGGCACCCAAGTGCCCAAGGCGCCTTCGGCCAAGCACAACTACGCCCAGGACTGGAGCTGGTCGGAGCTGGAAGACACCTACGGCATGTTCAACGCCGAGTACGACCTCACTGACAACTGGACGGCCTACGTGGGCGGCGGTGCCAAGCATACGCGGGAGAACGGCGAGTATTCGTCGCTGTACGTGGGCAACGATGGCAGCGGGCGCGTGGGTTTCCTCTATTCACCCCACGATGAAGACAACAAGAGCGCGATGGCCGGGTTGAATGGACACTTCGACACCGGGCCGGTGACCCATCAGATGAACCTCGGTTTGTCGGGCATCTGGGGTGAGCAGCGTTCGGCGTTCGAGGCGATCACCCAGGCCAACCGCAAGCCCGGCAACCTCTACAACCCGACCCAGATCCCGCGCCCCACCGTGACCTACTTCGGCAGTGACATCCATGACCCACGGGTGGTCGGCAAGAATCGCATCAAGAGCGCCGCCGCCTCCGACACCCTGGGCTTTCTCGATGACCGCGTCCTGCTGACCGTGGGCGTGCGCCGCCAGACCATCGAAGTGGACGCGTGGAACACCACCACCGGTGCGCGCAACGCCAACTACGACAAGTCGATCACTACGCCGGTGTACGGCCTGGTGCTCAAGCCATGGGAGCACGTGTCGTTCTACGCCAACCGCATCGAGGGGCTGGCCCAGGGGCCGACGTCGCCGTCTACGGGTGTGACCAACCCCAACGTCACCTTCGCACCCAAGCGCAGCAAGCAGACCGAAGCCGGGGTCAAGCTGGATTGGGACAGCTACGGGGCGACGCTCGGGGTGTATCGAATCGAGCAACCGAACAACGCCACCTCGCGTTTGCCGGGCAATAGTCTGGATACGTTCAGTGTCGATGGCCTGCAAATCAACAAAGGCGTGGAGCTGAATGTGTTCGGCGAGCCGATTGATGGCTTGCGCTTGTTGACCGGTGCGACCTGGATGCACACCGAACAGCAGAACACCTCCAACGGCCTGACCGATGGCAATCGTGTGGCCGGTGTGCCGCGCTACCAGTTCAACGTGGGGGCTGACTGGGACGTGCCGGGTATTCAGGGTGCGGCCGTCAGCGCACGCCTGTTGCGCACCGGGGGGGAGTACGTGAATGCCGCCAACACCCTGGACATCCCGGCCTGGACCCGCGTCGACCTCGGCGCGCGTTATGGCTTCAAGGCCGACGACAAGACCATCACCCTGCGCGCCAACCTTGAGAACGTGGCGAACAAGGCGTACTGGGCCTCGGCTTCGACGGCCAATAACTACCTGACCCAGGGGGAGCCGCGCACGCTCAAGGTTTCGGCTACTGTCGACTTCTAACGCTTCCTGGTGTTTGGGGCGACGCGGCGCGGGGCAAGCCCGCTCACTACAAACGGTGCTGTTGTAGTGAGCGGGCTTGCCCCCCGCAGCGTCATCCCAGGCACCGCATCACAAAGGGTGACGGGTCTCAAGCTGGTCATACCGCTTGAGCCGATACAGCAACACCGATGCCCCCCAGCTCACCCCAAAAATCCCGATGATGATGTACCCAAGCAGCCCGAAGCTGTCATTCAGGCTGCCGATAAACGCCCAGAAGCCACCCTTGAGTTCCAACTGGTCCGAGATCAGCCCCAGCGCCTCGATGCTGCCGATGACCACGGCCACCACCACCGACACCAGGGTAATGCTCATGTTGTAGTAAATCTTGCGGATCGGCTTCATGTACGCCCAGCCATAAGCCCCCAGCATCAGGTGCCCGTCCAGGGTGTCCACCAGGGACATGCCGGCGCTGAACAGCAGTGGGAACACCATGATCGACCACGGCGACAACCCTTGCGCCGCCTGCGTGGCGGAGATGCCCAGCAAGGCGATTTCGGTGGCGGTGTCAAACCCCAGGCCAAACAGGAATCCCAGCGGGTACAGGTGCCAGCTGCGGCTGATCAGGCGGAACAGCGGGCGAAAGATCCGCGCCATGAACCCCCGGTCGGCCAGCAGCAGGTTGAAGTCATCCTCTACGTACGCGCCACCCTGGCGCACATGGCGCCAGGCCTGGTAGATCGAGCGCAGGATCACCAGGTTCATCAGCGCGATCACCAGCAAAAACAGCGCCGAGACCGAGGTGCCGATCACACCACCCACGGCCTTGAACGCTTCGAAATGATCCTTGAGGGTCGCCGCCGTAAAGGCCACGGCGATAGACGCCAGCACCACCACCGAAGAATGCCCCAGGGAGAAAAAGAACCCTACCGCCACCGGGCGTTTTTGCTCTTGCATCAGCTTGCGGGTGGCGTTGTCGATGGCGGCGATGTGGTCGGCGTCTACCGCGTGGCGCAGGCCGAAGCTGTAGGCGAGCAGGGCGGTGCCTAACAACACCGGGTGAGCATGAAACGCCACCAGTGCCCAGAGCCAGGCGCCTACGTTGAGGGCGATCAGCACGCCGTAGATGCCGAATAATTTGCCACGGACCTGGCTGTTCGAATCACTGAAAACCTGGGCAAGACGGTGGATCATCAGGTAAACCCTATCAAGGCAATGGCGCGACCGCTCCGACGCAGGAACGGCTCCGGGTGCTGAAATGCTTCAGGCACCGGGGAACGTTAATGGATTCGGCACGCGCCTATGATGAAATCTGCGGTTGAACAGGGGATTGAGGATGAACACGAACGGACAGTCTGCCCAAGCGGTGCTGGAATTTTGGACACAGGCGGGCCCCAAGCGCTGGTTTGCCAAGGATGAGGCGTTTGACGCGACGTTTCGCGACACCTTCTACACCACCCACGTGCAAGCGGCGCGGCGTGAACTGGAAGGCTGGCTGGAGACGGCGCAGGGCGCGCTGGCATTGCTGATCCTGCTGGACCAGTACCCGCGCAATGCGTTTCGCGGCACGGCGCACATGTTTGCCACCGACCCGTTGGCCCGCCTGTACGCACGGCGGATGGTGGACGCCGGCCTGGACCAGCAGATCGAACCGGCGTTGCGCGCGTTCTGTTATTTGCCGTTCGAACACTCCGAAGACAAGGCCGACCAGCAACGTTCGGTCGCCCTCAACCAGCATCTGGACGCCAACACCTTCCACTGGGCCAAGGAGCACGCCGACATCATCGAGCGGTTCGGGCGCTTTCCCCATCGCAATGACGTGCTGGCCCGGCCCACCACCGAGGAGGAGCGTGTGTTTCTCGACGCCGGTGGTTTCGCGGGTTAAGCCTCGACAGGCACCTGGATTTCCTTGGCGCCGGCGGGACGAAAGCGCCGCAGGCCCTTGAGGTCGACGGCCCAGCGCAGGGCCTCGGTGGCCGAAGGGCGCGGGCCGTGGCTGATCGCGTTGGCCTGGGTAGTGAGGTTGGCAAGATACCCCTTGGCGCCACCGCGCTCGCTCCAGTAGTGGGTGTGGCTGAGCCAGGAGCGGGCGAGCCAGCCTTTCCATTTGCCCACGGTCACCGGCAGGTCCAGCACACCGGCGCCCATCACCGGGCTCACCGGGCCGCTGACAATGTCGCCGAACAAGCCCAAAGGCGCCGGGAAGTAGAGGTTGGTCCAGCGCGTCACCGCAAAGGCCGCTGCGTGGTGCAGGTACTGCGGGGTGAACGGCTTTTGCCCAAGCATCACCGCCTGGCGCGCGTTGTAGCCGTAGCCCTTGGTGTCTTCGGTGGGCGGGCAGGCGGGGGCTTCGCGGCGCTCCATACGCTGCTTGAAATCACTCACGCTACGGCCGAGCAACAGGCTGGCGTGGGCCATGGGGCTGCCGACCGTGACCAGGTCGGTGATGCGCCAGGGGTTGCCCAGGCTGCGCTGTTCGATGAACGCCTGGGCCTGCTGTTCGCGAAACCTGAAGAGGCTGCCCAGGCTGCCATCCAATGCGGTGCCAGCGGCGTGCAGGGTTTCGTTGATCACCGGTTGCAGCGGTTCGTTGTCGGCGTATCGCTCGGCCAACTCGCGGTTGCTGGGGATCACCTTGGTCAGTTGGTCGTGATGTTCATGCCACAGGTAGCCGACGATGTCGTAGGCAATCACGCTGCCCAGGCTGTGGCCGACCACGATGATGCGGTCGTAGTCGCCCTTGTTGTGCAAGGCGCGCAACAACGCTACGCCATCGGCGCGGATCTGTTCGCGCACCACCACGTTCTGCGGGTTGGGGCTGAGGTAGCGGGCGGCGTCGCCCAGGTATGACAGCGCCGAATAGCGCAGGCCCAGGCCGATGGCGCCCATCAGCAGCGGAACCAGGGCGAAAGGGTTGTCGTGGTGTTCGAACTTGCCCCAGGCGGTGGCCAGGGTGCCGGTGGCCACCAGCAACAGGAACAGCATCACCGTCCAGCGCGTGGTGCGCCAGATCGGCACGATGGCGTCGGGAATGTCGCGGCGTGGGCGTTTGAAGATGTCCCACAGCCAGCCCAGCAGGTGCCCGACCTTGGTGCCCTGCATCTTGTGGGCCCAGTAATACTCGTAAAAGTCCGTGGTGGTGCGGCCCGATGACTTCAATACACGCAGGTCGAAGTTGCGTGACAGCCGGTCCGGCTTGCTCCAGTAGAAGGGCGTGCCGTCGGGCGTGTCGGCGGGGATCATCGCTTCCACGAAGCCGCGCAAGGTGTCCATCGGGCGCTGTTCGCCGATGCCGTGGATGACCACAACCGCTTGTTTCATGTGCTGATCATTCCTTGAAAACTCATTCCTTGAGCACCACGAGAGGAGAGGCGAATCGCCACAGTGGCCGATAGCCATAATATTGCCATTAACGCCGCTATTCCCGCCAGGAATGCCCCCATAAAAACCCTGCATTGTCATTCTAGTCGCCGATCTCGTAGCGTGGGCTTTCAACCAAGGAGTTCTGCCATGAGCCAAGCCCCGCTGCGCCTGTACGTTGATGCCCAATTCACCAGCCCCTACGCGATGTCGGTGTTTGTCACCCTGCTGGAAAAAGGCCTGGCGTTTGAAACGGTGACCCTGGACCTGGACGCCGCGCAGAACCAGGCGGCGGATTTTGCCCAGCTGTCCCTGACCCAGCGCGTGCCAACCCTTGAGGACGGCAACTTTGCGCTGTCGGAGTCGTCGGCGATCTGCGAATACTTGGAAGAGGCCTATCCCGACGTGCCGGTCTACCCGACCGACCTGCACCTGCGGGCGAGGGCGCGCCAGGTGCAGGCGTGGTTGCGCAGCGACTTGCTGCCGATTCGCCAGGAGCGCTCGACGCTGGTGGTGTTCTACGGGCAGACGATGCCACCGCTGTCACCCTTGGCCCAGGTCGCTGCCCGCAAGTTGATAGCGGCGGCGCAGGCGCTGCTGGCGGGTAACGCCGAGTACCTGTTCGGCGAGTGGTCGATTGCCGACGTGGACCTGGCGGTGATGCTCAATCGGCTGATCCTCAACGGTGACCCGGTGCCGGCCGAACTGGTGGACTACGCGCACCGCCAGTGGCAGCGACCCTCTGTGCAGGCCTGGGTCAACCTGCAGCGACCCGCACTGTAGCGGTTATAGCCATTCCTGGGCCACGCGGCGGTCCAGGTCTTCCCAGTCGGCCATGCCCAATACCCGCATGGTGTTCAAGCCACGCAGGTAACCGCGCAGTTGCTGGGCACTGGCGAAGGCCTGGTCGGCGTCGGCGGTTTCGTCCTGCAGCACGGTTTCATACTCGACCAGGTAATCGGCGACCCGCTCACGAAACTCCGGCAAGACGGCTTCGCGGATGCGGTCGAAGGTTTTCTGGTGGGGCTTCATGGCGGGTCCTTATCGTTATAGTGAGGTCGGGCTACGCGACACTATCGGTTCAAATGATAGTCACCATCAAGGATCGCAAGTTCTGTTTTTGTGCCATTAGTGGACAATTGCCCCATCGAGACGCCGCTCAAGGAGATCGCGCGATGAGGACTTTTATCCAACTGGGTTTGATGATGCTGATGGTGAGCGCCGTGGTGCTGACCAACCCGGCGATTGCCGATGATCTGCGTACAGGCCATTTGCTACCGATCGACGGTAGCGTAGACTCCCTGCAACGCGCGCAGTCGGTGGGTGTGTTGTACACCGAAAACACCCTCGACAACCTCAGCTACCTTGAGCGTTACCACACCATGGCCTTGAACGGCGCCAAGGATGCCCTCGATGGGCGCATCCGCCAGGCGTTCGTCAACAGCTCCGACCCGGAACTGGCCATTGATTGGTTGATGAGCTCGCTGCAGGGCACTTTTCTCTCGGTGACTGTCTATAGCAGCCTCGACGAACTGGTGCAGGCTCATCCCGATGTGGTGGTGATGCTCGATACCCATAACCAACTGTTGACCCAGCGTAACGATCAGGTCGAGGCGCGTTTTGTTGCGCGGTTCTATGACGCGAACCTGCAATACATCGCCAAGGCCGAAGGTTCGGTGCGCAAACAGGTGCCGTCGGTGTGGGTGCATGACAAGGCGGCGCCCGAGATTGCCGCCCAGATCGAGCAGCAGCGTGACGTGCAGCTCGATGCCTTGAAACAGTTTGATGCGTCGCTTAAAGCCCTGGTCCGCGCCGGCTGATGCGACTGACCCTTTTTATCTATTCAGGATGCTCTATGCGCTCTTTTTTCGTCCCGGCCATGGCCTCTGCTTCACTGTTGCTGGCCGGTTGTGTGTCTGCCCCGAATGCACCGACGCTGACCCTGCAGTCGGCCAAGACCACCGAAGGTTATCTGCAGTGCGTGCTGCCCAAGCTTGAGAAACATGGCATCACCTCCACCGTGACCCAGAATTCGCGCCACGCCAAAGTGGTGCTCACCAGCAAGATCGCGGCGGATGACGTGCTGGAAGCCTACAAGTCCCAGGACGGCACCAAGGTGTTCCTGTACGAGCGCAAGCCGCTGGCGTCGACCATCACGCCGTCGCGCCTGGAGCAGGTCGCACAAGACTGCAAATAACTCACAATCCCCTGTGGGAGCGGGCTTGCTCGCGAAAGCGGTATGTCAGATAGAAAATCACTGACTGATACACCGCCTTCGCGAGCAAGCCCGCTCCCACATTTGGGGATGTGCAAGGCTAGGGTTTGGCTTCGTTGCTGAAGTTGTTAACCGTTTTGATCAGCCCCTGAGCAGCCAACGCCACCAACTCACCGCCTTTATCCACCGTCGCCAACGCCGGGTCCGAGCCCATGCGCCCGTCGGGGAAGCGTGCGCGAAAGTCCAGCGCTTCGCGAATCGGCCCGGTGTTGGCGATTTGCGGCGAATACTCGGCGGTCTTGATCGACTCCGGATAGGCCCATTGCGTCACCGCGATTTCCGACGGGGTGGCATGGCTGCCGTGACCCACCGGGAACTGGCGCTGGGCCAGGTCGTTGACGCCTTCCAGGTCCCACCAGTTCACCAGCTTGAGCGCGAAACCGGCCGGGCGGCGGGCGAAACTCGCTTCGGCGTACAGCTCGGAAAACGCTGCTTCGATCGTGGCGATATTGCCGCCGTGGCCGTTCAGAAACAGGATCTTCTCGAAACCATGCCCGGCCAGCGAACGCACCCAGTCGCCAATCGCGGCGATAAAGGTGGAAGGGCGCAGGGAAATGGTGCCGGGGAAACCCAGGTGGTGCTGGGCCATGCCGATGTTGAAGGTCGGCGCGATCAGAATATCGGCGCTGTTCTGCGCCTCATGGGCGATGATTTCCGGGCACATCCAGTCGGTGCCCAGCAGGCCGGTGGGGCCGTGTTGCTCGTTGGACCCGATGGGCACCACCACCGTGCGGCTGCGTTCCAGAAACTGCCCGATCTCGATCCAGGTGGATTTATGTAGAAGCATTCGACGCTCTCTTTTTTCTGTCTTTTATATAGGGAGACAGGCTATCCGCCACGGATTGTACGACTACTCGCCACCTGTTGGGGCTTGCAGTTCAGATAGGTCGAAGACTTCAGCCAGCGCTGGTCCGGGTACCACGAAAACATGAATTGCCCATCCTTGAGCTTGTCTACCACCTGGCGGGCCACCTGCGGGCGCACGGCCGGGCAACCCTGGCTGCGGCCGATGCGGCCTTCGCGCTTGCTCCAAGCCGGGTTGACGTAGTCGGCGGCGTGAATCACCAGGGCGCGGTCGCGGGCCTGGTCATTGAAGCCCGGTTCCAGGCCGTCCATGCGCAACGAGTAGCCATGGGTGCCCAGGTAACTTTCCTGGGTGCGGAACAAGCCCAGGCTGGATTGGTGGCTGCCTTCGCGGTTGGAGAACTGGGTGGCGAAGTTTTCCCCGGATTTGGCACCGTGGGCCACCAGGTCACGCAGTACCAGGGTCTTCTTGCGCAGGTCGAAGATCCACAGCCGACGGGCGGTCGAGGGCTGGGAGTAGTCAATGACGGCGAGTCGCTCGGAGCGTTCCTCGCCGTTATTGACCGCACATTGCACTGCGCTCAGGGCGCTTTTAAGCACCGTGGGATTGAGTTCTGGAGCCGAGCGCGCGAGGCTGCTATACAAGGTAGGAGGGTTGCCATTGGCGGCGAGCGCAGAATTGCTCAATACAGCCAGGCTCATGGAAATCAGACCCAGGGTGATCGGGCCTAACCGGTACATAAAAGTCAGCATCTGCAGTACATCCCCCCGCTGCGGATTGGAGTGAAGCCAAGTGTTCAAAAAACACGCATGTTACTTGAGCATTTGCCTGCTCGTTGCACCACTGGTCGCGACAGCTGACGAGGTGCCATTGGCCCCTGTGCCCGTGCTGTCGGTGAGCCCGGTGCAACAGGCGCTCGCCCAGTTGCCCAGCGTTTGCCCCGACCTTGCCCCGCACATCGACCCGGCCGCCCAACTGCGCCTGCAAGCGTTCTACCAGCAGCAGGGCGATGCGCCGTTGTGGACCGAGGCCGAGCGCCGCCAGGCGTTGCACGCTCAGTTGCTGATGCTGGCGGATGACGGCCTGGACCCATCCCACTATAGCCTGCCCACGGCGGATGCCACGGCCAACGTGCTGTGCACCGATATCGGCACCAGCCAGCAGTACCTGCAAGCCCTGCAGGACTTGCATTACGGGCGTCTTCAGCAATCGCGTTTCGAGCCGTTGTGGCATTCCCAACCGCCTGCCCGCGACGCCAACACCGAAGTGCTCGCCTTCGCCGCCACCGGCCTGCAAGACATGGCCCAAGCCTTCGACCAGGCGCGCCCCAGTGCCGATCTTTACCGCAGCCTGCGCAATGCCTATTCCGCCGTGCGCCAGCAACCATTGCCGCACTGGGACCCGGTGGCCACCGGCCCGTTACTGCGCCCCGGTATGGAAGACCCCCGCGTGCCGGAATTGGCGCGGCGGCTGATCAGTGGCGGCTACCTGGCCAAGGCACCGAGCGGCAAGCAATACCGCGACGACTTGGTCAAGGCGGTCAAGGCGTTCCAGCTCAGCCACTCGTTGCAAGCTGATGGCGTGATTGGTGCCGGCACCGTGGCCGAACTCAACATCAGCCCGGCGATCCGCCGCGACCAACTGCGCATCAACCTCGAACGTTTCCGCTGGCTGGCCCAGGACCTGGAGCCCGAAGGGGTGGTGGTCAACGTCGCCGCAGCGCAACTGAGCGTCTATCAGAGCGGCATTCCCGTGTGGCAAACGCGCCTGCAAGTCGGCCGTGCCGAACGCCAGACGCCGCTGCTCAAGTCGCGCATCACCCGGCTGACCCTCAACCCCACCTGGACCATTCCGCCGACCATCATGCGCGAGGACAAACTCCCGGCCATCCGCCTCAATCCCGAATACCTGCGCCAGCAAAACCTGCAGGTGCTCGACGCCCAAGGCCACCCACTGATGCCGGACCAGGTGGACTGGTCCCGGCCCGGCAACATCCTCCTGCGCCAGGACGCCGGCCCGCGCAACCCGCTGGGCAAGATCGTGATGCGCTTTCCCAACCCGTACTCGGTGTACCTGCATGACACGCCCAGCCAGCCGCTGTTTACCAAAGGCCCACGGGCGTTCAGTTCAGGCTGTGTGCGGGTCGAGCAACCGCTGCTGCTGCGTGACCTGCTGGTGAGCCCGGCCGAACGTACGCGCACCGATGAACTGCTGGCCACCGGCCTGACCCACGAGTTCCGGCTGGCCACGCCGGTGCCGGTGTTGCTGGGGTACTGGACGGTGGAGGTCAATCGCGACGGCGGGCTGGTCTACGCGCCAGACATCTACGGACGCGACCCCGTGCTGATCAAGGCCATGGGCACCGTGCTCTAACCCATCCCCCTAACGCGGTTTGTAGTGAGCGGGCTTGCCCCGCGCGGCGGTGTGTCAGGTACGTCATGTGTATCTGACACACCGCCGCGCGGGGCAAGCCCGCTCACTACAACAGGTTATTTCAAATAGCAGGTGTTGATCCAATCGACGGGGTGGTCTGCCAAGTGTTTGGCCACCGGCAGATAACGCGGGTCCAGCTGCGCCGCCAGCCAGAACAGCGTGGCGCTGCTCTTGGGCTGCCAGGTACCGGCGTAGCCGACTTCACCGACCTTGGCGCGGGCTGTGTCGAATGGCACGTGGGTGTGCACGAATTCCTCGTGGCTGCGTTGCCCGGTGGCATAGGGCACCAGCCAATCCAGGGCGGCGCCCAGTGATGCGCCGTTGGCGTTGAGGGTGAGCCAGTCGCCGCCGATGCCGTAGGGCTTGGCCGCCAGCGCAGCTTGCACAAGGGGTTCCAGGTCGTAGACCACGTAATGCAAGGCGTCGCGGTCCTGGAAGTCGGTCACCGAACCGTCAGGCAGCACGTTATCGGCAATCTGCTGCTTGAACAGTTGATGGGCCTGCTCAAGCATCGCCCGGTCGCCCAGCGCGGCGGCGGCCACGGTCACCAATTTGACGCGATGGCTCTGCCAGTTGTTGGTCTGGGTACCTTTTTTCTGCCCGTGAAACTGCTGGATATGCGCGATGTAGCCGTTGCCCAGGCGGCTGATCAACTGGCGGGCGGCGTCGCGGGTCTGCGGGCGCAGGTGATCGGCCGTCAGCGCGTAGGCATGGATCAGCATGTCGAGGTTGGTTTCGTCGATCGGGTTAAAGTCCGGCTGGTACACCTCGGCCCAGGCTGCGAGGTAGTCGTCGACTTGCTGGAGGTAGCGCGCATCACCGCTCAAACGCCAGGCCAGGGCCGCCTGGCGCAGGATCGGCCAATCCTTTTCCGCTGCAATGCTCTGCTCACGAATCCCTTGATGGGGCAGGGTGCCTTCGGTGTGCAGGTGGGCCAGCGGATGGGGCTGGTCGCCCAGATGGCGTTCGGCGGCGGCCAGCAAGGCCTTGTTCGTCGGGTTGGCGGCGGGCTGGCACAGGTCAGCGGCCAGGGCCGCATTGGAAAACGCAGCCAGCACAGCAGCCAGGGCAAAGGCGATTTTGTTCATGAAGAGCTCGGCAGGATTGGCACCAAAATACGCTAGCACGCGACCGAATCCGCCGGGATGAAACTGCCGTATGCTTAGGCTCCCGTTCAGCTCGCCCACAGGAGCGCCCATGACCTTGCCGTTTGTGAAGATGCGCGCCCATGGCGACGACTTCATCATTATCGACCGCCGTGGCCTGCACGACCCCATCACCGCGCAGGTCGCACGCACGCTCGGCGACCGCCACACCGGCATCGGTTTCAACCAGCTGGCCGTAGTGCTCGACTGTGACGACGCCGCCGCGCGCATCAAGTTCTGGAACCCCAACGGCACGCCCCTGGCGACCTGCGGCAGCGCCACCCGTGGCGTGGCCGACCGCTTGATGCACGAAGCCGGCACCGACACCATCGTATTGCGTACCGACCGCGGCCTGCTGACCTGCGAGCGTGCCAGCGGGCAGCGCGTCTCGGTGGACATGGGCCAGCCTTCCCTGGACTGGGCGGCCGTCCCCCTGGCCGAAGCGCTGGACACCCGTCTGCTGCCCATCGACGGCGACCCGGCCGCGTGCAGCATGGGCAACCCGCACCTCACGTTTTTCGTGGAGGACATTCACGCGGTCGACGTCGCGGCACGCGGCCCAGCGTTGGAAGTTCACCCGCTGTTCCCGGCCAAGACCAACGTGCATTTCGTGCAGGTACTCGACCGAGGTCGCATCCGCCTGCGCATCTGGGAACGTGGCGGCGGCGTGCCGCTGGGCTCGGGGTCGTGCTGCTGCGGGGCGGTGGTCAACGGCATCCGGCGTGGGTTGCTGGACGACCGCGTCGAGGTGCAGTGCGACGGTGGCAGCGTCACCGTGCAATGGGACGGGCAGGGCGGCGTGATATTGACCGGCCGCGTGGAGCCGATCATGCAGGGCACTGCCTGCGGTTTCTAGAACGTCACGGTAAAGGTGGTGCCCTGGGTGGCGCAGGAGCTTACGGCCACGTCGCCACCGTGCACCCTGGCCAGTTCGCGCACGATGTACAGGCCAAGGCCCACGCTGCGCACATCACTGCCTTGGTCGGTGCCTCGGGTCATGGGTTCGAACAGCCCGGCCAGCAACGTTTGCGGGATGGCCGCGCCGTGGTTGTGCACCGACACTTCGCAGCCGCTGTCGCCCAGGCGTGAGGTGATGGTGATCGGCCGCAGCAGGTCGCCATATGCCACGCTGTTGGCCACCAGGTTACCGATGATCTGTTGCACGCGGTCGGCATCCAGGCAGGCGTCGCCGTTGCCTTCGGTGGTGTGCTCCAGCGTGGCCTTGGGGAAGGCCACGCGCAGTTCGTCCACGGCGCGATGAATCACCGCATGCAAATCCAGTGGCGCGGCCTTGATGGTGATGCCGTGGCCGACCCGGGCCTGGGTGAAGTCCAGCAGGTCGGCGATCATGCGTTGCGCACGCTCGGAGGACTGGGCGATATGCCCCAGCAACTGGCGCTCCTTGGCGGTGCGCTCGCCCCGGTTGAGAAAGTCCGACGCCATGCGAATGGCCGTCAGCGGGTTTTTCAGATCATGGCTGACAATTGCGACCATTTGCTCGGCAAACAAGGCACGACGCTGGGCAATGGCATACGCCTCGCTCAACTCGGCCTGGGCATTTTTGAGGGCCAATTCGGTGGCGGTTTTTTCCTGCAGCAGCGCCTCGGCCAGGTTGCGCGCGTTGAGCAACTCGCGCTCGTACTTGTCGCGGTCGGTGGTGCCGAACAGTGCCAGGTCATGCACCACGCCGCCTGCCTGTTCGCGCTTGAGGCCATTGAGCAGCACGGTCACCTTGTGCCCGTCACGGTGCAGCATGTCGAGCTTCACTTCGGTGACGCTGCCGCGCATGCGCAGCATGGGCGCCAGGTGGGTCTGGTGGAAGATCCGCCCGCCCATGGTCAGCAGGTCCTGGAAGCGCCGGCCGCACAGCTCGGCGGCGCTGAACCCCAGCCAGTCGCTGAAGCGGGCGTTGGCCTGCAGGATCGTGCCGTCTTCGGCCGTGACGGCCAGGGCACAGGCGGCGCTGTCGAACAGGTCAGCCGGCATCGGCGACCGCCCATGGCGCCAGGAACGCCTCCATGGCCGCCGCACATGCCTGCGGCGCGCTCATGTGCGGGCAATGACCGACGTTATCGACCAGGCAATAGGTGCTGTTGGGCAACACGCTGTGCAGGTATTCGCCCACGGCGACCGGGGCGATCAGGTCATCGCTCGATTGCAGGATCAGCACCGGGGTGGTGAGGCCGGCCACGTCCTGGCGGTTATCCGACAGGAAAGTGACCCGCGCAAATTGCTTGGCGATCTCCGGTTCGGTGCGGCAGAAACTGTCGGTCAGTTCCTCGCTCAGCGCCGGTTGCCCGGGTGCCCCCATGATGACCGGTGCCATGGTGCTGGACCAACCGAGGTAATTGCTGTCGAGGGTGTCGAGCAGGTCGTCGATGTCGCTGCGCGTGAAGCCGCCGATATAACCGACGTCATCGATATAGCGCGGGGAAGGCCCGATCATCACATGGGCGGCGATACGCCCGGGCACCTGGCGGTCGGCGAGGGTGCCGATCATCGCGCTGACCGAATGGCTGACCAGAATCACCGGGCCGACGGCAAAGGCGTCGATCAGCTCGTTCAGGTCACGGGCATAGCCGTCCAGCGTGCTGTATTTGGCCTTGTCGAACGCACTCAGGTCCGAGAGCCCGGCGCCGACCAGGTCATACATGACCACCCGGAAGCGCTCGAAGAATTGCGGTGCCAGGTCGTTCCACATCGCCTGGTTGCAGCCGAAACCATGGGAAAACACCAGGGTCGAGGTGCCGTGGCCCATCACACTGACGTTGTTGCGGTGGTGTAGGTCCATGGGCTTCCCGGTTATGGCGTTTTGCTAGTGTGTTGGGAGTTTAGATAGTCAGGCGCGCGGGGTCACGTGTTATAGCGCCGATAGGGTAAAGTCGGCGCCTTCAGGAAGAAACTTCAGGTAACAAAACATGATGGCGACTGTGCGGCAATCGATCGTGAGCCTGGTGGCAATGCTGTTCATCGGCCTGTTGAGCACCGTCCAGGCGCAGAGTTCGCCCATTGGCGTTGCCCTCGATCAGCGGGTGATCGACCTTACAAACACCCTCGACGCGGGTACGACCACCCGTCTCAAAGACCAGCTCGCTGCCCTTGAACAACGCAAAGGCGCGCAAGTCGCGGTATTGCTGGTGCCCACCACGGGGGGCGCAAGCATCGAGGACTATGCCAACCAGCTGTTTCGCGCTTGGAAACTGGGGCGCAAGGACGTCAACGACGGCATCCTGCTAGTGGTGGCCAAGGAAGACCACAAGGTGCGCATCGAAGTGGGTTACGGCCTGGAAGGCACCGTGACTGACCTGCTTGCCCACCGCATCATCGAAGAACACATCACCCCGGCGTTTCGCCAGGGCGACTTTGCGGGCGGCGTGCAGCAGGCAGTCAATGATTTGACCCTGCTGGTGGACGGCGGTGATCTGCCGGCGCCGGCTGCACGAGAGGTTAACCCTCAGTTCATTGCGCTACTGCTGGCGTTTATCGCCGGGGCCATTGGCGGTGTGCTGATGGCGGCCGGAAAGCTGCATTGGCGCCGTGCGTTGATTGCCAGCGTGGCGGCCACGGTGTTGCTGGCGATTTACGGCGGTGGCCCTGACTGGCCGATGTACTTGCTGGTGTTGCCGTTGACCCTGCTGATCGGCGGCGCCACCTTCGGCGCATTGTGGATGGCGCGCGCGGTGTTTTACAGCGTGGTCGCGGTGCTGGCGTATATCGTCGGGCTGCTGGTAGCGGACCACTTCGTCGCGGTGGACTTCGTGCGCTGGCTGGCGATGCCACTGGGCGGCGCCTTGGTGCTGGGTTTGTATGTGGGGCTGTTTTTTGTCATCCGCGAATCCTGGAGAAAGAGCCCGCGCTTTTTCATCGTACGGGTGCTGGCGGTGGCAGCGGTGTACGTGGCGGTGGGGATGCTGCTGGGGCACGGTTACCAGGACTGGCTTGTGGCGATACCCGCGGCCTCGATCGTGGCGTTCATCGTGTTTGTGCAGAGCATTTCCGAGGGCGGTTCGGGGTCGGGCGGCGGCTCATCGGGCTCGAGTTCCGGCGGTTCCAGCTCAAGTTCCAGCGGCAGTTCCTCCGGGGGCGGCGGCTCCAGCGGCGGCGGCGGTGCCTCCGGCAGTTGGTAAACGATTCCTCGCTTGTAGTGAGCGAGCTTGCCTCGCGCTGAGGCCGCCGCAGTTCTCCCTGAAAAACACGGCGCCCGGACTGGGGCGATGCGTTCCGTCAGGTAAGGCGCAGCGCGGGACAAGCCCGCTCACTACAGGGGTCTATGGGCGATCCAACCCTTGAAGCTGAAGCCGGCGTAGAACAGCTCCACGCCTTCGAACCCGGCCTCAACCAGCAAGGCCGCATCCGCCTCGGGCGACAACACTGGCAGCTTCTCACTGATGGCCGCAATTGCCCGCTCGGCATCCGCCGCAGGCACACCCGAATCCACCGCAAACGCGGCATAACGCTTCAACCACCGGGCTTTCTCTTCTGGCGCCTGGGGGAAACTGTGGTGCGCCACAATCAACGGCGCCCCCGGCCGCAAGCGTTGCCACAGCGCCTTGAGGGTCTGCAGGCGCTCCTCGGCCGGGATGAAGTGCAAGGTCAGCAGGCACGTGGCCCCATCGAACGGGCCCGCTGGCGCCGTGTCGATGTACCCTTCATGCAACTGCGCACGTTCCAGCAAGGGCCCCAACGTCGCCTGCGCCAGCTTCAACATCTCTGCCGAGGGGTCTACCCCCACAAAGCGCCAACCCGGTTCGGCCTCGGCAAACCGCTTCAGTTCCAACCCGCCGCCAGCACCCAGCACCAGCACATTGCCTGTGGTCGGCACGCTTTCGCGTAGCAGCAGGGTGGTCATGCGTTGCAGGCCTTCAAAGCCCGGCACCAGGCGTACAGGGCCTTCGGCGTAACGGGCGACGGCGTCGGGGTCGGAAAAAAAGCTCATGGCGGGCTCCTGCACGGTGGACGAGGCGACAACCCTACTGCGGCAAACCAGCAGTGGCAATTGCCTCAAGGAATCAGGGATCATGTCGATATGATCTCATCGCTCACAAGGACCGTCACCCGATGAAACTGCTGAAACTCGCCGCCGTTTTGACCCTGCCACTGCTCGGCGCCTGTTCCTCGGACTACCACTACAAGGATTACCAAGGCGATTGGGCCCCGGAAAAACTGCACCCCGTCGACCTCTCCAACAACGCCCCCGACGCCGCACTGGTGTACTTCGACACCTGGCGCGAGCGCGAGCTGGGCATTCCGTTCCACCGCCTGGTGCTGGCCCTGGAAGTGGACGGCGTCAAACTGCCCGGCGCCGGGCGCACGTCGATCCTCAACGTCACCGGCGAGCAGGCGCTGAAACTCAGCCCCGGCAAGCACTCGCTGCGCTGGTGTAACGTGTCGATGAATGCCCTGGGCACCGGCGGCGCGTTCTGCAACAACGGCGCCGACGACGTCGACTTCAAACCCGGCCAGCGTTACGTGGTGACCTTCCGCCTGACCGCCAGCACCAAGGGCGTGGGCCCGAACTACAGCACCGAATACCGCACCTATTCGAGCATCCGCAACCTGGACACCCAGGAAGTCATCTTCCCCGTGCCGGGGCAGCAGGGTTGAGCGCCGTGATCCGCCAGGCCGCCCCCCGGGACGCCCTGTGCATCGGCGTGCTGGGCATGCAGGTGTTCCTCGACACCTACGCCACCGAAGGCATTCGCTGCGCGATTGCCAAGGAGGCGCTGCACGCCTTTGCCCCCGAGTCCATCGCCCAACTGATCGATCAGCCCGGCACATTGTTGCTGGTGGCAGAAGTGAACAACCACTTGGTAGGTTTCGCCCAGCTCACACTCAACACCCGCCACTCGATGATCGAGGCCGATGACGTTGCCGAGTTGCAGCGGCTGTACATCCAGGAGCGCTTCACCGGGCAGGGTATTGGCCAACAGTTGCTCGACGCGGCTGAACAGCAGGCGGCTGCAGGCGGCGCTTCGCTGCTGTGGGCGACGGTGTGGGTGGGGAATGAACGGGCGCTGGATTTTTACCCACGGCGCGGGTATGTGGAGCTGGGTTCGCCTACCTATACCTTTCAAGGGGAAAGCCACGAGAATCGCTTGTTTGGCAAATCTTTGGGTACGGTCTCCAAGCATGGATGACGCCACGTTGTGTGTGCCGGTGTCTTACCTGCGGGTCGCACTGGATATCGGCGTAATCGATGTGGTGGACGTTGTTCAATGGGCAGATACGAAGCTGGCAACGCTGGAAAATCCGCCCTACGCGGTAATAGAACTCGCCTTGATGGGCCGGTCGAACCGGGAAGAAGTCATGTGGCAACTGCTGCAAGTCGCCACACCGGCAATCAGCGAGGCCGAGATGCTTCCGTATGCACTGGCAGTGGCGCATTCCCGACTGCTCAGTGAGCCTGATCTTGGCCGGCGCCTGGCAGAAGGTATCTACCGGCTATGGGCCCGGCACGGCTGCTACTTGCCGGGCGCACTCGAGTCCTGTGGGTATTTCGATGATGCCTATGGGCTGGCGGACAGCGGAATCCACGGGAGCGCCGAAAGCATCGACCAGGAACTGCTCGAATTCACGGCGGGTTTTGCGAGTCTGGATTGGCAAAGCATCAAAGTGACTTAGACAGAAACACCCGGCAGCTGCCCTGCGGTTCACAAGGTACCTCGCCAAACCGCACCCAGCCGTGCTTCTCGTAAAACCCTGGCGCCTGGAAACTCAGGGTATACAACACCGCATTGCGGCAACCCCGGCGCCGGGCTTCGTCTTCAAACGCCTGCAGCAGTTGGCTGCCCAGGCCTGAACCGCGCAGGGATTCGGGCAGGTGGAACAGGTCGAGAAAGGCAGTGCCCAGGGTGGTCTTGCCGGTGATGCCGCCTAGGGTTTGATGGGTGATGGGGTCTTTGATCAGCACCGTCAGCAAGCGCCGGTCGTTGTAACCGGCGACTGCCTCATTGAACGTCGCCAACCCGCTGCCCAGGAGTTGCTCGGCTTCGGCGTTGGGGTGGTCACTGATTTCAATCTGCGGCGCCAGCATCAGAGGCTTCTCACCATCTCATGCCACGCCATCCCACCGTGATCCGAGGGCGAGGGCCGCACATACGCATAGCCCATGCGTTCATACAACGGCACATGCTGCGCCTTGCACATCAAATGAATCGTCTGCTTGCCCATGTCGCGCATGCGCTGCACAAACTCGGTCATCAACACCTTGGAATAGCCTTTGCCCTGATGCGCCGGGTCGACCACCACCGACATGATCACCACGTTCGGCGCCTCGGGCGAATGCCCCACCAGTTCCTTGAACGCCTCATCCGACATCACCACGTCAAACGCGCAGCCACAGTTGATAAAACCCACCACCGCGCCATCGGCTTCCAATATCAGAAAACCTTGCGGGTACTGCGTAATGCGCGTGGCGATCTTCTCCAGCGTCGCCGCTTCGTCGCCTTCGTAGGCGCTGATTTCGATTTCAAAGCAACGGGCGGCGTCGGCGGGCAGGGCGTTGCGGAAAGTGAGGGCGGGCATGTGGGTTCCTGAAACCGTGAGTGGAAGGCCCCATCATAGTGAAACACCGCCCTCGAGGCAGCTATCAGGTGAACATGTCGGGGCCTATGTCCTCGATGCCTTCATGGCGCAGCCTCTGGTCAAACTGTTCTTTGAACTGATTGATTTTTTGCTGCATCTGAGGGGTATAACGTCCGTCCGGGCCGTCAGGGCGGAAATCGAACTTGATGGGATAGACGTTTTCATGCGTTGCAAAGGGGGCTCGCTCAGGGTCGCCAACTTCATTGTTAACCGGCGGTAAACCCAGTGCTTCAGCAAGCCTGAAGGCAATCTCCAGCGTTTTATCAACGTCGCTTGCTTTCACCAGTACAGGAATTTTTTCCCGGGGCGACGGTGTGGTGTCTCCAGAGGGGCGGAACGTCTCGATTTGAGGCGCAAAGGCTGGCAATGGTGTAGAGGGAATATTCGACATGTTGGATACTCGTAACTTAATGATGCCAAAGCGGGCGCTTGGCCAGTTGAGTCTGTGGTTCGTTGGGTGGGGTTAGTTCCAATCGGCTCACCCGTCTTATCCAGAAGCAACCAAAGGCAGATTAAAGGGAGGGTAGATGGGGAGTCATCGCAGTAAAAAACTTGGTATTACTGAAGGTTATTGGGCTGGTCTAAGTGAAGATCGACGGATTATGTGGAAATTTTTTAGTCGGGCACTCACTTTTGTGGGGGCGCTGGCTGTTTCGAAAACTGGAGTTAATTATATAGATTGGCTTATTGCTGCCAGTACCACGGTGTTTTCTTTTTTGCTTATCGAGAGTCAGCGCTCTTATACGCGCTACAGCGTTGGCCTGCGGAAGAAATTGATACGGGTGTCAGTGGCATTGGTGGCGACGTCTGTATTGTTCGCAGGGGGCATTTATTTTTCACAAGCTGCTTTTTTTGCATTGGCCAGTACTTATACTTCCATGCCTCCGTCCAGTCTTGGAGGGGAATACAGTGAATTTAAACATGTTCTGTATGTTTTAATGTTTGTCTGTGCGGGAGGGGTGGCGATAGTCAGGGTATTTCGGCAGTTGGATGTCATGGGTCTGATTTATCATCGTCCTCGCCAGCAGATGACAAGGTTGCTTGTTCATAAAGAGTGTAAGTTGGGAGGGTTTCCTAGGTTCGCTTGTTTCGAACTGGGTGTAATAGTGGCTGCAATTTGTTACTCAGGGGTGGTTGCCTCGCTGATCAGTGGCCTATTGGAGATTGTACGTATTGCAGTCGATGCGGCGGGAGTTAGTTAGGTGGAACGAATAAAAAACCACTCACGTCTTGGCCTTAAAGCCACGATGAGAGTGGTTCCATTCATCTCGATTCAAACGCTACAGGCAGTTGATTCAAACCCCACCCACCAACTTACCCCCCTCCATCCTGCGTTTATACGCACTGTCCCGACTCGCCAACCAGAAATACAACGGCGACGTCACCACCAACCCCACCACCCACGACAAATCCGCGCCATTAATGTGTGCCGAGATCGGCCCCACGTACAGCGGCGTGTTCATGAACGGAATCTGCACCGCAATCCCCACCGCGTACGCCAGCAGCGCCTGTGGGTTGTACTTGCCGTAGATCCCGCCATCCACGCGGAAGATCGAGGCGATGTCGTATTTGCCTTTGTGGATCGCATAGAAGTCGATCAGGTTGATTGCCGTCCACGGCACCAGTACCACCAGCAGCACCAGCACCATGTCGACGAAGTGGCCGATGAAGTCCTTGGAGGCGAATACCGCGGCAATGGCGCAGGCGGCCAGCACCAGGGTAGAGATCACCGCGCGGCTCTTGGCCGTGGGGATCCAGCGGTAGGCGAAGGTCTGGATCAGGGTGATGATCGACAGCACGGCGCCGTACAGGTTGAGGGCGTTGTGGCTGATCACGCTGAGCAAAAACAGCACCAGCATCAGCGGGCCGATGGCGCCGGTGGCGAGTTTGACGGCGTCCATGGTGTCCATGCCCACGGGCGTGGCGAGCACGGCAACGGCGCCGAAGATGAAGGCCAGGCTGGAGCCCAGGGCAGAGCCCAGGTAGGTGGTCCAGAAGGTCGACGCCACCGGTACGTCGGCCGGCAGGTAGCGGGAGTAGTCCGACACGTAGGGGGCGAAGGCGATCTGCCACAAGGCCGCCAACGACACGGTCGCCAACCAGCCGGAAATGTTGAATTCACCGCGAGTCAGGAAGTCCGTGGTCTGTACGTGGGTGAAGATGTAGCCGAAGCCCAGCACAATGCCGGCGCCGAGCACCCAGGTGCCGATGCGGTTGAGCACGTGGATGAAGCGGTAGCCGATGATGCCGATGATGCCCGAGCCAATGGCACCGATCACGATGCCTACGGGCACCGGCACGCTGTCGACCACGCCGTGCAGGGATTTACCCGCCAGCACGATGTTGGAGGCGAAGAAACCGATGTACATGACGCCGGCGATCACCACCACCAGCAGGGCGCCGAGGGAGCCGAACTGGGCGCGGCTCTGGATCATCTGCGGGATGCCCATTTGCGGGCCCTGGGCCGAGTGCAACGCCATCAGCACGCCGCCGACCAGGTGGCCGACGAGGATCGCGACGATGCCCCATAGCAGGTTCAGGTGGAACAGTTGCACACCCAATGCGCCGGTGACGATCGGCAGCGGCGCGATGTTGCCGCCGAACCACAGGGTGAACAGTTCGCGTAGATTTCCATGGCGATCTTCCGGGGGCACGTATCCTATCGTGTGTTTTTCGATGAGCGGGGCGGAGGATGTTGCAGTGGTAACCATGACGAGCTCCAAGGCAAGGTGAGTACGTTGACGTACTTCGCTGTGCGCCGCACGGGCGGGCGCTTTGTTGTTGGAGTGATCATCT
>Ga0157375_10000591_pt1 | contig 32218 bp, 27 predicted proteins | sample M35metaG_FD_115311 | JGI IMG/M metagenome (GOLD analysis project Ga0157375, IMG submission 115311) | Miscanthus rhizosphere microbial communities from Kellogg Biological Station, Michigan, USA - M3-5 metaG | ecosystem: Host-associated > Plants > Roots > Rhizosphere > Soil | place: USA: Michigan... | reverse complement strand
TTCTTTTCCTGCGGTGGTTGCGTGCCGGCGCCGGTCCCTGCCTTGTGCTACGCCACTAGTCCGCTGACGATCGGATCATCGACGTCGGCACTGGCCTCGCATCTGCTCATGAGCACGCCCTTCCAGACGCAGATTGACCTGTCCGCCGTCGGCTTCACCTCCGGCTGGCTGCGCGTGGATTTGACGAATGACTCGACCGGGTCACCACAAGTCAACCATGCCATGTCCTCGCTCAACCGCCCGAAGTTTCTCGGCCTGCCGGCGCTCGGCTTCGCCTCGATCGATTTCGTCAACGCCAATGTGACGCCCGGCGTGCTGGCCAACTACAGTGGCGCCTATGCGCACCGTGCCCACGTCACTTGCGTTGCTTCGGCGACACAGGGTCCTTGCCCTTGAGATATTGATTCCGCCGCCGGAGCGGAAACAGTAGCGGCGCGTGTCTGGTTGCGCCGCCTAGGCCTGCAGACGCAGGTTCCCTCGCCGCCAGACCGATGTGAGCGCGCGTGACTTGGGACTACAGTCGCCGCCGGTCGAGCCGCCGGCTCGGGGAGACTGCAATGCGCGTTTACATTCCTTTCGCCGCGATCGCCGTGGCGATCGTCTCGGCCCGTGCTTTGGCAGCGGGAGCTGACAGCCAGGCGAACATACTGCCGACGATCGAAGTCACGACATCGAAATTGCCGGAGCCGGTAGATCAGACGCCGGCGATGATCACCGTGATCAGCGGCGATGAACTGCGCGCGCGCAATGCCGTCGACCTGCGTACGGCGCTCAGCCTCGTCGCCGGCGTCGATATCGCGCCGGGGGGCGATGCCGGTCCGGCCGGCTCGGTGCCCGGCATGTGGGGCCTGCGCGAGTTCGATGCATTCCTGCTCGTCGTCGACGGCATTCCGGCTGGCGGCGCATTCAACCCGGCGCTGACGACGCTCGATCTGACCAATGTCGAGCGCATCGAAGTGCTGCGTGGCGCCGCGCCGGTCATGTACGGCGCCACGAGCTTCGTCGGCGTGATCCAGGTGATCCACTATGCGGCCGGCGAAACGCCGTCGACCGCGTCGTTCTCCGCTGGCACTCGCAGTACCGGCATGGCCTCGATCAGCACCAACCTGGGCGGCCTCGGCTCGTTCAAACAGTCGATCAGCGCGAACGCGTCGACTCAGGAATTCAGCCAGGATCGCTCCGGCGTCGACCGCGGTCACCTTTTGTATCGTGCCGCCGGCGACAGCGACATCGGCAAGTTGCATTTCGACATCGACGCGACGGTCCTGCGCCAGGATCCGTACAGCCCGCATCCGCGCGAAGGCGACGTCCTCACGCCGCGATTCCCGCTCGACGCCAACGTCAATCCGACCGATGCACGCGCCGACACGAACCGCTTCCAGTTCAACGCCGGGCTCGACCATGCGCTGAGTTTCGGGGACTGGGTCACGACGTTCTCGATCGACCACTCCGACAGTCACAATACACGCGGCTTCCTGCGCGGGGATTTCGCCGACGACGGTGAAACGCACAATGCCGACGGCTTCCGCCAGAAGGTGGAACTGACCGATGTGTACTTCGATACCTACTTCGCCATGCACCCGGACGCCAACGTGACCTGGACGGCCGGCTTCGACTGGCTCTACGGCGACGGCAAGCAGAACAGCGACAACTTCGAGTACGGCGTGCTGCCGAACGGTTCGAATGCGCCGAACTCGCACGATCTCGAGATCGACGAATCGACGCAGCTGAAGGACCGGCGCAATTTCCTGGGACTCTACACGCAGGTCGACTGGAAGCCGGCCGAGCGCTGGAACATCGTCGCCGGCCTGCGCTTCAATCACACCGACGAACACACCTCCGGCGCGGAGATCGATCAGCACGCCGACCCGGGCACGCCGCCGGACACGAGCAGCGATGCGCGCACGAAGTCGAAACCATCCGGCGTGGTCGGCGCGAGTTACATGCTGTGGAGCGAAGGTGGCGACCATCTCACCGCATTCGCCGACTACCGCAACACCTACAAGCCCGCCGCGATCGACTTCGGCCCCGAAGCCGAAGGCGACATTCTCAAGCCCGAGTCCGCCGACAGCTGGGAAGCGGGCCTCAAGGGTCACCTTGGCGATGGCCGCTTCGACTTCGAGCTTTCCTACTTCCACATGAATTTCGACAACCTGGTCATCGCCGAAAACATCGACGGCCTGCCGGGCCTCGCCAATGCCGGCAGCGAGACCTTCAAGGGTGCCGAGATCGAAGGCGACTACCGCCTCACGCAGGATTTCCGCATCCGCGCAACCTACGCGTATCACGACGCGCGCTTCAGCGACTATGAGCGCCTGCGCCCGGATGGATCGCTGCAGCAGCTGTCCGGCAAGCGCCTGGAACTGTCGCCGCAGAATCTCGGCGCGCTCGGCTTGCTCTACACGCCGGCTGCCGGCTTCAACGCGTCGATCGTATGGAACTATGTCGGCAGCCGCTACCTGAACAAGGGCAACACGGCCGTGGCAGGTTCCTACACCACGGTCGATGCCGGCCTCGGCTATCGCTTCGACCGCTGGGAAGTGCGTCTCGACGGCTACAACCTGAGCAACCGGCGCGATCCGGTAGCCGAGAGCGAACTTGGCGATGCGCAGTTTTACCGGCTCTCCGGAAGTACGGTGCTGGCTACGGCGCGAATCGCGTTCTGAAATCCGCGGCCCTGGCCGGCTGTTGTGCAGCTAGTGCTTATCCGATGGCGGGGGCGGCACGATGCTCGGCACCACATTCGTTTTCGGATCGTACTTCAGCGTTTCGTAGGGGCGATCCGTCGGCGGCGTGTCGGTGACATGCGGGCGGCCGTGGTCGTCGCGCCAGCGATATAGCAGCGGATTGGCGCGGGCGGACATTGGCAATTGCCTGCGCACGACGTCGGGGATCGTGTCTGGCGCGAAATACCACCAGGCGTACGCTGACGCCAGCGCCACGATCAGCAATAGCACGGGCCACGCGCGACCCGATTGCTCGGACAAGGCTTGTCCAGCCACGCGCGCGTTTCTTCAGTTACAGGCAGCTGTGCGCGATGGCCGACTGGGCGCTGGCGATCTGCGCCTTGCGTCCGGCCTCGTCGAGTGGCTGGGGTTCGCCGGTGCCACCGGTATTGAGGCCGACCGGAGCACTGCCTTGCAACAGTTCGAGGTCAGCCCGTGCGCGTTCGCAGCGCGCCTTGACGCCCTCTGTGGCAGTCAACAGCTTCTCGCGCTTCTCCGGCTTCTGTGCCGTCTGCGAGCCTGACGCATCTTCTGCGGTGATATCCGCGGAGGCTGCCGTGCTCGCGGTCCCGACCAGATGCATCTTCACGGCTTTCACATTGGCCGGCGGCTCGAGTTCGGTGTATTGCACCACGCCGGCGGCATCGGTCCATTTGTATACGTCTGTCGCCTGCGCCGAGGCACAGGTCAGGAGCAGGGCGATGATCAAGCACTTGCTGTACATGGCTTCTCCCACGGTACCCCCGGGCCGGCGACGCTCCGCCGGTTTCGTCACGATCCGGCTGTTCCTGAACGCCAAGTCCGAGGCGACGGCGGGCGCTCCGTGCTATTGGATAGCACCAGTCGAGTCCCGATACAAGGTCTGGCTTGGCTTGGGGTAAACTCAGGGCCACCTTGGTTCAGACGCATCCGGATGGACGCCAATTCGACTACTTCGACAACGCCCAAACCGCGCCGTGGCATTTACCTGCTGCCGAACCTGTTCACCACCGGAGCGCTGTTTGCCGGTTTTTACGCGATTATCGCGGCGATATCGCTGCACTTCACCGATGCAGTCATCGCGGTGTTCGTCGCCGGCGTGCTCGATGGCCTCGACGGCCGCGTGGCCAGGCTGACCAATACGCAGAGCGAGTTCGGCGTGCAATACGACTCGTTGTCCGATCTGGTCAGCTTCGGCGTCGCGCCGGCGCTGGTGCTGTACGTGTGGTCGCTGTCGTCACTGAGGGAATATGGACCGGCCTGGGGCAAGGTCGGCTGGGCGGCCGCGTTTATCTTCGCCGCGTGTGGCGCCTTGCGTCTGGCGCGCTTCAATACCCAGGCAGCCGTGGCCGACAAACGCTACTTCACCGGCCTGGCGATTCCCGCCGCGGCCGGTCTGGCGATGTCGTTCCTCTGGGCCATGGACGATGGCGGTTACTCGGGTGCGCAGATGCAGTTCGTCACGCCGTTCGTGGCCGTGATCGCTGGCTTGTTGATGGTCAGCCGGTTCCGCTACTTCAGTTTCAAGACCTTTCCGAAGTCCGATCGCGTGCCGTTCTTCTGGATCCTGTTCGCGGTGCTGATCCTCGTCGCCCTGGCAATCTATCCGGAGCGCGTATTGTTCGCCATCGCGTTCCTCTACGCGCTGTCGGGCCCGATCCTCACTCTGTGGACGCTGCGCCAGCGGCGCGGCCAACGCGATCTCGCCGCGCCGCAAGCCGGGGATCCGCCGCAGCCGTGAACGCGGCCCCGCGCGGACTGTCTGCATCGCCGGACGGGCTCGACGACCGCCGCGCGCTGGCCTTTCTCGCCGAGCTGAGCCAGGCGCTGGCACTGTCGATCGATCTGAACAAGACGCTCGAGATGGCCTTGGGACGCATCGCCGAGTTCATGCAGGCCGAAGCGGCCTCGATGTTTCTCGTCGATCCGGCAACGGGCCTGATCGAATGCCGCCAATGCGTTGGCCCGGTCAATATCGCCGGCTTGAAGCTTCAGTTCGGCCAGGGCATCGTCGGTCGGGCTGTCGCCGAGAACACCACGCAGATCGTGCGCGATGCGCAGACCGACTCGCGCGTCAACGTGCGCGTCGACGCCGAAACCGGTTTCGTGACGCGTTCGATCATCTGCGTGCCGCTGACCACAGCCGAAGGGCCGATCGGTGCGATCGAGGTCATCAACCGGCGCGGCGGCAGCCTGTTCGAACCGGGCGACGCCGAATTGCTGCGCACGATCGCTGCGCCCGCGGCACTCGCAGTCAACAATGCGCGGCTCATCGACAGTCTCGTCGAGCAGCAGCGCATACGGCGCGAGCTGGACCTGGCGCGCCGCGTACAGAAATCACTGCTGCCCAAACGCCGGCGCGACAAGTTCCCGCTCATCGGCATCAATCTGCCGGCGCACGAAATCTCCGGCGACTTCTACGATTTTTTCGACCTGCCAGACGGCCGCATCGCCTTCGTCATCGGCGACATTTCCGGCAAAGGGCTCGACGCGGCATTCCTGATGGTGCGCGTGGCGAGCCTGCTGCGCTGGCTCGGCAAGGAAGGCACGCCGCCGGCGCGCTGGCTCGAGCGCAGCAACATCGAGCTGTGTCAGACGATGCGCGAAGGGCGTTTCGTCTGCGCGCTGGTCGGTCAGTACGATCGCAACGATGGCAGTGTCGTCTTCGCCAGCGCGGGGTTCCCGCCAGCGCTGCTCCAGGATGACGAAGGCTTTCGCGAATTTCAGGCCGACGGGCCGCCGCTCGGCATCGTGCCCGACGCGGCTTACGGCGAGCAACGCGTCGCACTCGGCAAATCCGCGCTGTATCTGTTTTCCGATGGCGCCACCGACGCGCGCGACGCCGATCGCCTGCGCATCGGCAGCGCCGGCCTGCGCGAGCTGATCGTGCGTCACATTCCGCTGGCACCCGAACCGCGCCTGCGCGCGTTGATCCACGACCTCAAGCGTCTGGACCTCGTCGACGACACGACGATCCTGCTCCTGCAGGAGCCGCACGGGCAGACTGCACAGGTGCTCCTGGAGCTGCAGTTTCCTGCGCAGGCCGTGCAGATGCGCAACGTGCGCGCGCGCCTGCGCGAAGTCCTCGATGAACAGGCCGTCGCCCCCGAACTGCGCGATCAGCTCGTGCTGGCGGTCGACGAGGCCTGCACGAACATCATTCGCCATGCCTACTGCGGCTGCATCGACGACACGATTTCACTGCTTCTCAAGCGCGAGCGCGATATGCTTGTGTTCGAGCTGCGCGACGACGCGCCGCCGGTCGATCCCGGGAAGATCACGGCGCGCGACCTGGGCGATTGTCGTCCTGGCGGACTCGGCGTTCCTTTCATCCGCACGCTCATGGATGACTGGCAGCTGGAGCCCGGACCGGGCGGCAACGGCAACATTCTGCGCATGCGCAAGCGGCTGCGGGCGTCGGCGATCGGGGATGCGGAATAGAAGTCTCGCGCGCGCCATGGGGCGCCTTGTCGCCTTCGGTCATTGAATCGAGTGGCGCGGAGGTATGGTTGTGTTGGGAAAGCTCTCGGCTTGCGTTTTTGGAGTGAATGCGTGAACAACGAATGTGTCAGTGAAACACTCGGTGATTACCTGATCGTGCGCTTGCGCGGCGAGGTCGATCTGTCGTGGTCGCAGCAGGTGCGCAAGGCGATACTCGATGGGCTCGGCGCGAACGGCAAGGTCGGCGTAGAGATGTCGGAGGTCAGCTACATCGATTCGTCCGGTATTGCCGCGCTGGTCGAAGGCCTGCAGAGTGCGAAGAGCAAGGGCAAACAATTCGGCCTCGTTTCCGTCAGCAAGGCGGTCATGGCGGTATTGCAGCTGGCGCGCCTGGATCGTGTGTTCACGATCTTTCCCGATCTCGAAGCCGCCCGCTCGGCCTGAACGAAATGCAGAACGCAAAGATGCACCACGAAGGCATGAAGATCACGAAGAAGAACAAGTCGGGATTGCGTCTTCGCGATCTTTCGACCCTGCGGCCTGCGTCGGGATCGACCGCAGTCGCGCACCGTGGCGCTCCACCCGGGGTACGGTCGTGGCGCGCGGGTCGCGTACCGGCTTGGCCCGTTTCATTTTCCTTCGCTCTTCTTCGTGGTCTTCGTGCCTTCGTGAGGATCATTTGATCTTCCCGACCCCATGAACGCCGTCACGCGACCCCTGGAGAATCTCGGCCGTACCACGATCGGTGCGCTGGCCGGCGTCGGCCATGCGGCGATGCTGTTTCTGGAAAGCCTGTATTTCGTCGCGGTCGGCTGGCGTCGCGGCCAGCCCGTGCGACTGCGTGCGATTGCCGAGCAGATGCGCCAGATCGGCGTCGATGCCCTGCCGATCGTGATGCTGCTGGCAATGACGATCGGCATCATGCTAGGCATCCAGTTCATTGCCGCATTGTCGGAGTTTGGCGCGCAGTCGCAGGTGGTCGTCGCGGTGGCCAAGTCGGTGACGCGGGAGTTCGGCGCGTTGATCACGGCGATCCTGGTCGCGGGCCGCTCGGGCTCGTCGCTGGCCGCGCGCATCGGTTCGATGACGGTGTCGCAAGAGGTCGACGCGCTGTCGGTGATCGGCATCGACCCGGTACGCTACCTCGCCGCGCCGGCACTGATCGCCATGCTCCTCATGCTGCCGGCATTGACGATCTTCGCCGACGCCATCGCCATCGCCGGCGCGGCGCTGTATTCATCGCCGGCGCTGAACGTGACGCCAGCCGCCTACATCTCGCAGACACTGTCACTGCTGACCCCGGGCGACATCTGGCAGGGTGTTGCCAAGGCTTTCGTGTTCGCCGTACTGATCTGCCTGATCGGCATCAGCACCGGCTTCTCCGTCACTGGCGGTGCCGAGGGCGTCGGCCGTGCGACGACGCGCGCCGTCGTGCTGTCGATCTGCTACATCATCGTGGCGGATATGATCTTCAGTTTCTTCCTCAACCGGTGAGACGCGAGAGGTGAGACGTGAGACGTAAGTGCGAAGCGGTCCTGCTCTTCCGTCTCACATCTCACGTCTCACGTCTCACCGTGTTCCAATGACCGTGCCGATGAACACTGTTGGCCCTCTGATCGAAGTCGAAAAGCTCGAAGCCTGGTATGGGCGTCGGCGCATTCTCAAGGGAGTCGACTTCAGCGTGAACGCGGGCGAGATCCGCGTGATCATGGGCGGCTCGGGCTCGGGCAAGAGCACCCTGCTGCGGCACCTGCTGGGGCTGCACAAGCCGCGCAGCGGAAGGGTTCGTCTGCTCGGCGTCGACGTCGGCAACGCCGGCGAGCGCGAGATGCTCGCCGTGCGGCGTCAGATCGGCGTGTCGTTTCAGGGCGGGGCGCTGCTCACGTCGATGAGCGTCGGCGACAATGTTGCGCTGCCGCTGCGCGAGCACACCGAACTCGACGAGAACACGATCCGCATCATGAGCCGGCTCAAGCTCGAGGTGGTCAACCTCGGCGGCTTCCAGGACCTGATGCCGAGCCAGCTGTCCGGCGGCATGATCAAGCGCGCGGCGTTGGCGCGCGCCATCGTGATGGACCCCAAGCTGCTGTTCTTCGACGAGCCGTCGGCGGGCCTCGACCCGGTCGTTTCGGCCGAACTCGATGAACTTATCCTGCGCCTGCGCGACGCTCTGCGCATGACGATCGTCGTCGTCACGCACGAACTCGAGAGCGCATTCAAGATTGCGGATACCATTACCGTGCTCGACCAGGGGGAGATCCTGATGACGGGCGGCGTCGATGAGGTTCGGCGGGCCGGGAACGAGCGCATCCAGGATCTGCTCAACCGGCGTCCACGCGAGATCCAGGTCGACGCGGATGCATACCTGAGACGTTTGACCGAAGAAGAAGCGGTGTAAGGCACAAGATGAACCACGAGGGCACGAAGAACACGAAGAATGGCAAGGAAAGGAGCATGTGATTGCCAGGTCGCGTACGGTGTGGAAAGACCTGAAGGCTGTTGCGAAACATTGGCTCTTCTTCGTGAGTCCTTCGTGTTCTTCGTATCTTCGTGGTTAAATCTTTCGATCCGGGATGCAAGGGGCGGCGGTGAAGCGGGATAGCGTGAACTATGTGCTGGTGGGGGTGGTCGTCGCAGCGGCGTTCGTGGTGCTGCTCGTTGCGCTCGCCATGATCACCGGGCGCAGTGGTGCGAGCACGGAGTATTTCACCCATTATCGCAACGTCACCGGGCTGCGCTTCGGCGCGCCGGTATTCTACGAGGGCTACCGGATCGGGCAGGTCGGCGCAATCGTTCCCGAGCGCGATGCCGGCCCGAATGGAGAGCGCAGTACGCGCTACAAGATCGAACTGTCTGTGCGCCGCGACTGGCCGATTCCGAAAGACAGTCTCGCCCGGCTGACCTCGACCGGACTCCTGGCCGATGTCGCGATCGGCATCAGCGAAGGCAAGAGCAAGGAAATCGCCGCGCCGGGAAGCGAGCTGAAGGGCACGGAGAACGCCGACATCTTCTCGGCCGTGAACGAACTCGCCGCGCAACTGACCGAACTGACGCGCGACCAGATCGCGCCACTGATCAAGAACCTGTCGCAGCACGTCGATTCGATCGCCAGCGTCATCGACAAGAACACGCCGGAACTCGTCGAGCAGTCAAAGGCGTTGTTGCACCGGCTCAACAACGCATCCGATGCCATCAACGACGTACTCAAGCCGGAGAATCGCGCCGCGATTTCCGCGACGCTCGGCAACGCGAGCACGCTCAGCCACGAACTGCTGGCAACGCAGAGCCAGCTCAAGGATGCGCTCGAACAGATCGACAGCATGGTGCGCGAAAATCGCCCCGGCGTGCGCGATGCTGTCAGCGACCTGCGCGCCACGCTGTCGGCGTTGTCGGGGCGCATCGACTCGATCACGCAACATCTGGCCATCGCCAGCCGCAACTTCGATGAATTCAGCCACGAGATCCGCAAGCATCCGAACGCATTGCTGGTATCGCCGAAGGCGGACAAGGTGGAGGGGCAGGATCAATGAAGCGCTTCGCAGCAGTGGCAGTGGCCGGCCTGGTTCTTTTCCTTTCCGGCTGTTCGGGGCCGGAGATTCCTGACGTCACCTATTTCCGCCTGCCGGCAGCGGCGCAGGTTCCGCGCGCCGACAAGCCGCTCACGTTGCTGCCGATCGAAGTCGATACTTTCCGCGCCGAAGGCGTGTATGCGGAACAGTCGGTGCTTTATACGGTGGGTGCCGACCATGGCTCCTTGCGTACCTACCACTACCAGCTTTGGAGCGATCCACCCTCGCATGCGCTGCAGGCGCGCCTGATCGACATGCTGCGCGCTTCCGGTGTTTCCCCTCTCGTGACCGACCGTCTGCCGGCGAGCACGCACGCGCTGCGCATCCGCGGGACGATCCAGCGTTACGAACGCGTCAGCGACGGCAAGCGCTTCAAGGCTGTCGTGACCCTTGAAATGCGCGTCGAGCAGGACGAAGGCGAACCATTGATCGAGCAGCAGTACATGGCCGAGGAAACCGCGGCGGACGGTACGTTGACTGCGACGGTCGCGGCTTTCGGCGCGGCGGTCGACAGGACATTTGCGGCGTTCTACAAGGATCTGACAGCGTTGGCGGGCGAAACCCATGCTGGATGAAGGCAGCCGCCTCGCCGTACTCGCTGCGATCGGCATCGACGTATACCGCCTGCGCGCGGCCGAAACTCGAGACGATGCGTCACAAGCGGCGACACTGGGTGAACATTCTGACGTTCCAGAACAACCTGCACGACTGGTCGTCGGCTATCTCAATGGTGCCGGGCGCAAGCCGGGTCTCACGCGCCTGTTGCCGCAGCTGCTGCGCTCGGTCGGCGTTACCGATGCCGCCGTTCGCCGCGTCGAAACCGCGGCAGATGGCTCTCTCGGCGAACTGCCGCAGGCACCTGCCTACCTGATGATCGGTGCCGCCGCCGCGCGCGCGTGCTCCGCGCACCTGTCGATCGAACAGCAGAATACGCTCATGCTCGTCGTCATCGATGCCGAGCCGGTGTCGCTGTGCGATGCGGCTGCGAAGCGCACGCTGTGGCAACAACTCAAACCGCTGGCCCGGCGGCTGCGCGCGGGCTGACATCGTGGTCGCGATACTCAAGGAAGAACAGCCGGCGTTGCGTGCGATGCACCTCGACGATCTCGAAAGTGTCGTGACGCTCGAGACCGAAGCGTATGAATTTCCCTGGACGCTCGGCATCTTCCGCGACTGCCTGCGCGCCGGCTATGAATGCTGGGTGCTTGCGCAAGGCGGTGAGATCGTCGGCTACGCCGTGCTTTCCGTTGCCGCGTCAGAGGCGCACCTGCTGAATGTCTGCGTCGCCCGCAAGCACGAGGGTCGTGGACTCGGCATGCGGCTGGTGCGGCGCATGATCGACCTGGCGCGCTGGCATCACGCCGAGCGCATGTTCCTCGAAGTGCGCCCGTCGAACACGCGCGCAGTCGCGCTGTATGAGCATATCGGCTTCAACGAGATCGGCCGCCGGCCGAACTACTATCCGGCCCGACGCGGGCGTGAAGACGCCCTCGTGATGGCTATCGAACTGCATCTGCCGGAGTATTGACCTGAGATGTGAGGTGAGACGCGAGAAGACGCACCTAGCGAGTGCAGCGAGCGCTCACTAGCCGGCGTAGCCGGCGCTCACGAGTTCAATCCGGCTTGCGTTCCGCTTGGACCACGGGCTTGTCCGGTCCGATCCGCTGCCGCGCGCGGGCTACTTGTCGTTCAGCCCAGCGCTTGAGCACGCGCGCACGATGGGCACCGACCTTCGGATCGCGCACAATCTCTTCGACGCTCGCCAGCAGCGCATCGACGTTCCCGCGCTGCGGCTCTTCGTCCTTGCGCCCGGCCGACCAGGTATCGATCCAGCGCTCGCTTTGTTCGCCGAGGCGCAACACTTGGTGGAAGAAGCGCGGCGCCTGCTGCTTGGACAGGATCAGGTCGAGGAGCGCAGCGCCGAGCGTCACCGGTACAACGGCAAGGTCGCGCGCGGCACCGATCAACAGCTTGACCTGCAGCAGCAGCACATCGCGGATCAGAGACTTGCGGGTAGTCGAAAGGTCAGGATTCATACTTGGTACCTGGAGCGTTGGGCGGCAACCAACTGCCGGGGCGCCTTCCAATGAAGCAGCTTGTGGGGTTCCTCTACAGGTCGGACAGTCTCGCCAGCTGTTCGTTCAACGCAGCGATGGTAGTTGCGAAATCCTTCAGCCGCTGCTGCTCCTGGACAACGACTTCCGCCGGCGCATTCGCGACGAAATTGGCATTCGCCAGTTTGCCGTTGCACTTGGCAATTTCGCCTTCGATGCGCTTGATCTCCTTCGCCAGGCGCGTCTTTTCCGCGCCGACATCGATCAGGCCGGCGAGCGGGATCAGGATTCTCATCTCGCCGACGATCGCCGCAGCGGCAGCGGGCTCCGCTTCCCCGGCTTCCAGGCAGCGCTGCGATTCCGTGCGCGCGAGAAAAGCAATCTGCGCAGCGAAGCGGTCGGCGAGTTCGCGCTGATGCGGCGTGCCGCCGGCAAAGAGCAGCGGGATCGTCTTGCCCGGAGCGATGTTCATTTCGCTGCGAATGCGGCGCACGTTGGTGAGCACCGCGCGCAACCATTCGACGGAATCTTCCGCGATGCCATCCTTGAATGCGGCATACGTCGAGGCGGCCGGATATTTCTGTGCCGCAATGCTCCCGGCGCTGATGCCGAGTTTCGGCGCGACCTCGTGCCATATTTCTTCGGTGATGAACGGAATGATCGGATGCAGCGCACGCAGGAGCGCTTCGAGCACGAACAGCAGCGTGTGCCGGGTCGAATCGGCCGCGGCCTTGTCGTCGCCGCTGAGGGCCGGCCCTTCTACAGCGCTCAGGGCAGGCTTCGTCAGTTCGACGAACCAGTCGCAGAATTCGTTCCAGGTGAATTCGTAAAGCATCTGCGCAACGAGGTCGAAACGGTACAGCGGCATCTGCCGCTCGACTTCGTCCAGGGTCCGCTCGAAGCGCGTTAGAATCCACTTTTCCGCATCGCTCTTCGGTGCCGGCGCGGCGTCGGCGGGAGCGCTGAAGCCCTCGCAGTTCATCAGCACGAACCGCGCCGCATTCCACAACTTGTTGCAGAAGTTCTTGTAGCCGTCGGCGCGCTTGAGGTCGAAATTGATCGTCCGGCCATACGTTGCCAGCGCAGCGAACGTGAAGCGCAGCGCGTCCGCGCCGACCGCGGGTATGCCGTCGGGATAGTCCTTGCGGATGCGCTTTTCGACTTTCTCGCGCACCTGCGGGATCAGCAGCGAGCCGGTCGATTTCTGCACGAGATCAGCGAGGCTGATGCCGTCGATGAGGTCGATCGGATCGATCGTGTTGCCCTTGGACTTGGACATCTTCTGGCCTTCGGCATCGCGCACGATCGCGTTGATGTAGACCTCGCGAAACGGCACCTTGCCGGTGAAGTACTGCGTCGCCATGACCATGCGCGCGACCCAGAAGAAGATGATGTCGAAGCCGGTGACGAGCACCGCGCTCGGTAGGAACGCCTGATCCGCCGGCCAGTTCGCGACGACCTTGCCGTCTTCGCTCACCGGACCGTTCGCCGGCCAGCCGAGCGTGGAGAATGGCCAGAGTGCCGAGGAGAACCACGTGTCCAGGACATCCTCGTCGCGCCGCAGCGCGCCGACTGGGTTGACGGTTGCGTGTGCGATCGCATCGGCCTCGTCCTCGCCGACGAAAATGTTGCCGGCCTCGTCGTACCAGGCCGGAATGCGATGTCCCCACCACAACTGGCGGCTGACGCACCAGTCCTGGATGTTGTCGAGCCATTGCGTGTAGGTCGTGCTCCAGTTTTCCGGAACGAACTTGACCTCGCCGCTGCGCACGGCATCGAGTGCCGGTTCGGTGATTGCCTTCTTGCCGCCGGGACCGGCCTTGCCGTCGACACGGGTCTCCGAAGTCAGATCGAGGAACCACTGATCGGTCAGCATCGGTTCGATCACTGCGTCGGTGCGCTGGCTGATCGGCACCGTGAGCTTGTGCTTCTTCGTCTCGACCAGCAGGCCGAGCGCGTCGAGATCGGCGAGCACCGCCTTGCGCGCGGCGAAGCGGTCCGTGCCGCGATATTTTTCCGGCGCGTTGTCGTTGATCTTCGCGTCGAGCGTCATGATCACGAGGGGCGTGAGCTTGTGCCGCGCGCCGAGTTGCCAGTCGTTGAAATCGTGCGCCGGCGTGATCTTGACCGCGCCTGTGCCGAACTCGCGATCGACGTAATCATCGGCAATGACCGGAATCTCGCGGCCAGTCAGCGGCAATGTCAGCGTTTTGCCGACCAGCGCCGTATAGCGCTCGTCTTCCGGATGCACGGCGACGGCAACGTCGCCGAGCATCGTTTCCGGACGCGTCGTCGCCACGACCACGCCTTCGCTGCCGTCGCTGGCCGGATAACGGATCATCCACAACGACCCGTCCTTCTCCTCGTTGTTGACTTCGAGGTCCGAGACCGCGGTCATCAGTACCGGGTCCCAGTGCACGAGCCGCTTGCCGCGGTATAGAAGTCCATCCCTATACCATTGCACGAAAACCTTGCGCACCGCAGCCGACAGACCTTCGTCCATCGTGAAGCGTTCGCGCGACCAGTCCATCGACGCACCGAGGCGGCGCATCTGGCTGGTGATCGTCGAGCCTGATTCGGCCTTCCATTCCCACACGCGCTCGATGAACTTCTCGCGGCCGAGGTCGTGGCGGGTCCTGCCCTGCGTGGCGAGCTGGTTCTCGACGATCTTCTGCGTTGCGATGCCGGCGTGATCGGTGCCGCCCTGCCACAGCGTGCGCCGCCCTTGCATGCGCTGGTAGCGGATCAGCGCATCCATGATCGTCATCTGGAACGCATGGCCCATGTGCAGCGTCCCCGTTACGTTGGGAGGAGGCAGCAGGATGCAGTACGGCTCGCCGTCGCCGCTCGGCGCGAACAGGCCACTGGCTTCCCACTGGGCGTACCACTTCGATTCGATGGTTTTGGGGTCGAAACTCTTTTCCATGGGGTGACGCTCGCCTGCGCCCGAATGCGAGCAGACGGGCTTGTTCAGCTGGGGAATGGCGAATTGTAACGGCGGATGCATGTTCGCCCAAGCTTTTCGCGCTTGTTCGCCTCGATTCCCGATCACGTGACGGCCCGCGTTATCAAAGACTTGCGTTTCGGCTAACATCGGGTTGTGGCGCGCGGCCCGTCCGCGCGGCGCGACAGGGGAAGAGTTGCATGCACAAACCAGGTTTTTTTCACGAGTTGCGCCGCCGCAATGTCTTTCGCATGGCCGGCCTTTACGTGGTCGGTGCGTGGTTGATCATCCAGGTATCCGGCACCATACTGCCGATGTTCGACGCCCCCGCGTGGCTGCCGCGCAGCCTGGTGTTCCTGCTCGCGATCGGCTTCGTTCCGGCGCTGATCTTCAGCTGGGTGTTTGAACTCACGCCGGAAGGGCTGCGGCGCGAAGGAGAAGTGCCGGCCGAGCAGTCGATCATGTCCGATACCGGGCAGCGCATGAATCACATGATCATTGCGGTGCTCGTGCTCGCGCTGGCTTTCTTCGGATTCGACAAGTTCGTGCTGACACCGAAGCGCGAGGCGGCCCTCGTTACGTCTGTGCATGACGAAGCCGCGAAGCAGGCGACGACCACACCTTCGGCGCCGGCGGCCACCGACAAGTCGATTGCCGTGTTGCCGCTGGCCAATGCGAGCGGCAACAAGGACGAGCAATTTTTCTCCGATGGCCTGTCGGAAAACCTGATCATTGCGCTGTCGCAGTTCGAAGGCTTGACCGTGATCGGCCGCAATTCCGCGTTCCAGTTCCGCGACAGCAAGGACGACAGCAGGACGATTGGCGAAAAACTCGGAGTGGCCACGCTGCTCGAAGGCAGCGTGCAGCACGCCGGCGATGTCGTGCGTGTCAGCGCCGAGCTGATAAACGCAGCGAACGGACACACGCTGTGGTCCGAGCGCTACGACCGGCCTTACAAGGACCTGTTCGCGCTGCAGGACGACATTACCAAACAAGTGGCAACGGCGCTCAAGGCCAAGCTGCTGACCGGCGACAACACGCCTGCGCAAACCGACCGTCCACCCGGCGGCAATCTCGACGCGTATACGGCCTTCCTGCAGGGCAAGTTCTACGCCGCTCGTTTCAACGAGGCCGACGACCGGCAGGCGATCGAGCAGTTCACCGTGGCGACGCGCCTTGACCCGCGCTATGCACTGGCGTGGGCCGAGCAATCGCGGACCGCAACGGGCATGGCCGCGCGTTACCTCGAAGGGGAGCCTGCGCAGCAGGCCTACGCCCAGGCGCGCCAGGCCGCCACCACCGCGCTGGCGCTGACGCCGGAACTGGCGGCAGCGCATGGCGCGCTCGGTTTCCTGCATTTGACCGCGGATTTCGACTGGGCCGGCGCGGAAGCCGAATACCGCCGCGCCCTTCAGCTTGCGCCGAACGACGGCAAGGCCAAGTTCGATCTCGGCGAGTTGCTCGCCGCGCGTGGCGAGCCCGATCAAGCGGTCGAACTGACGCGTCAGGCGCTGGCCACTGACCCGCTCAATGGGCGGTGGCATACGTTCCTCGCCCTCTATTTGTCGGCACTCGATAGGCAGGATGAAGCGCGGCAGGCGGTTCTCAAGGCGATCGCCGTGCAACCGGGCGCCAGCGCTTTCCATCAGCAGCTCGCACTCATCGAGGTTCTGCGTGGCGACGCCAAGGCGGCGCTGGCGGCCGCGCGGCAGGAGCCGCCGGGTCCGTGGCAGGCCATCTCTCTGGCGCTGGCGCTGCAGATCGGCGGCGACTCCGCAGCAGCGGATGGAGCATTGAAGAGGGTTATCGAACAGTATGCCGACCTCGTCTCATACCAGATCGCCGAGCTCTACGCGCTGCGCAATGATGCGGACAAAACTTTCGAATGGCTCGATCGCGCCTGGAGCAGCCGCGATCCGGGCATCGAATACTTGCTGACCGATCCATTGATCCTGCGTTTCCGCAACGACCCTCGGTTCGCGGCATTTTGCAAGAAAGTCGGCCTGCCGACGACGACCTCGGCGAAGGCGGTGGACATCCCCGCCGCGAAGGCGAGCAAGACGTGAGCCGCGACCTGTTCGCCGAACTCAAGCGGCGCAATGTCATCCGCACGGCCGGACTTTACTTCGTCGGCGCGTGGTTGATCGTGCAGGTGACCGGCACGGTCCTGCCGATGTTCGGTGCACCGGACTGGTTGCCGCGCAGCGTCGTCGTGCTGCTGGCGGTCGGCCTGCTGCCCGTGCTGGTGTTCTCGTGGGTCTACGAATTGACGCCGGAAGGCCTGAAGCGCGAGCGCGACGTCGAGAGTGTCGCATCGATCACGCACGAGACCGGACAGCGCATGAATCGCGCCGTCTTCGTCCTGCTGCTGCTGGCGATCGCTTGCTTCGTGCTCGATCGTTTCGTGCTGACGCCACGCCGCGAGCGTGCGGCGGTGCAGACCCCGGCCGAGTCGAAACCGGGAAGCGCCCCGGAAAATTCCATCGCCGTGCTGCCGCTGGCCAACGCCAGCGGCGACAAGGACCAACAGTATTTTTCCGATGGCCTTTCCGAAGGGTTGATCGTCACCCTCTCGAGGCTGCAGGGATTGAAGGTGATCGGACGCAACTCGGCGTTCCAGTTTCGCGACAGCAAGGACGACAGCAAGACGATCGGCATGAAGCTCGGCGTGGCGCATCTGCTCGAGGGCAGCGTGCAGCATGCCGGCGACGTCGTGCGCATCAGCGCCGAGCTGATCAACACCGCGGACGGCAGCGCGTTGTGGTCCGAGCGCTACGACCGGCCTTACCGGGACCTGTTCACGCTGCAGGACGAGATCACGAACGCCGTCGCCAGCGCCTTGAAGGCGAAGCTCTTGCCGCAGGCGAACGCGCCGATGCAGTCCGACCGCCCGCCGAGCGGCAACCTCGATGCGTATGCGGCATATCTGCAGGGAAAGTTCTTCTACGCACGCGCGAACGACGCGAATTTCCGCACGGCAATCGAGCAATTCGCGCGCGCGACACAAGCCGATCCGCTCTACGCCGTGGCTTGGGCCGAGCAGTCGCGTGCGGCCACTTCACTGGCCGCCGGGTTTCTCGACGGCGCGGCGGCGCGCGAGATGTATGCGCAGGCGCGTGCAGCGGTCGATACCGCGCTGAAGCTCGATCCCGAGCTGGCGGCTGCGCATTCGGCGCAATCGTTCCTGCTGCTTTCGGCCGATTACGACTGGAGCGGCGCCGAGCGTTCCGCGCGGCGCGCGGTGCAGCTTTCGCCGACCGACGGCCAGGCAAAAGCCGATCTGAGCCGCGATCTCGCCGCGCTCGGGCAAATCGAACCGGCGATCGAGCTGATGCAAAAGTCTCTGGCGACCGATCCGCTCGACGCGCGTTCGCACAACTGGCTGGCCCAGTACCTGCGCGCGCTCGGCCGGCTCGACGAGGCGGCGACCGCTGCTAGCAAGGCGATCGAGCTGCAGCCGACCGCGGGCAGCATGCACTACCAGCTTGCGATCATCGAGATCATGCGCGGTAATGCAAAGGCCGCGCTCGAGGCGGCGCAACAGGAGCCCGTCGGCTGGCAGGTCGACGCGATCGCGCTCGTGCGGCAAATCGACGGCGATCCAACTGCCGCCGACGCGGCGTTGCAGGCACAGATCGCGCAGGAAGCCGCGATTGGCCCGTTCCAGATCGCACAGACTTTTGCGCTGCGCAAGGACGCGGACAAGACCTTCGAGTGGCTCGATCGCGCCTGGAGCAATCGCGACGCCGGCGTCAGTTACCTGCTGTTCGACCCGTTCATCCTGCGCTTCCGCGACGACCCGCGCTTCGCCGCGTTCTGCAAGAAGGTCGGCCTGCCGGCGACGACGACGGCGAAGGCGATGGGTGAGGCAGTGAAACGCTGATGCCTACGTGCGGATAGCCCGGCGTCGTGACCTGATCTGGGCAGTTGTGGCTGCCATCGGACCGTGACCATCGATCTGCATTTCTCAACCGAGGTAGCCGACGCCATCGCGCAGGGTGCGCCGGTGCTGGCGCTGGAGTCGACCATCGTTGCGCACGGCCTGCCGTGGCCGGACAACCTCGATATCGGCCGTGCGCTGGAGCAGGCGGCTCGCGACGCGGGCGCAATCCCTGCGACGATCGCGGTGTTCGACGGCATCGCACGGATCGGCTTGTCGGATGCGCCGCTCGAGCGGCTGGCGCGCGAGGCCAGCGCGTTCGTCAAAGCCGGCGCGGCGGACCTCGCAGTGATCATCGCTCGCGGCGGCAACGCGGCCACGACCGTCTCCGCAACCGCCACGCTGGCTGCGCGCGCGGGTATCCGCGTGTTCGCGACCGGCGGCATCGGCGGTGTGCATCGCGACGATGTCATGGATGTGTCGAGCGACCTGACCACGCTGGCGCGAACGCCGATCGCGGTCGTCTCGGCCGGTGCCAAGTCCATACTCGACCTGCCGCGCACGCTCGAAGTGCTCGAGACGCTCGGCGTGCTCGTGCTCGGTTACGGCACCGATGAGTTTCCGGCGTTCTATACGCGCCGCTCCGGCCTGCGTCTGGAACATCGCTGCGACACGATCGAGGACGTCGCGCGGATCGCCGCGGCTCGTTGGGCGCTCGGTCAAGGCGGCATCCTCGTTGCCAATCCGATTCCGGAGGTTGCCGAACTGCCGGGGGCGCAGATCAACGCTGCCATCGAACAGGCGGTGGCGGCTGCTGCGCGAGACGGCATCAGTGGCAAGGCGCTGACACCGCATCTGCTGTCCGAGCTGGCGCGCGCGACGGGCGGTGCCTCGATTCGTGCGAATCGCGCACTGGCGCTCAGCAACGTTCGCCTTGGCGCCGCGCTCGCCCAGGCCCTCGCGCGTTACGTGGCGTCCTGAAATACGCAGTGCCGCCGATCTGTCGGCAGTTGGTGCAGCGTGACCTTTCAGGGATCCGTTCGCGCTGGGCGTAGCATGCGAAGCAAGCGAAGTCGAAGCGTCAGCCCCGACCCTTCGACTTCAGCGCTTCGCGCCTACGCTCAGGGCGAACGGACTTTCAGGCTTCATCGCTTCGATCGAATCCGTCCGCAGCCGTTCGAAGCGCTCGTCAGCGGGGGCGCCGGCCGGCTGCGATTTCCTTGCGCGAGATTGGGTTACCATGAGCGTATCGCGCACGTTGCGTGTGCGACCGCGGAGAAAGGGCCGGATGTCACAGGGGCACGGGTTCCTCTACGAGCTGCGCCGGCGTCATGTCGTGCGCGTGGCGATCGCGTATGCCGTCGCCGCATGGGTGTTGCTGCAGCTCGCGTCGATCGTCTTCCCCGCGTTCGGCGCGCCCGAGTGGGTGCTCAAGGTCATCATCGCGCTCATCGCGCTGGGCTTTCCGATCGCGCTGATCCTGGCGTGGGCGTTCGAGGTGACTCCCGACGGCATCCGCCGCACGGAACCTGCACATTCGCCGGACGCGCGCGCGCCCGAACAGGACCATCGCGTCGGGCGTAGCCTCAACACGGTCGTGATCGCGGCACTGGCGCTCGCGGTCGGCGTGCTGCTCTGGCGGCAGTTCGGTCCGCGCATGGCGACCGACGGATCGAAGGTGGCATCGCAGGGTGACGCTTCGCCCGGCAAGTCGATCGCCGTGCTGCCGTTCGAGAGCTTGAGCGAGGACAAGGCCAACGCGTATTTCACCACGGGCATGCAGGATGAAATCCTGACGCGGCTGGCCGGCATCCGCGATCTGAAGGTGATCTCGCGCACGTCGACGGCCCAGTACGCAAGCCATCCGACCGATCTGAAAACCGTCGGCCTGCAGCTCGGTGTCGCAGCGGTTATCGAAGGCACGGTGCAGAAGGCCGGCGATGCGGTGCACATCAACCTGCAGCTGATCGACACGCAAACCGACGGTCACCTCTGGGCTGAAAGTTATGATCGCGAACTCAAGGACATCTTCGCGGTCGAGCGCGATGTCGCCGAGAAAGTCGCCGGCGCGCTGAAGGCCACGCTGATGCCGGAAGAAGCGGCGCGCGTTGCCAGCGTGCCGACGCAGAATGCGGAAGCCTACGATCTCTATCTGCGCGCGCTCGCGTTTTCGAATCACGCAAACGATCAATACGGCTTGACTCCCGTTCTCATGCCGCAGGCGATCGACTTGCTGCAGCAGGCGATTGCAAAGGATCCGGCGTTCGCATCGGCCTCTGCGCTGCTCGGCAGGGCGCACATGTACATGTACTTTTTTGGGCCGGATCGCACCGAGGCGCGGCTTGCAGCAGCCAAGGATGCCGCCGATCGGGCCTTGTCATTGCAGCCGGAACTCGGCGAGGGACACTTCGCGCTGGCCTTCTACTGGTATTGGGGCTTTCGCGAGTATGCACGTGCGCAGGCTGAACTCGACCTCGCGCGCAAGACGATGCCGCAGAGCTTCGACGTGGAGGAGATCAGCGCCGCAATCGCGCGCAGGCAGGGAAAGTGGGAGCAGACGCTGAAAGGGCTGCATCGCGCACAGGAATTCGATCCGCGCAATTCGAGTCCGTCGTTCGAGTTCGGCCAGACGTACGCGCAACTGCGCCGCTACGCCGAGGCGGATCAGGCATACGCACGCGCGGCGGTGCTGTCCGCTGACCCGGCGCTTTCCCAGATCCGGCGCGCGCAGAATACCGTGGCCTGGAAGGGCGATATCGCACCGCTGCGTGCCACGCTCTCCGCACTGTCGCCGTCGAGCGATGCGTATCGATCGAGCCAGCCGGCATTTTTCGACCTCGCCTGGTATGCGCGCGACTTCGCCGGCGCCGTGCGGATTGCCGAGGCATCGGACAAGCCGAACTGGCTCTATTCGCGCGGCAATTCCGTCCTGCCGCGAAAGCTGCGGCTGGCCTGGGCGGACACGGCGATTGGCGACGTGGCGAAGGCAAACGCGTTGTACACGGAAATACATGCGACCTATCAAGCCGTGGTCAAGGAGCGGCCCGCCGATTGGGACGGTCACATGGCGCTCGGACTGGCCGCTGCGGGCCTCGGCCTGAAGGATGAAGCGATCGCCGAAGGTCGTCGCGCGGTCGAACTGCTGCCGCTCACGCGTGATGCATTTGCCGGGCCCGAGTACCTCGCGTACCTCGCGCAGTTGTACCTCAGTGTCGGCGAAAACTCCCAGGCGATGGACATGCTGCAGCAACTGATGTCGGTTCCGGCAGGCCTGTCGATGTCTTCGGCATTGCTCGAACTCGACCCGGTCTGGGATCCGCTGCGCAAGGATCCGCGCTTCGAGACGCTGGTCAGGCAGGGCGAGAACAGCGCGCCGCATGGATGAATTCCTGAAACGCCTGCGCGAGCGCAAGCTCGTGCAGTGGTCGCTGGCGTATGTCGCCGCGGCGTTCGCTCTGATCCAGGTGCTCGACATCGTCGCGCAACGCTTCGGCTGGCCGGAGCAGGCGCTGCGCATAGTCATCATCGCGCTGACGATCGGTTTCTTCGTCACGCTGGTGCTCGCGTGGTACCACGGCGAGCGTGGCGCGCAACGCGTCGACGGTACCGAGCTGATGATTCTGGCGCTGCTGCTGGCGATCGGCGGTGGGTTCCTCTGGCGCTTTGCGGCTGGCGCGCGCGATGCCGAACCGGCTTCGGCTCATTCCACGACGGCTCGGGCGGAAGGCAAGACCGTGCCGGCAGGTACGGTTGCGATTCCGCCGAAGTCGATCGCCGTGTTGCCGTTCGAGAACTTCAGTGACGAAAAAGCGAACGCGTATTTCGCCGGCGGGATGCGCGACGAGATCCTCACGCGCCTCGCCGGCATACGCGACCTGAAGGTCATCTCGCGTACCTCGACCGAACAGTACGCGAGCCATCCTCCCGACCTGAAGACCGTCGGCCAGCAGCTCGGTGTCGCGACCGTCCTCGAGGGCAGTGTGCAGCGCGCCGGCGAGACCGTCCACATCAACCTGCAGCTGATCGACACACAGAGCGACGGCCACTTGTGGGCAGAAAGCTACGACCGCGACTTGAAGGATATCTTCGCCGTCGAGCGCGACATCGCGCAAACTGTCGCCGGCGTCCTGAAGGCGAAACTGTTGCCGGAGGAAGTCGAACGCGTCGGCGAAGTGGCGACGCAGAACATCGAAGCACACGACCTCTACCTGCACGGCCGTGTCTACTTCAACCGCGCCAGCGATCAGTTTGCGCTGACTGCAACGGAAATGCCGCAGGCGATTGCATTGTTCGAGCAGGCGCTCGCCAAGGATCCGGGATTCGCGCTCGCCGAAGCGGACCTCGCTACTGCGCACATGAACATGTACTGGTTCGCGCCGGACCGCACGCCCGCACGGCTTGCGGCGGCCAAGGCCGCGGTGGATCGGGCGCTTGTCCTGCAGCCGGGGCTGGTCGCAGCGCGTCTTCCACTGGCGCTCTACTACTACTGGGGATTCCGCGACTATGCGCAGGCGCTGCAGCATCTCGAAATTGCACGCCGGACGACGCCGAACAACGCAGACGTCGCCCAGACCATCGCATCGATCGCTCGGCGGCAGGCGCAGTGGGAGCGTGCAATCGAAGGCTACGGTGAGGCGGCCGCGTTGAATCCTCGCGCCAGCATTCCGCACTTCCTGACTGGCGAGATCTACCTGCAATTGCGCCATTACGCGGAATCCGAGCAGGCGCAGCTGCGCGCGATCGATCTTGCCGCCGATCCCGGTGCCGCCCACGTCCGCCGCGCAGAAACGCTGCTCTTCTGGAAGGGTGACTTGACTACGCTGCGCTCCGCGCTCGATGCGTTGCCTGCCGGCAGCGATGCCTATTCGGGAAACGTCAGCTGGTTCTATCGACTTGCCTGGTGGTCGCGCGACTATGCCGGAGCGATCCGCATCGCCGAGTCGAATGTGGCGGACAACTGGACCGAAGCGGGCAATCTCGTTTTGCCGAGAAAACTGTTTCTCGCCCAGGCCTATGCGGCCGCCGGCGATCTGGCGAAAGCGAAGCCGTTGTTCGAGGAAGTGCGTGAGCAGGTGCAAGCCAAACTGCAGGCCTCGCCGCAGAGCCCGGATCTGCACATCGCGCTCGCTTTCACCGACGCCGGCCTCGGCATGAAAGAAGAAGCGATTGCAGATGGCCGCAAAGGCGTGGCGCTGATGCCGACGAGTCTGGATGCGTTCACCGGTCCGGTTTACCTTGGCAAGCTGGCACAGATATGTGCAGGTGTCGGCGCCAATGACGAGGCGATCGATATTCTGCGACAACTGTTCGCGATGCCGGCAGGGCACACCGTGACGCCGGCGCTGCTCAGGCTCGATGCGGTATGGGACCCGCTGCGAGAGGATTCGCGGTTCAAGGATCTGTCGGCGAGCAAGCAGGATCCGATAGCGCTTTCAGCGACGCGCTGAGGCGGGCTCTTGGACGTCCGCCTGCATTGCAGCGGACCGCACCGGCAACAGCCGGGTTCCATTTCGACGCGATCACATGTCGTGCTTGGTGACGTCGATGCCGGCGGCTTTGTAAGTCGTCCAGCGCTTGCGTGAACCCAGGCGCTGCGCTTCGTCTGCCGGCACCACTTCGAGCACGCGCGCGAACAGTCCAGGCGCGCATTCGTCGCGCAGGTTGATGACGAGCGCGCGATCGGCGGGTTTCGATTCCGGCGCCGCAATCAGCACCGGCGTGATGTCATCGTCGTCGTCGCCGGCGATCTGGTGCGGGATGAACGCATCCGCGTCGAACTCCCAGAGCTTCTCGTCGAGTTGTTCGGCCTGATCGAACGAGCGCGCGAGGATCAGAGTCGGCTGGCCGGTATCGAACGCCTTCTTCGCCAGCTCGCACACGAGCAGCAGCGGATCGTCGCGGAAGCGCGGCTTGGCGATCAGGTAGAAGTCGGCGCGAGGCATTGTGGCCGGAATTGAGAATCGGGAATCGGGAATCGCAAACGCCAGCGAGTCCGGACTTCAAGCCGATATTCCAATTCCCGACTCCCTATTCACGATTCCCGGCTCTGTCGATCAGCCACTGCACCAGCAGCGGCACCGGCCTTCCGGTCGCCGAGCCCTTGCGGCCGTCTTCCCAGGCCGTGCCGGCGATGTCGAGGTGCGCCCAGCGGAAGCCTTCGGTGAAGCGCGACAGGAAGCAGCCGGCCGTGATGGCGCCGGCATACTTGCCGCCAATGTTGGCGATGTCGGCATAGCCGGTGTCGAGCTGGCTCTGGTAGTCGTCCCACAGCGGCAGGCGCCATGCGCGGTCGAGCGTCGTCTCACCGGCGGCGAGGAGTTCGGCGGCAAGGTCGTCGTCGCGTGTCATCAGTCCGGAGGCGTGCTTGCCTAGCGCGACGACGCAGGCACCGGTCAACGTGGCCGTGTCAATGATTACCTGCGGTTTGAATTTCTGCACGTAGGTCAACGCATCGCAAAGAATCAGGCGGCCTTCCGCGTCCGTATTGAGCACCTCGACCGTCTGGCCGGACATCGTCGTGACCACGTCGCTCGGCCGTTGCGCCTTGCCGCCGGGCATGTTCTCCACCGCCGGCACGACGCACACCAGATTGAGCTTGAGCTTGAGCTCGACCGCCGAGACGAATGCGCCGAGTACGCTGGCGCCGCCGCACATGTCGAACTTCATTTCCTCCATGCCGGCACTCGGCTTGATCGAAATGCCTCCGGTATCGAACGTGATGCCCTTGCCGACCAGCGCGTACGGCTTGTCGTTCTCGCCGGCGCCGCGCCATTGCAGCACGATCAGCTTCGGCTCGTTGGCCGAACCCTGCGCGACGCCGAGCAGAGCGCCCATGCCGAGCTTGCCCATGTCTTCTTCTTCGAGGACTTCGCAGCTGACGCCCGGATGTTCGTGGGCGAACTTCTCCGCCTGCTCGGCGATGTACGCCGGCGTGCAGATATTCGGCGGCAGGTTGCCGAGCTCGCGCGCGTAGCGCACGCCGGCGGCGATCGCATTGGCCGTGGGCAGGGCCGACGCCGCGCCGGCCGGCGCGGCGAACGCCAGTGCGGAAAACTCGGGGATTTTCGCCTTGTCGCGCGGCTTGAACGTCGCCGTATATTTGTACGCCTGCGCATCGGTCGCCAGCGCTGCGGTGCGAACGGACCAGGCGGCGTCTTTTCCCGGTACTTCGATTTCGGTCAGATACGACACGGCACTGTCGAGAGGCAGGCTCTTGAGCGCGCGTGCCGCTTCGCCGCAGGCGCGCTGGAAGCGCGCGGCATCGAATTTCTTCTGCTCGCCGAGGCCGACCACCAGCACGCGCGGCGCGGTGATGCCGGGCAGCGCGAACAGCAGCTGGCTGCTGCACAGCTTGCCGTTGACGTCGCCGGCTTCGCTCAGGCGCTTGATCGCGCCGCCGGATTTTTCATCGACGCGGGCGGCCGCGACCGTGAGCATGCGCTCTTCGAAGACGCCGACGACTACGCAGGCCGTGGTTGCCGTTTCCGGCGCTTGGTCAGTGAGGCTGAACTGGATGGTCATGGTGATCCCAAACGAAAAAAGCCGACCGGAACGACACGCGGGCGGATAAACTTAAGGTGTCTTGAACACGGCGCGACCTTCAATAGCGCCGATCGTGGATAGCGCGCTCAGGCGCGCGGTGGCCTAGTTTACTTCAACCTCAAGCTTCCATGCTGCGTATTGTCGACCGCTATCTCGTGCGCGAACTGCTGGTGAGCTTCCTGGCCGCCGTCACGATCCTGCTGCTGGTCACCGTCGGTGCGACCGTCGCCGATCTGCTGGCCAAGATCGCGCGCGGGCGCGTCGCGGCCGATCTGCTCCTGGCGCTGATCGGGTTGCGCACCGTCGATTCGCTGACCCTGCTCGTGCCGCTGGCCGTGTTCCTCGGCGTGCAGCTGGCGTACGGACGCCTGTACCGCGAGAGCGAGATGGCGGTGTTCGCGGCATCGGGCCTGTCCGTGGTCGGGCTCGTGCGCCCGCTGTTGCTGCTCGCGGTGCCGCTGACGCTGGTCATGGCGCTGATTTCGTTCTGGCTCGCGCCGGCGTCCGTGCGCCAGGCGCAGATGCTGCAGGAAGAAGCCAGCCGCTCGCTGATCCTGGCCGGACTCGAACCGGGCCGCTTCGTCGAACTGCCGAACAACGACGGCGTGATGTATGTCGACACGATGAACGGCGACGGCACGAAGTTCAAGAAAATGTTCATCGCCAGCGAGCGCCCCAACGCCGGCAACACCGCAACCAACATCAACGTGATTACTGCCGCCGACGGCGAGCTGTATCACGACGCCAACGGCGTCGAGCGTTACCTCGGCCTCAACGACGGCTTTCGCGTCGAAGGCGCGCTCGGCCAGGACAATTACCGGCTGATGCGCTACCAGCGCAACGACATCAAGCTGCAGGACAGCGACAGCGATGCGAACGCCGATTCGGTCAAGCGCAGCGCGCCGACGTCGGTGCTGCTGTCGAGCACAGACGTCGTGCAGCGTGCCGAATTGCAGTGGCGCCTCGCGGCGCCGCTGTCGGTGCTGGTGCTGGTGATGCTGGCGTTGCCGCTGGCGAAGTCGTCGCCGCGAGAACCGCGTTATGCGCGCCTGCTGATCGCGCTGCTGGCCTGGTTCATCTACTACAACCTGCTTGCCATCGGTCGCGCCAGGATCAGTCAGGGTATTTGGGATCCGCGCCTCGGCTTCTGGTGGGTGGAAATTCCGACCGCGCTGATTGCGTTGTACATGCTGTGGGATAGCCAGCGGCTGGCAGGGCCGCGCAGGCGGTCGGCGGCGAAGCGCGTGCCGGCCATGGCGAAGCCGCAATGATGCGCGGCGTCGTCTTCAAGAAAGTCGACAAGCTGGTGGCGCTGTCGGTGCTTGGCGCGGTGCTGCTGGCGTGGGGATTCCTGATCGGCCTGGATGCGTTCAAGACACTGATCGCCGAGATCAACGACGTCGGCACGGGCGATTACACGCTGACCAAGGCAATCGTCTACACACTGCTGACGGTGCCGCGGCGCGCCTACCAGTGGTTCGGCTATGCCGCTCTGATCGGCGGCCTGCTCGGCATGGGCATGCTCGCGACCAGCGGCGAACTCACCGCGCTGCGTGCGGCCGGCTTGTCGAAACTGCGCATCTGCGTCTCGGTGATTTTCTCGCTGACCGTGCTCACCGCGCTGGTCATGCTCATGGGCGAAACAATCGGCCCGCGCGGCGAGCAAAAAGCCGAAGCACTGGCGCTGACCGCAAAAGCGAAGGACGTGACGATCGGCAAAGGCGGTAGCCTGTGGGCACGCGACGGCGAGACAGTGATCAATGCCAAGCACGGCCGCTCGCACGCCTCGCGCCAAGGTCCGGTGGTGGAATTGACCGACGTGCGCGTGTTCGAGTTCACCGAAGTCGGGCAATTGCTGGCGTTGTCGCTGGCGCGCACGGCAACATACTTCGGCGGCGAGTGGACGCTGCACGACGTGCGCCGCACCGAGTTCAAAGGTACCTCGGCTACGACCACGACGCAGGCTCAGACGCAGTGGAAATCGGCGCTCGATCCTGACGTGCTGTCGAAATCGATGATCCATCCGGAATACCTCTCCGTGCGCGATCTGTCGCGCAATATCGACTACATGCGCCGCAATCGCCAGGACGCATCCGGCTACGAACGCGCATACTGGGGCCGCATCTTCTATCCGCTGAATGTCCTCGTGCTGGCGTTCTGCGCCGTGCCCTTCGCGTTCGGTGCGTTGCGCACCGGCGGTCTGGGCAAGCGCCTTTTCGTCGGCATGGCGCTCGCCATCAGCTACTACTTCTTCCAGAGCGCCGTGGTCAGCATGGGCGCGGTATACAATTTCAATCTGGCCCTCGCCAACGCGTTGCCCTCCATTTTGCTGGGGTTGGCAGCGATCTTCTATTTCAGGCGGCACGCTTGAAGGAGCAGGGCCGAGGGCTGAGGGCGGTAGATCAATGACGTGCAACCGCCTTGCTCTTCGTTCCTCAGCCCTCAGCCCTCGGCCCTCGCTCTTTCTCCACCCGCACCACCAGCGTACCGGCCGCGATGTCGTGCCACGAGCGGCCTTGCGCATCGAACAACGCCCACCAGAAGCCCAGGCCCGCGGGAGCAAGCGAGAGCAGGGCGACGGCGAAGCGCAACGCGGCGTGCGCCAGGTCCGGCGGCGTGCCGTCGCTGCGCACGACGCGCAGGCGCCAGGGCCTCATGCCGATGGTCTGGCCGCCGCGCATCCACGAAACGATGAAATATGCGGCCGTGACGCCGAGCGCCAGTGCCTGCATGAGTGCCTTGTCGGCGAGGCGGTGCACGTCGAGCGCGCCGCCGGTAAGCGCCAGCGCCAGTACCGCGGCGACGAACCACAGCGCCAGCAGCGGCAGCACGTCGTAGACCGCGGCGAGCAGCCGCAGCCACGGCGAAGCCGGCGTGGCAGAAAAGATTTTTTCTTGTTGAATCATTTGCGCAAGAGCAGGGTTGGGTCCCCGCTTTCGCGGAGATGACGAGTAGTTCAAACTGTACCGGCGATTCGCCGCAAGTCGCAATGCATGCCGCCTTCACTCAAAACCGAGTCCGGTGATTTTTCCGATCGAGATCCATGCTTTTCGTTTGCCTGGCGTGCGCCATGCGCCGTGAACTCCCGCGCAGGCCCTCTGCGCGCCGTCTCGGCTCTCGGCCCTCGGCCCTCAACCCTCAAGATCGGGCAGCCATCGACGCGTTTCTCGAACTCGCCTGGTCCGAGCAGGGTCTTGCCGAGAACAGCCTCGCCGGTTATCGGCGCGATCTCGAAGGCCTGGCGCACTGGTGCGCGGCGCATGCGTCGACGTTGACGTCGTGCAGCCGCGAGAACCTGTTTCGCTATCTGGCGGTGCGCGTCGAAGGCGGCTACAGCGCGCGCAGCAATGCGCGCCTCACGTCCACATTGCGGCATTTTTATCGCATCCAGCAGCGTCTCGGCGCGATCGCGCAGGACCCGACACTGCTGCTCGATTCACCGAAGCTCCCGCGGCCATTACCCAAGGCGCTGGCGGAATCCGAAGTCGAGGCGTTGATTCGTGCGCCGGATGTCGATACGCCACTCGGCCTGCGCGACCGTGCGATGTTCGAGTTGATCTACGCGACCGGCTTGCGCGTCAGCGAACTCGTCGGCCTGCGCGCCGACCAGGTCAACCTGCGCCAGGGCGTGCTGCGCGTGACCGGCAAGGGCGGCAAGGACCGGCTCGTGCCGATCGGCGAGGAAGCGGAACACTGGCTGCAGCGCTACCTGGCCGAGGTGCGCCCAGGGCTGGCGAACGGACACGAAGTCGCGCAGGTGTTCCTGACCAACCGCCGCGCCGGAATGACGCGGCAGATGTTCTGGACCTTGGTCAAGCGCCATGCGCGCACCGCGGGCATCGACGCCGCGCGGATTTCGCCGCACGTGCTGCGCCATTGCTTCGCCACGCATCTGCTCAACCACGGCGCCGATCTGCGCGCGCTGCAGATGTTGCTGGGGCACAGCTCGCTGTCGACCACGCAGATCTACACGCTGGTGGCGCGCGAAGGCCTCAAGCGCCTGCATGCGCGGCATCATCCGCGCGCCTGACGCAGCGCGCCCGGCGTGATCAGCGCGCCGGTATGACCGACGGCAGGTATGCCGACAGCGGCGACGTATGCGAAAATGTCAGCCTTGCGTTCGAATACCGGTCTTTGGCCGGTGATTCAACACGTTCATCCTCGAGGTAGATCATGTTCAAGCGTTGTTTTTCCGCGATTCTGCTCGCGGTCGTCAGCATGCAGGCGGTGGCCGCGGACGACAGCGAGAAAAATGTGCGCGAGGCGTTCAAGAAGATTTCGCCGAACGCCAAGATAACCGAGGTGAAGAAGTCGGAGGTCCCCGGCTTCTACCAGGTGCTCGTCGACGCAAGCGTCTACTTCATCAGCGGCGACGGCAAGTACCTGATCCGCGGCAACGTGTTCGATATCGACACGCGGCAGGACATCGGCGACAAGCAGCTCTCGGCGATGCGCAAGATTGCGCTGGCGAAGATTTCGAAGGACAAGGAACTGGTGTTCGCGCCGGAAAATCCGAAGTACACGGTCACCGTGTTCACTGACGTCGACTGCCCGTACTGTCGCCAGTTCCACAAGCAGATAGCGGAGTACAACAAGCTCGGCATCGCCGTGAAGTACGTGCTGTTTCCGCTGCCGATGCACAAGGGCGCTGACAAGAAGGCCGAGACGGTGTGGTGCTCCGCGGACCGAAACACCACGTACACGAGCGCCATGAACGGCCAGTGGGACGCAAAGCCGGCCGCGAAGGCCGACAATCTGAAAGTCACCGCGCAGGGCAAACCTGATGCCTCCGTGGTCGCGACCGACCCGGCGAAGACGGAAACACCTGCCTATACACCGCTGACCTGCGCCAATCCGATCGCCGAACTCGACGAAATCGGCAAGGCCATGGGCGTCGATGGCACGCCGGCGATATTCGGCCCGCAGGGTGAGCATCTCGGTGGCTACGTGTCGCCGGAACAGCTGGCACAGCGCCTCGACCAGATCGCCCAGCGCGCGCAGCCGGATGCGGCCAAGTAGGATTTGACGCGGCCAGGAACATTGCGGGGCTGGCGCGGTCTGACGCGGCAGCCCGAATACCAATTCGACGAGAACATCATGCTGAAGAAACTCGTGTTGCTCATCCTCCTGGCCGGCACCGCCGCCTTTGCGTTTGCCGGTGACGGCGCCGAGCAGACCGTGCGCAACGCGCTCACTTCGTTGCTGCCGAATGCCAAGGTCGATCGCGTCGTCAAGTCCGAGGTACCGGGCTTCTACGAAGTCATCGTCGGTGGGCAAATCGTTTATATCAGCAGCGATGGAAAGTACCTGCTGCAGGGCAACCTGTACGACGTGCCGGCCAAGAAGAGCCTTACCGAGACGCGCATCGCCAGCATTCGCGCCGACGCGCTGCGCGCGCTGCCGGTAGAGAAGATGATGACGTTCGCGCCGGAGCATCCGAAACACATGGTGACGGTTTTCACCGACGTCGATTGCCCGTACTGCCGCCAGTTCCACAAGCAGATTGCGGCCTATAACGCGGCCGGCATCGGTGTGAACTACGTGCTGTTCCCGCTCGACATGCATCCCGGTGCCGACAAAAAGGCCGAAGCGGTCTGGTGCTCGGCCGACCGCAAGGCCGCCTACACCGCGGCGATGAACGGCCAGGATCCGGGCAAGGCCACGTGCAAGAACAGCCCGGTTGAGGAAACCAAGGCTTTGTCGCTGGCGATCGGCATCGACAGTACGCCGACCGTGCTCGCTGAAGACGGCACGCACGTCAACGGCAACGTCGTCATGAATCCCACCCAACTCGTCGCCGAGCTTGACCGCCTCGCCGGCAAGCCTGTCGCCGCGAAGTGACGGGTTCCCGCTAACGGATTTCCGCCGGCGCCGAGCATCGATATCGCTCTTGCGGGCGCCCGCGGCCGACGTGGCCAAGGCTGACGAGGCCGCGTTTCTCGCGGCCTCATGTCCCTTTCCGGTATCATTCGCGCCCCATTCGACCGCGTAGCCGCTGCGGCCATGATCGTTCTCGACGGGCAATCCGCCCTGTCACCATTTCGCCTCGAACGTCTGAATCGCCAATTGGCGGAGATCGCCCC
>Ga0157375_10000590_pt1 | contig 32228 bp, 27 predicted proteins | sample M35metaG_FD_115311 | JGI IMG/M metagenome (GOLD analysis project Ga0157375, IMG submission 115311) | Miscanthus rhizosphere microbial communities from Kellogg Biological Station, Michigan, USA - M3-5 metaG | ecosystem: Host-associated > Plants > Roots > Rhizosphere > Soil | place: USA: Michigan... | reverse complement strand
CTGTCCTGACTCTTCTCGTCCGACCTCACCAAGCTGCATAGCAGCTGTCCTCACGCTCTTACCGGCCTCACGCTCTCTCACGGCAACTCCCGCGGCGCACCGGCGCGACCGATCACCTCGCAGGCATGCCGGTAGCCGGCTTCGATCGCGCGCTCGTAGGCGTGCCAGTCGAGCAATTCGATATCCGACAGCGGCGGCGTCAGCAACAGATTCGTGTAGGCGCGCCGTTCGATGCTCGCGGCTTCGGCGTTGACCATGCCCGAGCGCAGCAGGATGCTCAGGATTCCCGGCCGGCGCGGGCGCGCCATCCTGTCGAGGCACATGCGCCACATCGACGGCAAGGCATATTCCTCGACATCGGCGCGCAGCACATCGTCCGCGCTGATATCGACGGCGACGATCTCGCCGACGGCCTGCTGGCGCATGATGTCGGTCGGCAGGTTGTTCATGACGGCACCGTCGACGAAGACCTCGCTACGATGGAACACCGGCGGCAGAATGCCCGGGATCGCACTCGATGCGCGCAGCCACAGCCAGATCGGGCCGGAACGGTGCACGTGCACCTTGCCCACGCTCAGGTTCGCCGATACGCAGTAGTACGGCAGCGCGAGATCCTCGATGTCGCGCGCGCCGAAGGCTTCGCGCAGCAGGTGTGCGACGCGGCGCCCGGTAACCAGCGAAACGAACGGCAGCGTGTAGTCGCGCAGCGGGCGGCCGTCGACGAAGGCCTTGCGGTATTTCTCGACCATCTCCTCGTCGGACCAGTCCGCGGCGACGCCGGCGCCGATGATTGCGCCGATCGAGGTGCCGCCGACGCTGTCGATGCGCATGCCGGCTTCGCGCAGCGCACGTACCACGCCGATGTGGGCGAAACCACGCGCGCCGCCGCCGGACAGCACCAGGCCGATGCTGCGCCCGGTCAGCAGACGCGCCACGCGCTCGACGTCGTCGCCGTGGCGCACGTGATGCAACTGCGCGTCGCACATCGCCGCCTTCCACACGCGCCCCCTGCCGAGCAGGATGTCGCCGCGATGCAGCAGCACCAGGTGGCACGGCCGCTGTACGTAACGATCGGACTCCGCGTCGGCGAATTCGGGCCATGCGCCGGGCGACGAATCGGCGTTGGCCGGCAACACGAAACTGTCGGCCTGGCGCACGCACAATTCGCGCCAGTCGCTCTGCTCGGCATCGGCGAGGTAAACGACGAAGCGGTTGCGCGCTTCGATCGCGGCGAACCAGGCGCTGGTGTTGCCGAGGCCGATCTTGGCGTCGATCAGCGCGCAGCTGCCGTAGCGGCTCAGCGCTTCGCGCAACTGCACGGCAAAGCCGCGCGCATCGACGCCGGCATCGTGCGGCAGCAGCGCAAAAGTTCGCGCGGCGGTCAGCGGCCGGTGCACGCTGCGCGCGATCAGGCGCTGCACGGCCAGGCGCGCCGACGCCAGCATCGCCTCCGGATGGTGCTCGACCAGCGCCATGAAGCCGCGCCGTGACAGGCGCAACAGCTCCGAGTCGCGCAGCGCGCGCACCGTGGCCGAGCGCGGTTGGTCGACGATCAGACCGAGTTCGCCGACGGTCTCGCCGGCGGCCACGATGCCGTCGAGCATGAAGCGGCCGCTGGCGTCGGGCTTGAAGGCCCCCAGACTGCCGGACTTGAGCACGAACAGCGCGTCGGATTCTTCGCCGAATTCGAACAGCACCGCGCCGCCGGGCAAGGCGAACCATTCGAGCTCGCCCTCGAGTTCGGCGAACGCTGCCGCATCGAGGTGGCGGAACAGCGCCACATCGCGCAACAATTCGCTCGTGTCGAACGGTTTCGGGCTTTCGCTATCTTCCATTGCCGCGCCGGCTGCCGGTTCGCGCACATGCTAACGCAAAGCCGTGCGAATCAAGCGGCGACTTGATTTTCGCCCGGCGGCGCATCACCTACATTGACCTGAACTTTTCAGCCCGAACGAACATGACGACAGGAAATCCCCTGCTGGCCGACTCCGCTCTGCCGGCGTTTTCGCAGATCAAACCCGAGCACGTGCTGCCGGCAGTCGAAGCCGTACTTGCCGAGTATCGTGCGGCGGTCGAGGCGATCGTCGCCGACCCGCGCCCGCGTTCGTTTACGAGTGTGCTGAAACCGCAGGAAGTTCTCGACAGCCGCCTCGAGCGCGCGTGGTCGCCGGTGTCGCACCTGCATGCCGTGGCCGACAGCGAAGCGTTGCGCGCCGCTTACGCGCAGGCGCTGGAGAAAATCACCGAACACTCGACCGAACTTGGCCAGAATCGCGAACTCTATGCGGCAGTGAGCGAAGTCGAGCGCGCCACGGATTTCGCCGGCCTGCCGCGGCCTGCGCGCACGCTGGTCGAGCACGCGCTGCGGGACTTTCGCCTGTCCGGCGTCGCGCTCGAAGAGCCGGCGCGCGCGCGCTTCAAGGAAATCGCCAATGCGCTCGCGCGTCTGTCGAACGAGTTCGAGAATGCCGTGCTCGACGCGACCGAAGCCTGGAGCGAGCCGGTCGTCGAGGAAACTGCGCTGGCCGGCTTGAGCGAAACCGATCGAGCGCTGCTGCGCGAATACGCGCGCGAGGCCGGCCGCGACGGCTGGCTCGTCACGTTGAAGCAACCCAGCGTGCAGGCCGTGCTGACCTACGCCCAGGATCGCGCCCTGCGCGAGCGCGTCTATGCGGCCTATCAGACGCGCGCGTCGGACCAGGGGCCGCACGCCGGCCGCTTCGACAACTCCGCGCGCATCGACCAGATCATGGCGTTGCGCCACGAAGCAGCACGCCTGCTCGGCTTCGCCAATTCCGCGGAGGAGTCACTGGCGACGAAGATGGCCGCAACACCCGAGCGTGTGCTCGCGTTCCTGCACGATCTGGCCGCTCGTGCCAAGCCGGTAGCCGAGCGCGAGCTTGCCGAGTTGCGCGTCTTCGCGCACGAACAATTCGGCATCGCCGATCTGCAGCCCTGGGACGTTGCCTACGCGGCGGAAAAACTGCGCGAAAGGAAATATGCGCTGAGCGAAGAGGAGCTCAAGCCGTATTTCCCGCTGCCGGCAGTTATGGCCGGGTTGCTTTCGATCACCGAGCGCGTGTTCGGCGTGCGCCTGACCGTACGCGACGGTGTCGATGTCTGGCATCCGGACGTGCGCTTCTATGACGTGCTCGATGCCGGCGGCAAGGTGATCGCCGGCGCCTACGTCGATCTGTATGCGCGCAGCGCCAAGCGCGGCGGCGCGTGGATGGACGTGTGCCGCTCGCGTTTTCGCGAGGACGCGACGACGCACCTGCCGATCGCGTATCTGACCTGCAACTTCGCGCCGCCGACACCGGAGCAGCCCTCACTGCTGACGCACGACGACGTCACCACGCTGTTTCACGAGTTCGGCCATGGCCTGCATCATCTGCTGACCGAAATCGATTTTCCCGGCGTGTCCGGCATCAGCGGCGTCGAGTGGGACGCCGTTGAACTGCCGAGCCAGTTCATGGAGAACTTCGCCTGGCAGCGCGAGGCGCTGGCGTTGTTCGCGCGGCACTGGCAGACCGGTGCTGCGCTGCCTGACGATCTGTTCAAGCGCATGCTCGCGGCGAAGCATTTTCATGCCGGCCTGTTTCTCGTGCGCCAGCTCGAATTCGGGCTGTTCGATTTTCGCCTGCACCGGGAATACGACGCGGCGCGCGGCGCGCGCGTGATGGAGCTGCTCGGCGAAGTTCGGCGCGACGTCGCCGTCATCACGCCGCCTTCGTGGCAGCGCATGCCGCACAGCTTCGCCCACATTTTCGCCGGCGGTTACGCGGCCGGCTACTACAGCTACCTGTGGGCCGAGCTGTTGTCGGCCGACGCGTTCGGGCGCTTCGAGGAAACCGGTGTGTTCGATCGCGCCAGCGGCGATGCGTTCCGCCGCAGCATCCTGGCGATCGGCGGTTCGCGCCCGGCGCTGGAATCCTTCGTCGAATTCCGCGGCCGCGAGCCGACACCGGACGCATTGCTGCGAAGCTATGGCCTCGCGGCGTGAGCTAAACTTGCGTCGATGAAGATCGCATCGTGGAACGTCAACTCGCTGCATGTGCGACTGCCGCACCTCGGCACGTGGCTTGCCGAGGCGAGACCGGACGTGATTGCGCTGCAGGAAACAAAAACCGAAGACGCGAAGTTCCCGGTCGATGCGTTGCGCGCTTTGGGCTACTCGAGCGCGTTTTCGGGACAGAAGACGTATAACGGCGTCGCCTTGCTGACGCGTGCGCCGGCGCGCGACGTAATCACCGACATTCCCGGGCTCGAGGATCACCAGCGCCGCATATTGATCGCCAGCGTCGGTGACGTGCGCGTCGTCAACCTGTACGTCGTCAACGGCCAGAGTGTCGGCAGCGAGAAATATGCCTACAAGCTCGACTGGCTGGCGAAGGTGCACGACTACCTCGCCGCCGAGTTGCAGCGTTTTCCACAAATGATCGTGCTCGGCGATTTCAACATCGCGCCGGAAGACCGTGACGTACACGATCCGCTGGCCTGGCACGAACAGGTGCTGTGCTCGACGCCGGAGCGCGCGACGCTGGCGCGGCTGCATGCGTTGGGCCTGCACGACAGTTTCCGTCTGTTCGAACAGGACGGCGGCCGCTACAGCTGGTGGGACTACCGCCAGGGCGCTTTCCGCCGCAACCTCGGCCTGCGCATCGATCTGATCCTCGTCAGCGAGGCGCTGCGCGCAAGCTGCCGTGCAGCGTCGATCGACCGGGTGACGCGCACCTGGGAGCGGCCCTCCGATCACGCACCGGTAACCTTGGAGCTGGCATGAGCGAACAGGATGATGCGAGCGGCTGGCCCTCGCCACTCGACGACGCCGATCTCGAAGCGCTCGACCGTTTCCTGCGCGCACACGCCGGTGAGGACGATCTTCTCCTCGATGGCGTGCATGGCCTGCTCACGGCCATCGGCATCGGCCCGCAGCCGGCGCTGCCGGACGAATGGCTGCCGGAAGTCTTGCACGAACCGTTCGCCGACGAAGACGAAGGCCGCCACATCCTCAGCCTGCTCGCGCGCCTGAACGAAAGCGTCGAACTCGAGCTCGAGTCCGACAGCTACGAACCGATTCTCGGCGAGGTCGAACTCGACGACGGCGACACGACCCTGAGCGCGCACGGCTGGTGTGAAGGCTTTTCGCGCGGCGTGGACCTGCGCGCGCGCGTATGGGAATCGCGCCTCGGCGCTGACTCGCAACTGACCGAACTCCTGGGTCCGATCATGGCGCTGGCGGTCGAGGAAGGCGTGTTCGCGACCGATGCCGACTTCGCGCCCCTGAGCGAACAGGAATATGACGATTGTCTGAGCCAGCTGCCTGGTGCGGTCGGCGCCGTCGCGCGCTACTGGCGCGAATCGCCGCCGACGGCGGAGGAACTGGCCTCGGCCTCGGCGGCCGGCACGGATGGCGACGGCCCGCGGCGGCGGCGCAGTGGCCGCTGGGTGCATTAGGAGCGGTAAGGTCGGCTGCTGCGCAGCCTCGTAAGGCGTGAGGTCGGCCGCTACGCGGCCTCGTGAGGGCGCAATGGCAGCAGTGAGGTCGGTGCTGCGCAACCTTGCTGGCATGCTGCCTCCGCCTCCTCATGGCGCAAACGTTACTCAAGTCGGTCCGCACTCCTTACGAGGCCGCGCAGCGGCCGACCTCACTCCTAACGTGCCTTCTTCACTTTCTCCTCGAAAAAATCCGCAATCGCGTGATACGCGTGCTTGCGCATTTCCGGCGTCGACAGGCCGTGCTTGCCGCCCGGGTAGGTCATGAGGTCGAATGGCGTGCCGTGCTGTTGCAACGCGGCCATCAGCTGCGTCGAGTTCACAAACAACACGTTGTCATCGGCCATGCCGTGCAGCAGCAGCAGCGGCGACTTGAGGCCGTCGAGCCAATGGATCACGCCGGATAGCTGGTAGCCTTCGGCGTTGTGCTGCGGCGTGTCGAGATAGCGCTCGGTATAGAACGTGTCGTACAGAGCCCAGTCGACGACCGGCGCGACGGCGACGCCGGCGGCGATTTCGTTGGAAGCCTTGGCCAACAGCATCGCCGTCATGTAGCCGCCGTAACTCCAACCGAACACGCCGATGCGTTGCGCATCGACCCACGGCTGCGCCTTGAGCCAGTGAATGCCGTCGACCTGATCCTCGACCTCGAGTTTGCCGAGCTGGCGATAGATGCCGTCGCTGAAGGCACGCCCGCGCCGCGCCATGCCGCGATTGTCGAGCGAGAACACGACGTAACCATGCTGCGCCATGTACTCACCGAAATGATCGCCCCAGCCGCGCGTGACGACTTGGCCGTGCGGCCCGCCATAGTACGTGTCGAATACCGGATAGCGCTTCGCCGGATCGAATTTCGCCGGCTTGTACACGCGGTAGTACAGCGCCTGGCCGTCGGCCGCCTCGATCGTGCCGAATTCCGGCTCGATCAGCGCGTCGCGGTAGGGCGCGTACGGGTGATTGGCATCGAGCCTGTTCTGCTCGATCCAGGCGAGGAAACGTCCATCGGCGCCGCGCACGGACACCTGCGGCGGCGTCCTCGGATCGGTGAACGTGTCGACGTAGATGTTGCTGCGCTTGCCGAACTCGCTCGAGTGCACGCCGTCGCCGCTGCTGATGCGATGCGGTGCAGCGGTACCGCTGCCGTCGAGACGCAGCGTGTACAACTGGCGGTCCGGTACGAAATCGCGGTTGGAGTCGATGTAGGCGACGCCGGCGTGCTCGTCGAGCGCCAGCAATTCGTCGACGTTCCAGTCGCCGGCGCTGAGCGCATGCTCGAGCTTGCCATCGAGTGTATACAAGTATAGGTGGTGGTAGCCGGAACGATCGCTGCCCCAGATGAAGGCATCCTGCTGCTTGAGGAAGTGCAGGTCGTTGTTGAGGTCGATCCAGGTCTTGCTGCTTTCCGTCAGCAGCGTGCGCTGCCGCAGTGTCGCCACGTCGACGAGATTCAGGTCGAGTTGCTGCTGGCTGCGCTGCATCAGCTGGTAGGTCAGGCGCCGGCTGTCGGGCACCCAGTCGACGCGTGTGAGGTAGATGTCCGCATTCGCGCCGAGGTCGACCCAGCGCGCGTCGCCGCCGGTTGTCGGCACGATGCCGAGCTTGACCTGCACGTTGGCGGCGCCGGCAGCGGGATAACGCTGTTCGATGACTTCGCTGCGGTCGGCGTAGACCTCGAAGCGCTTGACCAGCGCCACTCCGCCCTCGTCGAAGCGCTCGAAGGCGAGCGCGGATTCGTCCGGCGCCCACCAGTAGCCGTGGAAGCGGCTCATCTCTTCCTGCGCGACGAATTCGGCTTCGCCATTGTGCACCGTGCCGCCGCCGTCATGGGTCAGCTGGCGTGCCTTGCCGTCAGCGAGATCGATCAGCCAGATATTCTGCTCGCGCAAGTAGGAAACGTAGCGGCCTTTCGGCGAGATCTGCGCATCGACCGCCTCGCCGCCGGTGTCGAGTACACGCAGTGCATCGCCGCTGCCGGGCTGCAGATTATACAGGTATAATTTGCCGCCAAGTGGAAAAAGCAGTTTCTTGCCGTCCGGCGCCCAGGTGTAGTCGATGATGCCGTGGCGGCCGGCACTGCGCGCGCGCTCGCGGCGCGCCTTTTCCACGTCTGACAGCTGCTCGCCTTGCGGCGCAAGCACCTTCGAATCGACGAGCAGACGCGTGGCGCCAGCCTTGACGTTGTACTCCCACAGATCGAAGGTGTTCTGATCGTCGCTCTTGGCACGCAGGAATGTCACGCGTGTACCGTCCGGCGAGACGCGCAGGTGCAACGGCGTCGGTCCATTGAGGCTGCCGCCGCCGTAGATCCGGTCGATCGTCAATTGTCCGGCCGCTGCCGACGCGGCCGCGAGCAGCAGCCCGCTCAGAATGATTGCGCGCACGATGTTCCCCTTGATGACTTGCAGGCGATTATCGCCGCCGGCGCCGGGAAATCGCCAGCGCGAAGCGTGTTGCCTTGCTCAGGTGCGGCGGCGGCCTTGCTCGAACAAGACCTTGCGCATCTCGTCCGAAATCTCCGTGGGCCGGCGGAATTGTTCGGCCTGGGCATAGGCGCGCTGCGTGCCGGGACGCGCGCGGATCGCGGCGAACCAGCGCTTGACCTGCGGGAAGTCGTCGAGATTCTGCTGCTGGCGCTTGTGCGGCACGATCCACGGATAGCTGGCCATGTCGGCAATCGTGTATTCGCTGCCGCAGATGAACTCGCGTTCGCGCAGGCGCTCGTCGAGCACTTCGTACAGGCGTGCGGTCTCGCGCAAGAACCGCGCGATGGCGTATGGCAGTTTTTCCTGTGCGTACATGTTGAAGTGGTGGTTTTCGCCGGCAACTGGACCGAGGTTGCCGACCTGCCAGAACAGCCATTCGCTGCAGACGATGCGCGTGCGGCTATCTGCCGGCAGAAAGCGGCCGGTCTTTTCGGCGAGGTACAGCAGGATCGCGCCCGACTCGAACACGCTGATCGGCGCACCGCCGTCGGCCGGCGCGTGATCGACGATGGCCGGTATACGGTTGTTCGGCGACACCGCCAGGAACGCCGGCGTGAATTGCTCGCCCTTGGTGATGTCCACGGGCGTGAGCCGATACGGCACGCCGGCCTCCTCGAGGAACATCGTGATCTTGTGGCCGTTCGGCGTCGGACAGTAGAAGACTTCGATCATGTGGTCTCGCCTTGTCGCACTTTACTTGCCGATGCAGAACGTGGAAAAGATCGCACCAAGGAGGTCGTCGCTGCGGTATTCGCCGGTGAGCTCGCCGAGCGCGTGCTGGGCCAGGCGCAGTTCCTCGCCGGCGATCTCGCCCGCGCGCTGCTCGCGCAGCGCCGCTTCGGCGGCCGCCAGGTGACGCGCAACCCGCTGCAGCGCATCGACATGCCGCGTGCGCGCGCTGAAAGCGCCGGCGACATCGTCGCCGCGACCGGCCAGGCGCACCAGTTCATCGCGCAGGTTGTCGAGGCCGTCGCCGCTACGGGCCGAAAGATACAGGTGGGTCTCGCCGTTCATGCGCTCGACACGTGCCGTATCTCCAGCGACATCGATCTTGTTGTGCACGATCAGGTGCACCGCTTCGCTCGTGCAATCTGCGAGCAGCGCTCGATCAGTTTCCACGTCGCGGGTCTGCGTGACGAGTATCGCCACATCGGCGCCTCCCAGCTCGGCGCGTGCGCGACGTATCCCTTCGCGCTCGACGATGTCCGCAGATTCGCGCAGACCGGCCGTGTCGACCAGCGTCAGCGCTATGCCATCGAGATTGACGCTTTCGCGCAGGACATCGCGCGTGGTCCCCGGCACCGCGGTCACGATCGCGCGTTCGCTTTGCGCCAGCGCGTTGAGCAGGCTCGACTTGCCGGCATTGGGCCGGCCGACGATGACCACGTGCAGCCCGTCGCGCAGGATTACTCCGCGCCGCGTCGCCGCTAGCAACGCATCGAGTTGCGCGCGTACAGTCGCGAACTCGGCAGCGAGCTGTGGCGCGCTGAGGAAATCGATTTCTTCCTCGGGAAAATCCAGCGCCGCTTCGAGCCACGCGCGCAGCCGGATCAATGCGTCGAGCAACGACCGCACGGCGCGTGAGAAATCGCCCTCGAGGCTGCGCTGCGCGGCGCGTGCCGCGGTAGCGGAACCACTGGCGATGAGATCGGCGACCGCCTCGGCCTGCACCAGGTCGAGTTTACCGTTGAGGAAGGCGCGTTCGGTGAACTCGCCCGGGCGTGCCGGGCGCGCGCCGAGTTGCAGCACACGGCGCAGAAGCAGATCGAGCACGGCCGGACTGCCGTGCGCGTGCAGCTCGACGACGTCTTCGCCGGTATACGAGCGCGGCGCGACGAAGCAGACGGCGAGACCGCGGTCGATCGCATCGCCGACCTCGTCGCGAAATGTAGCAAAGTGGAAAATGCGCTCTTTCAGCTTGGCGCCGGCAACGGCACGGCCGATCTCGCGGCTGCGCGGACCCGACAAGCGCAGCACGCCGATTCCGCCGGCGCCGGGCGCGGTCGCGGCGGCGGCGATTGTGTCGACCGCCGTGCTGGTCTCCGCTGTCAGCGCAATGTGACGCCGGGTATGCACGGCGTCCATCTCATGCCTTGGCTGTGCTCGCCTCGGCCCGCTTGCCGATGACCCACTGTTGCAACAGCGACAGCCAGCCGTTGACCGCCCAGTAGAGCGTCAGGCCTGCCGGTGCGAAGGCCAGCAGCACGGAGAATACGAGCGGCATGGTCTTCATCATGCGCGCCTGCATCGGATCCATGCCCGGCGCCGCCGGCGTCATGCGCTGGGTCAGCACCATCTGGATCGCGTTGAGGATGGGCAGGATGAAGTAGGGGTCGGGTGCGGACAGGTTCTGGATCCAGCCGAAGAACGGCGCCTGACGCAGCTCGACGCTTTCGAGCAACACCCAGTACAGGGCGAAGAACACCGGAATCTGCACGAGCAGCGGCAGACAGCCGCCGAGCGGATTGATCTTTTCCTTCTGGTACAACTCCATCATCGCCGCGTTGTATTTCTGCTTGTCGTCGCCGTAGCGCTCCTTCAGCGCTTCCAGGCGCGGTTGCAGGCGCTTCATCTTCGCCATCGAGCGGAACTGCGCTTCGCTGAGCTTGAACATCGCCAGCTTGATCAGCAGCACCAGCAGGATGATGGCGACGCCCCAGTTGCTCACCAGCGCGTGCAGTTCGACGAGGATCCAGTGCATCGGGCTGGCGATGAACGTGAGGATGCCATAGTCGACGGTCAGCGACAGGCCCGGCGCGATGTCGTCCAGCGTGCTCTGCAGTTTCGGGCCAACATACAGCCGCGCACTGAACGATCGGGTTTCGTTCGGCGCGATGGTCAGCGCCGGCGAGGCGCTGCGCACCAGGTAGCGCGGCTCGCCTGCCGTCTTGACGATTTCGGTGGCGATCTGATCCGGCTCGCCGGCATCGGGAATCCAGGCGGCGAAAAAATAGTGCTGCAGCATCGCCACCCAGCCGCCGCTCACATCGGCCTTGTGCAGTGGCGAATCGGCGAACTTGGCGAAGGCGAGTTTCTGGAATTTGTCCTGCGGGTTGTAGGTGGCGGCGCCGGCAAAGGCGTAGGCCTCCGGGTTGTACAGCGAAAACAGTCCGCTCTTGCCGACGACCGGCGGCACGCGCTGCAGTTGCCGGTATTCATTTCCGGTCCACGCCGATGCAGTTGCGTTGCTGACTTCCTCGCGCGTATCGATCAGGTAACTGCCGCGTTTGAAAATGTATACTTTGCGCACACTCACGCCGCTGGCGTCATGCCAGGTCAGCGGCACTTCGATCGAGTCGGTGCCGGGCGCGAGCTCGTAGGCGGTCTTTTCCGCGCTGAACAGGGCCTTGTGGTCCGGCGCCGCCGACGCACCGCTGACCAGACCGCTCTGCACGACGAAGTAGTGCTCGTTCGCATCGTCGAGCAGGCGCACCGGCTTGCTGCGGTCGCTCGGGTCGATCGGGTAGGCGAGCAGTTCGGCCTCGACCAGGCTGCCGCCGCGCGTATCGATCACGGCGTGCAGTACGTCGGTGTTGACCGCCACCCGTTGTGACGGCGTGTTCGCCGTTGCGGCTGCTGCGTCGGACATCGTTGTGGGCGCAGCGCCCGCGGATGGCGCCGCCGAACTGGCAGAAGGAACATCGGGGCTGGAAGTTGTTGCGGCGCCGCCGGCCGTGACGGGTACCGTTGCCGAGCTCTGCGCCGCGACCGATGCCGCCGGCTTCGCCGCATAGTCCTGCTGCCATGCCTGCCAGAGGAAGAAGCCGCTCAGCAGGACGGCGAAGAACAGGAATGGGCGAGGACTGTTCATGGATTGAAATTCGTCGTGGTTCTTCGCGCGAGTGGACAAGCCCGGCACCGTGATTCGTTGCGCGGCTTGCATGCGCGCGGCGACACACCAGCACCGGAGGAGGAATCAGGAATGGGGCGGTATTGTGCTGGTTGGCAGTTGCGGCTTCAATGCGGCCAACCGGCTCCAGATCAAGTCGAGATCGCTACGCAGGTCGGCTGCGCTTTGTGCGGCGGCTTCGGCTCGCGCGACCAGCAGCACGTCGCAAAGCGGCAGTCGGCCACGGCAGAGGCGGAAGCTTTCGCGCGCCGTACGGCGAATGCGGTTGCGCACGACGGCACGCTTCGATACGCGCCGCGATACGGCCATGCCGAGCCGGGCCTCGCCACTCTGCGTCAGCCGATACTGGGTGTGGAAATAGCGCGAGGAAACGCGCTTGCCCTCGCGCCGGAGGGCGACAAAGTCTGTCGGCTGGCGCAGGCGGCCGGCCGGCGGGTAACGCAACGACGTTGCCACACGCCGGACGACAGTCCGATCAGGGGATCAGGCGCTTGCGGCCCTTGGCGCGGCGCGCGTTCAACACGAGGCGACCGCCGCGCGTCTTCATGCGTGCGCGGAAGCCGTGGGTGCGGGCGTGCTTGAGATTGCCGGGTTGGAAAGTGCGCTTCATGGCGAAACCTAGAAAATTCGATGGCAAAAGAAGCGGGAAGGTAGTTGATTTGTGCTGGTTCTGTCAAGAAGATCGCCCTTGGCGCGCCGCTGTCCGACGCGTAGACTCGCAGACTCTTCTGTTGGAACAAATGGTGGGATCGCCTGACATGAGCGACCTGTGGCGCCGTTGTCTGCAACGCCTCGAGAGTGAGCTCAGCGTGGAGGACGTGCACACCTACCTCAAGCCCTTGCAGGCCAGTGAGGACGCCGAAGGTCTGCGCCTGTGGGCGCCGAACGGTTATACGCTCGACGTCGTCAAGGTCGAGTTCCTGCCGCGTATCAGCAGCGTTCTCAATCATCTGCAGGGCGCCCCGGTCAAGGTTCGTCTCGAGGTCGGCGCGTTGGCCAATCGCAGGGCAGGCCGGACCGAGGCGGCGGCGGTCGAGTCGTTCGCGTTCGAGCACAATCTCGATCCGTCCTACACGTTCGAATCGTTCGTCGAGGGCAAGTCGAACCAGCTCGGCAAAGCCGCGGCATTGCAGGTCGCCAACAATCCGGGCCGCGCCTACAACCCGCTGCTGCTGTATGGCGGCACCGGCCTGGGCAAGACGCATCTGATGCAGGCGGCCGGCAACCACATGCGCGCGCAGAACCGGGGCATGAAGGTCATGTACCTGCGCTCCGAGCAATTCGTCAGCGCGATGATCGATTCGCTGCGCACCAAGAGCATGGACGACTTCAAGCGCAGGTTCCGCGCGGTCGACGCACTGCTGATCGACGACATCCAGTTCCTGGCCGGCAAGAACACGTCGCAGGAGGAATTTTTCCATACCTTCAACGCGCTGTTCGACGGCAAGCAGCAGATCGTGCTGACGTGCGATCGCTATCCGCGCGAGGTCGACAATCTCGAACCTCGCCTGAAATCGCGTCTCGGCTGGGGTTTGTCGGTGGCGATCGATCCGCCGGACTTCGAAACGCGCGCGGCCATCCTGCTCAACAAGGCGGCGAGCCGCGGCGTTGAAATTCCCGAGCAGGTTGCCCAGCTCATCGCCAGGAGAATGCGCTCCAACGTGCGCGATCTCGAAGGCGCCCTGAACACACTGGTGGCGCGCGCGAATTTTCTCGGCCACGCGATCACCGCCGAGTTTGCCCAGGAAACCCTGCGCGACCTGCTGACCGTGCACAGCCAGGCAATCACGATCTCGAACATCCAGAAAACGGTGGCCGACTACTATCAGTTGCGCCTCTCGGATCTGCTGTCGATGAACCGCAGCCGCTCGCTGGCGCGGCCGCGGCAGATGGCGATGGCATTGGCCAAGGAATTGACCGAACATAGCTTGCCGGAAATCGGCAAGGCATTCGGCGGGCGCGACCATACCACCGTGCTGCATGCGTGCCGAACCGTGCGTGACCTGTGCTCAGCCGACGGAAAACTTCGCGCCGACTGGGACAAATTGCAGCACACGTTGACAGGGTAGAATCGCCTGTGGAGGGCTTGGGGATAACTCTGGCAGACTATGTTATCCACAGATCGCGCACAGGCGGGCTGAGCGAAGCAGGCGTGACGGCATAAGCGTAACTATTTGTTTTAATTTTATTTTTTGTTCTTATCTACATAAGCACAGGGCCTACAGCAACAGCCTTTTGCTTATATATACAAAGCAAAAACTGAAACCATCCGGACATACGGGGACGTGATCTCTATGCGATTCAGCATTCAACGCGAGGCACTGCTCAAGCCGCTGCAACAAGTTGTCGGCGTAGTAGAGCGCAGACAAACGTTGCCGGTACTGGCAAATCTGCTGGTCGTCGCGGATGCCGAGCGGATCACGTTCACCGGAACCGATCTCGAAGTCGAGATGTCGGCCGCGACAGCTGCACAGGATCTCGAACCGGGCGAGATCACGATCCCGGCGCGAAAGCTGTTCGACATTTGTCGTGCGTTGCCGGACGGCAGCAAGCTCGAATTCAAGCAGACCGGCGATCGCGTTTCGGTGAGCGCCGGGCGCAGCCGTTTTACGCTGGCGACCCTGCCGGCGAGTGAATTTCCGGTCATCGACAACATCGAGCTGAGCGAGCGCATTACGCTGCCGGAGGCTACGCTCAAGGACTTGATGGATCGCACCGCTTTTGCGATGGCGCATCAGGATGTGCGCTATTACCTCAATGGCTTGCTGCTGGATCTGCGCGAGCACAGCCTGCGTTGCGTGGCGACGGATGGGCATCGTCTAGCTCTGGTCGAGACGGCGCACAACGCCGGTGTCGGGACTCCGCGCCAGATCATCATTCCGCGCAAGGGTGTGCTCGAGCTGCAGGGTTTGTTCGAGTCCGGCGACGGCTCGGTGGAGCTGGAATTCGGGCGTAACCATCTGCGCATCCGCCGCAACGACGTAGTGTTCACGTCCAAGCTGATCGATGGACGCTTCCCGGACTACGAAGCCGTCATTCCGATCGGCGCGGACAAGCAGGTTCGCCTCGTCCGCGACCAGGTGCGCAGTGCCCTGCAGCGCGCGGCGATTCTCTCGAACGAGAAATATCGCGGCGTCAAACTCGAGGTCAGTCCGAACAAGCTGCGGATCGTCGCGCACAATCCCGAGCAGGAAGAGGCAGTCGAAGAGGTCGAGGCAAAAACCGGCGCCGCGGATATTGGCGTTGGTTTCAACGTGAACTATCTGCTCGATGCGCTGAATGCTCTGCAGGGCGAGGAAGTGCTGCTGTGCCTGCGTGATGCAAACTCGAGTTGCCTGCTGCGGGCGCCGGACAGCGAGCAGGCGCGGCATGTGATCATGCCGCTGCGCCTCTGACACGGGTCGACACGCGCTTCAGTCTGCCGATTTGGCAGGCGGCCACGCCAGAGTCGATGCTGCAGTGATTCTGTCCGAGCTTCGCCTGGAAAATCTTCGCAATATCAGCGAGTTGGTTATCAGCCCCCTGACGGGGGTCAACCTGTTCACCGGTGCCAACGGCGCTGGAAAAACCAGTATTCTGGAAGCTGTTTACGTGCTTTCGCATGCGACCAGCTTTCGCACGCGGCGCGGAGAAATCCTGGTTCAGCGCAATCGCGAACGTCTCAGCATATTCGGCGAAGTGCGGCAGGCCTCGGGCGCGACGGCTCGACTTGGCTTGATTCAGGAATCCGGGCGGTGGATCGCAAAAGTCGACGGCCGCACACCCCTTGGCCTGTCGGCATTGCTGGAGCGTTGTGCCGTCGTCTGCTTCGAGCCCGGCTCGCATGCGCTGATTTCGGGCGCAAGCGAAGAGCGGCGTCGATTTCTCGATTGGGGTGTGTTCCACGTGGAACCGTCGTTCGTGGATACTGCCCGCCGCTACCGTCGGGCTCTGCGCCAACGCAACGCTGCGCTCCGCGAAGGCACTGGAGATGCCGAGCTATCCGTGTGGGATGGAGAGCTGGCAGCCGCGGCCATACCTCTCAGCGCGGCCCGAGCCCACTACATGGATCGGTTTTCCCCCATTCTGCGAGGCTTGCTCGCGCGCTATCTACCCGAACTGGGCAACGCGGAGGTTCGTGCTTCACCAGGCTGGAAGACCGAGGCGGATTTGGTATCTGTTCTTCGTGAGGCGCGGGAGGCCGATCGGCAGCGCGGACATACGACCCGAGGGCCGCATCGGGCGGATTGGTCCGTGCGGTTCGAAAACGCGCCGCGACGGGAACAACTGTCGCGTGGGCAGGAAAAGCTGTGCGCGATCGCCTGCATGCTCGCCCAGGCCGAGCTGTACCAGCTCGACCATGGCGAATGGCCGATCGTGATTCTCGATGACTTGCCCTCCGAACTGGATCATGAGCACCAGGATCAGGTACTTCTGTCACTGCAGGGCGCGAGCCAGGTATTCCTGACCTGCACGGAAGTCCCGGCAACCCTGCAGCGCACCGGCACGGGTTTTCATCGGTTCCACGTGGAACAGGGGCGAGTCCAAGGCTTGCTATAATGGCTGATTCGCCTTGGCAGCCGGCCGATCCTGGCCGCAAATAGGCGCTTTCGCAACCCGAATTCACGCAATGACCGACGACCAACAGCAATCAGCCAATTCCTACGACGCCAGCCGCATCAAGGTCCTCAAGGGGCTCGAGGCGGTGCGTAAGCGCCCGGGCATGTACATCGGCGATACCGATGATGGTACCGGCCTGCACCACATGGTCTTCGAAGTCGTCGACAACTCGATCGACGAAGCGCTGGCTGGCTATTGCGACCATGTCACGGTGACGATCCATACGGATGGGGCTGTCAGCGTCGTCGACAACGGCCGCGGCATACCGGTCGACATGCAGCCCGAGGAGGGCCGATCCGCCGCCGAGGTCGTCATGACGGTGCTGCACGCCGGTGGCAAGTTCGATGACAACTCGTACAAGGTTTCCGGTGGCCTGCATGGCGTCGGCGTGTCGGTCGTCAATGCGCTGTCAGATCATCTCAAGCTCACGATCTACCGTGACGGCAGCGAGTACGAACAGGAATATCACCTGGGCGAGCCGCAGTACCCGCTGCGGCGTGTAGGGCCGTCCGAACTGCGCGGCACCACGGTGCGCTTTCATCCCAGCCCGACGGTGTTCACGCAGACGGAGTTCCACTACGACATCCTGGCCAAGCGCCTGCGCGAACTGTCGTTCCTCAACTCGGGCGTCAAGATCGAGCTGATCGAGGAAGTCAACGAACGCCACGACGTATTCGAATACGAAGGCGGTATCCGCTCGTTCGTCGAGCACCTGGCGCAACTAAAAACTCCATTACATCAAAAGGTTATAACGTTCACCGCGCAACACGAAGGCACCGGTGTCGAACTCGCGATGCAATGGACGGACGCCTACCAGGAAGCCGTTTTCTGCTTCACGAACAACATCCCGCAAAAGGATGGTGGCACGCACCTGGCCGGATTCCGCGCCGCCTTGACGCGCACGCTCGGCAACTACATCGAAGCGAGCAATCTGCTGAAGTCGGCCAAGGTTGTGCTGACCGGCGAAGACATGCGCGAAGGGCTGATCGCCGTGCTCTCGGTCAAGGTGCAGGATCCGAAATTCTCGTCGCAGACCAAGGACAAGCTCGTCTCGTCCGAGGTCAAAGGTGTGGTCGAGTCGATCGTCGGCCAGAAGCTCGAGGAGTTCCTGCTCGAAAACCCGACCGAGGCGCGCGCCATCGCCGCGAAAGTCGCCGAGGCGGCGCGCGCGCGCGAAGCGGCGCGCAAGGCACGCGAGATGACTCGGCGCAAGGGCGCACTCGACATTGCCGGCCTGCCGGGAAAGCTCGCGGATTGCCAGGAAAAGGATCCGGCGCTGTCCGAACTGTTCATCGTCGAGGGCGACTCGGCGGGCGGTTCGGCCAAGCAGGGCCGCAACCGCAAGACTCAGGCGGTGCTGCCGCTCAAGGGTAAAATTCTAAATGTGGAAAAGGCGCGCTTTGATAAAATGCTGGCATCGGCCGAGGTCGGCACGCTGATCACGGCGCTGGGTTGCGGCATCGGACCGGACGAATTCAACGTCGACAAGCTGCGCTATCACCGCATCATCATCATGACCGACGCCGACGTCGACGGCTCGCACATCCGCACACTGCTGCTGACGTTCTTCTACCGGCAGATGCCGATCCTGATCGAACGCGGCTACGTCTACATCGGCCTGCCGCCGTTGTTCAAGCTCAAGCAGGGCAAGCAGGAGATGTACCTGAAGGACGAAGCCGCACTCAGCGCCTATTTGATCGCGAACGCAGTCGAGGGCGCCGAGTTCCGCTACAGCGCCGACGCTCCGCCGCTGCGCGAACTGGCGCTCGAGCGCCTGCTGCACGACTACGACGCGGCCACCGACCAGATCGAGCGCCAGAGCCAGCGCTGCGACCCGGTCGTGCTGACCGCGATGCTCGACATGCCGCCGCCCGGCGCCGAGCTCTGGGCTGATGCAGCTGCTGCTGCACGCTGGGCAGAGAGCATCAGTGCACGCGTGAATCGCGCCGGCCTCGGCCGCCCGACCTATGTGCTGCGCGCGCGCGCGGCCGATGCCGAGCATGCCGCAGCCCTCATCGTCGAGCGCCGTCAGCACGGCATCAGCACCACGCAAGTCCTGCCGGCGAGTTTTTTTGCCGGGCCGGAATTCAAGGCCATCCGCGACGTCGCCGAACAGCTGGCCGGACTGATCCAAAGCGGCGCCGAAGTCCGGCGTGGCTCCAGTTCGACCGCGGTCACCGGCTTCGCCCAGGTGCGCAGCTGGCTGCTCGACGAAGCCAAAAAGGGGCGGACGATCCAGCGTTTCAAGGGTCTGGGCGAGATGAACCCGGAGCAGCTGTGGGAGACGACGGTGAATCCCGAAACGCGCCGTTTGCTGCAGGTGAGCATCGAAGACGCAGTCGCGGCCGATCAGATCTTCTCGACCCTCATGGGCGACGTCGTCGATCCGCGCCGCAACTTCATCGAGCAGAACGCGCTGAGGGTCAGCAACCTCGACGTATGAACGAAAGCTGTCAGCCAATTTGTGCGGTAGCAACTTGAGCTTGCAGGCAAGCCGGGGTTAACCTCGCCGTCCCAATAATCGGCGCGTGGCTCGAAGCGCGCATCGATAGAATCAAATCCACCAGGAAATACTGCGATGCAAATTTCGATGCGGGCAATCCTCGTCACGACGTTCAGCCTGCTGCTCGCAGCGGGCAACGTGTGGGCGGCGAAGGAAGAGAAGGTCAACGAGTATCCGAACGCGACGCGCAAGGATCCGAAACTCGATATGTCGTCAGCGAACCAGAAGGACCTCAACAAGGCCCTCGACCTCGTCAACAACAACCAGTTTGACGAGGCGGCACCGCTCCTGCAGAAGGTCATGGACGATCCCAAGGCGAGCAAGTACGCCCATGCGCTGGCGCTGGAAGGCCAGGCCCAGGCGGCCAGCGGCAAGCAGGACGATGCCACGGCGATCGCGAAGTTCAAGGAAGCCTATGCGCTCGATGCGCTGCCGAACAGCCAGCAGTTCCAGGTGCTGTACAACGTCGCGATCATCCAGTTGCAGTCGGAAAAATATGAGGATTCGCTGAACACGGTCAACGAATGGTTCAAGGTGACCGGCGCACAGAAAGCCGACGCCTACGCGCTGCAGGGCAATGCCTACTACCGCACCGAGAAGTTCCAGGCCGCGGTCGACGCGATCAAGAAGGCGCTGTCGCTGAGCGACAAGCCGAGCGACTCCTGGTACCAGATCCTGATGGCGTCCTACGCCGAACTCGACCAGTACGACGAGGCCGCGAAGGTGCTCGAGGGGCAGCTCGCCAAGAATCCGAACGACGCCAAGCTGATAACGCAGCTCGCTTCGGTCTATCTGAAGGGCAAGCAGGACCAGAAGGCCATCGACCTGCTCGCGAACGCCAAGCAGAAGGGTCTGCTGAACAGCGAGAGCGACTACAAGCTGATGGCCCAGCTGTACGACCAGGCCGACAAGCCCAAGGAAGGCGCCGCGGTGCTCAACGAGGGGTTCAGCAAGGGCATCATCAAGCCGTCCTACGATATGTACAAGCTGCTCGGCGATTCGTATGCGCTCGCCGGCGACGACGCGCATGCGATCGAGGGCTACGGCAAGGCATCGCCTCTGTCGAAGGACGGCAATGTCGACTACGTGCGCGGCAGCCTGCTCATGAACAACGATCGCAACAAGGAAGCAGTCGACGCACTGCGCCAGGCCATAGCCAAGGGCGGCCTCAAGCAGCCCGGCGAAGCCTATATCCTGCTCGGTGACGCCGAGAACAACAACAACAACAGCGCCGGTGCAACAGCGGCATGGGAAAAGGCCAAGGGCTACCCGAGCACCAAGCAGATGGCCGAATCGCGGTTGAAGAACATGAAGGGCGGCAAGGGCCCGGTGATCAAGCACGCCAAACCGACAGGCTCCTGAAGGGAGCTGCTCGCGACGGCGGCGCCCGCAAGACACGTACTACGAAGTACACTCTTGTGTGAGTGTGGGCTGGTAGTGTAATTTGGTCTGCTACGCTTCGCGTTTCGGGTTTGATTCGAAAGACTGCACGTGCGGAATTCACCGCGTGCGGTGGGGCACTCACGGATTCGTAACTGGTTCAAGCTGATGGCGTTCGACGCATACCAAGATCAGGAAGAGCGCTTCAATTGGCGCCGTACACTCGGTTTGGCCGCGGCATTTGCCGTGCACGGATTCGCCTTCATGATGCTGTTGGCGCCGATGTCGCCGCCGCAGGCGAAGGAGAAGGCCAAGGACAATATCGTCACGGTCGAATTCATCGAGCCGCCGCCGCCACCACCACCACCACCACCGCCGCCGCCGGAGCCGCCGAAGAAGCCGCCGCCGAAGATCGTCGAGAAGATCAAGCCGCCGCCGCTGCCACCGCCGGCGCCACCGCCGCCGATCGTCACCGAACAGGCGACGCCGATGTCGACGCCGGCGCCGCCGCCCGCGCCGCCCGCGCCGCCCGCGCCGCCGGTCGACATCGCGCCGAGCGAGAACATCAGCTACCGCAAGATGCGGCCGCCGAAGTATCCGCCGCAGGCGGTGCGCGAACATCACACCGGCAAGGTCATCCTCAAGGTGCTGATCGGCACCGACGGATCGCCGAAGGACGTGACGGTGGAGAAATCCAGCGGCTACCGTGAACTCGATCAGTCTGCGGTCGCAGCAGCAAAAACGTGGATGTTCAATCCCGGAAGAAGGGACGGACAGCCGTACGAGGGCTATGCCCTGATTCCGGTGGATTTCAACTTGACTGATCTGTAACGGGGAAGAGGTGGTGATTTGCCTCGTCCGGTGAGACTATAGGAACTCAAACAAAGGGTAGTGTTATGCAACAAGATCCAGCAACCGCTCAACCAGGCAGCACGCCCGATGCGGCAATGACCGCACCCGTTGGCAGCCACGGCGACGCCGCTGCTTTGCAGCAGATGGGCTTCGATCACCTGATTCACCATTTCGACGTAATCGGCATGGTGGTGTTCGTGGTCCTCGTGATCATGTCGGTGATGTCGTGGTACTACATCGTCATCAACGTCTGGCGTGTCGTGTCGATCCGTTCGCGGACCGGCAAGGTGCGGCACACGTTCTGGGAGACGACGTCGACCCAGGAAGCCGTGCGCTTCATGGAGGAGCAGCCGAAATGGGAGCCGTTCTCGAAGATCGCGCTCGACTGTGCTTCCGCCGCCGCTCACCATCAGCGTCATGAAGGCAGCCGGCTGGTCGAGGCACTGAACCGTTCGGAGTTCATCGATCGCGCGTTGCGCCAGGGTGTCGCCCGTGAAAGCGGCCGGCTCGAAGGCGGCCTTACCGTGCTCGCGACCGTGGGTTCGACGGCGCCGTTCGTCGGCCTGCTCGGTACCGTGTGGGGCATCTATCACGCCCTGATCGCGATCGGTGCATCAGGCAATGCCGGCATCGAGACGGTGGCAGGCCCGGTCGGCGAGGCGCTGATCATGACCGCCATCGGTCTTGGCGTCGCCATCCCCGCGGTGCTCGCCTACAACTTCTTCGTCCGCGCCAATCGCGTGACCAACGCCCAGTTCGATGAGTTCGCGCATGACTTGCACGACTTTTTCGCCACCGGCGCGCGCGTCGAGACGGGCGGTTCAGCGATGCCGGCTCGGCCGGCAATGCCGCCCAAGAAGTAAAGAGCCATGGCGTTCAGTTCCGGTAGCGGCGGCGGCGTAATGGCGGAAATCAACGTCACGCCGCTGGTTGACGTGATGTTGGTTCTGCTGATCATTTTCATGATCACGGCGCCTTTGGCCCAGCACAAGATCAAGATCGAGTTGCCGATAGCTGCGCTCGCCAAACCGCCCGAAGACGTGGCCAACCAGCCGATCACGTTGTCGGTCAAGGACAACGGCGAACTGTACTGGAACGATGAACCGATCACCGAGGCGGCCATGCAGGCGCAGCTGCGCGTGGCGGCACAGCGCACGCCGCAGCCGGAGCTGCAGATCCGCGCCGATCGCGACACCGAGTATCAGATCGTCGCGTCGGTCATGTCGGACGCGAAAAATGCCGGCATGGTCAAGGTCGGCTTCATCACCCAGGCGCAGGGCGGCGACAAGTAAAGAGGAGTGGCCGCGCGATGCGCGGCTCTCCTAAGATTTAAGGAATGAGGTAGCAAGTCATGGCATTCAGTTCAGGCGGCGGCAGCGGACCGATGGCCGACATCAACGTCACGCCGCTGGTCGATGTGATGCTGGTGTTGTTGATCATCTTCATGATCACGGTGCCGATGCTGTCGCACAAGATCAAGATCGACCTGCCGCAACCGACGCTCAATCCGCCGCCGGAGAATCCGCCGGAACCGATCACGCTGGGCGTGCGTGTGACCGGGCAGTTGTACTGGAACGACGAGCCGATCACCGAGCAGGCGTTGCAGGCGCAGTTGCGCGTGACGGCACAGAAGAACCCGCAGCCGGAATTGCAGATCCAGGCCGACAAGTCGGCCAAGTATCAGCAGGTCGCGATCGTCATGGCCGATGCCAAGAATGCCGGCATGACCAAGATTGGATTTCTGCCCGCGCGCGGATTGCAGTAACAGCGCACGAGCGCTGCACGAAGAACGCCGCGAAATCGCGGCGTTTTTTTTTAGGAAAAATTCCCGACGGATTTGCGCGCACCGCGTCGCCGGCGTAGGGTCGCTCCCGCCTGCCATCGGCGAGGAGTCGGTCATGAGTGCCTTCGCGCTGCACCACCCGCTTCAGGGCGTTTCTGCGCAGATGAATGTCACGCCGCTCGTCGACGTGATGCTGGTTCTCCTCGTCATTTTCATGCTCGCTGTGCCTCTGACGACACAGCGCTTGCCGTTGCTGAACGCGCCGCCATGCAGCGCGAACTGTCCGCGGCCACCCGAACCGATTCGTCTCGCTGTCAAGCGGACCGGTGAGCTCTACTGGAACGGCGTTGCGATCGATCGCGCCAGCCTCGCAGCGAACCTCGGCGCGTTGGCGCAGCGAACGCAGGAAACGGCACTCGAGATCCATGTGGAAAGCGCGACGCGCTATGCGCAGGTGACCGACGTGCTGGCTGCGGCGCGCAATGCCGGCGTTCGCCAGATCGGCATCGCTGGCACTCGCGAGTAGGCAAACGCCGGCTCACGCCCAGGCCAGCAGGCGCAGGTACGCACGCACGGTTGCGTCGAGGCCCGCGTACAGCGCTTCACCGATCAGCGCGTGACCGATCGACACCTCGGCCAGGAACGGCACCGCCGACTTCAGCGCGCGCAGATTCTTCTGACTCAGGTCGTGGCCGGCGTTCACGCCGAGGCCGGCGGCGCGGGCCCGCTCGGCCGCACTTGCGCACAGTTCGAGCTCGCGGCTGAAATCACCGCTTGCGAATGCCTGCGCGAAAGGCCCGGTGTAGATTTCCACCCGGTCTGCGCCAATTTCGGCGACGCGCTCGATATCCGGCGAGTCGGCATCCATGAACAGGCTGACGCGGCATCCGTAATCCTTCAATGCCGCAATCAGCGGACGCAGACGCGCGGCGTCGGCTGACAGATCGAAACCGTGATCCGAAGTGAGCTGCGCATCACCATCGGGTACGAGCGTGACCTGCGTCGGCCGCGCGCTCGCGACCAGCGCGCGCAGGCCGGGATAGTCGCCGCGTGCGGGCGCGAACCCGTTGCCCTCGATGTTGAATTCCAGATGTCCTTCTATCAGCGGCTTGATCGCGTATACGTCAGCCGTGCGGATATGCCGCTGATCGGGGCGTGGGTGCACCGTGATCCCGTGCGCGCCCGCAGCGAGGCAAGCGGCTGCGGCAACACCGACATCGGGCTGACTACCGCCGCGCGAATTGCGCAACACGGCGATCTTGTTGACGTTGACGCTGAGCTGGGTCATGGGACATCAAGAGGCTTGGGGAAGGCCGGCAGGCAGTGCAGCAAGAATATGCCGCAGCTACGGCGTGCGCCAATGCACTGGCTGTGCCTTGCGTTCGCCGCCGCCGAGTTCGACGGTCAGGCTGCTGATCCGGTTGTTCTCATCGCGGGTGAAGTTCAGTCCGTTCGCGCCCTCGGCGTCGGCGAAACGATCCGGTGCAACGGCGTGCATAGGAATCGAAGCCGTGCCCGTGTACTGCGCCGAAAGACCGTCTCCGGTCGTGCTGACACGCACGAGAATGTTCTCGTCCAGCGCGTAGTCACCCGCATATTCGGCCAGCTTCTTGGCGTCGACCACGATGGCGTTGCGCGACAAACGCGGTGCTCGCTCGCTCAGGCGCTGCGCCGATACGTATCCGCCATTCGCGCGCAGCACCAGGCCGCTGATTTCATCGATGTTGCGCACGAACGTGATCACGGCGGCGCCGCCGTTCGTCGCGTACACATCTTCGGCCACGGCCATCAGCCGCCAGACCGGCTGCCCGCGCACCTGTGCGCTGAGCGCGGTTCCCGCGCTGCGCACGGTGACATCCGCACCGTTGGCCAGGCGATACAAACCGGCATAGCGCGCAGCTGCAGCGGCGTCTCCAACGAACGCTGGCGCAGGCGTCGGCGGCGGCAGCTCATCCGACAGCCAGCCCAGACCGATCGGTGCAAGCTCGGCTGTCGTGTTGGCGAGCAGCACGAGGCCCTGCTGACGATCGGTGCGGAAGCCGATGAAGGTCGAAAAACCACCCGTCTCGCTCGCCCGCCAGACCACCGGCCAGGTGGGTTGATCACTGCCGGGTAGCTCGTGCACGTTCCAGCCGAGGCCGACTCCACCGGACGGGCCCTGCGCGCGCGGCTGACGCGCGAGCAACAAGGCGCCGCGCAGTGTCGAGGATTCCGGCTGCAAATTGATGCGGACGAAAGCCATGAGATCGTTCAACGTCGAACGCAAACCCGCCGCTCCGGCCAGCGCGCCGTAGTGCCAGTGCGGCGCGTCCTGGCTGAAGGCGTGCCCGGCCAGCAGATTTTGCGGATCGTCAAAGCCGCTGTGCGCCATGCCGAGGGGCACCAGCACCTTGTTCGCCAGCAGGGTCGGAAAATCGGTCTGGTAAACGCGGCCGAGGAGCATGCCGAGCAGTCCGCCGTTCAAAGTGGAATAACCGATAGTCGAATCACTGCTCCCGCGCGACGGCGTCGTCCTGCGGTAGTTGGCCAGGAACGCGAGCAGCTCGGTCTCGCGATAACCGGCGTAGGGATCCTCGGCGTCCGTGGGAAACAGGTTGGCCGGTAGCCCAGGCAGACCGCTCTGCTGGGTGGCCAGGGTGACCACCGCACTGCCGGCCAGAGTGCTATCGGCCCACGGAAAATCCGTCGGCAGCAGGCGGCGCAAGGGATCGTTCAGACGCACTTTGCCCTCGATCGCCGCCTGCGCGAGCAGGATGCCGGTGAAGACATCGGTTGCCGCGCCGATTTCGAACGCGCTGTCGCCATCCGGAAGCGCGGCATTCGCGCTGTTGCCGAAGAACCAGGTCTCCTGCTCCTTGCCCTGGATCATGCCGACGGCGAGACCGTTGTACGCGCCGTTCGCGGCACCCGCGGCGAAAATACGGCGATAGCTGTCGGACAATTTTGGCGCTGCTGCTGCCGCAGTGGCCGGGGCCGGCTTCTTCGACGCCTTGGGTTGCACAGCGTCTACCGGCGCGCTGACAAGCAGCGCAAGAATCAGCGCAACAAATCCTGGCGCGCGCGTCGCGCGAAGCTCACTACGCATGCTCACGCGCCGCAGGATAACGCGGCGTGCACGACCCGTGTAAAAGAAGGCCACGTCCCTGTGGCGCATGGTCCCTGTGGAGGAGGGTAATTTTGAGACCTCGACCAATGCGCTCGAGTTCCCGTGTGCGAAAGCTCACGGGCAGGATTCAGTGATCTCCTTCCACGCGACCGGATCCCAGTAGGTGCCATGCGAGAGGTCGGAACCGTTGGCCAGATGCAGCTTGGCGGCAAGCAGCACGGTCTTGCCCGGCGGCACCGTCACGGTCAGCGGCTTGCTCGTCTGCCGCCGCAGCGTTGCGATTGCGCCGACGCCCAGGGCCTGGGTCGGAATATTCTCGGCGACCAGCAGCTGATGCTCGCCGGCGCCGACGCGGAACGACGGCGACCCGGTTGGCCCCGGCGTGCTGCCGTCGAGCAGCAATATGCGCACCGCGTACAAGTGCTCACCGCGCGGCGCAAGATCCAATGCACTGATGCGGCCGCAACCCTCGCCACCGCCGGGCGACGGCGCGACGACAGCCGCCCCCGATCCGCCGCTGTCGACGGAGTCACCGAGCTCCACGCGCATCGCCGGGACATAAACCGCTTGCACCGGCGCATTCAACGTCAGCGCATTGCCGCCGCGCACGACATCGACGTTCAAAGTGGCGTCATCCGGCAGACCTTCGACGACCGTGCGCATCGTTGTTGCCGCGAGCGCGCGGCCGCGATCATCTGCGCCCAGATCGCGCAGCGATGTGCCGTTGACGGCAACGATCACGTCGCCCGGATGAAGGCCGAGGCGATCGGCGGTGCTGCCCGGCGTCGCGCCCAGCACATGCAGGCCGTCACGCGCGCTCTGCGCACTGGTCGAATCAACGAGCGCGCCGACGCTCGTGACGCGGCGCGCAGGTTCTTCGACGCGCAGCGAGACGTGCTCCGGATGCTGGCCGAGCGCGCCGGTCTCGGCCATGTGCGACAGCACGGATTGCATGTCCTGGCGCATCCGTTGCGCCGTCTCGCCGCCGGCGGCGGCTGGATGCGCCGATGCGCTCGCGGCTGCGCCCACCGGTGTAGTGGCGGCCGCCGCCGGCGCAGCGGTGACTGGCCTCTCACCACCGCCGAACGCTGGCGCCGCAAAGAAGGTCGTGGCAACGGCGCAGAAAAACTTCGTGCGCGTCGCGCGGAGATGGATGTTGTTGTAGGTCATCGGTCAGATCCTGCTGATTTCCAGGTTTTGCCGGCGCGCATTCACCAGCGCACTCAGCAGTTCGCTGCGGCGCTTCCACAGCGCACTCACACGCTGTTGTTCGGCGCCCTCGTCGTAGGCGCTCTGCAGGGCGACATCGACCAGGGCGAGCTCGTTCTGTGCGTCGATGGCAATCGCATTGGCCGCTCGCGCCGATGTGCCGGTGTTCAGGGCGCGCAACTGCAGCTCCAATGCCTGCGCGCGCGCCTGCCAGTCGACATCCACGCTGGCCTGTGTTCGCGCGAACCAGCCGTCCGCGCCGACAATCAGCGCGGCAAGCACGACGACGCTGCTGCCGCACCACAGCACTATCCGGCGCAAATGTGCGCGGCGCCTGCGCTGCTGCTGTGCGCCGGCGATCTTCTGCCACAGGTCGGCAGACGGCTCGAGCACCGGCAACTCGTCCAGGCGCATGCGCCTGGCGAACTGGTGAAAGGTCATGATCGGGTCGGACATGTTTCCGGTTCCGCGGTTCTGACGACCAACTCGTTCAGACGCTTGAGCGCCCGCGCGAGGATCGACTTCGAATAGCTCTCGCTCTGGCCGAACAATTCAGCGAGCTCAGTGTGCGTGTAGCCCTCGAACTCATGCAGCACGAGCACGGCGCGCGCGCGAGCGGGCAGCCGCAGCAGCAGCGCCCATGCATCCAGCGTTGCTGCCGGGCCGGCCGAGTCGAGCGCGGGCTGCTGCGCAAAGATCGCTTCGGCGTCGACATCGGCGTCATGGCGCTGGCCGCGCAGCTGGTCGATGGTGGCATTCACGGCCATGCGCTTGAGCCAGCTGCCGAACGGGGCATCGCCCCGGTAACTGCGGATTGCGCCGAACATCTTCAAAAATACCTCCTGCACGAGATCCTCCGCCTGCGCACGATTGCCGAGTATGCGCAACGCCAGGTTGAAACACGGCTTGCCGAAGCTCGAATACAGCGTCGCGAAAGCCTGCATATCGCCGGCTTGCGCCCGCGCCAGGGTCATTGCGTCCACGCGTTGTGCGAATCCGCCCGCCGGATCGCTGGTGTGTTCCATTGTCATACTGACGACTCAGCAGGCTCACCCGTCGCAGCGCGACGTCAGCCGTTGCTGTCGGCGTCGCGCCGGTGCGGCAGTCGGATCTCGAAAATCACGGTGCGCGGGACCTGCAGTTCAGCGGTTCCGCCCGCCTTCTGGATTCGCAAACTGACTGAGGTGTTGTCGACGCCGATGATGCGGCCCTCGACCTTCTTGCCGGTGGTCGTGAGCAGGCGGACGAAGCGCCCGGAATAACCGCTCAGCGCCGAGAATTCGATCACATCGTAGTCGCGTGGCGCCGGTGGAGGGGCTTGCAGCCGTACCTCCTCTCCGGGCTTCCAGACCAGCGCCAGGGTTGATCCCGCATCGGGCGGTGGTCCACTCGCCTGAGCACCTGCCGCGTCGGTGGCCTGGGGCTTGGGTCCGGTCGCCGCATCGGGTGTCTTCGGAGTCGGCGACGGTGTTTTGGCAACCGGTGATACCGCCTCCGTGCCGGTAGGACGCGCCGGCACCGGCGCCGGAGTCGGCGGCTTTGCGACGGCGACGGGGGTCGCAGATGGCGGGATAGCAGGTTTGACCGTCGTGGGTGTTGGCGATGGCGCCGGTTTCGGTGGCGCGGCGGCAGTCGTCGCGGCCGTTGTCGGCGCTGCTTTCGGTGGCGTGGCGGCGGTCGTCGCGGCCGTTGTCGGCGTGACTGGTGGCGTTGCTGCGGTTGGAACGACAGGCGCGGTCGCCGGCTTGCCTGTTTCGCCGGCACTGGTTGCAGGTGTCTCCGCAGCCGTCGCTGCGCCGGGTACGTCGCTCACCGGGTGGAACGCGAGCCGTACCATCACCGGCGGCGTGTCATTGCGGCGCGCGGTGAGATTCAACTGGCGCGTCATCACATCCGCCGTCTCGCCGAGCAACTGGCCGATCGAAGACGCCGCAGCCGGAAGGCTCAACACGCTGACGCGACCGCCTTCGGTTACCAGGCTGCGGTAGATCGCTTCGACCTGCGCGCCAGGCTGCACGCCGCGATCCGAGAGAAAAGCGGCAACGGCAGAAAGGTGCTGGTCGACGAACTGCGCCGGCGAAATTCCGGCTTGCTGCGCGCAGAAGCGGTTGCGTTTGACCAGGTAGCCGCCGTCGAGATAGCCGACGGAGACTTCGCTGACATGAAGTTGCTGCCAGGCGCCGGAAGCAACGCCATGGGGATCGAATTTCTGCAGTTCGCCGCGCACGCTGACCGTAGAAAACGGTGGCGAGGCAAACTCCGCGGCAAAAGTCAGCGCGTGACCGGTCGCATCGTAGCGGTATTCCAGATGCTGCTGCTGGGCGCCGGGATTGAGCCCCATGCGCTGGTAGTCGGCGACGCTGAAACGTGAGACTACGCCGCAGCCCAGCGTTTCGAATGGCACCAGGCTCAAGGGGCTCAGCCACGCGGCGTCCGCGCCAACACCGAGCAATGCGGCGGGCGCCAGCAGGCCTTTGAGCGTGACGCCGAGCTGCTCCGGCAGGCTCTCGTCGCCGAACAGGAGTCGCCGCAGCAGCCACAGCGCTCCGGGAGTCGTAAGCGAAACCTGCGTTGCCCGCCAGTTCTCGCGCGCGGCGCCCTTGCCGATCGTCACGTTGACGCCAGACATCTCGACGCTGCCGTCCAGGCTGGAACTCACGTTGCCGATCTGAACCTGCGCGTACGGCGCCAGCCGCGCGACCAGCCGCGCTGCACCCTGCTGCGTCTCGTACCAAAGCACGAGCTTGAGCATCGCGACCAGCAGTACCGCGACGATGACCAGGTTACGCAGCAGCTTCCACATGCGAAAGGTTTCGAGCGTAGATGATGAAACTTAACCGGATTGGGCGAGACCGGCAACTTACGATCAGCCGGATGCGTGCACCGGCACATCGAGTGGTTGCATGGCGAACGCCCGCAGCGGACGGATCGGCCCGCGCCAGGCGAGCGCACCGACGTGTTCCGTCGTCGGCGCCAAACCGACAATCTGCCATTCTGCGATCGATCCTGCCGAGGCATCGATCACGTTCAGATGCATCGGCTCCCCGCCGGCGTCCAGCGCGAAGGCCACGCGTGCCAGGCCGAAGCCGATGCCGCGACCGAGTGCCTTGACGACCGCCTCCTTGCAGCTCCACAGGCGCAGGAACGCGACCTGTCGATGCGGCGCGGCGACGCGCGACAGCGCAGCGGCTTCGGCCTCGGCGAAGTAGCGGCCCGCCAGCTCGACGACCGGGCGGGACCGATGCTGCGTCTCGATGTCGACCCCCAAGGCCTGCTCGCGACTGATGCCGACCAGCACACCGCCGCGCGTGTGCGAGAGATTGAATTCGAGTGTTGCCGGTCCTGCCAGGCCGGGCTTGCCATGCTCGCCCCGGGTCAGTGTCAGCTCGTCGGTACGGCAGCCGAGGTAAGCGGCCAGCAACGGGCGCAACCAGGGTTCCTCCGCGTGCGCGCCGCGCCTGGCGCTCGAGGGAACGAACCACAGCTGAATTTCATCGGCCGCCAGCGGAACCGGGTAACGGGCGGAAACGAAATCATCGGCGGCCAGGATGCGCATGGCCGCATGCTTGGCTCTGGCGCAGCGCCGGTCAAGTGGCTAATGTCGCGCTGCAAACGCTTCGTTGCCGACCGCCATGATGAAGAATCGGGCGGCGCGAAGGATTCTTCCAGTCAAGAGGGACGCGCACGGTGATCGCAGGGTGGGTGCTGTTGCTGGTGTCGCTTGGTTACGTGGCCGGCCTGTTCGCGCTGGCCTACTACGGCGATCGCCGGCCGCTGTATCCGAGCCGCGCCTGGTTGCGGCCGCTGGTCTACAGTCTTGCGCTCGCGGTGTATTGCTCGTCGTGGACTTTCTATGGCGCAGTCGGCAGTTCTGCCGGATCGAGCCTGTCCTACCTGCCGATCTACCTCGGGCCGATTCTGCTGTTCGTCTTCGGCAGCGGCATGTTCCAGCGCCTGACCATCGTTGCCAAGCAGCGCAACATCACCTCGATCGCCGACTTCATCGCCTCGCGCTTCGGCAAGTCGCATGGATTGGCAGCGCTGGTCACGGTCATCGCCGTAACGGCGGCCGTGCCCTATCTGGCGCTGCAGTTCAAGGCCGTCGCCATGAGCATCAACATCCTCGGCGGCGAATCGGTCCAGCACACGCCTTTGCTGCATGACAGCGCACTGTACATCGCGGCGCTGCTGGCGATTTTCGCGATCCTCTTCGGCACGCGCCGCATCGACGCGACCGAACACCATCACGGCATGATGCTGGCGATCGCCGCCGAGTCGCTGATCAAGCTCGTCGCCTTCGTCGTCATCGGCCTCTACGCGATGCACGTCAGCGGCATCGGCGCCGCGTTCGCGTTGCCGGCCCGCGAGTTCGCCGCACGTGGATTGCCGTCCGGCTTCGTTTCGCAGTGCCTGCTCGCCTTCGTCGCGATCTTCTGCCTGCCGCGCCAGTTCCAGGTCGGCGTGATCGAATGCGAGGACCCCGGTGACGTGGCGCACGCGCGCCGGTTGTTTCCGCTGTACCTGCTGCTGATCTGCGTGTTCGTGCTGCCGATCGTCGCCGCCGGCGCTCCGGTCGCAGCCGCGCGCGGAATCGATCCGGACGGCTACGTGCTCTGGCTGCCGCTGGCCGGCGGCCACGATCTGCTCGCGTTGTTCGCCTACATCGGCGGCTTCTCCGCCGCGACCGGCATGGTCATCGTCGAGTCGGTCGCCTTGTCGACGATGATCAGCAACGACCTCGTCGTGCCGGCGTTGTTGCGCATCCGCCGCCTGGGCCTGGAGCAACGCGACCTGTCGGCGACGGTGTTGACCGTGCGCCGCATCGCCATCGTCGTCCTCGCTGCACTGGCCTACGCGTACTACCGCGCGACGGCACTGAACGTGCAGCTCGCCTCGATCGGCCTGCTCGCGTTCGTGGCGCTCGCGCAGTTCGCGCCGGCGATCATCAGCGGCCTGTACTGGCGCGG
>Ga0157375_10000588_pt1 | contig 32287 bp, 31 predicted proteins | sample M35metaG_FD_115311 | JGI IMG/M metagenome (GOLD analysis project Ga0157375, IMG submission 115311) | Miscanthus rhizosphere microbial communities from Kellogg Biological Station, Michigan, USA - M3-5 metaG | ecosystem: Host-associated > Plants > Roots > Rhizosphere > Soil | place: USA: Michigan... | reverse complement strand
GAGCGGACGATACTGGAGATCAAGACGATCGTGCACGAGGCTGGCGGGTTACTCTACTACGACGGCGCCAACCTAAACGCGATACTCGGCAAGGTGAAGCCTGGAGACATGGGATTCGACGTGATCCACATGAATCTGCACAAAACGTTTTCAACGCCGCATGGCGGAGGTGGACCGGGCGCAGGTCCCGTTGGTGTCGCCGCTAAACTTGTGCCGTACTTGCCGCTGCCGGTTGTGAAGCAGGACGGCGATTGCTACGAATTTGCGGACGAGAGGGACTTGCCTGAATCCATCGGCCGCCTGTCGGCCAATATGGGCAATGCCGGCGTACTGGTGCGCGCGTACATCTACGCTCGTCTGCTCGGACGGGAAGGCATGCAGCGGGTGGCCGAGTATGCGACTCTGAACGCGAATTATCTAATGGTGGAATTGCAGAAAGCCGGCTTCGAGACCGCGTTTCCAACCCGGCGCGCCAGCCATGAATTTATCGTGACACTGCGCGCGATGAAGGAAGAGACCGGCGTCACAGCGATGGACTTTGCGAAGCGGCTGCTCGACAAAGGCTTTCATGCGCCGACCACATATTTTCCACTGCTGGTGCCGGAGTGCCTGCTCATAGAGCCGACGGAGACGGAGTCCAAGCAAACGCTCGACGCGTTCGTTGCTGCAATGAAAGAGATACTTGCTGAAGCGCGCAGCCAACCGGACCTCGTGAAAGGCGCGCCGCACACGCTGCCCGTTCGACGCCTCGACGACGTGAAGGCGGCGCGCGAGCTGGATCTGGCGTGGCGACCTGCGTCATAACTGCCATGAGCATGCATACGCCATACAAAGGAAGAACCGGCATCAAGCGCATGTGGAATGCGCTTTTTTATTCGCTCGATGGTTTTACGTCGGCGTTCAAACATGAGGAAGCATTCCGCTTGGAAGTGCTGCTCGCGCTGATTCTCATTCCGCTATCGTTGTCAATGCACACGAGCGGAATTTCAAAGGCGTTGATGATTGGCAGTGTGCTGCTCGTATTGATCATAGAGCTTATCAATGCCGCCATCGAAGCGATTACCGATCGGGTTTCACTCGAAAGTCACGTGCTTGCAAAGCGAGCGAAGGACTGCGGCAGTGCCGCCGTCATGCTGAGCCTCATCAATATGGTCGTAATTTGGGTATTGGTGCTGGTTGGCGCGAGCGGCCTGATGCTGGAGTGATGGCATCGCCTTGCGCGATGTTATTCCTTCAGCGAGTCTCTTATATCGCGCAGCAAAACGATCTCTTCGGGTGTAGCAGGTGCTTCTTGCTCGCGTAACTTGTTGATCATCCGTATCAGCAGGAAATCAGAAAACGCGATGATGAGGAAGATGATACACGTGTTGATGAACGCACAGTAGTTGAGCGTTACGGCACCCGCTTTTTGCGCTGCATCGATGGTCGGATAGGGCGGCGGAACGCCTTGCTTTAGTACTACGAAGAGATTTGAGACACGGTGCTGTGCCGGCAATGCGCGGAAGGCGCATACCCCGGTGATATAATCGCCCGCCTTCCACAGGACAATCCATGCACACTCTGATTTGCGGCTCGATCGCGTACGACACGATCATGGTATTTCCGGGCCGCTTCAAAGAACACATCCTAGCCGAGCAACTGCACATTCTGAATGTCGCCTTTCTGGTGCCCGACATGCGGCGCGAGTTCGGCGGCTGCGCCGGCAATATTGCTTACAGCCTCAACCTTCTTGGCGGCAAGCCGCAAATCATGGCTGCGGTCGGCGATGATTCGCAGCCGTACGCAACCCGTCTTAATGATCTGGGACTGTCGCGCAGCCATGTGCAGGAAGTGCCCGGCACATTCACTGCGCAAGCATTCATCACGACCGATCTCGACGATAACCAGATCACCGCTTTTCATCCAGGCGCCATGAATCATTCGCATCGCAATCACGTCGGCGATGCGGCGAACGTAACGCTCGGTATCGTTGCGCCCGACGGTCGCGACGGTATGCTCCAGCACGCGCGTGAGTTTCATGCCGCCGGCATTCCCTTCGTCTTCGATCCGGGTCAGGGATTGCCGATGTTCAACGGCGACGAGTTGCTCGAGTTCGTGCGCATGGCCGATTACCTGACAGTTAATGATTACGAAGCGCAATTGCTGCAGGAAAAAACCGGGCAGTCGCTTGAGGCGCTCGCGCGGCGCGTCAAAGCGATGGTGGTAACACTGGGTGCGAAAGGCTCGACGATCTACACGGACGGACGAAAGATCGAGATACCCTGCGCGAAACCGGAAGCGCTCGTCGATCCGACTGGCTGCGGCGACGCCTACCGCGCCGGACTGTTGTATGGCATCGCAAACCGCATGGACTGGGAGCAGACGGGACGTGTTGCCTCTGTGCTCGGCGCGATCAAGATCGCGCATCGCGGCGGCCAGAACCACACGTTCACCCGCGATGAAGTAGCGATGAAGTGCAAGCAGAACTTCGGCTCCAATCCGTGGTGACCCGGCCTGGTTGACTGGCGTAGCTGTCGGTTAGTTGCATCACATAATCGACCGCGACTGTCTCCACGCGAAATGCGCTTGAAGAGGGCCGGCCCTGCTCGGGGCCTAAGTGGTCACGTTGCACGACGAATCTCCCAACACCTTAGTTCGATGTAAGCGCTTCGCGCAGGCGCTGCTCCATCTCGTGCGCGGCATGGCGACGACGCTTATCGTCTATCCGTTTTGCAATCAAGCGCAGCGTGCCGCGCATGTGCGTGAGTGGTGCGCGCAACTGCTTCACATCCTTAGCGTGCGCATGCATGTTAAGGGCACGCCGCCGGACGGGTCGGCAGTGCCGATGATGATTGTCGCGAATCATGTGTCCTGGCTTGATATCCTTGCCATCAATGCGGTACGCACAGTGCGTTTTGTGGGCAAGGCCGAGATCCGGCGCTGGCCGGCGCTCGGATGGCTATGCGCCAACAACGGCACGCTGTTCATCGAGCGCGAACGCCGGCACCATCCTGCGCGTATCAATGCACTTGTCGTGTCTGCAATGCGCAACGGCGACATCTTTGCAGTGTTCCCCGAAGGCCGAACCACAAGTGGCGATCGGCTGCTGCCCTTTCATGCGTCACTGCTCGAACCAGCAATTGATTGCCAAGCGACACTATGGCCGGTTGCTTTGCGTTACACGCGCGCGGATGGCAGCCTATGCAGTGAAGCAGACTATGAAGGTGAAAAATCGCTTGTGGATTCCTTGCGGCTCATCCTCACCCAGCGTGTTATTAACATGGACCTTCAGTTTCTTGCGCCGATCGATTGTGCTCATCGGAACCGCCGCGAACTCGCGCAAATGGCATCGGCCGCTATAGCGAGCGCGCTCGCTGTGCTGGCGCCGCGGCAGAGCTCTGGAAAAGCGTCCGGTCCGAAAGCCTGAGCGCCGTCAGATGTCGGCCCCAAACGCAGCCCGTGTCGATGCCGGCAACGTTGTGATTTATGTAGAGGCCCAGCGCGGCCCAATGCCCGAACACGACGGTGGTCGAGCGATGCCGTCGCCGTGGCACCGTGAACCAGGGCACATATCCGCGCGGTGCGTCCGCCGGACTGCCTTTATGCGCGAATTCCATTTTTCCGTCGGCCGTGCAGAGGCGTAAGCGCGTGAGCACGTTGGTAATCACGCGCAGGCGATCGTAACCCTTGAGACTCTCACGCCAGCGATCGGGTTGATTGCCGTACATGTGGCGGAAGAATTCGTCGCAATCCTCTCCTCGCAGTGTGACTTCGACTTCACGCGCGAGCTTGAGCGCCTTTGCAATGGTCCACTGTGGTAGCAGCCCCGCGTGCACGATGGCGTAGCGACCCGCCGCGTGCATCATCTTGCGACGTCGCGTCCAATCGAGAAGCTCATCCCGATCGGGAGCGCGCAGTATGGCGTCGAGGGTATCGCCGTGATGTATCTTCGCGTGGCCCGCAGCCACGACAAGTAGATGCAGATCGTGATTGCCCAGCACCGTGATCGCGCGTGTGCCGAGGCTTTTTACGAAACGCAGAGTGGCAAGCGATTGCGGACCTCGATTGACGAGATCACCGACGAACCATAAGCGATCGCGCGCCGGATCGAAGCGGATCTTATCGAGCAGACGCCGCAATGGCGAATAACAGCCTTGCACATCACCGATCGCGTAGGTTGCCATGCACTAAGGCTTCGTGCAGATCGTGCGCCGCGCAAGACAAACCATGCACTTGCCGCAAGTAAGTGCCTCAGCCATGGGTCTAGCGTTGCCTGAGTGACGCCATATCGGCATCGCTCGCGGTCAGCGCGCGGCCCAGCAGCGCAGCGGTCATCATCGCGGCGGAACGTAAGTGTGAGATATCGACCTTGTCGCGTGTGTCACTGCGGGTCAGGATGTATTTGATGTTCGACTCGGGCCGATCAAAACCAGCGACGAGGCGCAGCGCCGGTATGCCATGGCGTGCAAAGTTGTAATGATCGGAATTCGACATCATCGGCTCATAAGTATTCAACGCCATGCCCACTGATTCGGCGGCGTGCCGTACGAATGGGACAAGCAGCGGAAATTCACTGGTAAGCGCCGTCAGATCGCTGTCTCCGCCAACAGTATCGAGGTTGATATTGACTGCGATCGCGGCGCGGTCGTGCTCAGCCATGCTGTCCAAATACTGCCGCGATCCGGCCAAAGCCCATTCTTCGGCACTGAAGAGACAGACTTTAAGTCCGCGCCGCCCGTTTGCGACGAGCGGTGCGAAAGCGCGTGTAACCGCGAGTACCACAGCAACGCCGGTTGCATTATCCATCGCGCTTTGCGCGAGGTCATGCCCATCGACATGCGCGCTCAGTGCCACACATGATTGGGTCTGCCCCGGAAAGTCGAGCGTCACAACGCTAGTGCGCGCAGCGTAATCTTCGCCTCTGATGAGCAAGTGCGCGCGCTGCGAGCCATGCGCAGCAGTCAGCCGCGCGGCCGATTCGAAGTCGACGGATACGGCCGGTATGCCCGCCATGCCGCCGCGACCCGAGGAGCCTGACATGGGCCCGGCGCCCGGCAATGGATTGGCAATCACGAATCCGGCCGCGCCGCGCTCCATTGCCCACCCGTATTTACGCCGGCGATGGATGTGGCTCGCCGAGAAAGGGTACTCATGCCGCACGAGGACGAACTTTCCCGGTATGTAGCGTGCGGATCGCTCAAAGTCTTCGAGAGCGCCCCGTCCGAGGTCGATTACTTCAGCGCTAATACCTTCAGGCGTCGTCGATGCTGAACCAAGCAGCGGATTGCAGATAAGTTTGTCGCCGTTAAGAGTGAAAGCGGCTTGAGAGCAACGCCAGCCAGCATACTCGACCGGCTCGACTTGCGCCCGGTGGTCGATTGACGCCATGCGAGAATGTACGAGCTCCAATGCCGCGCGCTCGCTGTCCGTGCCGGCACGCCGACCGCCACATTCGCAGAGCGCGATGAAATCGTCATGCATCTGCATATCGCGGGTCAGCGCTGAAACCGCCGGTGCGAAGACGTTATCGCTCATTGCAAAACGCAGACGAGCCGCATACACCTACTCGATGTGGATTCCTGCATCCTTGACGACCTTTGCCCAGCGCTTGACGTCGCTTTCCAGCAGGGCGCGAAACTGCTCCGGTGTGGTCGTGCGAGGTTCGACGCTCAGCGCAGTGAAACGCTCGCGAACCTCCGGCGAATTAACCGCGTTGACGATTGCAGCGCGCAGTTTGTCGATGATGGCCTTCGGCACGCCGGCGGGCGCCATGACGCCCCACCAATGCTCTACCACCATGCCGGAGACGCCGCTTTCCTCGAACGTCGGCACATCGGGAAACGCGGCCATGCGTTTACTCGTTGTAACGCCGAGTATGCGCAGTCGCCCCGACTTTGCGAATGGCGCCGCGGTAGCCATTGAAGTAAACGTGGCAGGAACCTGACCCGCGACAACATCGCTCAACGCGGGTCCCGCGCCCTTGTATGGCACATGGTTCAGCTTGATTCCGGCATGCGTCTGCAGCAGCTCCGCCATGAGATGCGTCGTGGCCCCGGTTCCGCCTGAAGCGATCGCGATCTTGCCCGGTTGTGTCTTCGCGAGTGCAATGAACTCTTTGATGTTCGTAGCCTGCAGTGAAGGATGTGCAAACAAAAACATCGGCGAGACACCGATCAGAGTAACCGGTGCAAAGTCGCGGATCGGATCGTACGGCACTTTTGCGTAGATGCTCGGATTTATCGTGTGCGGCATGTCCGAGAGAATGATGGTGTAGCCGTCCGCCGGCGACTTCGCGGCGATATCCGTGCCGATCATGCTGCCGGCACCCGGCCGATTGTCGATGACGAGCGTTTGTCCGAGTGCATCGTTCAATTTCTGACTGATCGTGCGTGCGAGCACGTCCGAGCTGCCGCCCGGTGCATAGGGCACGATGAAGCGAATGAATTTCGTCGGATACGAGGGCGGCGCGTTTTGGGCGCTCGCATCCACGAAGGTGAGCGCAAGCAGTGCGACGATGCAGCTCAGAACTCTCATGGCATGGCGATGCTGCTCAGTAAGGCGATAAAAAAGGCGCAGCAAAAGCTGCGCCCATGTTGGAGGTAAGCCCGGCGCGTTTACTTGGCGAGCCCGGTAAGATAATCAACGGCCGCTTTGACGTCGGCATCCGGGAGGGCGCCGTTGCCCCCTTTGGGCGGCATCGCGCCTTTGCCCTTGAGCGCACTCGTGTAGAGAGTCTCCATGCCCGTCTTCAAACGCGGCGCCCAAGCTGCCTTATCACCGGCTTTTGGCGCGCCTGCGATGCCTGCTCCATGGCAAGCGACGCACGTTGCGTCATACGTGGCTTTCCCGCCTTTCGGTGCATCGCCTTTTGCGGGAGCGGCAGCAGGCGCCGATGAAGGCGCAGGCGCAGCTGCGACTTGCGCTGGAGGAGCCGCGGCCGGTGCGACGGCTGATGCGGGCGCCGCCGGCGCTGCTTTTGCAGGTTCCGGTTTCGATGCGGGCTCCTTGAAATTGGCGCCCGACTGATTCGCCATGAATGCGACGGCACGTGTCACTTCAGTGTCGCTCAAATCGGGATTGCCGCCGCGCGGCGGCATCTGGCGGATTCCTTTGATTGCATTCTGCGCGAGATGATCGAGGCCTTCGCCAAGATGCGGGGCCCATGCCGTCTTGTCACCGATTTTCGGCGCGCCGAGCGCGCCGGTTCCATGGCAAGCGCTGCAGACTGCGTCGACAACTTCCTTGCCTGACTTCTCGACTTTAGGCGCGTTGGGGTCGACGACTTGGACCTGGCCCACCGGTTTGAGGCGCGCCGCAACCGACGCATCGTTGAGCGCGGGATGATCTCTGCTGGCGTTGATGCCGGTCGTGACGAGTTGCGACAACATTACGATGATGGTGATAGGAATGATGAACGACAGCGCGAGGACGGTGATCAACTGCTTCGGCGTCTTGATGGGCGACGAGTGCTCGTCGTGCGTTTCGACCATGGATTTTCCTGCGGCAAATCGTTGGAAAGGCGCACATTATAGCGGCAATCAATGCGCATCGACAGACGCGGCGACCGCAGTCGCGATGGACGCTATAGGGGAAAACCGCTATCCTTGGCGCGCTCGATAGTCCTCACACCGCGCCTGTAGCTCAGCTGGATAGAGTGTCGGTCTCCGAAGCCGAAGGTCGTGGGTTCGAATCCCGCCGGGCGCGCCAAAGCTTCCATACACGTAACGAACTCGCAAGCCGTCTTACTTCGAGGCACTGAAGCGGATTCCTAACTGTACCATGAGTCCGTACAACACGCAGCTGAGAAAAGCGGGCTACATACTGCTGCAGATGTCGTTCGATTACTGAGATCTGCGAAGAAGCGTCTGACGCCATCAATCGCGGCTGAAAACACCGCAGCGGGTGTTACGAGAAGAAAAAGCGATTCTCGCCTTCCAGCCTGGATTGCAGTTCAACGCTTTAATTGAACTCGAAGTTCGGCAAGCTCCGCCTGCATTTTGCTAAGCGCGGCCAGGGCTTCATCCCCGCGGGCCTGTTGCCGGAGCACTTCGCTTTCCAGTTCAGCGATAACCTGCGCTTGCTCTTTTATGCGTTGCTCCTGCTGTTGGTGTCGATCAGTAGTGCCACTGATCGTGATGATACGGCTCTCGCTTTGTTCCATTGTTCCCTCCCCGCAAGCACGACGCTCTTAATTACGGCATCAATGCTACGCGCACGCATAGGAGCGGCAGTAGGCATAATTGACCAACAGATCTTCGACGTTCTGTGAGTAATCAACTATGCCGGCGGTGCAATCGAGCGAATTAGCGCTTCCATCTCGCGCGGCGCATGAGGTTGTCTCGCTGTGCCTTCACACGCGTGATACCAACGGACGAAGGCACTCCAACTGGCGCGCTTTCATCCCAGTAATGCATCAGCGCGCAGCGGAACTCCGCCGGCATTTTGGTGCCCGCCGCTGGTTGCCGTTTTAATTGCTCGCCAGATCGAACTTCGGCGGCTGCGCCGTCGGCATCTCGAACAGCTATCGGACGTGTAGTCTCATTAGATTATCGTGGCCGATGAAGAATTGGAATCGCGCGATCCGAAAGCCTGTGAAGAACTGGAATGGCGCCATCCGAAAGCCCCGAGACCAACCACCATACTCCGTTTGCATACGCCCGACAATCAGCCAATCGGCCGTACGTAAACGCTGGTCCGGAGCTAGATTCTTCGGCGCAAAAACGTTATCGTCAATGATCAGTATTCACGTGTGAATCTGACTATAGTCAGAAGCGCCAATACTTGTAGTCATTGGTCTTCGGTATAAGTCCCCGCGCTTAACTGGCGATCAACTGCCTTGGCTCAAGCCGGATTTCGGTTTCAAGGGCTACGCATGAGATGTTTGTTGCTGCTATTCGGCGCCGTTTTGTTCTGTGCGAAAGTCACAGCGAGCCCGGGCGACTCGTTCCACACGCTTCACACGCAAGCAATCTCATCCGAAAACGCGCAACCCGTTATTGGCAGTAGCCCGCCGGTACCGCGGTTGCCTCAGTCGGTCGGCGAGCTGGTCGCCCTGGCAGGGGTTACCAGCGTAACGCCAGTCCCGGCGCCCATTGAAGAAGAACTGATTATTCAGACGCCGGTTTCCGCGTTCATCGTCGATGCGGCGTTCAAGGAGTTCACGCAGTACGCGAAAGAAAAGTGGAACGTGACCGTTAAAGCAAGTGCACTGCACGCCGGGACGCCGGTGTCCTACGAAACAATCGTGAAGTGGAAAGGCAAACCGCAAGCAGACATCTTCTGGGGCGGTGAATCCGCGTTGTTCGACAAGCTCGCGGCACAAAATCTAGTGGTGAGGCTCGAGCTCCCAAACGAAGTATGGGAATCGATTCCTGCTTCGATCGGTAAGCCTAAACCGGTGCCGCTCAAAGACCCGGCGGGCTATTGGGTAGGAACGGCGCTGGAGATTTACGGTTTGGTTTACCACCCGAGGCTTCTCAAGCGGCTCGGGGTCCCGGAGATAAAGGACTGGGACGACGTGTTGAACCCGAAGCTTAAGGGACAGATCGCGCAATGCACGCCTGCGCGATCATCATCGAGCCATGCGACATACGAGATCATCCTTCAGGGCAGGGGAGAAAGCGAGGGATGGAAGTGGCTCAAGAATCTGGCCGCCAACACAGGGATGTTTACGCCTGGCAGTCGGGATGTTGCGACGGTCGTGGCCAGAGGCGAATATGCTGTGGGCTTTGGAGTTCCTTCCTATTTTGCCTTTGAGGAAAAGCTTGCCGGGTTTGATATTCGGTTCGTGGCTCCGAAAAACGCGTTCGTCACGCCGGAACCGTTTGCCATTCTTGCAGGAGCGAGGCACCCAAAGGCAGCGCGCGCTTTTATGGAATTCTTGCTCTCCGAGAGAGGTCAGCGCGTATTCATGGAGCGAGGTCTTTTCCCCATAACTCCCAAGTACAAGGTACGCGGACCGCCCGGTTCGACAGCGGAGTTAGCCGTGGAACTTACTGGTGGAATCCGTTCATTCTTTGAAGCACCGGTTTCAAAGATTGACGACGAAGATATCGCTAGACAGCGCTACCGCGAGGTTAACGAGAAATTCGAGAAAGAGATCGGCAGCGTGTGGGACCAGGCTAAGAAAAAATAATAGCGCGCGCTCATGGACAGGCTTGAACCACAAGGCGGCAAGCAGCGACCGATACTGGAGCAGCAGTGGGCTCCACTGGAAACACTTGCCCGAATTTTCGGCAAGCGAAGACGTGGACGCCTGCTCCGGCATTACTTTGTGATGTCTGTGATCTTGATCGGTGGCGGCCTCATCATAAGCGGCATTTGGGAAATTTATTTCCGTTACCACGAAGTAAGGCAGCACATCGCTCTACTCCAGCAAGAAGTGGCTTCTGGAGCCGCATTCAAGGTCCGCCAATTCATTCAAGAAATACACGGCTCGATGAAAGCGGCGACCATGAGCCCCGACGTTACCGCCGAGAAGCTGTCACCGGAATATACGTTCGAAGTCGAACGATTGTTGCTCGTGGCCCCTGCAATCGCTGAAGTGGTGGTGCTCGACAGTCAGGGCATGCTCCGTGCGCATGCTTCGCGGTTGCGGACGGTCCTGCCTGAGGGACAAAGGGACTTCTCGAACGCACCCTCCTTCTTGCAGGCTAAGCAAGGCCGCTCCTACTTCAGCCAAATTTACTTTGTCCGGGGCTCTGAACCCTATATGACGATTGCCGTTCCTATTGAGCACTTAGCGGGGAAAGTCATGGGAGTGCTTCAGGCAGAGGTGAACCTCGTGTATATCGGCGAGAACGTGGTCTCCGGAATTCCCGTCGGAGACGCGGGATATGCATACGTCGTCAGCCGATCCGGCGACTTGATTGCACATCCGCAAGTGAAGCTCGTATTGCAACGGCGCAATGTGGCAGCTTTGCAGCAAGTGAAAGAGGCATTTGGCGCCGCGCCCGCGACGGCCGGCTCGGAGGGGACTGTGACGCGCAATCTTCAGGGCGAAAAGGTGTTCAGCTCCTATGCGCCGATTCCAAATCTCGATTGGGCAGTGTTCATCGAACAGCCGGTCGAAGAAGTATATAGGCCGCTTTATGCGTCAATAGTGCGAACGTCCACCGTCTTCCTGCTCGGTCTCATCATGGCTCTTGTTGCGACATTTTTTGTCGCCCGACGCGTCCTTCGTCCTTTGGATGTACTTCGGCATGGTGTTGCTCGAATCGGCAACGGAGATCTTGATTTTCGAGTCCATCTGAAAACCGGAGATGAGATCGAAATGCTCGCCGAAGAATTCAATAAGATGACCACCTCGTTGCAGGAGGCCTACGCCGGGCTGGAGCACAAAGTCGCCGAGAGGACGCAAGAACTGGTCGGGCTTAATCAGAAGCTCGATGAAGCCAACCGGTTAAAGTCCCAGTTTCTCGCCAATGTCAGTCATGAATTGCGCACGCCGCTGAACGCCATCATGGGCTATAGTGAAATGCTGATCGAAGACGCCGCTGAATTGGGCGCTGAGCAGTTCGTCGCAGATCTTGAAAAGATCAACACTTCTGGTAAGCACCTGCTCGAGCTTATCAACACGCTGCTCGACATCTCGAAGATCGAGGCCGGCAAAATGGACCTTCATCTTGAAACCTTCAACGTCGCCACGATGGTAAAGGACGTCGCCGCCGTAATTCGACCCCTCGCACAAAAGAAGTCGAACCGCATGGAAATGAGCTGTGATAAAGATGTGGGCTCGATGCACGGTGACCTGACGAAGGTCCGGCAGGTCCTTTTCAACCTCTTGAGCAACGCCTGCCGGTTTACGGACCAAGGAACCTTCGCGCTCACTGTCGCACGCGAGAAATCGACCGGAAAAGACTGGCTCGTGTTTCGTGTATCAGATACCGGAATCGGGATGACGCCACAGCACATCGGCCGATTATTTCAGGAATTTTCCCAGGCGGACGCTTCGACGACCCGCAAATATGGAGGCACCGGGCTGGGGCTCGCATTGAGCCGGCGGCTTTGCCGCATGATGGGCGGCGACATCGAAGTGCAGAGCGAAGCCGGCAAAGGCAGTGTGTTTACGGCGCGACTGCCAACCCAAGTCATGAGCGCGCAACCAGACGTAAGCTCCATAGCCGAAGCTGAACCGCAAGCTGTGTCGGCTAGCGCAAGCACCGTGCTCGTCATCGACGATGATGCAACCGTTCGCGACTTGATGCAGCGCTTTCTTTGGAAAGGCGGTTTTAGAGCCGTGGTGGCGCGCGATGGAGAGGAAGGCCTTCGGCTCGCACGGGAAGTACATCCCGATGCCATTACGCTCGATGTCATGATGCCCCACAAGGACGGCTGGGCGGTGTTATCTGCGCTGAAGGCTGACCCGCATGTGGCACACATTCCGGTAGTCATGGTTACTATGGTTGACAATAAGAACATGGGCTACTCGCTCGGTGCCGCGGACTATCTCACGAAGCCCATCGAGCGGGAACGCTTGATGACAATCCTAGATAAGTACCGAAAGCACCCGCCGAACCCGTCTGACATACTCACCATTCTGGTGGTCGATGATGATCCAGCGGTGCGCCAACTCATGCGTCGAATTCTGGAAAAAGAGGGCCATACAGTGATCGAGGCGGAGAACGGCCGGATCGGACTCGAGCGCATAACAGAACGTGCGCCCAGTCTAATATTGCTCGATCTGATGATGCCCGAAATGGATGGTTTCGAATTCGTAGCCCGACTGCGCAAGCATGAAGTGTGGCGGGAAATTCCCGTCATTGTGGTGAGCGCGAAGCATCTGTCCGCAGAGGAATGGCTGCAGTTGAGCGGCGCAGTTGAAAAGATTTTGCAAAAGGGCGCGTACAGCGTCGATTCGCTGCTGTGCGAAATCCGTGAGAAGGTAGCGGCAGGCGCGCGTTGAGCACATCCGGGAGGAACGCCTCATGTCGAAGATTTTACTGGTTGAAGACAATGAGATGAATCGTGACATGCTATCGCGCCGTCTCTTAAAGAAGGGCTACCACGTCAGCATCGCCGTGGACGGTGCAGAAGCGATTGCGATGGCGCGATCGCACCTACCGGATGTCATCCTGATGGATATGGGCCTGCCTGTGCTCAATGGATGGGACGCGACCCGACAGCTCAAATCGATGCCCGAGACCAAGAATATTGGAATCATTGCCCTTTCCGCACATGCGCTGTCCGACGACCGCGAAAAAGCGCTGGAGGCGGGCTGCGACGACTTTGACACAAAACCGATCGATTTCCCACGGCTCTTGGGCAAAATCGAAAGTATGTTGGCGAGGAAGCCGCATCATGACTAGTGAACGAGTGACGCAGGCTTATTTTCGCCACGAACTGCGCACGCCGCTTAATCACATCATCGGCTACGGGGAAATGCTGCTCGAGGACGTGGACAGCAGTGAGAGGGCTGACTTCCAACCGTCGCTTCAGCGCATCCTTGAGGAAGCACGTAACTTGCTGCAGCACGTCGATCACTTTCTCGCGCCGATGAGAACCGATAGCGAACTGATGGACGTAAAGCATGTGCCGCACGAGCTTATCGCGCCGTTAGACCAGATCGTCGCAAGTACCGAGGACCTCAAAAAGCTCGCCAGCGAGCGGCGCGCCAATGATCTTGTGCCCGACCTTGACCGCATCCTGATCGCAGCGGCGTACTTATCAGGCTTGGTACAACACGGTATCAGCGCCCCATCGGGGCAGCACGCCGCGACGGTCGCGGCAGGCGATCTTCCTGCTCCGCGTGCGGATGCATTCGGGCGGACCGCCAATCACGGCGCGGTTTTGGTCGTCGATGACAACGACGACACTCGCGAAATGCTTTCCCGGCGCCTTGCGCGAGAGGGCTACACCAATGTTGCTAGCGCAGCGGGCGGGCAGGAGGCGCTCGAGTTGCTGCAGTCGCAGAAGTTCGACCTTGTCCTGCTCGATGTGATCATGCCGGGTCTCGATGGCTTTGCGGTCTGCGAACGTCTGCGCGCCCAGGAAGCAACCCGCGACGTTCCAATCATCTTTCTGACCGCGCTTGACGATACGTTCGATAAGGTGCGTGCCTTCTCAGCGGGCGCGGTGGATTACATCACCAAGCCCTTCCAGCCGCAGGAGCTCCTGGCGCGTGTCGGCACGCATCTATCGCTTCTGCAGGCGCGCCGCGCCCTGCAAGAACAGAACGCACGCCTGCGCGACGAGATCGAAGCCCATCATCGTTCAAAGGCGACGATCGAATGCCTCGTCGACGAGATACACTCCAGCCACAACTTCGCGGACATTGTGGGCGAGTCGCCAACACTCATACAGCTTCTCGGAGAAGTAAAGTTAGTCGCCGCCACCGACAGCACGGTGCTTATCTTAGGTGAAACTGGAACCGGCAAGGAACTCATCGCCCGTGCTATCCATCGCCATAGTGGTCGCCGCGACCATCCGCTGATCAAAATTAACTGCGCCACGTTGCCGCGGGATCTGGTCGAGAGCGAACTGTTCGGCCACGAGAAGGGCGCATTTACGGGTGCGACGCAGCAGCGCCGCGGACGCTTCGAACTCGCCGATGGTGGCACTCTATTTCTCGACGAGATCGCCGAGCTACCGCTCGAAGCCCAGGCGAAGTTGCTTCGTGTGCTCCAAGATCAGGAATTCGAGCGTGTTGGTGGCACGCGCAGCCTGCGCACTGATGTGCGCGTGATCGCCGCCACCAATCGCGATCTTGACGACCGACTAAAGGCAGGGACATTTCGTGCCGATCTCTATTATCGACTCAATGTATTCCCGCTGACATTGCCGCCGTTGCGCGAACGACGTGAGGACATCCCTCACCTAATTCGGTATTTCATGGGCCGTGCCGGCCGCAAGGTCGGTAAACACTTCGAGGATGTTGCGCCTGCGTTGCTTGAGAAGGCGATGGCTCACGATTGGCCTGGCAACGTTCGCGAACTCGAAAATGTCGTCGAGCGCGCGGCAATTTTGTCGTCGGGGCGCATCTTAGAGGCGACGAGAGTATTCGCCTTATCTGACAGTGTCACTTCAATGGCGAAGGCCCCTCCGCCGTCTCAAACGAGTTTGGACGAGATTGAGCGCACCTATATTCTTCGCGTGCTCGAGCAGACGCGCTGGGTAATCGAGGGCGATGGAGGCGCCGCACGCATACTTGGCATGAATGCCAGCACGCTGCGCGGCCGGATACGCAAACTGGGCGTACAGAAAACGCTCTGAATATCTCCACGGCGTTCGTCTAACCGACTTGGCAAGCCGTCGCATTTGACGGCGCCGTCTTATTTGACGGCTGCCCGATTCGCATAGCCGCGGCAGATCTTTGCGTAGATTAGCTAAGTCATTGCGTTGTAGAAGTTTTGGGTGACTTAAAGCGGTCGCGTGCAATTGGCACGGAGCGTGCGAGAGCTGGTGTGATACACCACACAGGAGCTCCTCATGACCGTTCACAAATATTCTCCTACGCGAGCGCGCGGCATCAGTGAGTTCAGCACAGGGCATGGCATCGTCGCTGTAATCGCGGTGCTCGCTGCAGTGATGCTCGGCGTCACGCAATGGATGCAACCCAGTCGCGGCGCCCCAAGCATCGATTCCTCGCAACAAGAGTCGCAAGTCCCCAACCCTACGGCCAACTCCGCAACTGCCGCAGCCAGCCAGCTAGTTAGGGACATCGGATATTTTCCGAGTCAGCATGTAAACCAGGCGGCGCAAACGGAAAAACACATCGAGGCGTTCTGACGCATCGGGCCGACGTCTACGCTTTTCTTGCACTTGATATGCCGGAGGAAACAAATGATTAGTCAGCGTGAACGAGCGCGATTGATGGAACAGTTCAAGGACGACCCTGTAATGACCAGAATACTTGTTCTTAAATGCGTAGCTGGGCTTTTGATACTTAGCGGCTTGGCAGTTATAGGTGTTGGAACTGAACTACCAGCAGACAACGTTACCGCGTCGCAGGCGTATCGGCAGCGGAATGCGCTGAATCCGCTCGCCAGTGAGCCCGTTCAGCAACAAGCAGTCGTCGAGTCAGTGCCGCGTCGAACGACCATTGATATTTCGTCCGCCCACGCTGCCGAACCGCTTCGGCTGGATTCAGCCGGTTTGACTGTTCGTGCAGAGCAGTTTGGTACTCAGGGCAAGTGATTGCTCGCGTTGCAGCATGAGTGTGATGCGATCCCACCCCAATCGAGCATGACAGATATAAAAATCCGTTTGTAAAGTCAATGAGAGTTCATCATGCATACCGCCATCGACTCACTATTAATGACTTTTGGACAACGTAGCCCGAGGAGCGCCACCGTAAAGTCATTCAGTGTCGCAATCAAATACGGCGCGGCGGTCCTCGCCGTCACAGGACTGCTTTACGGAACGATTTCGGCCGAGGTTGAGCTCGCAAACGACGGCTATATCATCCAACCGCCGTACTGACACGCGCAGCCTTAACTAATTCCTTTTAATGGCCCTTTGCCGACGCGTCGCTACTGCTCGGTAATACCGCGCTGATATACCGCGACCGATCGTGCCGCCAAGGGGGCGGGCGGGATGTAGATGGTTTCCGGGTTGGAAGCGACCCCAAAAGAATTTAGGCAAGACACTCTGCCACGCCGCCAGCGACAAAAGCGCACGAGGTCGAGTGAATTTCGCGCCGGGCGCTCGTGCGGGGCACCCGGACACTCCCCGTGACGCGCCGCCTCGTCACAAGCGGGTCAATGCAGTAGCCACATTCGTCGAAGGTCCAGTCGTCCTCATTGCGACTGCAAGTGGCGTTGGTGCAACGCGCCACAATTGACATGACTAATCTCATCGTCAGTCGTTAGCATCGACGCACTTTCAGCGGTTACTTGTCGCGGCGCGACTACGGCTCGTAGGTCGTAACTAGCGCCACCAAAATGCGACGCGACATCGCACAAATAATGTGACGCGTGGTTGTAACCCCCGCAACCGTTGAATGCATTCGCTGCAGACGTGCCAAACCGCACACGCGACGCTTCGATTGATCAGTCTGAGCTATTTACCGGCTACGTGCGGCCGCCTAACCTCCGTTCACTGAAATGACGCATGCAACTAGCGTGGCCCCGAAAGCCTTTTCAGTTAACGGGAGTGCAATCACAAATGATCTCAATATTAAAAAGAGTGCAAAGCACAGCGTTTTTGATCTGCGCGACCCTGCTCGGCTCTCAGCCGGCTGCGGCGGGAATTCTGACCTTTAACGGCTTCGAATACGGTTCAACTACTGTCGACATCGGTTCGATTCCAGCGCCCATCATCACAACGCCGAGTGCGGAGCGCTTTTAACGAGTGTCGATGGCGGTACGCCCTTCGAGTCATTCTGCATCGACATCTGGCAATGGTTGGGCGGCAACGACTACACGTTTCATCCATCCGCAGTCGGTGTTGTAACAAATATCGGCACGATCACGCAGACAACGGTCAACAATCTCAACCGGCTGTATAACGAGGCGCACGGGTCTATCGTCAACGACGCAATCGATTCAGCGGCTTTCCAGGTGGCAGTATGGGAAATCGTGTACGACACACCCGTTGGGCTGAGCCTGACCGATGGAAACTTTTTTTCCACGGGGCCGTCGGCGGTTACCAGCATCGCCACTGGTTGGTTGAATAACCTTTCTAACTACTCTGCCGAAGGTTACACGGTCAGTGCCTGGACCAGTCCGGCACAGTAGGATGTAATCCTTTTCACGGCCGTACCAGAGCCAGCGACATACTCCCTGCTATTGCTGTCGCTTGGCTTAATCGGATTTCAGGCGCACACGCCACGTAAGTTACGCCGCACGAAGTGAACGGCGTATTGGCGGCTTACGTATAGCTGCCCGCCGTATCACCTGTTTCTCCATACCTTCGCTTCGCGGCGATAGCGCAGTAGCAGGCTAACCGTTCGTGCAACGCCTTCTGCATAGGACATGACTCAGCTTCGAACGGGAGTCTGCATGGAAGCGGTTGTGCGAAAGCAGGATGGCACCGTTCTCAGCGTAACGCCCGGACACGCGCCAACGACGCCTGACATTATCGTGTCCTAAGTGCGCGTAGCGTGAGTGCATCTTGGATGGTGCAAACCAGACGGTCACAGGGGAGCGTTCGGCCGCGTCACGCATCACAACTGACAGCCGAAGAGCCACGCGACCTGCGTCATATCTTCTTAGTCGCAAACCGGATGTCGAGCTCAAAGCCAAAAGCTGACCTGAGCTGAAATGCGTCGCCCATGGGCGTAAAATACAACAGGTGTGACGCGCAATCCCTTTATTACATTGACATTTGCGCTGGCGGCCCCGTAGACTCGAACGTGGAAATAGCTCTGACGACGGGAATCAACACGTCGTTAACGGCGGCTAAGGGAGCGGATGCTGTTCGAGATCACCAAACGGTATGCGCGATATCTCGCCTGGGTTCTGGTGCCTTCGGCTGCGTACGCGGCGCCCGTCGACGATCTCAAAGCTCTGCTCGACGATGGCAAAGCGGCTGAGGCGTACGCGGAAGCAAAAAAGCATCCCGAGCAAATCGGTGATCCGACATTCGACTTTTTCTACGGCGTGGCGGCGGTCGCAACCGGCAATGCGGGTGAAGGTGTGCTCGCGCTCGAGCGCTATCTTCTCGCCTATCCGGATAATGTAACTGCCCGTCTGCATCTCGCGCGCGGTTACTTTTTGCTCGGTGAAGACGCGCGGGCACGCGAGGAATTCGAGGCGCTGCGCCAATCGAGCCCGCCGCCTGATATTGCAGCGACCATCGATCGCTTTCTTGATGCAATCCGTTTGCGGGAGACGCGCTACAGGCCGAGCGCAGGCGGCTACGTAGAACTTGGCGTCGGTAACGATTCGAACGTTAACTCGGGCATTTCGGGTTCGACAGCATTTCTGCCGACTTTTGGCCCTGTGATCATTAGCCAGAACGGACAAGCGATACGCACCGACTTTGCCAGCGTCGGTGCCGGCGGTTACGTTTCATATCCGATGGCACCGGGCGTTGCGCTTTTCGGCAACGCCGCACTCGAACAGAAATTCAACGACGGCAACAGCCAGTATCAATTCGGCACCCTCGATCTTGCGGGGGGCGTGTCGGTGCTGCGCGAAAAAAATCTTTACAAGGTAGCGCTGAGCCAGGGTTACATAACGTTGGGTAACCGCGGGTATCGCGACGCCACCGGCGCGGGGGCGGAAGTACGACATCAGCTCGACGAGTTGAATTCGGTCGGTATAGGTGCGCAGTATGCACAGCTTCGATATAACGACCCCAACGGCCCGCAGGATGCCAATTTCTGGGGGATCAACGCCGGCTATCGTCATCAGTTCACGGGCAGTTGGCAACCTGCGGTCACATTCGCCGCGAATTACGGCGAACAGCATTCGACGCAATCGCGCCCCGATTTGGTCCCCCGTAGTAAAGGCCTGGCCGCGGGTCTCACCTTCACGCCCGCCGCAAAGTGGGGAGTTGCGCTCGGAGTAAATTACCTGGCGAGTGATTATCTCGACATAAACTTTCTCGCCGGTGAAGCGCGCCGTGACCAGTACAGGACGTTTAACGGCATCATCTCGTACTTGATCTCGCGCAACCTGTCGATCAGAGCCGAAGCGTTGGTCGCGAGAAATAGCTCCAATATCGACTTATACGCATTCCAGCGTGAAGTGTTCACTCTGAAAATGCGGTATGAATTCAAGTAATACGCTCTCAGACTACCCGTTTGGATTGTTCTTTTAGTCATCGGCCTATTAGGGCCGACCGCTGCGATCGGCCAGGAAGCCGCAGGTCGCATGGTTGCTGCTGCTGGCGACGTAACGATCGTACGCGGCGCTGAGCGCAGCGCGGCCAAGATCGGGGCCGAAGTGCGCAGCGGCGATGTCGTACAGCTCGGCGAGCAGTCGAACGCACAAATCTACTTCACCGATTCATCAGTGGTCGCACTACGGCCGGAAACCGAGTTCCGTATCCGTGACTACGCTTTCCAGGCGCAGCAGCCGGAAACCGGTCATGCGTTCTTTAACCTCATCAAAGGCGGCACGCGCACGGTCACCGGCCTGATCGGCAGGCGCAATCGCGAGAGCTACTCCGTAGATACGCCCGTAGCCACCATCGGGCATACGCGGCACTCATTACGGCCTCGTGCATAACGATGCAGGCTTCAAAAATCCAAACGGAACGACAGCGCCCGCCGGCACTTACGGCGCGGTCACCGATGGTCGCATCGGCGTCACAAACGCGAGCGGTTCTCATGACTTCGGTGCCGATCAATATTTTCACGTTACTACCGCCAACACGGCGCCGCAGCAATTGATTGCTCCGCCTGCTTTCCTATCTGACCGGCTTGAGGGCCGTTCTCGGCAGTCTGCAACGCAAACCGCGGCAGAAAGCGGCGCAAGGCAGGACGCGGGCGCAAGGCAAGTGACGCAGCAAAGCGAAAGCACGTTTGCGCCCACGGGCCTGAACGGTGGCACGGGTGATACGCGCGTGTCATCGTCCACCGCACTGCCTGCGACACCCATAATGCTGCAGTCAACCGCTTTCCAGGTTACGACACAGACGACAACGTCGGCGCTCGGTCTTGCGTCAGTAGTGCAGGTGCCGCCGACATTCACGGGTACCGTCTTTTACTATCTCGTCGGCGCTTTGAACATCCCGATCACGTGTTCTAACCCGCCGTGCGGCTCACTTGCGGCCGGCGAAATCACGCTTGCCATAAATACTTCGCTGGGCCGTGCGACGGTCGCGGCTAACGTATAGACCAGAGCGGAGGCATTGCAAACTTTTCGACGCCGGCGAATTCAACAGGCATTCCCGTTACCGTTAACGGTGGCGTCGTAACATTTAACGCCACACTCGACCATGCGAACTTTCCACTGAGTAATGGCTCATTCCGTTGCAGCGACTGCACTGCAGTCAATACGCCCGGTTTCGCAAATCAGCTTTCATTCTCGGGAACCGTTAACGGCGCACAAGCAACTGTGACAGTGTCGGAAGTAGATGCCACTGGTAGTGCGAGTATCACGGCAACATTGCAGCAGACGCCGACGCCCAACAACTCGGCGGCTCCGATCGCTCTACAGCGACAAACTGGGGGGACGGATACCCGATCCTCTTCCTATTTCAACGTAATACTCGACGCTTCGGGCAGTCCATTGAGGGTAGGCCCGCTGGTTGGCGCAGAAAGCGGGTTCGTTGGCAGCGCCACCAATACGATTGTCGGCAGTGCGCCGGCAGTGGGCAATCTTGTGTGGGGCAAGTGGACGGGACCGGGTGCGTTGATAACAGATTCCAATTATGCGACCTATGTGACAGGCCCGGGCTCGGTGCAACCGTGGATCACCGGCGCTGCGACGAATTCAATCCCGACGTCACTCGGCACGCAGACTTATACGATGATCCCCGGTGCGTCGATTGTAAATAACGGCACCGGTACGATGAATGCTGCGACACTGACGGCGGGTTTTCTCAATCGTACGATTAACCTCAACCTCAACGCGACCAATGTCGGGTCAGGCAATACGTTCCAGATGAATGCGCAAGGATTGTTTTCGCCGACCACCGCGCGCTTTTCGCAAGCGTTCAATACGGTCAGCTGCTCAGGCCCGTGTACTGGCGGAGCGCCAAGCGGCAGCATGGCCGGATTTTTCGCCGGGCCTCAGGCGGAGGGCGCGGGTATTGCCTTCAGCGCGGGCTTTGGCGGCACCGGCACTGGCGTCACCGGTGTCGTCGGCCTCAAGCGTTGAACGGATTCAACGCTTAGCAGTTCCACTAGCACAAAAAGCAGCGCTCGCGCTGACAGACGCGCGTCATTTGGATCGCGCAACGCGCTTCACTTTTTATATCGTCGCGCTCGGCTTATGGTCCGCCGACAACGTCGTCGCTTTCTGCACACGATGTGCCGAGTTTGTGATTTGACCGCGGGTTAGAATCGCGGGCGATGCCTTCGCCCCAAACAAAATACGACGCAGTAATCGTCGGCGGCGGACATAATGGTCTGGTCTGCGCATGTTATCTCGCGAGTGCCGGGCATCGTGTACGCGTGCTGGAGCGTCGCGGTGTTGTTGGCGGTGCGGCGATCACCGAAGAATTCTATCCCGGGTTTCGCAATTCAATTGCGAGCTACACGGTCAGCCTGCTCCACCCCGCGGTGATCCGCGATCTGCACTTGCGCGAACACGGTTTAACGCTACTCGAGCGCCCGATCTCGAATTTCGTACCGCTGGCGGACGACAACTACCTCAAGATCGGCGGTGCATTGGACGTTACGCAGCGAGAGGTGGCGAAATTTTCCGCGCGCGATGCGGCAACACTCCCGGCGTATTACGCGATGCTCGAGCGCGTCGCCGATGTGATGCGAGAGCTTGCCATTCAGACACCGCCTAACATCGGCGGCGGTTGGCGCGATGCGCTCGCAGCGATCGTCGCCGGTAACCGCGTGCGCCGACTCGACCTGGCTGCGAGACGCGATCTGCTCGATCTGTTCACCAAAAGCGCAGGTCAGGTGCTGGATGCATGGTTTGAATCCGACGCGCTCAAGGCTGCTTTCGGGTTTGATGCGATCGTGGGCAATTTTGCAAGTCCGTATACGCCCGGGTCCGCCTATGTGCTGTTGCATCATGTGTTCGGAGAAGTCAACGGGCGCAAAGGCGTATGGGGCCATGCGGTCGGTGGCATGGGTGCTATCACGCAGGCGATGGCGGCCGAGGCGCTTGCGCGGGGTGTGGAAATCACTACCGATGCGGAAGTGCTTTCCATCGCGGTAGAGGATGGACGCGCGCGAGCCGCAGTGCTCGCCGACGGCAGCGAGATAGAAGCGCGCTGCGTGATATCGAACGTAAATCCCAAACTGCTGTATCTGAACTTGATCGATGCGGCTGCGCTCGACCCCGATTTTGTTACGCGCATACGCAATTATCGATGCAGTTCCGCGACCGTCCGTATGAACGTGGCGCTGAGCGAACTCCCCAATTTCAATGCGCTGCCGGGAACGAATACGCAAGAGCACCATCAGTCAGGCATCATCATGGCGCCATCGCTTGAATATATGGAGCGTGCCTACTTCGATGCGCGCACTGAGGGATGGTCCGCGTCACCGGTTGTAGAGATGCTGATTCCCAGTACCGTCGACAACACGCTCGCTCCGCCGGGACGTCACGTCGCAAGCCTCTTCTGCCAGCACTTCAGCTACGATCTTCCGCACGGCAGGCGCTGGGACGATTGCCGCGAACAAGCGGCTGATATGGTGATCGACACCGTCAATCGTTATGCGTCCAACTTCAAGTCCTCGATATTGGGCCGTCAGGTGCTCACACCGCTCGATCTCGAGCGCAAGTTCGGTCTGACGGGCGGGGATATATTCCATGGCGCGCTATCGCTCGACCAGCTCTATAGCGCGCGGCCGATATTGGGCCATGGCGCCTACCGCGGTCCGCTCGCCGGTCTCTATATGTGCGGCGCCGGCACGCATCCGGGTGGCGGCGTGTCCGGCGTGCCAGGCATGAATGCAGCACGCGAAATCGTGAACGATATCGGACGAAGAACATGACGGCGAAGTGGCTCACAGCAGTGGTATCGCATCGGAACCTAAGAAGGCATGCATTGCAGGGCTGCATGCGCCAGTCGGGCAGGTGCTAGTGGCTGCACCCAACGCCGTACGATTAACGGTGCTGATGTGCGTCGCCGAAACGTTCAGCATGACCGGCTTCGCGTCCTACACGACGCTGTTGCCGGTGATCATGAAGGAGTGGGGACTCAATAATTCAGAAGCGGGGCTCATCGGAGGTTTTTTCTACACCGGCTACATGCTTGCGGTGCCGGTGCTCTCGAGCTTGACTGATCGCGTCGACTCCCGGCGGATTTATGTTTTCGCGTCGGCGCTGTCTGCGCTCGGCGCTGCTGGTTTTGCGTGGCTCGCGAACGGATTGTGGAGCGCTTTGTTTTTCCAGTTCTTGATCGGAGCAGGACTGGGCGGCACGTATATGCCCGGACTGAAAATGCTCACCGACCACCTGCAAGGCGCTTCGCAATCACGCGCCACCGCGTTTTACACCGCCAGCTTCGGCGTGGGTTCCACGATATCAATCATCGCCAGCGGAAAGATCGGAGCGCTGTATGGGTGGCAGGCGGCATTTCTGTTTGGCGCCATCGGTCCCGTAGTGGCGGCACTTCTTGTCATCTTCGCGATGCCGCGAGGACGCGACCAGGCGCGCCACGACAGGTCGCCTGCGCTGCTCGATTTCAGGCCGGTGCTCAAGAATCGCACGACGATGCTCTACGTCCTCGGTTACTCCGTTCACAATTACGAGCTGTTCGGCCAGCGTTCGTGGATGGTCGCGTTTCTCGTATTCGTCGGCACGCTGCAACCAACAGGTCTGCCGCTTGCCGCCGCAACCCTCGCGGCAACGATCAATATACTGGGACCGGTTATGAGCGTCACAGGCAACGAGCTCGCCTTAAGGTTTGGCCGCCAACGCACGATCTTTCTGTTCATGTTTATGTCAGGCGCGATGGCGTGCGTGATCGGTTTCACGGCATCCTGGCCATGGCTCGTAGTGTTCTTCCTGATGTGCCTGCATTACGGATCGATGCTCGGCGACTCGGCGGCACTGACCGCGGGAGTAGTAGCAGCCGCGCCCCCGGCACAACGGGGAGCGACGATGGCCGTGTATTCGTTTGCCGGCTTCACCGTCGCGTTTCTTGCGCCGCTTGTGTTTGGCGTGGTGCTCGATCTCGCGGGCGGGAATCAAAGCGTGACGGCATGGGGGCTCGCATTCGCGAGCATCGGCATCTTCGGTGTCTTAGCGCCGTTGGCACGGCGCTTTTACAAACAACCAACGCCCTGACATGAAGAGCCTCGGTTAGCCTCGTGAGCCGCTCTTATTCCGTGCCTTTGTAAAATTGCGGCCAACGCTGTTTTACTGCGGCGCTTTTGTCGTCGTACATGTGGCACGCGTTGAGCTGATAAGGCTTCTTCGTGAGCGGCTTGCCCGCATTGTGCTGCTCGCGCGCGCGGCCGGTCGCCTGGAATGCGGTAGTGCCTAGCGGACCCAGCAGCTCGACGAGATGCGTGCATCCCTGGATGCCGCCCAGCAGCTCCAGCGTTTTCTTGCGCCAGCCCGGACCGATGGTCACGCCTGCGAGACGCGCAAAATTTGGTGTGATGTCGCCGCACGGCGCGTACGGGCCTGCATCGGTTGACGCTTCAGCCGACTGTATCTTCATGTCGAGATCGATCGTGAGCCGCAGCCACATGTTGTGTACCGGCTCGCCGGGCTGACGCGCGCGACCGGTATCCCGCGCTGAAGTCGGATACGTTTTCGTATCGACGAGGTGGCCTTCAATATCCCACAGACCATCTTCACGCTGATATCCGCGGCATTCGATTGCACGGTTATGCATGAGTGTACGCGGCGCGGATGACGACAACGGCATGACTGACTCCGGTTAAACAGATTCCGAATGATGTGGAAAAGGCGCAGCGGCTTTGCGGTTGGCGAGAACTTCGAGCAGCGCAACCTTCTCCGTCCGCGTGTAACTGGCCCATCGCGAAATTTCATCAAGTGTGCGATAACAGCCGCGGCACACGCTGCGTGTTTCGTCGACTACGCAGATCCTTACGCAGGGTGACTCGACGTCATCGTCCATTGGCGGTCTTATGCCGCTTTCGTCTTCGCGGCTATCGCCCGCGCCGCGCGCGATAGCGTCGGGCGTCCAAGCACGTTGCAGATGAAGTCGCCTGCTGCTATCAGCTTCGCGAGATCGACACCCGTTTCGATGCCGAGTCCATCGAGCATGTAGAGCACATCCTCACTCGCGACGTTACCGGTTGCGCCTTTCGCATACGGACAACCGCCGAGACCGGCGACTGAACTGTCAAAGGTCGCAACGCCGCATTCGAGCGCTGCAAGCGTATTCGCAAGCGCCTGTCCGTAAGTGTCGTGAAAGTGGCCCGCCAGTTTTTCGACGGGCACATATTGGGCCACGTCTTCGATCACCGAGCGCACCTTGCCCGGCGTGCCAGTGCCGATGGTGTCGGCGATCGTGATCTCATAACAGCCCATCGCGAAAAGCTCGCGCGCTACACGTGTTACCTGCGCGGGCGGAACATCGCCCTCGTACGGGCAACCGAGGCAAACGGAAACATCGCCGCGCACGCGCAATCCGCGCGCGAGAGCTTCTGCACATACCTCGGAAAATCTGGCAAGCCCTTCGTCTATCGAGCAGTTCGTGTTGCGTCTGGAAAACGCTTCGCTAGCGGCGCCGAACACAACGACTTCATCGCAGCCTGCTTCAATTGCAGCGTCGAGTCCTTTGCGATTCGGCACGAGCACGGGATACTGCACGCCCGGCTTGCGCTTGATGCCGGCCATGACAGCGGCGTTGTCTGCCATCTGCGGCACCCATTTCGGCGACACGAACGCAGTGGCTTCAACGACCGGTAATCCGGCGTCCGTAAGACGGTCTATTAATTCGATCTTGACCGCGGCCGGCACGTTCTGTGCCTCGTTCTGCAAGCCATCGCGCGGACCGACTTCAACCATTTTGACTTTTTCAGGAATGGGCATCGATGGCTCCATAGCGCGTGCCGCTACTCGACGGCGAAAGGCGTAAAGCGTTATCCACGGTGGCGCTTCTGTTTGGCTTTGCGTTTCGCTGGCTCAATCCATGCAGCCTTGCGTTTTTCCAGAAATGCTGTCAGTCCTTCGCGTGCTTCCTCAGTGGCGCGAACCTCCGCAATTGTGCGCGCAGTATCGGCGACGACGTCCGCAGTTATAGGCAGGTTGGCCACGCGGCTGATCTGCCGTTTCGCCGCCGCGATCGCTTGTGGTCCGCCGCAATACACATTCGACAGAATACGGCCGATCGATTCGTTCAGATCATCCACTTCGACGATATCGTGCAAGAGTCCGATACGAAATGCTTCCGCTGAGTCGAACTCCTCACCGGATACAAAATAACGACGTGCATGGCGCTCGCCGATCGCCGCCACGACATATGGACTGATCATCGCCGGGATAATGCCAAGACGAACTTCGGACAAACGAAATGTCGCGTTACGCGAGCCCACGGCGATGTCGCATGCAGCTACGAGGCCGATGCCGCCGCCGCGCACCGCTCCGTGCACGCGGGCAATCGTTGGTTTGCCGAGCGTATAGAGCGTATGGAAGATCTGCGCAGATGCGAGCGCGGCCTTGCGATTCTGCTCGCGCGTGAAGCCGGCGCTCTTGCGCATATGGCCGATATCGGCACCTGCTGAAAAGCTGGCACCCTGCCCCATGAGCACTACAGCGCGCACTTTCGGATCTGCGTCGAGCGCCTTGAGGGCGGTGATGAGTTGCGCGCCCATTTCAGGATCGAAGGCGTTGTGCATTTCAGGCCGATTGAGCGCGACAGTCGCGTTGCCGTCCCTGTCAACCTGGGTCAACACTTTCTCAGTCATGGCGGCGTTTACGCAGAGTCATACGGTCTGTTACGGGGGAACCAGTGAGTGTTACATGCGGCAAGTCGCATTATAGCGGCGGCATGGCGATCGATGATGCACTCACTACATGCGAAAGACCCCGAACGTCGTTTTTTCGATCGGCGCATTCATCGCCGCTGACAGGCCCAGAGTAAGTACTTTGCGTGTCTCGAGCGGATCGATAACACCATCGTCCCATAGTCGTGCCGTTGCATAGTAGGCGCTGCCCTGACGCGAGTACTGTTCAAGGATAGGCGCTTTGAACGCGGTCTCTTCGGCCTCGCTCCATGGATTGCCGTTTTTCTCGAGCGCATCACGCCTCACCTGTGCCAGAACATTCGCGGCCTGTTCTCCGCCCATGACGGAGATGCGCGCGTTGGGCCACATCCAGATAAAACGTGGATCGAACGCGCGACCGCACATGCCGTAATTTCCAGCGCCGAAGCTGCCGCCGACAATGACCGTGAATTTTGGAACCTTGGCGCACGCGACCGCGGTAACCATTTTTGCACCGTCCTTCGCTATGCCGCCGGCCTCATACTTGCGGCCGACCATGAAGCCGTTGATGTTCTGCAAGAAAATGAGAGGAATAGAGCGCTGGCTGCAAAGCTCGATAAAGTGTGTTCCTTTGAGCGCCGACTCTGAAAAAAGAATGCCATTGTTGGCGATGATCCCAACCGGGTGGCCAGCAATCTGCGCAAATACCGTGACGAGCGTAGCGCCGTAGCGCGCCTTGAATTCATCAAACTCCGAGCCGTCAACGATACGCGCAATGATCTCGCGTACGTCATACTGTTGGCGTGGATTGACTGGAATCACCCCGTACATTTCCGCTGGGTCGAGCGCCGGTTCGCGCGCTTCAAGAATGGCGCGTGATGCACTATTGCGCCGATTCAGATGGCTTACTGCGCGCCTCGCTATCGCAAGGGCATGTGCATCGCTGTCCGCAAGATGATCGGCGACACCCGACGTTCGAGTGTGCACGTCTCCGCCACCCAGTTCTTCAGCCGTGACGACTTCACCGGTTGCCGCTCTTACGAGAGGCGGCCCGGCGAGAAAGATGGTGCCCTGATTTTTGACGATGATGGTTTCATCCGACATCGCCGGAACGTACGCGCCGCCTGCGGTGCACGAGCCCATCACAACGGCAACCTGCGGGATACCCAGCGACGACATGTTCGCCTGGTTATAGAAGATACGGCCAAAATGATCGCGATCCGGAAACACTTCATCTTGGCTCGGCAGATGTGCGCCGCCGGAATCCACCAGATAAATGCATGGCAGCCGGTTCGCCTGTGCAATCTCCTGTGCGCGCAGATGCTTTTTCACTGTGAGCGGAAAATAAGTTCCGCCTTTGACCGTTGCGTCGTTCGCGATCACCACGCATTGATTTCCCATCACACGGCCGATGCCGCTAACGATGCCGGCCGCAGGCACTGAATCTTCATAAACGTCTAAGCCGGCCAATGGCGATAATTCGAGCCACGCTGAATCGGAATCCAGCAGCTGCTTGATCCGGTCGCGCACGAGCAGCTTGCCGCGCCCCGTATGTCTCTCGCGTGACGCGTTATCTCCGCCTTGCGCGGAATGCGCCAGCTTGTTGTTCAGCTCGTCAACCTGCGCGCGCATCTGTGTGGCAGCGGCCTTGAACTCCGCGTCCGCTGGTTTGAGTTTTGAACGGAATGCCGGCATCGTGCGTTAGCAGTTATTCCGCTGACGACGCGATGGTTCTCTCGTAAAGCTCATGTGTCGCGCGATCGAAAGAAGCGAAGATGATCTTTTCGAACTGCGGATGATCGCGCACATAGGTGGATGTTTCGCGCACGGCGATGCCGACCGCCTGCTCGATCGGATAGCCGTAGACGCCGCAACTGATGGCCGGAAACGCGACCGTGCGCAGTTCATGCTGTGCCGCCAACGCGAGACTCGACTTATAGCAAGAGGCCAGCAGCTCGGGCTCACCGCGGGTCCCGCCATTCCACACCGGCCCGACGGTATGGATGACATGTCGCGCCGGCAATCGATATCCTTTTGTGATCTTTGCGTCGCCGGTGCGGCATCCGCCCAGTGTTCGACATTCTGCAAGTAGCTCCGGACCCGCTGCGCGGTGAACTGCGCCGTCGACGCCACCGCCGCCCAATAGCGACGTATTTGCGGCATTGACAATTGCGTCGACGTCCAGCGTAACGATATTGCATTGCCGCGCTTCCAGCTTGTCACGCATCGCAAAATTAAAACGGGCCGCGGGCGAGCCAGCGTTCCATCTGTTCGAATCGGTCGATGCCCCAGAACGGTTCGCCCTCAATTAGCATATAAGGCGATCCGAACACACCGATCTTGATAGCCGCGTCAACAGCGCCTTTCAGTTTCTCTTTCACGGCGCTGTCGTTGAGCGCGTTCAGAACATCATCGCGCTTTAACCCCAATGTTGCCGCAACATCGGCGGTAATCTCGGGGCTCGAAATGTCATGGTCGGTGACGAAGTACGCCTTGTACAGCGTTTGCGCGAGCTTGCGCGCGAGTGCTGAGTCACGCGCGTCCAGCCAATAAAATGCGCGCGCCGGCGCCTGCGTTGCAATCGGAAACTTGCCTGGATACTTGAACGGTATTCCGTAGAACCGCGCGGAACGCGCGATATCGACTTTCGCATAATCACCTTTGAGCGGCAGCGATGGCAGCGGCTGCGCGCCGGTCACCTTGAACGCGGCCCCGAGCAGGATCGGCTTCCAGTTCACGGTGCGGTTGAACCGCGCAGCGAAGGCGTCGATCTTCATCGCAGCAAAATAGCCGTACGGCGACGAAAAGTCGAAATAGAAGTCGATGGGATTACTCATATCGCCTAAAAGTGTTAACGGTGCCCGGCGAGGCTAGAGACGTTCCACTGCCAATGCCGTTGCTTCACCGCCGCCGATACACAAGGACGCAACGCCCTTCTTCAAGCCGTACTTCTCGAGCGCCGCCAGCAGCGTGACGATAATGCGCGCGCCGCTTGCGCCGATAGGATGACCCAATGCGCAGGCGCCGCCATGGACGTTAACCTTGTCGTGCGGTAATTGCAGATCGTGCATGGCTGCCATCGTCACTACGGCGAACGCTTCGTTGATTTCGTAGAGGTCAACCTCGTTCGTGTTCCAACCCGTTTTTGCAAACAGTTTTTGCATCGCGCCGACCGGAGCGGTGGTGAACCAGTTGGGCTCGTGAGCATGCGTGGCGTGGCCGACTATTCGGGCAAGCGGCCGCATGCCGCGTTTTTTCGCCTCCGACAGTCGCATCAGAACCAGCGCTGCGCCGCCGTCCGAGATCGAGCTTGAATTGGCGGGCGTCACGGTGCCGTCTTTGCGGAACACCGGTTTCAATCGGGGAATCTTGTCGGGATTGGCTTTGAGCGGCTGTTCATCTTTAGTGATGGTGGTTTCACCTTTGCCGGCCGCCACTTTGAGCGGCGTCACTTCAGAGTCGAAGAAGCCGTTCTTGACCGCGTCCTGCGCCCGCTTCAGTGACGTGATGGCAAAGCCATCTTGCGCCTCGCGCGAGAATTGGTACTTGGCCGCAGTATCCTCGGCAAACGTACCCATCAAGCGCCCGCGATCGTAGGCGTCTTCGAGACCGTCGAGAAACATATGGTCCTTTATCTCAGCGTGACCCAGGCGCAGTCCGCTGCGAGCTTTCGGCATCAGGTACGGCGCGTTGGTCATCGACTCCATACCACCGGCGACCATGATTGTGTTGGCGCCTCCGATCAGCAGATCGTTTGCGAGCATCGCCGCCTTCATGCCGGATCCGCACATCTTGTTAATCGTCGTCGAGCCGACGCCGAGCGGCAGCCCGGCGCCGATCGCAGCCTGACGCGCCGGCGCCTGACCTTGCCCTGCAGACAAAACGTTGCCCATGATGACTTCATCCACGTCTTCCGGCTTGATGCCCGCGCGGTCGACGGCGGCACGGATCGCTGCAGCCCCGAGCTCGGCTGCCGTTACGTTTTTGAAGTCGCCCTGGAAGGCACCCATCGGAGTACGGGCGGCGCCGACGATGACAACCGGATCATCTGGCATTGCAATCTCCTGTTAGAACGACATCACCTCAGAACCGCAGCAATCGAGCATGCGACCAGCTTGGTTTCGCTCGCTGCGATCACTAATCTGTTTATTTAGTTTCGTTGAACAGCTCTCTGCCGATCAGCATACGCCGGATTTCGGAGGTGCCGGCGCCGATTTCATAAAGCTTCGCGTCGCGCAGCAGCCTGCCGGTTGGATAGTCGTTCGTGTAACCGGCACCGCCGAGACATTGAATCGCTTCGAGCGCCATCCATGTGGCTTTTTCGGCGGTATACAGAATGACTCCGGCCGCATCCTTGCGCGTCGTTCTGCCATCGTCGCACGCGCGGCCGACTGCATAAGCGTATGACTTGCACGCGTTCATGGTCGTGTACATGTCCGCGAGTTTGCCCTGCATCAGCTGGAATTCACCGATCGCCTGGCCGAACTGTTTGCGCTCGTGAACATACGGCAGCACCGTGTCCATGCATGCCTGCATGATACCGAGGGGCCCGCCGGCGAGTACAGCGCGCTCGTAATCAAGCCCGCTCATGAGTACGTTCACTCCTTTGCCGACCGTGCCCAGCACGTTCTCAGCCGGCACTTCGCAATCCTCGAATACCAGCTCACAGGTATTCGATCCACGCATGCCTAACTTGTCCAGTTTCTGCGCTGTGGAAAAACCTTTGAAGCTCTTCTCGACTATAAATGCGGTTATGCCGCGTGCGCCCGCCGTAGTGTCGGTCTTTGCATAGACGACGATGGTCGAGGCATCCGGACCATTCGTGATCCACATCTTCGATCCGTTGAGCACGTAACGGTCGCCTTTGCGGTCGGCGCGCAATTG
>Ga0157375_10000584_pt1 | contig 32509 bp, 35 predicted proteins | sample M35metaG_FD_115311 | JGI IMG/M metagenome (GOLD analysis project Ga0157375, IMG submission 115311) | Miscanthus rhizosphere microbial communities from Kellogg Biological Station, Michigan, USA - M3-5 metaG | ecosystem: Host-associated > Plants > Roots > Rhizosphere > Soil | place: USA: Michigan... | reverse complement strand
CTGCCACGGGTCCTCCTGGGTCTGCTTGAGGCCGAGCGAGATGCGCTGGCGGTCGCGGTCGATGTCGAGCACTTTGATCCGCACCGTGTCGCCGATCGCGACTACCTCGGAGGGATGGTTGACGTGGCTCCAGGAAAGCTCGGAGATGTGGATCAGGCCGTCGATCCCCTCGAGGTCGACGAAGGCGCCGAAGTCGACGATGTTGGAGATCTTGCCCTCGACCACCTGGCCGGGCTCGAGCCGGCCGAGGATCTGCTCGCGAACCTCCTTGCGCTCTTCCTCGAGCACGGCGCGCCGCGAGAGCACGACGTTGTTGCGGCTGCGGTTGAGCTCGATCACTTTGCACTCGAGCGTCTGGCCGAGGAACTCGTCGAGGTTGTGGACGCGGCGGATGTCGACCAGCGAGGCGGGCAGGAAGCCGCGCACCCCGAGGTCGAGGATGAGGCCGCCCTTGACGACCTCGATCACGCCGCCTTCGACCGGTTCGCCCGACTCGGCGGCAGCCTCGATGCGGCGCCAGGCCTTCTCGAAACGGGCCCGCTTCTTGGAGAGGACGAGGCGACCCTCGGCGTCCTCTTTGGTGAGGACGAGCGCGTCGATCTCCTCGCCCAGCTCGACCTCGTCTGCGGGGTCGACCGACTTGCGGATCGAGAGCTCGGTCGAGGGGATGACCCCCTCCGACTTGTAGCCGATGTCGACGAGGACCTCGTCCTTGTCGATCCGCACGACCTTGCCCTTGACGACGTCGCCCTCGTCAAAGGAGACCATCGTCGCCGCGTAGTTGGGGACGATCTTGCCGTCGATCTCGACCAGCAGGCCGCCGGAGCCCTCGACCGGGGAACCGGTCGGAGCGTCAGGGGTCAAGGTCGTATCGGTCACGGACACAGCGGCGAATAATTGCAGAAATCGGGCCACCTCCTCTGCTCCCACGAATGCCCGATGAATCAGATATGGACGGGATTCGCCCCCGCGCCCGGGGGTGGCGGGAGATACGCTCCACGTCGTGCCCATCCGCGCGACGAAACGCGGGGACGAACGCGGTCCCCTCTCCGGCAGCCACGACGTGCTGATCTGCGGCGCCAGCTTCGCGGGCCTCGCGGTCGCCCGCGAGCTGGCCGGCTCCGGCGCCGACGTGCTGATCGTCGATCGCTACGAGATCGGCGAGCGACAGACCTCGGCCTGCGGCATACCGACCGAGTGGCTGCAGGCGCTGGGGCTGAGCGGGGCCGAGCGGCAGCGCTTCGGCTCGCTGCTGATCCACACCCCCCATGGCAGCAGGCGCTACGAGCTTCCCTGGACGTTCTCGACCTTCGACTACCGCGAGCTCTGTGAGCTGCTCTGGGACCAGTGCGACGCCCGCTTCGAGACGGCGAAGGTGAACGGCCGCGCCGCGGCGGCCAACGGCGACGGCACGATCGCGGTCGAGACCGACCGCGGCGTGCTCTCGGCGCCGCTCGTGGTCGACGCGCTCGGCTGGCGCCGCATGCTCGCCTCCGGCGACGGCTTCCAGCCGCCTGACGCGCCGCTGTCGCGCGGCCTCGAGGTACACCCCGGGGGCAGCAGCGAGGATCTCGAGGTCTGGATCGACCGCCGCTACGTCCCCGCCGGCTACGGCTGGTCGTTCCCCGCCCGCGACGAGCTGCGGATCGGCGTCGGCTCCTTCGACCCGCGTTTCCACGTCCGCGAGACGACCGAGCTGCTGGCCGAAGACCTCGGCAGCGAGCGCGTCCGCTATCAGGGCAACTGGATCCCGCACGAGCTGCGCCGCGCGACCGAGGGCGGCGTCTTCTTCGCCGGCGACTCCGCCGGCCACTGCCTGCCGCTGACCGCCGAGGGGATCAGGACCGCGCTCTACTTCGGCGTCGCGCTCGGGCGCGAGCTGCGCGGGGTCTACGAGGGACGCCAGGGCCGCGATCGCGCCGCCGCCCGCTACGCCGAGTTCCACGACTCCCACGAGTGGAAGTTCCGCTGGATGCTGCGCGTGCAGCGACTCGTGCCGCGGATCCCGCCGCGCCTGCTCGGCCCGATGATCCGGCTGCTTGGCTCAAAGCGCTTCGTCGACTGGTCCTTCGAGCACTACCTGCGGATAGCGCCACCGCCCTCAGCGCACCACGAGAACGGTGCCGGCCATCAGCAGGACGATGCCGACGATCCGCTCGGGGCTGAGCGGGACCTGGTCGAGGCCGAACAGGCCTAGGCGGTCGATCGCCACTGAGGCGGTCAGCTGGCCGGCGATCGTCGCGGCCGCCACCCCACCGGCGCCGACGACGGAGACCGCGATCAGCGCGTTGGTGACGTAGACGGCGCCGAGCAGGCCGCCGAGCAGGTAGTACCAGCTGACGTCGAGGGTCGAGCCGAGGCCGCCCGCCTTGCCGCTGAGGACGACGATCGCGGCGAGGGCGATCGTGCCGACGCCGAAGGAGACGAGCGCCGCGGGCAGGCTGCCGGCGCCCCGGCCGAGCCCGGCGTTGATCGGCGCCTGCAGGGCGATCAGGCCGCCCGCGAGGGCGGTGAGCAGGACCGCGAGGCCCTTATCCACAGGCGTGACCTCGAGCAGGCGTGATCTTCAGTCGGCGAGCGGGTTGCATCGAACGGAAGTCCAGTGTCGCTGAACCTGCCTGCTGTCATATCAGTAACCCGAGGAGATCGAGCCACACATGCCACCACCAGCAGAGGAACCAGCGCCGTGTCAACCAACGTCCATCCTGCCCTGGCGGCTGCAAACCTGCACTGGCCTTTGTCCTCAGTCGGCCAAATGCAGAAATGCATTCGGCCTCCCTGCGTCCGCGGCCAGTTTGGTTTTCGCTCGCCAGAGGCAGGCGTACGTTGGCTGACCCGGCGCTAGCCTCCCGCCTCCTGATCGGACCGGCGCTGCGCACGCAGCCCGATCGGCGCCTGATCACGCTCGTCCGTGAGGGTTACGAGACCGCCTTCGAGGAGATCGTCCGCCGCTACGGCAGGCCGCTGACCCGCTACGCGGCCTCGATCGTCGGCGGCCGCTCCGAGGACGTCACCCAGGACGCCTTCTCGAAGGCGCTGCTCGCCCTGCGCCGCGACGACGCCGAGATCGAGTTGCGGCCCTGGCTCTTCAGGATCGTCCGCAACACGGCGCTCAACGACCTGCGCGACAGCCCGCCCTCGCCCGAGGCCCTGGCCGAGGCGATCGCCGGCGGCGCCGACCCGGCTGAGGAGCTGGAGCGCCGCGAGGAGCTCGCCGACCTGATGACGCGCCTGCAGGCGCTGCCCCAGCCGCAACGCGCGGCAATAGTGATGCGAGAGCTGGAGGGGCTCGGGCACGAGGAGATCGCGGCGGCGCTGGGCCTGACCGGCGGCGGCGCCCGCCAGGCGATCTACAGGGCGCGGCAGGCCCTGCGAGACGGGGCGGGAATGCTCGTTCCCCTGCCGCTGCTGCAGGCGATGCTCGGGGGCGGCGGCTCGGGCGTGGCCGAAACCGCCGGGATGGGCGCCGCCGGCATCGGCGGAGCCACCGCCGCCGGCGTGGCGCTGAAGGCGACGGCGGCGACGGTGCTGGTCGCCGGCGCCGTCGGCGCCGGCGTCGCGCTCAAGGACGGCTCGCGCGGCGCGGAGGCGAAAGCAGCGTCCGCGCACATATCGCGAGGCGAGCCTGACGGCGCATCTCCAGCGACCCTCGCCGCACGCTACAACGACGGTCGCAGCGGCCGGCGCGGCGGCACGAGCGACGGCGACTCCCAGCGAGGGTCAGGGCCGGGTGAGAATCGCGGCGGACGCTCGACGGCGGCGGGCCGGGGAGCCGGCGAATCGTCGGGGGCCGAGGCCACGCCTCACGGCGGACGAGGGTCGGGCGGCGGCGAGGGCCCTGGTCCATCCCGCTCCGGCTCGTCGGGACGCGACGATGGGGGCTCCGGTCATGGCTCCGACGATTCCAGCCGCTCTGGCCGCGACGGAGGAGGCTCGATCGCGAGCGAGCGCTCCGGGTCCGGGAGCGATTCGGGATCCGGTGACGACGGCTCCGGCTCCGGGCACGACGAATCGACCCTGGAAGGCGGCGAGGGCTCTCACAGCGGACCCGACTCCGGAGAAACCGAAGAGAGCGTCTCGAGCGGCGGTGACCTGAGCGGTTCAGACGACTCGGGCAGCCCCGAGGGAGGCAGTGGCGGATCCGGCTCCGGCTCCGGCGACTCGGGCGACCTTTCGCGTGATCTTCCCGAAAGCGGCGGGTTGACCGAATAGACAACCGCAAACTGGAGGAACCCGATGAACCCCAAGCACAGCCTCGAGGTCTTCATGGTCGCAGCGCTCAGCGCAATCGCGATGCTGGCCCTGCCGGCCTTGGCGGCTGCCAAGGACCGCAACCACGACCACATCCCGGACCGCTGGGAGAAGCGCCACCACCTCTCACTGCATGTGAATCAGGCCGGGCGCGACCAGGATCGGGACCACCTGCGCAACCGGGCTGAGTTCATGGCCGGCGACAACCCGCGCAGCTCCGACAGCGACGGCGACGGCATCCCCGACGGCGAGGAGAACGCCGGCACGATCCAGTCCTTCGACCCGAGCACCGGCAAGCTCACGATCGCCCTCTTCGGCGGCGAAACGCTGAGCGGCGTCGTCAGCGAAGAAACCGAGGTCGAGTGCGGAGGAGACCGTCGCGGGACGGCGTCCGCATCTGACGACGGCGAAGAGCACGCCGGCTCAGAAGGCGAAGACGGCGAAGGCGAGCCGGGCGACGATCACGGCGACGGTGGCGAAGAAGGCGAGGACCACCATGGCGAAGAAGGAGAGCCAGGGGACGACGACGGCCCGGGTGGAGAGCCTGGCGACGACGACGGCCCGGGCGGCGAAGGCGAAGCGTCGAGCTGCACGACGGCCGACCTGACCGAAGGCGCGACCGTCAAGGAGGCCGAGCTGAAGCTGGAGAACGGCACGGCGACGTTCGAGAAGGTCGAGCTGGCGGGCTGAGCGGAGCTACTTGGCGTCGAGCCAGTCCCGGCCGACGCCGATGTCCACCTCGAGCGGCGGATCGAGCTGGTAGGCGGCGCACATCTCGCGCCGCACCAGCTCGGTCGCGTCCTCCATCTCCGCCGGCGGGCCCTCGAAGAGCAGCTCGTCGTGGATCTGCAGCACCAGGCGGGTCCCGCCCCCTGTCGCGGCGAGAGCGCTCTGGCAGCGCACCATCGCGACCTTGATGATGTCGGCGGCGGTGCCCTGGATCACCGTGTTGACGGCGAGCCTCTCCCCCAGCCGCCGCGTGTTGGGATTGCCGGAGCGCAGCTCCGGGATCGAGCGGCGCCGTCCCATCAGGGTGCGGACGTAGCCCTCCTCCTGCGCCTGCTCGACGACCCGCTCCCTGAATGAGCGCACGGCCGGGAAGCGCTCGAGATAGCGGGCAACGAACTCCTCGCCCTCTTTGCGCGGAATGTTGAGCCGGTCGGCGAGGCCGAAGCCGGTCAGCCCGTAGACGATGCCGAAGTTGACCATCTTCGCCTTCGAGCGCTGGCCGACGTCGACCTCCTCGCGCGAGATGTCGAAGACCTCGGCCGCGGTCGCCGCGTGGACGTCTTCGCCCGCACGGAAGATCTCCTTCAGCACCTCCTCCTCGGCGACGTGGGCGAGCACGCGCAGCTCGACCTGGCTGTAGTCGGCGGAGAGCAGGCGGGCGCCGCGCTCGGCGACGAAGCAGGCCCGCACCGGGCGGCCGATCTCGGTGCGGATCGGGATGTTCTGCAGGTTGGGGCTGGTGCTGGAAAGACGGCCGGTCGTGGTCGAGGCCTGGTTGAAGGTCGTGTGGACGCGCCCGGTCTCGGAGTCGATCAGGTCGGGCAGCGAGTCGAGGTAGGTGTTCTTGAGCTTGGTCAGCTCGCGCCACTGCTCGATCTTCTCGACGATCGGGTGCTCGTCGCGGATCTGGGCAAGCACCCGCGCGTCGGTGGAGAAACCGGTTTTGCCGCGCCGTTTCCGCGAGAGCCCGAGCTTCTCGAAGAGGACGCGGCCGACCTGCTGCGGCGAGCCGATCGTGAACTCCTCCTCGGCCAGCTCGAATATCTCTCTCTCGAGAGTCGCGATGCGCTCGCCGAAGCCGGCGCCGACCTCGGCGAGGCGCTCGGCGTCGAGCTTCAGGCCCTCGCGCTCCATCGCCGCGAGCACGTGCACGAGCGGCAGCTCGACCTCGTGCAGCAGCGGCGCCAGTCCGAACTGCTCGAGCCGTGGCCGCTGCGTGTCGATCAGAGCCGCGACAAGGCGCGCCTCCTCGGCCGGATCGAGGCCGGCCTCGACCTCCTCGCCGAGCGCCAGCTGACCGTCCTCCTCGGCGCCCTCCGCGACCGCACCCTCGGCGAGGCCGATGCCGGCGTCCGCCGCCAGCTCGGTCAGCTCGTAGGTGCGACGCTGGGGCTCGAGCAGGTAGGCGGCCAGCAGCGTGTCGTGGTCGAGCTCCAGCCCGACCCCCTCGCGGGCGGCGGCGGCGAGCAACCCGTGGCGGCCGCCGCCGAGCGACTTGAGGTCATGGGCGGCGAGCGGCCGGCCCGCCAGCGCGACCGCGAGCTCGTCGAGGCTCGCCGATCCGGCGAGGATCCTCTCGCCCTGGGCGGCGGCCCAGCGCTCGCCGGCGATCGCCAGCGCCGCCGCACCTGCTTCGAGGTCGCCGGGCGCCCCCTCCTCCACCTCGACCGCGAGCTCCTCCTCGACGCTGCGGCCGGGAACCGCCTCGCCCTCGGGCAGCGCTTCTTCGAGTCGCTCCAGCACCGCCCGCAACTCGAACTCGCGCATGAAGTCGCGCAGGGCGCCGCGATCGGGCTCGGACTCCATTGCCGCCGCCAGGTCGACCCCGGTGTCGATCTCGTACTGCAGCGTCGCCAGCTGCTTCGACATGCGGGCGTCGTCGGCGTGCTCGAGGAGGTTCTGCTTGCGCTTGGCGCCGGAGATCTCCTCGACGCTCGCCAGCACCCGCTCCAGCGTGCCGAACCGCTGCAGCAGCTGCGTCGCGGTCTTCTCGCCGATCCCGGGGACGCCGGGGATGTTGTCGGAGGTGTCGCCGCGCAGGCCCATCAGGTCGGTGATCAGCTCGGGCGGCACGCCGTAGCGCTCCTGCACGGCCGCCTCGTCGTAGACCTTGGTCTCGGTGATCCCGCGCGAGGTGCTCATCACCCGCACGCCGGGGCCGACCAGCTGGTAGGCGTCGCGGTCGCCGGTCACGACCATCACCGGGATCCCCTCCTCGCGAGCCTGTCGGGTCAGCGAGGCGATCACGTCATCGGCCTCGAAGCCCTCGACCCTGACGTTGGTGTAGCCGAAGGCCTCGACCAGCGGCATCAGGTGCGGCCACTGCTCGCGCAGCAGGTCGGGGCGCGGTTTGCGCTGCGCCTTGTAGAGGTCGTAGGTGGCCTCGCGCCCCGACATGCCCGCGTCCCAGGCGACCACCACCCCGGCAGGGTGATGCTCGTCGATGATCTTGACCAGCATCGAGGCCAGCCCGTAGATCGCGTTGGTCGGCCGCCCGTCGCTGGTCCCGATCGACTCCGGCAGCGCGAAGAAGGCCCGGTAGGCGAGCGAGTTGCCGTCGATCAGGAAGAGCTCTGGGGCGTGAGTAGGCTCAGCCATTCGGCGCAACTCTACGGCGCAGCCTGGCGCGTTTCCGGTGCATGCGACCGGAAATGCGCCAGGCGAGCGCGAAGAACCCTGGCGATTCGCTCCGGTTCGACGTTGATCTGACGATCGGCCAAGGGCAAGACCTCGAATCCGAGGGCTCGGAGGGCAAGGCCGCGAGCGCGGTCGTCCTCGAAGGCCACACGCCCTCGGTGGTAGCGATAGCCATCCGTTTCCACGATCAGCATCTGATCGCGCCAGAGGAAATCGACGACGTGGGAACCGATGCGGACGTTGACCTCCGGCATCGGCAGCCGGTGGCGGTTGCAAAGAAGCAAGAAGTCGCGCTCGAGATCGCTGCGAGTGCGGTCGTCTCCAGCATCGTCCCCGAGTGGCAAGCCCAGCACGCTCGCCTGCCGAATGGCTCGCCGCAGCTCCCACGGAGAGATCTGCCGTCTCTTCCCCGAGGAGACCCTCCGGAGATCGGCGATCGTCCGCTTCGGGCTGGTCACCGGGATGCCACTGCGGAGCGTTACGGAGGCCGGAAGGAGCGTAAGGGACCGGTGCAGGCGAATTCCGTCACGGCTTCGCCTTCCTCCGTCTCCAGGCACCGAGATGTCGACGGGCCCGTCTCCGGTGTTCAGAAGCCCCCAGTGGCATGCCGCGCTTCGATGGCTCAGCGCAGCGCCCCACAGCGCGATGATGGTTCCAGGGGCGTGGCCATAGAGGTCTCGCTTCGTCCTCCCGCAGGCCAGGACCGCCGCCATCCACCTTCCCTCCGTTGAGAGAGCCAGGTGGCCGACGGCGTACACGCCCCGGTACACGCGGTGCAACCGGCCCTTGCGCACGCGCCCCCGCACCGCTTCTTCTCCGAGGCCGAGGCGGTACAGCTGGCTGAGCGTGACGATCCCATGCTGTCGCTCGGCAAGCCTGGCGATTTCGCGATCCCAATTGGCGCCTTTCCCTTCCATCTGAAGGGGTAAGTCGCCAGGCGGCGGATTTCTCCCCTATGGCCCTTGGATCAGGCCCATCTTCGGCAGGAAACGGCCGACCCGCGCAGCGTAGGCGACATAGGTCTTGCCGTGGACGCGCAGCAGATACGGTTCCTCGACCAGCCTCACCTGCAGCTCCAGCCCGATGAGAAGGACGAGGAATCCGGCGATGGCGACGACGCTCGGGACCATCAGGACCAAGCCGAAGACCATCAGCAGCATCGCGCTGTAGATCGGGTTGCGGACGAGCTCGAAGGGACCGCTCGTAACCAGCTCCGTGCGCTCGCCGGAATCGACGCCCACCCGCCAGGAATCCCCCATGGCGAGCTGGGCGCCAAAGGTCAGGAATATGCCGGCCACGGCGAGCGATGCGCCGACGACATTCCCGGCGCTCCCGTCGAGCGCGGCGATCGGCTCGACGACGCCGGCCAAGTCCAGGAGCAGCCCCGCCGCGACCAACGCCAGGCCGGCGATGAACAGCCCGCCTGCGATCCATTCCATCGTCCCGGCGCCTGGAGGCAGACCGTGCAGCCCGGTCGAGCCGGTGCGACGCACCTGCACGGCGACCCGCACGCCGAAGGTGATCGCCGCGTGGATTGCATAGAGGACCAGCGCGAGAGCCGCCATCGGCTGCCGATCATAGGTCGCCCGCAGGCGCGGCCCCGAATCTGATTCGATAGCCGCCATGGCGGTCAGCGCTCAGTACAGCGTCACGATCCGGGTCGAGCTCGACGCGCGCCAGGAGCCCTTGGGCAAACTGACCGCGGCGATCGCCGAGGCGGGCGGCCAGCTGCAGGGCGTCGACCTCGTGCCCGGCGCCGGCGGCGAGGGCAAACGGGTGCGCGAGTTCACGATCGACGCCCAGGATCGCGAGCACTGGGAGCGGATCCTGCGCGGGATCGGCTCGACCCGCGGGGCAAAGGTGCTCGACTACGTCGACCGCACGATGCAGATGCACCGCGGCGGCAAGATCTCGGTCGAGAACAAGTACCCGCTGAAGACCCGCGACGACCTCTCGATGGCCTACACGCCGGGCGTCGCCCGCGTCTGCCAGGACATCCACGCCGACCGCGCCAAGGCCTTCGAGTACACGATCAAGAAGAACACGGTCGCTGTCGTCTCCGACGGCAGCGCCGTGCTCGGCCTCGGCAACATCGGCCCGGAGGCGGCGATGCCGGTGATGGAGGGCAAGGCGATGCTGTTCAAGGAGTTCGCCGGGGTCGACGCCTTCCCGATCTGCCTCGACACCCAGGACGCCGGGGAGATCATCAAGGCGGTCGAGCTGATCGCGCCCACCTTCGGCGGGATCAACCTCGAGGACATCTCCGCGCCGCGTTGCTTCGAGATCGAGGAGCGGCTCAAGGAGACGCTCGACATCCCCGTCTTCCATGACGACCAGCACGGCACCGCGGTGGTGACGATGGCGGCGCTGTTCAACGCGCTGAAGATCGTCGGCAAGCCGATCGAGCAGCTGCGCGTGCTGGTGGTTGGCCTCGGCGCCGCCGGGGTAGCGGTGACCAAGATGATGCTCGCCTCCGGAGTCACCCATGTGGTCGGCTGCGACCGCCAGGGCGCCCTCTCGACCGAGCGGGGGGACTACCTGTCGGGCGAGATGAGCGGGATCAAGCGCTGGTACGCGGAGAGCTCTAATCCCGAAAGACTCTCCGGGCAGCCGGCGGACGTGATCGAGGGCATGGACCTCTTCGTCGGCCTCTCCGGGCCGGGGATCATCTCGGCCGAGGCGCTGGGCGAGATGAACGACGACGCGATCGTCTTCGCGATGGCCAACCCGACGCCCGAGGTGATGCCCGAGGACGCGGCTCCCTACGTTCGGATCATGGCCACCGGCCGCTCGGACTACCCGAACCAGATCAACAACGTGCTCTGCTTCCCCGGCATCTTCCGCGGGGCGCTCGACGCCGGCTCCCCCAACATCACCGAGGAGATGAAGCTCGCGGCAGCGCGCGGGATCGCCGAAGTGGTCGACGAGGACGACCTCTCAGAGGACTACATCATTCCCAGCGTCTTCAATCGCGAGGTCGCGCCGATGGTGGCCAAGGCTGTCGTCGAGGAGGCCAAGCGCGAGGGCCTCGCCCGCTTCAGCGAGGAGACCGGAACCTTCTCCACGGTCGAGGTGGGTTAGCGCGGTGAAGGTCCTCGTCACCGGCGCGAGCGGCTTGATCGGCTCGGCGCTCTGCGACGCCCTGCTCGCCCGCGGCGACACGGTCATCGGGCTCTCGCGCGACCCCCAGCGGGCCCGCTCGACAAACCCCAGCGTCGTCTGGCACGCCTGGGAGCCGACGCTCGAACGGCCGCCGCACGCGGCCTTCGAGAACGTCGACGGCGTCGTCAACCTCGAGGGCGAGAAGATCAACCAGCGCTGGACCGAGGAGGCCAAGCGCCGGATCATGGAGAGCCGCCGCACCGGAACCCACAACCTGATCGCGGCGATCGCCGGCCTCGAGAAGAAGCCCGGGGTCCTGGTCAACCAGTCGGCGATCGGCTTCTACGGCGACCGCGGCGACGCGATGGTCGACGAGTCGGCCGAGTCCGGCGAGGGCTACGACGCCGAGGTCGTGCGCGAGTGGGAGGCCGCGGCGGGCGAGGCCGAGGGTGTCGGCGTGCGTCTCGCGATCGTCCGCACCGGCCATGTGCTCGACGCGAGCGGCGGCCTGCTCGCCGAGCTGCTGACGCCGTTCAAGCTGGGGATCGGCGGCCCGATCGCCGGCGGGCGCCAGTACATGTCCTGGATCCACATCGACGACGAGGTCGGGATCCTGATCTGGGCGCTCGACAACGAGAAGCTGAGCGGCACGATCAACGCGACCGCCCCCAACCCGGTCACCAACCGCGAGTTCTCCCACGCGCTCGGGCGGGCGCTGAGCCGGCCGGCGTCGGTTCCGGTCCCCGGCTTCGTGCTCGACCTGAAATTCGGGGGCGAGTTCGGGAGGGTCTTGCGAGGAGGGCAGCGGGTGCTGCCGCGGCGGGCGCTCGACCTCGGCTACGAGTTTCGGTATCCGGAGATCGACGGGGCGTTGAAGAACTTGTTGTAGGGGCAGGGTGGGCGTCCCCCCGCTGCAACCCGCCGCCGGGGACTCAGCTGGGGCGCAATTGCCCGGCTGGCTCACAAGTTGCCGCGGGGGGACGCCCACCCTGCCCCTCGTAAAGTTTTCCCGACCTGCCCCGGCGGGTCCGGCTATTCCAGCTTGTCGTTTACGGATTGCCGCAGGCTGCTGGAGGAGCCGGCTTCTTCCACGGCTCGGAGGAGCTGCTTCATCGCTGCGGTCCCCGAGATTTGCGATAGCTGGGCGATGCCCGCTTCTTCCAGGATCGGTTCGGAGAAGCGGGATGCGGCGCGGGTCGGCTCGCCGACGTAGGCGATCGAGCTGGAGTCCTCCGTCGCGCGACGAGCATTGGCTCCGATCTGCGCGAGGTCGAGCTTCCGGGAGCTTTCAGCTCCCGGCAAGCAGGTGACGCGAATGCGCACATCCCCAGCTTCCCCCCCACTCCGCGCAAGCTCCCGTTTCGCTTCGGCGCAGAGAGAACCAGCGACATAGACGTCCACGCTCGCACCCGAAGCCACACCATCGCTCTGTCCACAACCAGCTAGGACTCCTAAGAGGAGGAACGCGACCAGGGCTTTCTTGGGGTGTCGACGTGAGGGTCGGGCGCCCCCTCCCGAAACACTCAAGCGAGGCTCCCGCCGAGCGTTTCGGGAGGGGGCGCCCGACCCTCCCAGCCACTCACCCAAAAAAGACCTCAGCCTCGCTGTAAAGCTCCTTGGGCACTGTCTTCAGCTCAGCCGTTGCTTCGCTCAACGCAACCAGCTGTATATCGGTGCCGCGCAGCGCGGTCATCGTGCCCCAGCGACCGTTATGTGCGGCATCGATCGCGTGCAGGCCGAAACGGGTCGCGAGCACGCGGTCGAAGGCCGTCGGCGTGCCGCCGCGCTGGACGTGGCCGAGCACGGTCGCCCGCGTCTCCTTGCCGGTCTTCTGCTCGATCTGGCCCTCGAGCCAGTGGGCGATGCCCCCGAGGCGGACATGGCCGAAGGCATCGAGGCCCTTGTCCTGCGTCTCGGGAATGCCGCCCTCGGGCTGAGCGCCCTCGGAGACGACGACGATCGGCGCGAAGCGTGCCTCCAGGCGGCGCCCGACCAGCCCGCAGACCTCGTCCAGGTCGAAGGGCTGCTCGGGGATCAGGATCACGTTGGCGCCGCCGGCGAGGCCGGCGTGAAAGGCGATCCAGCCGGCATGCCGCCCCATCACCTCGACGATCAGCACGCGGTGGTGGCTGTCGGCGGTCGTGTGAAGGCGGTCGATCGCCTCCATCGCGATGTTGACCGCGGTGTCGAAGCCGAAGGTGTAATCGGTGGCGCCGAGGTCGTTGTCGATCGTCTTCGGAACGCCGACCACGTTCACGCCGTGCTCGCCGTGCAGGCGGGCGGCGACTCCGAGGGTGTCCTCGCCGCCGATCGCGATCAGCCCTTCGACCCCTTCGGCGGCGACGTTCTCGACGATCCGCTCGGCCCCGCCGTCCTCCTTGAAGGGATTGGTCCGCGAGGAGCCGAGGATCGTTCCTCCGCGGGGCAGGATGCCGCGCACCTCCGGCACGCCGAGCGGCCGGCTGTCGCCCGCCAGCGGACCGTGCCAGCCGTCGCGGTAGCCGACGAACTCGTGATCCAGGTGTTCGACGCCCTTGCGGACGATCGCGCGGATCACCGCGTTGAGCCCCGGGCAGTCGCCCCCGCCGGTGAGCACGCCGATCCGCATTACTCTTCAGCTTACGCAGCGCGACAGGAGGAGTGAGATGAGCGAAGCAGTCGATCTGGACGCAGTCAGGAAAGCACAGCAAAAGACCTGGTCCGAGGGCGATTTCGCGATGGTCGCCAACCTCGTGATGATGCCCTCAGAACAGCTCGCCGAGACGCTGGAGATCATTCCCGGCGAGCGCGTGCTCGACGTAGCCTGCGGCAGCGGCAACGCAGCCCTGGCGGCTGCGCGGCGCTCCTGGGGCGACGTCGTCGGGGTCGATTTCGTCCCGGCGCTGCTCGAGCGCGGCCGCGAGCGGGCGGCGGCGGAGCGCCTCGACGTCGAGTTCGTCGAGGGCGACGCCGCGGAGCTGCCCTTCGGCGATGCCGAGTTCGACGTCGTCACCTCGGTCTTCGGGGCGATGTTCGCGCCCGACCAGGAGAAGACCGCGGCCGAGCTGCTGCGCGTCTGCAAGCCGGGCGGCCGGATCGGGATGGGCAACTGGACGCCGGACGGAGGGGTCGGTGGCATGTTCATGACGGTCGCCAAGCACGCCCCGCCACCGCCCGGCCTCAACCCACCCCTGCTCTGGGGCACCGAGGAGCGGCTCCGCCAGCTGTTCGGCAAGGGGATCTCCGACCTGCGTGTCGAGCGCCGCATCTCGCGCCAGCCCTTCCGCTCGATCGACCACTACCTCGACTTCTTCCGCACCTACTTCGGCCCGGTCAAGGTCGCGTTCGAGCGGGTCGGCAGCGACGGCGAAGAGGCGCTCGAGCGCGATCTGCGCACCTACCTGGAGCAGGCGAACACGGCCGGCGACAAGGCGCTCGTGCTCGAGGCGGAGTACCTCGAGGTGATCGCGACCCGGGCCTGAGGCCGGCGGGCAGTCAGGAGCTGCTGGGCTTGAAGACGCGGATCGTCGCGCCGATCAGCAGGACGCCGAAGAAGATCAGGCCGGCGACGCCGCCGCCCTGGCCAAGCCAGGCATAGCCGACGGTGGTTGCGGCGAGCGCCATGAAGAGGGTGACGACGAGTCCCATGCGGGGCGAATCCTAGACGAAGCAGCGGTCCGTGGGGCGCGTCCCGGCAGGGGTTCCACTTAACCTTTTCGATGGATTGCAGGTGGGCTGACGCCCGCGGCCGACACCGAAAAGGTACAAGACGTTCCACCCCTACCGGGACGCGCCCTGGGCGGCAAGGGAGTCGCGCAGGAAATCACCGACCGCCTGGGCAGCGGATTCGGGTGAGCTGGATTCACCCACCGCCCGAACGAGACGACTGCCGACGATGACGCCGTCGGCTATTTCGCCGACTTCGGCCACCTGCTCGGGGGTGCCGATTCCGAAGCCGACGGCTACCGGTACCGCGGCCTCGGCTTTGGTTGCCGCGACGAGCTCGGCGAGGCCCTCCGGAAGCTGCCGGCGCTCTCCGGTCGTCCCGACCGAGGAGACGACGTAGACGAAGCCCTGGGCGGCGGCGCAGATACGAGCACGACGCTCGGCCGGAGTGGTGGGCGCCAGCAACGGCACGAGCGCCAGCCCGGCACCCGAAAGCGCGTCTCGAATCTCATCGGCCTCATCTAGCGGCAGGTCGGGCACGATCGCCCCGGCTGCTCCTGCAGCGGCAGCGCGGCGGGCGAACTCGGCAGCTCCCCCATGCGCAAGCACCATGTTCGAGTAGACCATCAACACAACGGGAATCCGCTCCGAAACCGACGCACAGACCCCAAGCGTGCTCTCCAAAGTCACACCCCCAGCCAGAGCCTCGGTCGCGGCGGCATGGATAGTCGGCCCATCGGCCAGCGGATCGGAAAAAGGCACGCCAAGCTCAATCAGATCGGCTCCAGCTTCCACATAGGCAGCAGCTATCGCGAGCGAAGACCCCTGATCGGGAAAGCCACCCATCATGTAGGGCATCAACGCCGCCCGCCCGTCAGCTCTAGCTTTTCCAAAGGCGGCCGCGATTCGCTCCGACCCATCCAGCTCGCCGGCACCGGGAGCCGGGGGGTGGCTCCCCCGAGCCTCCCCGCTGTTGCTCGGGGGAACCACCCCCCGGCGCCCGCCAACCGCGGCCTCCACGCTGTTGCTCCGCCGAGTCATCCCCCGTCCCCCCTACCGGTCAAGGCGACAACCTCAGCAAGATCCTTGTCGCCGCGCCCCGAGAGACAGAGAACGTCGCAGCCGTCCCCTCCGCCGTTCTCGAGCACCCAGGCAATCGCATGGGAGGACTCCAGCGCCGGAATGATCCCCTCGAGCCGCGCCAGCTCGCCAAAAGCCGCCAGGGCCGCCACGTCCGTCACGGCCGTGTAGGTCGCCCGGCCGCTGTCGCGCAGCTGCGCGTGCTCGGGACCGACGCCCGGATAGTCGAGACCCGCCGAGACCGAGTGGGCCTCGAGGATCTGGCCCTCCTCGTCGGCGATCACAGCGGAGAGCGAGCCGTGCAGGACGCCGGTGCTCCCGGCCCCCAGCGAAGCCCCGTGGCGACCGCTCTCCAGGCCCTCCCCGGCCGCCTCGACCCCGATCAGCTCGACCTCGGAATCGGCGATAAAAGGGGTGAAGATGCCGATCGAGTTCGAGCCGCCGCCGACGCAGGCGATCACCCTGGACGGCAGGGCGCCCTCGGCGGCGAGCGCCTGCTCGCGCGCCTCGTCGCCGATCACCCGCTGGAGATCGCGGACGAGCGCCGGGAACGGCGCCGGCCCGACCGCCGAGCCGATCACGTAGTGCGTCGTCTCGACGTTGGCGACCCAGTCGCGGATCGCGGCGCTGACCGCCTCCTTGAGGGTGCGCGCGCCGGCCTCGACCGGCGCAACCTCGGCCCCCAGGAGCCTCATCCGCTCGACGTTCGGCGCCTGCCGGCGGATGTCCTCGCCGCCCATGTAGACGACGCACTCGAGGCCGAGCAGGGCGCACGCGGTCGCGGTCGCGACGCCGTGCTGCCCGGCGCCCGTCTCGGCGATGATCCGCGGCTTGCCCATCCGCTGCGCGAGCAGCACCTGGCCGACCGCGTTGTTGATCTTGTGGGCGCCGGTGTGGGCGAGGTCCTCGCGCTTAAGGTAAATCCGCCGCCCGGCGCGCTCGGATAGGCGCTCGGCCAGGTAGAGCGGCGTCGGCCGGCCGATGAAGTCGCGGCGCAGCGAGGCGAGCCGCACGCGGAAGTCCTCGTCACCGCTCGCCGCCGCCCAGGCGGCGGTCAGCTCGTCGAGCGCCGGGATCAGCGTCTCGGGTACGTAGCGACCGCCGTAGGGTCCGAATCGGACATCAGGTTCCGCCCGCGTACTCTGCTCTCGCTCGTTCGCACTCATGATCACCGGCTATCTTGCTCACTCTCTCCCGCGTCCGTCGCGGGCGGGCGAACCTTGTCAGGTTTTGGCCACCTCGCGGGCGGCCTCGAAGAAAGCGGTCATCGCCGCGTGGTCCTTGCGACCGGGCTCGGCCTCGACACCGCTGGCGACGTCGACCGCGTAGGGACGGGTGACCGCGATCGCCTCGGCGACGTTTTCGGGGCGCAGCCCGCCGGCGACGATCGCCAGGATCTCAGAGCGCCGCTCGCCCAGCAGCCCCCAGTCGAAGCTCTGGCCGGTGCCCCCCCAGAGCCCCTGCGCGCCCTTGTCGAAGAGATGGAAGTCGGTCCGAAACGCCTCCGCCGCATGGATGTCGGCGGCGCTGGAGACATGCACGGCCTTGATCACCTTGACCCCGGTTTTCCGCGCCACCTCCGAGCAGAACGAAGGCCCCTCTTCCCCGTTCAGCTGCACCATGGTCAGCCCCTCGTCCTCAACCGCCTTGGCGACCTCGCCAAGTTCCGGATTGACAAAGACCCCCACAACCTCGCACTTGCGCCGAAAAGCAGCAGCAATCCGCACAGCTTCCTCGGCCGCACAAGCTCTCGGACTATCAGCGAAGTGGATCAGCCCGACAGCCCAAGCCCCAAGCCGCACAGCCTCAGCCGCATCGTCGAGATTGGTGACCCCACAGATCTTCACGCGCATGAACTAAGCGTACGCGAGAGGACCGGGTATCCCCCCGCGGCAACTTGTGAGCCAGCAAAGCAATCGCGCCCAGACAAAGTCCCGGCGGCGGGTTGCAGCGGGGGGATGCCCGGTCCTCTACCGAGAGGGCACTTCTTCAGCCGAGGCGGGACGTACCCCAAGGGTCACCGTGATCGTCTGCGGCTTCCCATCCCGATCGACCGTAAGTTCCATCTTGTCACCCGGCGCAGCAGAGTTGACCGCGTTGATCACGTCTTCCATCCCGCTGATCTTCTTGCCGTCGACTTCTGTGATCACGTCGCCGCCGAGCCTGAAGCTGGCGCCTTCGATCGTCGCCGAGGTGTCGCCGCCCTTGATCCCCGCTTCGTCGGCCGGACCGCCCTTGACGACTTCGTTGACCAGCACGCCCTGTTCCTCGGGAAGCTTCAGCGCCTTGGCGAGGTCGGGCGTGATGCTGCCGCCGCTGATGCCGAGGTAGGCGTGCTTGATTTCGCCGTGCGCCTCGAGCTGCTGGACGACTTCGCGCGCCGTATTGATCGGCACCGCGAAGCCGATGCCGACGTTGCCGTCGCCGCTGCCGCCGGTCTGGATCTGGGAGTTGATCCCGATCACCTTGCCTTCGGATTCGATCAGGGGCCCGCCGGAGTTGCCGGGGTTGATCGCGGCATCGGTCTGGATCACGTGCGAGATCGAGAACCCGTTGGGCGCCTGGATCTGGCGCTGGATGGCGGAGACGATGCCCGCCGTGACCGTCCGGTCGAGGCCGAACGGGTTGCCGATCGCGACGACCGGTTCGCCCACCTCGACGCTCGACGAATCGCCGAGGACCAGCGGATGGAGGCTGTCCGCCGGCGCTTCGACCTCGAGCAGCGCCACGTCGGTGGCCGGGTCGGCGCCGACGACTTCGGCGGTGTAGGTCTTGTCGGAGGAGCCGAGTTTGACCTCGACCTTTTCGGCGCCTTCGACGACGTGGTTGTTGGTGAGGACGTGGCCTTCGGTGTCGATCAGTATTCCCGAGCCGGTCGCCACCCCACCCCCTTCGGATTCGCCGAACGGGCTGAGCCCGGAGGATTCTTTCGGCTTCAGCTGGGAGGAGATGAAGGCGACGCCCTGGCCGTCGCGGCGGTAGATCTGGTTGACGCGGTTGGCTCCGTTGCCCGCTTCGCTGGTGTCGACCGGAGCGGACAGCGGTTCGGCGACCGTGACGGTCGAGCCGTTGCTGTCGGCATGGATCCAGCCGACGGCGATCGCCACCCAGCCGAAGGCCGCGACGACGAGGCCACCCAAAAGGGCCGACCCGAAAGAGGTTTGAAGAAAACGCCTCATACAGGCGATAGTCCATGGCCTCCCCAAAAATTCTCTAAAAATGAGAGTCCCGACCGGAATTAGCGCGAGTCCGGGGAGGTCGATGACCAAGCGAGACGGTCACGGCACGGTTCCCGCGTAGCAGCGCTACGCGGGACACCGGGACGGGGCCGTATCGCGCAGCGTCACTCGGCCTCATCCGGGCCGGGATAATTTCGATCGCCTCCCTCCCTCAGGGAAGGTGGTGCTCGCGCGTGCCCTCGTCGATGCCGGTCAGATCGCGGGTGAGCGCCTCCGGCTCCGTGGCGCTCATCAGCGCCGAGCCGATCAGCACAGCGTCGACGCCGACCCGGTCGAGCTCCTCCAGCTCGGCGCGGGTGGAGATCCCGCTCTCGGCGACCACCGTCTTCCCCGCCGGCACGTCGGGCATCAGCTCGTAGGTGGTGGCGACGTCGACCGTCCCCTCCTCCAGGTTGCGGTTGTTGATCCCGATCACGTCGACGTCCAGCTGCAGCGCCCGCTCCAGCTCGTCCTCGTCATGGACCTCGACCAGGCAGTCGAGGTCCAGGCCGCGCGCCCGTTCGTACATCTCCCGCAGCGCCTCGTCGTCGAGCGCCCTGACGATCAAGAGCACCGCGTCGGCCCCGTTCACCGCGGCCTCGAAGAGCTGGTAGGAGTCGACGATGAAGTCCTTGCGCAGGATCGGCAGGCTGCAGGCGGCGCGGGCGGCGCGCAGATCCTCGAGTGAGCCGCCGAAGTGCAGTTCGTCGGTCAGCACCGAGAGCGCCGCCGCACCGCCACGCTCGTAGGCGCCGACCTGCTCGGCGACGGTCGCGGTCGCCGATATCTCACCGGCGCTCGGCGAGCGCCGCTTGAACTCGGCGATCAGGGAGAGGCCGGGACGGACCAGCGCCTCGCTGAACGGACGGTCGTCGCCGCGCCCCGGAAGCCTCGACTCGAGTTCCGCCTGGGGCGTGGCGCTGCGACGTTCCTCCACCCCGGCCCGCGCCGCGGCGATCAGCTGCTCGATCATTCCCACGTGAGAGACGAAGCCTAGCTGCCGAGCTGGGCGGTCGTTGCAACCAACCGCTCAAGCAGCTCGCGGGCAGCGCCGCCATCGATTGCCGCGGCAGCCTTCTCGATTCCGTCGCCGAGACCGGCGGCGAGCCCGCCGACGTAGATCGCGGCGCCGGCGTTGAGCACGACGAGGTCGCGGCGAGGGCCCTGCTCGCCGTCCAAGACCGCACGCGAGACGGCTGCGTTCTCCTCTGGGCTGCCCCCGGCGACCTGATCCAGCTCCGCTGCGCCGAGGCCGAATTCGCCCGGCTCGACGAACCACTCCTGCGTGTGGCCTTCGACGACCTCGATCACCCGCGTGCGGGCCGAGAGCGAGAGCTCGTCGACGCCGTCCTCGGCGGTGACGACCATCGCCCGCACGCTGCCGAGGCCGACCAGCGCCTCGGCGATCGTCTCCTGATAGTGGCGATCGGATACCCCGAGCAGCTGCCGTTCGGCGCCGGCCGGGTTGGTCAGCGGTCCGAGGAAGTTGAAGATCGTTCGCACTCCGAGCGCCTGGCGCACGGGCGCGACATGCGCCATCGCGGCGTGGTGGCGGGGCGCGAACATGAAGCCGAAGCCGAGCTCGTCGATGCATCGGCCGACCTGCTCGGGGCTCAGCTCGATGTCGACGCCGAGCGCCTCGAGCAGTTCCGCGGAGCCGCAGCGGCTGGTGTTGGAACGATTGCCGTGCTTGGCGACGGCGCAGCCGGCGGCCGCGGCGACCAGCGCCGCCGTGGTCGAGACGTTGAACGTGGACGGTCCCCCGCCGGTGCCCGCCGTATCGACGAGATCCTCGCGCGAGGTCTCGACGGCGGCGGCGAGCGAGCGCATCGTCCGCGCCAGGCCGACCAGCTCCGGCACAGTCTCGCCCTTCGCCCGCAGGGCGATCAGGAAGGCGCCCGTCTGCACCTCGTCGGTGCGTCCCTCCATGATCTCGGTCAGCACCGCGGCGGCGTGATCGGTGGTCAGGTGATCGCCGCCGCAGACCGCCTCGATCGCCCTGCTGACGATGTCGTTAGGCATCTCCGACCCCGAGGAAGTTCGCCAGCAGGTGCTTGCCCTGCGGGGTGAGGACCGACTCGGGGTGGAACTGGACGCCCTCGGCCGGCAGCTCGCGATGGCGCGCGCCCATCACGACGTCGCCGAGGCCGGCGCTCAGCTCGAGCTCGTCGGGCAGGTCCGGGTCGGCGACCAGCGAGTGGTAGCGGCCCGCCACGAGGGGACTTGGAACGCCGGAGAAGATGGTCTTGCCGTCGTGGCTGATCTCGGCCTCCTTGCCGTGGATCGGCTCGCCCTGCACGGTGCGACCGCCGAACGCCTCGACCATCGCCTGGTGGCCGAGGCAGACGCCGAGCACCGGAGTGCCGGCCTCGGCGAAGGTGCGGACGGCCTCGGTCGAGATGCCCGCCTCCTTCGGCGTGCAGGGGCCCGGCGAGACGACCAGCCGATCGGGGCGGCGCTCGAGCAGCTCGGCCACCGTCGCCTTGTCGTTGCGGACGACTTCGACCTCGGCGCCGAGCTCGCCCAGGTACTGGACGAGGTTGTAGGTGAAGCTGTCGTAGTTGTCGATGACGAGAACCTTCATCGCTCGCCCTCAGGGCCAGTCCGGCTGCTCGCAGGCCAGCTCGACCGCGCGGAAGACCGCCTTGGCCTTGTTGACCGACTCGGTGTACTCATAGGCGGGTTTCGCGTCCGCGACCGTGCCGCCGCCGGCCTGCACGTGGACCTGGCCGTCCTTGACGACGACGGTGCGGATGTGGATCGCCGTGTCGAGGTCGCCGTTCCAGGAGAGGTAGCCGATCGCGCCGCCGTAGGAGCAGCGCTTGACCGGCTCGAGCTCGTCGATGATCTGCATCGCCCGCACCTTGGGCGCGCCGGAGAGCGTGCCGGCGGGCAGCGCCGAGCGCAGCACGTCCATCGCCCCGACCCCGTCGCGCAGCGTTCCCGAGACCTGGCTGACGATGTGCAGCACGTGCGAGTACGTCTCGACGACCATCAGCTCGTCGACGCCGACCGAGCCGTACTCGCAGACGCGGCCGAGGTCGTTGCGGCCGAGGTCAACCAGCATCACGTGCTCGGCCCGCTCCTTGGGATCGTTGACCAACCTCTCGGCGAGGCGCCGGTCCTCCTCCTCGTCGCCGCCGCGAGGGTAGGTGCCGGCGATCGGCCGCGTCTCGACCCGGCGCCCCTGCACCTTGACCAGGGGCTCGGGCGAGGCGCCGGCGATCTGGAAGTCGCCGAACTCGAGGAAGTACATGTAGGGGGAGGGATTGACGGCGCGCAGGCCGCGGTAGACCGAGAAGGCCTCGACCGGGCAGGTCGCGGAAAAGCGCTGAGAGGGGACGACCTGGAAGGCGTCGCCGGCGTGGACGTACTCGACGATCCGCGAGACCGCCGCTTCGAAGTCCTCGCGCTCGACGTTGGAGGTGAAGCGCGGCGGGTCGGCGACGGCCGGGGTGGCCGGCGCCGGCACCGCGCCCCGCAGGCGCTCGCGCACCTCGAAGATCGCCGCCGACGAACGTTCGTAGGCGGCGTCGATCCCGCCCTCGTCGTCGGCGAAGGCGCAGGACATGATCGTCAGCTCGTGGCGCAGGTGGTCGAAGACGAGCAGGACGTCGGTGATCATCAGCGCCATGTCGGGCAGGCCCAGCGGGTCCGGGTTGGGCTCGCCGAGCGGCTCCACCGTGCGCACGAGGTCGTAGCCGAAGAAGCCGACCGCGCCGCCGGCAAAGGGCGGCAGGCCCTCGACCGGGGCGAGGCGGAAGCGGGCCAGGCTCTCGGCCACCGCGGCGTACGGGTCCGGAGCATCGCAACCCTCTCCACCTGTCTCGCTGAGGGCGCCGTCGCTCCAGCGCAGCACCGAGCGGGGGCGGATGCCGACGAAGGAGTAGCGGCCGACCTGACCCTGCTCGGCCGACTCGAGCAGGAAGCAGGGCGCCCCGTCGGGCTCGCCGGCGCGCAGCTTGAGGAAGGCCGAGACGGGAGTCTCGCAATCCTCGACGAAGCGTGTGCGGACGGGGACGACGTTGCCTGCGGCGGCGAGCTCCCGCGCCCCCTCGAGGCTGGGCTCGACCCGCAGTTCCACCGTGTCAGCTGCGACGGCCATTGAGGACCTCCATCACGGCGGCCTGGGAGACCTCGCGCGAGGCCAGCAGCACGCTGAGGTGGTAGAGCAGGTCGGCGGCCTCTTCGGCGACGCGCTCGTCGGACTCCTCGCGCGCCGCGCGCACGACCTCCTCGGCCTCCTCCTCGACCTTCTCTCCGGTCAACTTCGGATCGTCGAGCAGCGCCACGGTGTAGCTGCCCTCGGGCCGCTCGGCGGCACGGCTGCGCAGGGTTCGCTGCAGCGTCGCCAGCGCCTCCGCCACGACCGGCTCGGGCTCACCGCCCTCGAGCTCACGGTAAAAGCAGGAGCGCTCCCCGGTGTGGCAGGCAGGTCCCGCCGGCTCGACCAGCGCCAGCACAGCGTCCCCGTCGCAATCGATCCGCAGCTGCCTCAGCTTCAGCACGTGACCGGACTCTTCCCCTTTGCGCCACAGCTCCCCCCGCGAGCGGCTGAAGAAATGAAGCTCTCCCGTCTCGACGGTCAGCTTCAGCGCCTCCGCGTTCGCGTACGCCAGCGTCAGCACCTCGCCGCTATCGGCGTCCTGCGCGATGCACGGGACCAACCCCCGCTCGTCGAATTCGATCAGCTCCAACATCGAACAATCGTATGGCAGGCGGTGATGGGGGATGCCCTCGAACGGGCGGATACTCAAATCGTCGGTCTCATAGACCGACGATTGTCCGGGCGAGGGCATCCCCCATCACCGTCCCACCGCCGCTACTCGATCCCAAGCCGATCCAGCAGCCCCTCATCCCTTCGCCAATGACTGCGCACGCGAACCTTGAGCTCGAGGTGCACCTTCGCGCCCAGCTCGGCTTCCAGCGAGCTGCGGGCCGCGGCGCCGATCTCGCCGATCTTCCTGCCGCCCTTGCCGATCAGGATGCCCTTCTGCGACTCGGTCTCGGCCCAGATCTCCGCCTGCACCGTCACGAGGCCGTCGTCGCGCCGCTCGATCCCCTTGACCTGCACCTCGACCGAGTGCGGGATCTCGTCGCGGGTCCGGTTGAGGACCTGCTCGCGGATCAGCTCGGCCAGCATCGTCTCGCTCGACTGGTCGCTGCGGTCCTCGGGCGGGTAGAGGTAGGGGCCCTCGGGGACGAGCTCGGCCAGCCGCTGCACGAGGGCGACGAGACCCTCGCCGCCGCGGGCGCAGATCGGGAAGACCTCGTCGACGCCCTCCAGCTCGGCGGCCTCCGAGAGCACCGGAACCAGCTCGTTGGGCCCGACCGTGTCGATCTTGTTGACCGCGCAGATCGTCGGCAGACTGCTGTTCGCCTCGACCAGGGCGCGGGCGATGAAGCGGTCGCCGGCGCCGATCCCCTCCTGCCCGTTGACGACCAGCAGGGCGAGGTCGGAGTCGGCCAGCTCGCGCTCGACCCTGTGCTGCATGCGCTCGGTCAGCACGTCGCGCGGCTTCTGCACGCCGGGCAGGTCGACGAGGACGAGCTGGTGGCCGGCCTCGAGGTCGGTGACGATGCCGCGGATCGCCCGCCGGGTCGTCTGCGGCCGCATCGAGACGATCGCGACGCGGCTGCCGACGATCGCGTTGACCAGGGTCGACTTGCCGACGTTCGGACGTCCCGCCAGCCCGACGAAGCCAGCCCGAGTCATCGCAGCTCCGCCATCACGCGATCCTGCAAGCTCAGCATCTCGCCCTCGTCGGCCTCGTGGTCCATGCCGCAGAGGTGCAGGGCGCCGTGGACCGCCGCCTCGACGACGTCCGTGCAGTGCTCGGGACAGATCGCGACGTCGCCGAGCTCGCGCGGGCCGGCCGTCGGCCCAGGGCCGTCGAGCGGGAAGGCGAGCACGTCGGTCGGGACATCCTTGCCGCGGTGGTCGCGGTTGAGCTCACGGATTCGAGCGGCGTCGACGAGCTCGACCGCGACGTGCCCGTCGGCGACCCCCGCCGCCGCCAGCGCCGCCGCGACCGCCTCGCGCAGCTCGGCGGGCACGTCGGTGAGGTCAACCCCCATCCGCGGCGGGCGGCTGCCCGCCCTGGATGCGCTCGGCGTGCTCGCCGTAGGCTGCGACGATCCGCTGCACCAGCTTGTGGCGGACGACGTCCTCGCCGCCGAAGCGGACGAAGGAGATGTCCTGGACCTCGCTGAGGATGTCGCGGACGACGACGAGGCCCGAGCGTTGGTCGGTCGGCAGGTCGATCTGGGTGACGTCGCCGGTGACGACCATGCGCGAGTTGAAGCCGAGCCGGGTGAGGAACATCTTCATCTGCTCGGGACTGGTGTTCTGCGCCTCGTCGAGGATCATGAAGGAGTCGTGGAGCGTGCGGCCGCGCATGAACGCGAGCGGCGCGACCTCGATCACGCCGCGCTCGAAGTAGCCGTTGACGCGGTCCGGGTCGAGCATGTCGTAGAGCGCGTCGAAGAGCGGCCGCAGGTAGGGGTCGACCTTTGCCTGGATGTCGCCGGGCAGGAAGCCGAGCCGCTCGCCCGCCTCGACCGCCGGCCGGGTGAGGATGATCCGCTGCACCTCGCGCTCGGCCAGGGCGTGCGCGGCCATCGCCACGGCGAGGAAGGTCTTGCCGGTGCCGGCGGGACCGATGCCGAAGGTGATCGTCTGCTTGCGGATCGAGTCGACGTAGCGCTTCTGGTTGAGCGTCTTCGGTGAAACCCTGGTGTTGCGATGGCGCCAGACGACGTCCTCGAGGATTTCGGCCGGGTCCTCGTCCGCGTCGAGCGCGCCGGTCACCGCTTCGATCGTCCCGGGGGCTACCTCGTGCCCCTGCTCGATCAGGTCGACCAGCTCGTCGACGACCGTCGCGGCTGTCTGCACGTCGGTCGAGTCGCCGTCGAGGGTGAGCACGTTGCCGCGCAGGTGGAAGTCGCAGTCGAGGCGGCCGCGCAGCGCCCGCAGGACGGCGTCCTCGGAGCCGGCCAGCTCGGCGGCCACGCTGTTGTCGAGGGTCAGCTGCCTACGAGCCAAGTTTCTCTCGCACCGCCGCGCTGACCCGCTTGCCGTCGGCTCTGCCGCCGAGCTTGGGCATCAGCGCCGACATCACCTGCCCCATCTGCTTCTGCTCGGTTGCGCCGGTCTCGGCGACCGCCGCTTCGACCAGCGCGGCCAGCTCCTCGTCGGAGAGCTGCGCCGGCAGGTAGGCCTCGATCAGCTCGGCCTCGAAGCGCTCGGCGCTCGCCTGCTCGCCGCGATCGGCCTCGCGATAGGCCTCCTCCGCCTCGAGCCGCTTCTTGCGCTCGCGCTGAAGCACCGCGACCTCGTCGCCGTTGCCCAGCTTGGCGTCCTGCTGCAGCGAGTCGACGATCATCCGCAGCGCGGCGGCACGCTCGCGCTCGCCCGCTTTCATCGCGGTGCGCACGTCGGCCTGAACCTGCTCCAGAACGCTCATCTGCCTAAGGGTAGTCGGCGGCGTCCGGCGCCACTGCCAGCCCCTTGGAGACCAGGTCGGCGATGTCAGCGCTGACCAGGGTCCAGCCGTGCCGACGGGCGGCGGCGACGTAGGCCGCGTCGTAAGCAGTGAGGTCGTGCTCGACAGCCACTTCGAGCGACGACTCGGCCAATCCCGCATCGATGGCGAGAATCTGCTCGCCACAGCGTTGCGCAAGAAAGCGCAGGAGATGACGCGCTTCATCCAGCTGCCGCCTCCTCGCACCCATCGCATTGGCCACCTCGTAGAAGGTGAGGTCCATTGCCGCCACCGGTATCGCGGTATCGAGGACCAGCGACCGCGCAGCCGTGCGGAACCGATCCTCCGGATCGCGAGCGGCTATCCAGACGCTTGCGTCGACCAGAAGCGCATCAGTGCGATTCACGGTCTTCGCGGATCAGCCTGACGGCTTCACCGCCCATTGGAGCGGTGGCCTTGTCGAGGAGCTCTTCGAGCTCTTCGCGCTCGCGCGCTCGTGCCGTGTCCAACTCACGCTCGGCGAGGCGGCGCAGGAAGCCGCTGCGCGTCTCGCGATTGGCACGCGCCTGGGCGTCGAGCCGGCCGAGCAAGTCGTCGGGCATTGAGATCATCACCTTGGCCACAGGGCGAGTATATACGGTATTGCCAGATGGAACGGCTGTAGTCGTCATGGGCTGGACGCTCCCAGACCCGGACGCGCGCGTGGGTGGAGAATGAGCCGATTCTGAAAATTCTCTGCTGCCGATGTCAGCAGAGCTCGGAGATGTCGACATGCTCGACATCTCCGAGCGGCATCTGCAGAAAGCGGGTGCCCAAGTCGCAGAAGGAATCGACCTCGCCGCTGCACAGGAAGCGGTACTCGCCTTCGCCGTCGCGGGAGCGCGCCAATCCCGCGGACTCGAGCGTCCGCTGGACCGCCGCGGCCACCGCGTGGCCGCCGCTGACCAGCCGCACGTCGCGGCCGAGGATGCGCTGCAGCATCGGCGCGACCAGCGGGTAATGCGTGCAACCGAGGATCAGCGTGTCGACCTCGGCGCGCTTCAGCGGCGCGCAGTAGGCGCGCGCCATCTCGAGCACGTTCTGATCGAAGGGAGAGCCGTCCTGGATGAACGGCGCCAGGTCAGGCGCCTCGACTTCCGTCACCGCGAGCGCCCGGCCCTGGCTTTCGAGGGAGCGGCGATAGGAGCCGCTCTCGACCGTGTTCGGCGTAGCCAGCACGCCGACCCGGCCGCTGTCGGTGATCGCCGCAGCGATCTCGGCCTGCGGCTCGACCACCGGCACGACCTCGACCCCATACCCCCCCGCCACCTCGCGCACGACCCCCTCGCCGATCGCCGTGGCCGTGTTGCAGGCGATCACCAGCAGCTTCGCCCCACCGTCCAGCAGTTGCGTCGCGATCCCCCGGATCCGCTCGCGCAACCGCCCCGGATCGCGCGTGCCATACGGGAACATCGCGGTGTCGCCGAGGTAGACGAAATCCTCCTCGGGCAGAGAAACCAGGCACTCGTGGAGCACGGTGAGCCCACCGACCCCGGAGTCGAACATCGCGATCGGCTGCGAAGGATCTAGAGGAATGGTTTGTACGCCATGAAGAAGATCGTCACGACGACGATCAGCCCGGCGAGCGTGCCGACTTTGCCGATTCTGTCGCCGAGAGCTTCGAACTCGGCGCTGAGCGTGTCGCCTGCCTTCAGGTCGCGCTCAGCCAGAGCTTTGGCCTCCCGCACCTTCGGCTGGAAGAAGGCATGCTGCAGGCCGAAGAGAACGATGATCGCGAGGAAGCCAACGCTTATGAAGGCGTCGCTTCCCTTCCAGGGCCCGTCGGCGAGCAGGTAGATGCCCGCCAGCAAAAGGACGATCATCCCCGGGTTGACGAGGTATTTGTCTACCTTCTGGATCCCGGCCATGATCGCCGGCGTCGCCCGAGGGTACTGGGGCGAGACGGAGAAGAAGAACGCGTAGCCAAACGTCGGCCCAAACGCCAGCACAACCGCCAAGATGTGCAGGAACAGCGCAATCTTGTAGCCCGGATCCACGATCGTCGCCAGCACGGCGCGAAACATATCCCTTACAGACGACGGAGCAGCAGGGCGGACCACTCGCCATCGTGTCTACGGCCGACCTCAAGCAGCCCCGACAGGGCGAGGGCCGCGGCAATGTCATCCACCTCGGAGGGAAGAAGTCCCGAGCAGACGACGACCCGGGGAGCCGGGGGAGGACTCGCCGGAGCCTCCATGCTGTTGCTCCGCCGAGTCCTCCCCCGGCTCCCCCCCAAGCCTTCCCGCATCTGACCGGCGACGGCCTTCAGCACCGGTGCGGTGAGGTTGGCCACCACGGTGGGGGCAAGATCGGGCAAGCCCTCGCGCAGGTTGAGCTTCTGAAGCTTCACCGGAACTCCGTTTGCCTCGGCGTTCGTGGTTGCTGCTTCGATCGACGCTCGCTCGTGGTCAAAAGCTGAGACCGGGCTCCAGCCGAGCTTGGCGGCTGCTATTGCGAGCACGCCCGACCCGGTGCCGAGATCGGTCAGCGGACCGTGAGCTTCTCCTGCAGCCTCCAGCTCGAGCAGCAGTTCGAGGCAGAGGCGGGTGGTCGGGTGTGCGCCGGTGCCGAAGGCGCGGCCCGGGTCGACGACGAGGTCGATCGCGCCGTCGCGCGGCTCCTCCCAGGAGGGGCGCAGCCAGAGGCGCCCGCCCACCAGCAGCGGCTTGTGGAAGTCCTGCCAGCGGTCGGCCCAGTCATCGGGGACGGTGGTTGCGACGAGCTCGACCAGGCCGTCTCCCGCCGCCACCTCGATCTCGCCGAGCTCCGGCAGCTCACCCTCTCCACCGTAGATCGCGTACTCGACATAGCCGGAGCCATGCTCCTCCTCCACGCCGTTCGGCGCCAGGACGGTCAGCTCGGCCAGCACCTGCTCGGCCAGCTCGGGAACGCAGCGAACCGCCAGTCGGATCAACCGAAGGCTCGGCGTACGCGGGAGAAGAAGCTTCCCTCGTCGCCCTGGCGGGAGCGGAGGTTGTGCGGCCCGAGCGTGTCGCCGAGCTTCTCCGCCAGCTCGCGCTGCTCCTCGGAGAGCTCCTCGGGGACCACCACCTGCACGGCGATCACCATGTCGCCCGGCGGGCCGCCGTTGGCGCCCGGCATCCCGTGCCCGCGCAGCGCGAACTGGCTGCCGGGCTGGATGCCGGCCGGAAGCTCGATCTCGCGCTCGCCCTCGTGGCTCGGCACCGTGATCTTGGCCCCCAGCATCGCGTCGATCGCCGAGATCTCGACCTGGTGGATCAGGTCCTGGCCGCGCATCGGGCCGCGCCTCACCTCGAAGCCGAAGCTGCCGTTGAAGAAGGCCTGGAAGATGTCCTCGACCGATCCGAAGCCACCGGGCGCGGCGCCGGCGCCGCGCAGGCCCTCGTGGCCGTAGGCGTCATAGGCGCGGCGGCGCTCGGGGTCGGAGAGCACCTCGTAAGCTTCCGCCGCGGCCTTGAACTTCTCCTCGGCCTCGGGGTCGTGGTCGTTGACGTCGGGATGCAGCTCGCGGGCGAGACGGCGGAACGCGGTCTTGACCTCGGCCCTGTTGGCGTCGCGGCCGACGCCGAGGATCTCGTAGTAGTCGCCGGGCATCAGCCGTAGACCGACTCGCAGTAGCGCGAGAGCTCGCGCGCGGCGCCGCGCACCGAGGCGATCGCCGTCGCGTAGTCCATGCGCAGCGGACCGACCACTCCGACCGAGCCGAGATTGCGGTGCGCCAGGCCGTAATTGGCGCCGACTACGCTGACCGAGCGCAGCTCCGGCTGCGGATTCTCGCCGCCGATCCAGAGGAAGACCGAGCGCTCCTCCAGCGCCGAGCGCAACATGCCGAGCACGCCGGCGCGCCGCTCCAGCGCGGTCATCAGCCGGTCGGCGCGCGGCAGGTCGCCGCGGTGGTCGTCGGAGAGCAGCCGCGAGGCACCCTCCATGTAGAGGCTGTCGCCCGTTTCCTGCTCCAGTCCGGTGAAGGCCGGGCCGAGCGTGGCGAGGAAGCGCGACTCGGTCGGCCCCAGCTCAGGATCGCCGAGGCGATCGGCGATCATCCGCGCCCCGACGCCCATCCCGGCGAGGGACTCGTTGAGGTAGCTGGAGGCCCACTCGACCAGGCCCGGATCGACCGGCCGGTCGAAGTCGAAAACCCGCTTGGCGATCGCGCCGGTCGAGGCGATCGCGATCGCCATCACCCTGGTCGGCTGGAGGCGCAGCACCTCGACCCGGTGGATCGTCGCCGTGGCCGGCGCCGGCGCCGTGGCGAGCGCCATCAGGTCGGTCATCCGGGCGAGCGCGGCGGTCGTCTCCCGCATCGCCTCGTCGACCTCACGCCGCAGGCGCGAGAGCGCCAGCTCCACGCCGGTATCCGCCTTCGGCGTTCCCGACTCGATCAGACGGTCGACGTAGTAGCGGTACCCGACCTCGGTCGGAACCCGCCCCGCCGAGGTGTGCGGATGGTTGAGGTAGCCGGCCGCCTCGAGCGCCGCCAGCTCAGCCCGCACGGTCGACGGGCCCCACTCAATCTCGCGACTCTCGGAAATCAGCTTCGACGCCACCGGCTTCGCCGATGCGAGGTACCCGTCGACCACCAGCCGCAGAATCAACTCTTGTCGCCGCGAAAGCACGCTCCGAAGTCTAAGAGGAGTGCCGGGTGACCCCTCCCAAACACTCAAGCGAGGCTCCCGCCGAGCGTTTTGGGAGGGGTTGCCCGGCACTCCCCGGCTACAGCGCTACTTCAGCCTCTGCGTTCTTGATCGTTTCGGTGTCGCCCTGCGCGGCGACGACGTCGATCGTCATCTTGCCGCCCTCGACCGACTTGACGCTGCCGGTGACCGCGATCTCCGTCTCCGGCGCGCCCATCCCGCGGAACTGGACCGAGAGCCGTTTCAGCGAGCGCGGATCGCCGCCGGCCGCCTCGGCGGCGGCGCGGGCGGTCAGGCCCATCATGTAGAGGCCGTGCAGGATCGTGCTCGGCAGGCCGACGGCCTTGGCGAACTCGGGGTCGATGTGGATCGGGTTGAAGTCGCCCGAGGCGCCCGCGTAGCGATGCGGCAGGTACTTGTCGGGCGTCACCTTCAGCCCCTGGATCTGGTCCCCCACGTTCAGCTCAGTCATCTCAGACCCCTCTCACGATGTTGGTCCAGGCGCCGCGCACGACCTCGGCGCCGTCCTGGTTCGTCGAGACGGTCTCGAACTTGTAGAAGCCCTTGCCGTCTTTCTCGAAGATCTCGAGGCACCTGGCGCTGGTCGTGATCTCGTCGCCCGAGCAGGCCGGCTCGCCCCAGACGAACTCCTGTCCGCCGTGCACCATCGCGGCGAAATTCATCCCCACCTCCGGGTCGAACATCGCCGGCGCCAGCGCCGGGGCGCTGTAGACGACGCAGAACATCGGCGGCGCGACGACGTCGCGGTAGCCCGCCGCCCTGGCCGCCTCGCGATCGAAATGCACGGGATTCTCGATCCCCAGCACCCGCGCATACTCCCCGATCTTCTCCTTACCCACCTCATACGTGGTGGCGGGCCACTCCTTGCCAATTGCCTCGGTCTTGATAGCCATGGCGCGCCAGTCTATTCACGCTTACGAAAGTCAGTCGCAAGGTCGGCCACTCCAAGCTTTCTCTGATGGCAAGCCCACCCGCGTGTCAGCGGTACTACTTCCCCCTGCGGGCAGAGCCGCAGCTCGCCCCCACCACGGGCTCGATCCTCAGCCGCTTGCCGTTGTGGGCTTCGAGCTGGACGTCGGCGCTGTGCTTGCGTGCGCAGAGGTTGGTGCTGTTGACGATCACGCCCTTCTTGCCGCCTTCCAGGTCGACCACGACTTTGTCGACCGGGGCATCGGGGATTTCGGTGAAGCTGAGCCGGATGCCGCCATGGAGGGAGTCGATGCGGGCCGAGGCTTCGACGTCGACGATGCCGTGCAGGGCAAAGACGAGGTCGGGCAGCTTGTGGTTGGAGGAGCGCATGTAGACCGGCCCTTCCAAAGGTTCGCTGAGCAGTGGGGTGAAGGCCTTGACGTGGCCGTAGACCGCTCCGGGGGGGCAGGCCTTGGCGGCGAACTGCACTCTGGTGCAGACGGTGCGGATGTGGCCCTGGTCGAGGAAGGCCGACCTGGGCAGGCGGACCGTGGTGCCCTCGATGTTTGCATCGCCCTTGCGCGTCCGCAGCACAGCCCGCTGGGCCGGGTGATCGCCGCGGTGGGTGCCGCCCCGAAGCTTGATCGAGAGCTTGGGGCTGAAGCCGAGGCTGGCGCAGCTGGAGGCCTGGTAGCGGGTGGAGAGGCCGACGGGGACGTCGTCTGCGGGGTCGAGCAGCTTCAGGTAGGAGCCGAAGAGGGTGGCCCTTGCGCTCGAG